>BNJS01001318.1_pt1 | contig 168262 bp, 178 predicted proteins | sample 8540461 | NCBI WGS metagenome assembly BNJS01 (sample SAMD00202454, study PRJDB9452) | human saliva metagenome | isolation source: human saliva | place: Japan
ATGAATTATGAATTATGAATTATGAATTATACTTGTTGAATTCTGAATTAAAAAGTATTACCTTTGCCACAATATTTGATTTATAAAACTAATTTGTAGTATGGTTAAAATCACTTTCCCAGATGGTTCCGTTCGTGAATACGAGCAGGGCGTAACTGGTTTTCAAATCGCCGAGAGCATTTCGCCGGCTCTCGCCCGTGACGTTGTATCTTGCGGTGTAAATGGCGAAACAACAGAACTCAATCGTCCTATCAATGAGGACGCAAGCATCGCTCTTTATAAGTTCGATGACGAAGAAGGTAAGCACACCTTCTGGCACACCTCTGCCCACCTCCTCGCTGAGGCTTTGCAGGAGCTTATCCAGGCATTCAGTTTGGTTTCGGACCAGCTGTTGAGAATGGTTTCTTCTATGACGTGATGCCTGCAGATGGTCAGACAATCTCTGAGAATGACTTCCCAAAGATTGAAGAGAAGATGCGTGAGCTTGCTAAGAAGAATGAGCAGGTCGTTCGTCGTGACGTCTCTAAGGCGGATGCTGTTAAGGAGTTCACTGCCGATGGACAGGAATACAAGGTGGAGCACATCGTAGAGGACCTCGAAGATGGCACTATCTCAACATATTCACAGGGTAATTTCACCGACCTTTGTCGTGGTCCGCACCTCGTTTCTACGGGTGCTATCAAGGCTATCAAGATAACCAGCGTCGCTGGAGCTTTCTGGCGTGGCGATGCTAAGCGTGAGCAGATGACTCGTATTTATGGTATCACCTTCCCTAAGAAGAAGATGCTCGATGAATATCTCGAAATGCTTGAGGAGGCTAAGAAGCGCGACCATAGAAAGATTGGTAAGGAAATGGAACTCTTTATGTTCTCTGACCGTGTCGGTAAGGGTCTTCCTATCTGGTTGCCAAAGGGAACACAGCTGCGCCTGCGCCTGCAGGAGCTCTTGCGTCGTCTCCTCCGTCCTTACAACTATCAGGAGGTAATCACACCGGGTATCGGTGGCAAGAACCTCTACGTAACTTCTGGTCACTATGCCCACTATGGCAAGGATGCTTTCCAGCCAATCCATACACCAGAGGAGGATGAGGAGTATATGCTCAAGCCTATGAACTGCCCTCACCACTGTGAGATTTATGCTCATAAGCCACGTTCTTATAAAGACCTCCCACTGCGTATCGCAGAGTTCGGAACCGTGTTCCGCTATGAGAAGAGCGGTGAGCTTCATGGACTTACACGTGTTCGTACTTTCACACAGGACGATGCGCATATCTTCGTACGTCCTGATCAGGTAAAGGCAGAGTTTGAGAACAATATCGACATCATCCTCAAGGTGTTCAAGACTTTCGGTTTTGAGAACTATGAGGCACAGATTTCGCTTCGTGACCCAGAGGATAAGGAGAAGTATATCGGTTCTGACGACGTATGGGAAGAGAGTGAGACTGCTATCAAGGAGGCTTGCGCAGAGATGGGACTCAACGCCCGCATAGAGCTTGGCGAGGCTGCCTTCTATGGTCCAAAGCTCGACTTCATGGTGAAGGATGCCATCGGTCGTCGTTGGCAGCTCGGAACGATTCAGGTAGACTATAACCTCCCTAACCGCTTCAAGCTCGAATACACCGCTGAGGACAACTCGAAGAAGACTCCAGTGATGGTTCACCGTGCGCCATTCGGTTCACTCGAACGTTTCACAGCCGTTCTCATCGAGCACACAGCAGGTCACTTCCCACTCTGGTTGACACCTGATCAGGTTGCCATCCTCCCAATCTCTGAGAAGTATAATGACTATGCTCAGAAGGTGAAGGCATACTTCGATGCTCACGACGTACGTTCAATCATGGACGACCGCAACGAGAAGATTGGTCGTAAGATTCGCGACAACGAGCTCAAGCGTGTTCCTTACATGGTTATCGTGGGTGAGAAGGAAGCTGCCGAAGGTCTTGTGTCAATGCGTCAGCAGGGCGGTGGCGAGCAGGCTACTATGACAATGGAAGCCTTCGCTGAGCGTATCAATAACGAGGTTGCTGAGCAGCTGAAGGAGTTGGATTAGAAAAGGAACCCCACACAGCAACAACAAGCAGCCCTCCTTGCCCTCCCCCATAGGGAGGGAGTGAATACCGCGATATCCCTATAATGTTGGGTATATAGTGGAATGATAATCACTTATTTGCAGGGGAGAACAGAAGTTGGAAAGTCCTTCGCTTTTAGAGACTAACATATTATTGACCTTTGTGGTCTTCTCCTTTCTCAGCGAGAGAAGAAAAACTCTTATGCGGCATCCCCTTAGTGGGTGCCGCATTTTATTTCTGTGAACTTTTGACTAAAATATAATTCAGAATTCATAATCATGAATACCAATATAACTCAAGGGTTAAACTCAAATCATAAAGTTCAAAGCTCAAACCTCAAAGTTCAAAGCTCAAAGTTCAAAGTTCAAAGCTTCAACGGATGCTTGTCATCACTTTCAATGCGAAGACTCGGTAGCTTGTAAAAATGCGAAGCATTAGGTTTCATGGGCTGCTGCTTAGGCTTCCTACCAGCTACGATGTCGGCACGAAGTTGGGAGGCTGCATCAAATGACTTCCATCGCTTAAGGATATAATCAAGTTGCTGAAGAGCAGCCTTACTGTCGCCCACTTGATAGAGACAATAAGCACGATTAAACCAATAGTCGCGATTGTCGGGGGGTTATGTCAAGCGCACGGGTAAAGGCTACGATAGCACTATCGTAACGTTCCACACGAATGTTAGTCATACCATAAAGTTCGTAAATATCAGCAATATAGGGCTGTAAAGTCAAAGCACGGCGACAATCATCACCAGCACCCTTGTAGTCTTCAAGGTGATACTTTGACAATGCCATCAAATACCAAGCCTCGTATAAGTTTGGTTTGAGGGCAACGATACGGGAGAAAATCTGCATGGAAGTAACGTAGTATCCCTGATCAAGCGTCCGCCTACCCTCCTCCATCATCTTCTTGACGTTGTATTGGGCTGCTGACGGCAATGCCAATAGGCATAGCAAGGATACTACGAAACCACGCAACATAGGCTTACTTACGTGGAGCCTTCACACGATAGTGACAGCGAACTTTTCCCTGCAGAAGGGCTTTGAGCTTGCTGGTAATCATCTGCTTGCGGAATGGCGAGAGACGATCAGTGAAGACACGACCTTCGAGGTGATCAAACTCATGCTGAATAACACGAGCAAGATAGCCATCTATCCACTCCTCATGCTCAACAAGATTCTCGTCATACCACTTAACATAGATACGCTTTGCACGTGTCACACTCTCGTGAACACCTGGCAGAGAGAGACATCCCTCTTCTAAGGTCTCCGTCTCAGAGTCATCATATTCAAGGATGTGACCATTGATGAATGCGTGACGATAATCTTTATACTCAGGGAAAGTGTCTGAGAGCACATCCAAGTCGACAACAACGACACGGATAGACTTACCTATCTGTGGTGCTGCCAAACCTACGCCATCGCTGGCGGTGTTAGTCTCAAACATATTCTGTATCAGCTCTTGGAGGTCAGGGTAATCGAGAGGAATATCCTCGGCTACCTTGCGCAACACTGGCTGACCGTATGTGTAAATGGGTAATACCATATTCTTTTTCTTTCTTAAAACTTATAAGTCCAACGAGCTTAACCATCAAATGGTTCAAAGCCCTTTGGACCTCATATAATCTTGTAGGATAATTGTTGCCGAAATCTCGTCAACAAGTCCTTTATCTTCGCGGCGTGTCTTCTTCTTCACACCCCCCCGCAATCATTGCTTGATGGGCGATAACCGACGTAAACCGCTCGTCGTAATAATCAATAGGTAACTCAGGATGTGCCTTACGCCAACGGTTGACAAATTGCTCAACACGAGCAAGGTTCTCGCTCGGCTGACCATTGGGCTGCATAGGCTTGCCAATGACGAGTTGGCTAACCCCTTCCTTTGCGATATATTGCGTCAAAAAATCGAAAAGCTCAGACGTAGGAACAGTTGCCAACCCATTGGCGATGATGCACAATGGGTCGGTGACTGCTAATCCTGTACGTTTTTTACCGTAATCTATCGCTAAAATTCTACTCATTTATCGAGAAAGCAACCAAGCATCAGCGTATGTAGCACGGAGCTGATTGCGGCTCTGAACAGCTGAAGCCTTGCTATCGTATGTAGAAGCAACAACGCGATACATATTGTTACCAGCATTGTAAGCAACCTGAGCATCGTAACCAGCATTCTTCAAACGCTGCTGCAAGCCCTCAGCATTAGACTTAATACCGAATGAACCAACAACGACGCTGTAAGCCTTCAAACCAGAACCATTTACAACAGAAACAGTCTCGCGGCGTACTGGCTCATTGTCGTAATTATCAACAACTGGAGCCTGAGTAGCTGGCTGTGTCTCAACTGAGCTACAACAGCATCCTGCTGAGTTGAGTTGTCATAATTATTTGTAGAGTTCTGCTCCTGAGACTTAGCCTTCTCGTAAGCCTTCTTGTATGCACTCTCGCTTGACTTACAGCCAGTGAAAGCCATTGCCACTACACATAGCTGCGCCCAAAACCATAAATTTCTTCATAATCGCTTAGTTTTTATTGATTATACTATTAATTTACTATGTAATTATCTTGCGAAGTTACAAAAATAAGAAGGAGAAGTAAGAAAATATCGCCAATAAAGTTTGTTAAATAAACTATTTGTAAGATTTTTAACACAAAAATACTTCCTATCTGTTGCTAATATGCGAAACTTTGACTATATTTGCCATTGAAAAAGAAAACTAAGTATTTATTAACAATAAAAAAATAAAGAGATTATGAAGACATTAGGTTACATCGGCGCATTCCTCTGTGGTAGCATCACAGGCGCTGCTCTCGGACTTCTTTTGGCTCCAGAGAAGGGTACAGACACACGTTCAAAGATTGCTGACGCTGTTGACGACTTCTGCAAGAAGCACGACATTAAGCTCAGCCGAAAGGAAGCTGAAGATTTCGTTGAAGATATCAAGGACGCAGCTTCAGACGTTATCTAAATTGTAAAGGATGTTCTCAAACGATAAGAACGTAGAAACAATAGCACAACTCGTAGAGGTGCTAAAACATTATATCGGGCTTCAGTCAGAGTACGTGAAGCTCGATGTAATTGAAAAGGTCGTGCGATTACTGACCGTGATTACAATCATGGTTGTCTTCTGCACTATCTTATTAATTTCCCTAATTTATTTCTCCTTTGCTGCAGCCTTTGCATTGCAGACATTGGTGGGTTCACTTATTTGGGCTTTCCTCATTGTTGGTGGTGGCTATTTGCTACTGTTCATCTTCTTCATCTTACTACGTCGCAGTCTTATTGAACGCCCACTGGTAAGATTCTTGGGAAGTCTTTTAATGTCAAAATAAGCTTATGACTGAACAGACAACTCAATTTAAACCTGAATATAGGTCGTTGAACGACATACGCCTGCGCAAAGCTCAGTTGCGTACCGACTTGACCAAGGACAGCAATAAGATTGCAGGGTTATGGAATGAGCTTATGCATAAGCCGAAAGACAAAAACTCTCCTACCCAACGCTTCTCAGGTGCTTTCAATGTTGGTGCAGGTGTATTGGATGGACTTATCCTCTCATGGAAACTCTATCGTATGTTTGGCGGTAAGCAATCGTCAGGACTCCTTAATAAGAAGTTCAGTCTATTCAAAAAGAAAAAGAAATAAGAGGGTAAGATGTCAAGTTTACAAGTAAACGCGTTTATGAGTAAACAAGCTACCCACAGCAACAAACTCCATCTTTTCTGGTAATCATAATTATGACCTACTAATGAGAACTCTATTCGATTAATTATAAATCAGAGTAATAATCATGATGTAATAATGAGAACTCTGTTCGAATAGTATATGAATTATAGTAGTAATCATAATTATGAATTATGAATTTTGAATTTTGAATTAATTTGTAATAATATAATCATAACCAAAAATTCAACAGATACTCTTTTTGCTTCGAAAAGACGCCCTATTGGCTTCTTAAAGATGCCCTTTTGAGGTCTTACTAACGCCCTTTTGCAGCCTTACTAAGCACCTTTTTTATTACATCCTCATAACTCTCTATTTATCTGATAGTTACAAATACACTTAAAACTCTTGTTTTATTCTTGTGAAAAGCAGTTTTAGGAGCCAAACATGTCAAGTTATTTCACAAACATAAAAGAAGAGGTAGATTCAAGTAGCAAGTGAAAATCATCTTTCATTTCCTCAATATACCCACACGAAAAAAACAAGAGAAGAAGATCGTAAACAAAAAATGGGATTACCTTCGTAAAGGCAACCCCGTAAAACTATTGTAACTTAGGATTATTTTATACAATAAGAATACTGCTTCCAACCTAATGGAAAGGTTATTATACAGAGACTTATAACGTCTTTAGATAAAAATCTATTAACGTAACTTATAGCCCTTGAACGCATAGAACAAGATATAACCAAAGCATACAAAGCAAAGACCATAGGCATATCGAGCATCTGAAACATCCTTTAAAAGACCAAACAGTACTGTAATTGCTGCTCCACCGATAAGTCCCATCGTCAAGAGTGACGAACCCTTCTTGGTAAACTTACCCAAATCCATCAATGCCAAAGGCCAAAACGCTGGCCACATCAGTGAACATCCTAAAGCCATGACACCAACACTATATATACTGTAAACTCCAGGAAGAACAACAACGAGGGTCGTTCCCAACAAGGCTACGAATGAACAAATCTGCAAAGCACGTGTCTGAGAAAGATACTTAGGAATCAGAATAATTCCTGCTATATATCCAATACTAATACTAATCGGAGTTATCCAAGAATAGTTTTCAGGATGAGCAAGTCCTAACTCATTCGCATAGTCTATGAGCGTTCCCAACACGATAGTCTCTGCACCAACATAAAAGAAGATGGCAATAGCACCCAGAACCAAGTGTGGGAACTGGAAAACAGACTTCTTACTGTTTGCATAAGCAGATACCTCTTGATCAGCCTCATCAGTCTCATTGCTATCCTCACCTGCTGCTTTCACCTCTGGCAATGGTGACAAAAGAGCCACTACACCCAAAGCAACGAAAAGACATATAATCACGGCAAAGGGCTTGCCTAAATCTTCTATAGCAACACTACCTGAAGCACCTGCGAAAAGAGCAATAAAGAGGGGTGACACTGGCCAAGCTAACTTATTTATCATACCCATAATAGAGATACGCTTTGCAGCACTCTCCGTTGGTCCTAATATCGTAACATAAGGATTTATAGCTGCCTGCAAGAAGGTGTTAGCTGTTCCACAGAAAAAGGAAGCTGTCAAAAATAAAGGAAAACTCTTTGCATCTGCCGAGAAAAATAAACACTCCAAAAAGCTACGGCAAACATTCCGAACGCAATAGCCATCGTACGCTTATATCCTATCTTGCTGATTAACATTCCCGCAGGATAGCCAAAGATAAGGAATGGCAAGAATGTTGCACCAATGAGCATATATGCTTCCATTGAAGAAACGCTTAACGACACCTTCAATACTGGAACCAACAATGAATTTATACCCAAGGAAAATCCACAAGTGAAAAACATAAGCCCTAAGAATGCCATAGGGACAAGGAAACTCTTTTTTGTTCTTTTCATAAATCTATTATGCAACACTATTGATGAATACTTCACTTAAATAATATGGGACAACATGATATCTTCTCTTGTTGATTAGAGTAATGTTATGTCCACGAATAAATCCCTAAAACCTATCATCAACAACTGACATACTCCATCATATTAAACTGTTGGAAGGCCCAACAAATATTACCCTGCATTCTGTCATTTCAAGAAAAAACCTAACCCAAGTGTTGCAATAAAAGTCACATTAAATCTTGATTGACGATGCAAAGGTATGAAAAAAACGCGAAAAACTATCACAACTTGATATTTTTTCGCGTTTAATCTCTTTGTTTGAGGATTATAAAGCTATTATTTCGTACGCCTGAGTATCTCATCACGGCATTCTTCCATCAGCCATTTTGGCGTACTCGTAGCCCCACAGATACCTACTGTTTCAACTCCTTCAAACCAACTCATGTCGATTTCGTCTGCACTCTCAACTTGATGGGAGTTTGGGTTTACACTCAAACATTCGTGAAAGAGGACCTTACCATTTGAACTCTTACGGCCTGCCACAAAGAGAATCAAGTCGTGACGAGCGGCAAAGGTTGAAATGTTCGGCATACGATTAGCAACCTGTCGGCAGATTGTATCAAAGCTTTGGAACTTTGCTTTGGGTGAGATATGACTTTGAATGTATTCGATAATCTTATGAAACTCATCCAAACTCTTTGTCGTCTGTGAGTAGAGATAGATGTCATTATTAAAGTCTAACGCCTTAACATCTTCAAACTTCTCTATCACAATCGCCTGACTATGGGTCTGACCTACGAGTCCAAGCACCTCGGCATGACCATTCTTTCCAAAGATAACAATAGAAGAACTTGCACTTGGTTCCTGTCCTTCGCCCACGGCTGGGGGAAGAGAAACAGAAGAAATAGAGGTTTCCACCACTTCATTCGTTACTGGCTTGAGGTTTGAAGGTTCATCAACAGCAGCCCCACCCTTTGACGATATCATATAAGAAGGTTGATGACCTTTCTCATACTGTGTCTTAATACGACGCTGAAGGGCAAGAACCACAGGGCAAGTAGCATCGATAATCTCAATGTTATTACGTCTTGCAAGTTCGTAAGTCTCAGGTGGTTCGCCATGTGCACGCAGCAAAACCTTCACGTTATGTAGTTCGCGCATCTGCTCATGATTAATCGTGATGAGTCCTTTCTTTGTGAGGCGTTCCACCTCCATACTGTTATGTACAATATCACCTAAGCAATAGAGCTTTGTACCCTTTGCCAATTCTTCTTCGGCTTTCTTAATAGCAGTGGTCACACCGAAGCAAAAACCACTACCGTTATCGATTTCTATTTGAAGCATTTCTTTTTAAGAAGTTAAGGAGTTGCGAAGTTATGGGAGTTAAAACAACACCCACTACTCCACAACTCTATCATATAACTTGTTCACTTGTCTACTCGTAAACTTGTCTACTCGTTTACTTGTCTACTTATCAACTTGAATAACTTCTGCGCCTGTACGTCCACTATATTCTGGTGCGTATGCACATTGCGCAGTGCAGGTTCCAGTCTGATAAACACCTGCTCGGTCAATATAATATTCTGTCTCAACGACATGCTTACCCTTTGCCATCTGGTCAAAGTAGTAATTAGTCGTGTAATCCTTTGGAGCAATGTAATACCCCCAACGATAACCACTCAACTGACTAACAGGCTCAAGGCAGGCAGCACGCTTATCAACTACTTGTACAAAGTCGTAATCACGGTCAGCAATGATCGTCAAACGGATACGCACCTTGTCACCAACTTTAAGGCTTTTTCCTCTCTTCAACAGTACACTATCAACCATTACCTCGCGCTTAATCTTCAAGCCAGATGAGGCATCAGAGATATCTGTTGACGTCTGGAAGAACTGTGCATAAACAGCACCCCAACTTGTGCCAGTACTTGTCTTGCTGATAACCAAATCATGACTTTCAGACGATTGGAAATCAACTGGCTGTGTAGCCTTCACATAACCCAAACCTGCCGTAGGCTGTGTTGTCTGCAAAGGTTTGTTATCAAGCATCAACGTAGCATGCTCTCCATTCTGCATCAACCAATTGCCATTGTTCATAAATGCCCAAATAGCATTCACTGAATTCAATGGTGTATCCCAAGCCTGCGTACGCTTCTCCTGTAAGAGCCAACGCTGCATTTCAACAAGCGTCTTACCATCAGTCGGAGTAATGGTCTTTATCGCTTCGATAGCTGCCACCTCTGTTGGAATCTTATAATCACGCCAGCTGTAATAAGCGTTTTTAGAATCGAAGTAACGTCCCTTTTCCTCCGTATAAACCGTATATTCCTTAATACTCTGCAGGTATTCACGCGCCTTCTCAACCTTACCATACTGCTGAAGGATTACAGCTGTATTCGCTTTACCATAGATAGTTAAGTCCGTAGGCTTCTTGGTCAAGCGATCAATGAGATACTTTATGTCATTTGTAGCTCGGTCGTGATAGAACAAAGCATTGGTGTAAAGATAATCACAGAGTGCGTCAGAAGGGAACAATGTTGTGTTATACTTCTTCTCATCACGCTTCATTTCAGCCACACACTTTGCCACCATCTTATCCATAAATCGGAAAGAAGCATTAATCATGTTTGTTACCTCTGGAGTTGGACTTGTAAGGTTCTGCAAACGGGCAAGTGTCTTCGTCACCGCAACAGTCATATAAAGACTTCCCTTCATTCCTGGCCACCAAGAGAACGAACCATCAGAGTTTTGCAGTTTCTTTAGACTTGAGAATGTTGATGTCAATTTGTTCTGCAACTGATTCTCATCGAGGAAACGCACGAGCTGCTGTTTTTGTTCGCTTTCATTCTTAGCATCCATCACCCAAGGAGTTTCATCAAGTGTCAAAGACTTGAGTTCTTGGTTCTTCTCCAAAGCCGACATCATTGACGTTTCCTTACCCGTCTCCTTCTTCCATTGCTCGATTGTCTGCTTAATCGATGGTGAAGTACTTATAATCTGCTTACCCAAACAACTTGCATAATAAGCCGAAACAAGACTGATAGCATTCTTTTCACTTGCATCTGCCACATAAGGCAATGCTTGAATCATCAGCCAATTAGGGTTATTAGTGTACTCTACTGTCAGCTTCTGGTCCGTACTCTTCTTTGGGAAGAGCTTACCAACATTAATCGTCTTCACCCCAGCATCATTCTGTGTGAATGGGTAGGTGTTTGTTACATACTCCTTATTCTGAAGTACTGAGAGGTAATGTTGCTCACCATCAGAGAAGCCATCGCCCTCAACCGTGAAGCGAACAACGAGTAAAGACTGGTCAGCTGTAAGTTTATTTGCGTTCTTTGCTAATAAAGAAGCTAAGTTATAAGTTGCTGAACCACTCCCCTGCGCCTTCAAAACAACAGCTTTACTATCCGTAAAGAGCACCTTCTCTGTTGCAGGATCAAGGATTTCAACCTTTGCTTTTGCATTGATATCTTTCTCAGACTGATTGAACAAACGAGCAGATACCATTGCTTCGTCACCCAAACGAACAAAGCGAGGCATATTAGGCTGCACCATCAATGTCTTTTGAGCAACGATATCATCAGAAAGAAAACCATTGTTCATATCCTCATCATGTGCCAATCCCATGAATCGCCACGTAGTAAGGCTCTCTGGAAGCGTAAACTTAATACTTACATTACCCTTTCCATCCGTCTGCAACTGTGGATAGAAGAATGCTGTCTCATTGAGATTCTCACGCATAGAAGGCTTTACATTCTTCGGTTCGTCCTTCTCTGGTTTTATCTCCTCATCTTTCTTTACTACAGGAGCAGTAAATTTCGCTTCCGTTTTCTTGTAGGTCCAAAGCCAACCGTAACAACCTCATTCATAGAAGACTCCTTTGCAAAAGCCATTGTCTTAACGGTACGTGTCATGCTTACCATTCGGTCTTCTCTTGCTGAATAAAAATAAGCATCTGGAGTATCATATTGTTCTAAGAAACGACTATCAAATTTCGAGAAAGACAACCTATCTACATCAAATACTGGGAGAAAAGCTTCCCCTGAAAGACCAAAGCCTGAATAATAAGGACTCTCCCAGTTAACAGATGTATAGTTAAGCGAGAAGAAGTTGCCTAAGTACCATGAATTAGACAAGAACTGATCAAGACTCTTGTCATAAAGTGTTGCCATCAGTTGAGCATTGGCAGCCTTGCCATCAGGACGATTAATGGTTACTGTCCATTCCTCCTGCTGACCAGGGATAAGTTTATTACGGAAAGTCTTCCATTTCACAATTAAACTCTTATCTGGTAACGGACGCATAATCCTCTCTGAATGAGCATACAGGACGCCATTCTTCACCCAAGCATAATTAAGAAATATCTCATCACCATATTCTTCCTTATAGACAAACTTGCGTGTCTGTATACTATTGCTTTGATTGAAAGAACCTGTTTCAATCACTTTATTGCCTGAGAAGATAGAATAAACAACATACTGATTCTCATCATTTGAACCCACCTGCATATAGATAGGACCACCATTGCGAGGGAATTGGTTTCCACTCAGATAGAACCAGTCATGTGTCTCAATAACAGGACGCTTATCATCAAAAGAGAAGACGACAAAATCCTCATCTATCGTATCTGTTCCGCAAATAGCATGTAGGCGATAAGCACCAGAAGACAAACCCTTTATTGCAACATTCTCATTTGCCTTCACCGTCTTGTAATTGCTATAAACATATTTATTCTTATCCTTCTGCTGTGGTACAATAACATACTTCACAGTACCATCAACAGGAGATCCAGCAGCATTCAGATAATTAAACTTAATCGTTTTAAGACTGTCACGCAGATTCTTCTCAGGAATATTGCAAGAAAGACTTGCCTCCTTTGTTCCTAATGGCAAGGATACAAAACCCTCATGTGTCTCACCTGCGGCATCGGTCACCGAAGCCTCAACTCTAAAGTTATAGAAAAAGTGAACGATAACCCTTACCAGACTTCAGTTCTTTCTTGGCTTTGTCAGATAAGACAAAAGGTACGGTAACAACAAACTCTCCCTTGTCGTCTGTGACAACATCTTGCTCGTTCACTTCCTCACTACCTTCATAGAAGCGACTCCAATAGCTTATACTACGTGTAACGACATAATGCACCTTTGCACCTTGTACAGGTACACCAGCAAAACTCTTGGCACGACCAATCAACTTAATAGAATCACCGACAACATATTTCTCCTTATACTCGTCAAAGTTCACATCAAACGTTGGACGTTTGTACTCATCTACTTGGAAACGCTTAGATCCTTTTGTTCCAAAATCAGCATAAATAGAGAAACTACCTGTCAGTCCACTTGTGGGAAGATTAAAGTCTGCTGCAGCAGTACCAAAACGGTCTGTGGTTACTGACTTACGTCCAATCTCCTTATAATTGGCATCTTTCAAAACCATATCAAAGGTTTGTTCGCTTGCAGCCTTAGTCTTATAGTCTTGCTTGGTGTTCTGATAAGCAATGACAGATGCGTGTACCGTCTGTCCGGGACGATAGATACCTCTATCCGCGAAGACCTGAGTTACCATCTTGTCATAGTTCACCTTGTCGTAGTCATACGAACCCTCCAGTTGAGTTTCTTCAAAGGCTTTATCCTTATTCGTAAAGACATAGATGTCAGGGGTAGTTCTTTCCGAGTCAAATATGACCTCTCCATTCTTGTTCGTAACCAGTTTCTTGACGATAGGGGTTTTACCATAATAATTTGGATAGGTAGCTTGAACCTTTACATCTGCTACTGGTTGCCCATCCACAACATTGACAACAACATATCGTGCTTTCTTCTTTGGTTGCAGTTCGCTCATGACATAGAGGTCACTGACATAATAAAAAGCATATTCTGGTTTAATATTCTTTTTAGGAGTTTCAATCTTAATAAGGTAAACGCCCAAAGGTAATGTAGGCATTAAGAAAGAGTCTTTCACCTCTTCATAATCCTTATGACCAGTGAACGTACGGTTTATCGTCTGCTTCGTTGCAGGCAACAGACTTGCCATCAACTTAGCCATGTCGTCTTTATCCCCAAGACTGAGAGAATGATTTCCTGATAGTTTCGTACGCGTAATCGTTATGACTACATCTGACACATTGCGCGTATTCAACTACCAGTTATTCTTCTCCGACGAACTAACATTACTCTTATCGAAACTCACGTCAAACATCGGTCTTGTCAGTTTTTTCACGAGCATTACGTAAAGCTACTATTCGCTTCCATGAGGCCCATCGAACGAGGGCATCATCAATATAAGCTATCTTCTTCTCAACGGGTGTGTCCTTGCCCATACACAGATAACGTTGTATTGCAACTTCCCCACATATCGGTAAGTCGCTATACACTTGCATGAGTGAGTCGAGCTTTGAAATACTCTCTTTCTCCTTCTTTATTCCCATCAATGCCGTGTAGCAAGCTGCCTCACGGTTTCCAACGCTTTTATAATAGCTATGTAGTTTGTCGTAGTTACCCACTTGCATACCAATAACATGCAACAGGTCACCCTTGAAGATATCATCGTTTCACCTATCTTTATCAAAGGCTTAAAGTCGGCTGCTTTCTGACTTGCCAGTAGAGAAGGGTTTGCCAGAGCCTTCTTAAAGTAATCCTCAGCGTTTCCATCATCATCATTCTGACCTATCACACCCAAGATACAGTTGTAGACAGCCGACAAGACCTCATCCTTTCCTTCTACCATCTTTGCCTTTGCCTTCAATCGCTTTAACTCTACCTCAGCAGAGTCGGGTGCAATCTCTGTCTGTAACCTTGATGCTAACAGACTTGCAGCCAAGATTTGTCCATAGGCTTTCTCTTTCTGTGCTTTCTGTTCAATCTTCTTTAACAAGCTGATTTGTGTCTTTGGTAAGTCCTTTTGCTCAGCTTGATTTACTTGTTGCCATAAGGCGTCGAAGCTCTGTGCTGTTACTGTAATTGGCAACAACAGAAATATAATTGATAAAATGACAAGTGACTTTTTCATACTCTCTTTCTTTTATTAATTGCAAAGATAATGCTTTTCAAGTAAAAAACGAAAGATGAGCTATGTATATTGTATAGGATTAATTCTACTACCGCACAATATAATTAAACTTATCAAAGTTTGTAAAGCCCATCTTCTCCAATTGTTGCTGGCTCTGCTGGCGGTCTTCATCTGTATTATATTCAGGTATCAAGGGTAGACGGATGATTACCTTATCAGCATATCCATTCGCTGCTAACCATTGAAGATTACTGATTACCTGCTTATTCTCTTTACATCCATACGCTTTGTAGATATCAGGGTTCATATCCTTAATATCTACATACCACATCTGCACCAACGAGGCAATAGCTTTGACATTCTCAAGCGGCACGTTGAGCGATGTCTCTATTGTCAACTTCCATTCGGGATTCATTATCTCGGCAAAGGCCTTGATGAAATCCGAACGTAGGAGGGGTTCACCCCCTCCAAAGCAAATACCGCCACCCGTTGCCACAAAGTAAAGGTCGTCTATCTCCACCTCACTATACAACTCTCCGGGCGTCAGCCTGCACCAAACACCATCAGCCTGCAAGCACTGAGCGTTTAAGCAATACTCGCAACGTAGCGGACAACCATGAAAGGCAACCAATGTTGTTACACCTTCGCCATCCGTAGTGAGTCTGTGCCGATTAATGGCGATTAACGGTGCTGTTATTTCTGATTGCATTTCTCTTTATGTGATTGAGGAGCAGTGCTGTCGGCTAATTCTTTCTCTAAATACTCCCTATCTATCTCCCCTACTACGTCAAGAGAAGGTTCTAAACGGACAACCATATCATTAGGATTACGAATAGACTTCACTGCTATCACCTTATCCTTAAATCCATAAGATGAAAACACGAGGGAGTCATTGCGATTAACCTGCAGAGCAAAACTTCCATCTTCACCCAAAGACAGTCTCTTCTTACCTCCTAATATCATAACATTAACTTCAGAAGCAGCCTTACCAGTAGAAGCATCCAACACTTGCCCACTAATAACGATAGCGTTCTTCAAATCTGTTGTGAGTGCTTTGGGTACAACTACTTGTTCACCTAACTGGCATATCTATAGAATCTTGAGCTTTATTCTCAACATTACAGCCCTTTGGAGTATTCTGACACGATGTTAGCGGAACAGTTGCAACACAAAGTCCAGCAGCCAATCCAGCTACCTTCATGCCCCATCCCTTGCGTTTCCGTTCTCTTAACTGCGTCTCTAAATAACGTATCTCCGCCTCACAAGCAGGGCACGTACCCGCACACTCCCCTTCGTAATGACACTCTTTAGGCTGATAACAGATACCGTTCGCATCCGCTATCTGCTGCCGAATACCTTTCAGTAGTTTACAAGTACTTTTTCCTTTTGTCATAACATTTATATTTACTTACACTTCTTTTTATTCTTCTCCTTATGCGTCTTCGGCTTATAAGTCCTATGTCCATACACATCATCGTAGTTTGGCGTAACGATTACAACTTCTCCTGCTATGCCCGATAAATCATAGGCTTCCAGCACAATAACATTATTATCAGAATGCAAAAGCGAACTTACATGAACCTTTTGCTTCTTATAACCGATATATGAAATAACCAACGAAGTGTCTGGTGGTAACTTCAAAGCAAACTGTCCATCTACATTTGTTGCAACACCCTTGTTTGTTCCGTCTATAACAACAGAAGCACCTATCACTGGTTCTTTATTTTCTTCGTCTATGACCATTCCACGTACAACCACAGGTGATGCACAACCTTCAGAAAGGTCTACTACTTTTACATCGCCTTTCTTGGCTGTATGTACAGGACGATTAGCCGTACTATCAGACTTAACAACTTGCGCAGCAGCAGTCATTGGCATTACCGTAGCGCAGATACCTGCAGCGATACCAGCTACCTTCATACCCAAGCCATTACCTTTACGTGCCTTTAACTCACGTTCAAGATAACGTATCTCTTCCTCACAAGCAGGACAAGTACCTGCACAATCCCCCTTGTGGTGACACTCTTTAGGCTGATAACTGATACCATTCGCATCAGCTATCTGCTGCCGAATATCCTTCAGTAGCTTACAAGTACTCTTTCCTTTTACCATAATCCTTATCCTTACTTACACTTCTTTTTATTTTTCTCCTTATGCGACTTAGGCTTATCAGCTCTACGACCACTCACGTCATCTTTATTACCTTTATTTTCACCTTTACAGGTAGGTAGTGTAGCTATTGTTACAATGCCATCTAACAACATTGCATCTCTATCTTCCTCAAGCACTATAACATTATTATCAGAATGCAAAAGATAGCTTACATGAACCTTCTTTGTCTTGTATCCGATATATGAAATAACCAAAGAAGTGTCTGGTGGTACTTTCAAGGCAAACTGTCCATCAATATTTGTTACATCACCTTTGTTTGTTCCGTCTATAAAAACAGAAGCACCTATTACAGGTTCTTTATCATCACTACCAATGACCATTCCACGTACAACCACAGGTGATGCACAACTATCAGAAAGGTCTACTACTTTTACATCGCCTTTCTTGGCTGTATGTACAGGATGATTAGCCGTACTATCAGACTTAACAACTTGCGCAGCAGCAGTCATTGGCATTACCGTAGCGCAGATACCTGCAGCGATACCAGCTACCTTCATACCAAAGCCATTACCCTTACGTGCTTTCAACTCACGTTCAAGATAACGTATTTCTTCCTCACAAGCAGGACAAGTACCCGCACAATCCCCCTTGTGATAACACTCCTTAGGCTGATAACTGATACCATTCGCATCCGCTATCTGCTGCCGTATATCCTTCAATAGCTTACAAGTACTCTTTCCTTTTACCATAATCCTTATCCTTACTTACACTTCTTTTTATTCTTCTCCTTATGTGACTTTGGCTTATAAGTCCTATGACCATACACATCATCGTAGTTTGGCGAAACAGTCACGACTCCTCCTGCTATTACCGAAAAATCAATAGTTTCATCCTCTTCAAGCATAATAACATTATTGTCAGAACTTAAAAGAGAACTTACACGAACCTTCTTATCCTTACAACCTATATATGAAATAACCAACGAAGTGTCTGATGGTAACTTCAAAGCAAACTGTCCATCTATATTTGTTGCAATGCCCTTACTTGTTCCGTCTATAAAAACAAATGCCCCTATCACTGGTTCTTTATTTTCTTCGTCTATGACCATTCCACGTACAACCACAGGTGATGCACAACCTTCAGAAAGGTCTACTACCTTTACATCGCCTTTCTTGGCTGTACGCACAGGACGATTAGCCGTACTATCGGGCTTAACGCCTTGCGCAGCAGCAGTCATCGGCATTACCGTAGCGCAGATACCTGCAGCGATACCAGCTACCTTCATACCAAAGCCATTACCCTTACGTGCCTTTAACTCATGTTCAAGATAACGTATCTCCTCCTCACAAGCAGACAAGTACCTGCACAATCTCCCTTGTAATGACACTCCTTAGGCTGATAGCTGATACCATTCGCATCCGCTATCTGCTGCCGAATATCCTTCAATAGCTTACAAGTACTCTTCCCTTTTACCATAATACTTATCCTTACTTACACTTCTTTTTATTTTTCTCCTTATGCGACTTAGGTCCTTTCTTAGGATGATGCTTCCCTGATGTTCCTTCTATGCCCCCAACGGTGATAATCTTATGCCAATTGGTAGTATCCTGCTCAAGATAAATCGTCTTATCCTTTGTCGCTAACAGCTCTTTAACCGTCAAAAAAGACTTATGACAGCCTACGAAGTTTGCCTCTAAAGTGTCGGTTGGTAGAGCTTTCACTGCATACCAACCATCCTGATTGGTACACGTCCCCAATCCATTTGGTGACATTGACCCTTTCAACATAACAACGGCTCCAATAATAGTATCCTTTGTCTTTGCATCAAGCACCTGTCCACGTAAAAGCACAGCATCAGGGTGACCATTGGTCAGGTCTACCACTTTTACACTATCCTTCTTTACAACCGGAGTCTTCTGATCAGGATTACTCTTTCTCTCAGGCTGCACCATAGCCATCATTGGTAATACACTCACACAAACGCCAGCTGCAATGCCTGCCACCTTCAATCCAAAACCACTATGCTGCTTGTTCTTTAGTTGTTCTTCAAGGTAACGAATTTCTTTCTCACAACCAGGACACGTACCTGTACATTCGCCCTTATGGTGGCACTCCTCAGGATGATAGCTTATTCCATTCTCATTTGCAATCTTCTGACGGACATCCTTCAATACCTTACAAATAGCTCTACCCTTGTCCATAAATTATTATTTAAGTGTGAGTAAATAAAAGATTCAGCTACAAAAATACAAAAAAAAGAAGATAAACAAAAACAAACTGACATTTTTAGTATTCATGTTCAAGAGATACCATTCGCATCCGCTATCTGCTGCCGAACATCCTTTAGTAGCTTACAAGTACTCTTCCCTTTTGACATAACTTTATTTCTTATTACACTTCTTTTCCTTATGTGACTTTGGTCCTTTCTTCGTCTTATGCTTCCCGAACATTTTATCGCATCCACCCAAGACTACAATTTCATTCATCATCGTCGAGTCCTCAGTGATATAAATATCATTATTCTTTTTATCTAAGAGTTCTTTAACCGTCACACTCATTTTATAATAACCAACAGCTATCACCTCCAGTGTATCAGTTGGCAGAACTTTCACAGCATAGTCGCCCTCAATAGCGGTGACAGTTCCTTTTTTTGTGTCCTTCGACTCAACAACGGCTCCAATAATAGTCTCCTTTGTCTTTGCATCGAATACTTGACCGCGTAAAAGCACAGCATCAGGGTGACCATTGGTCAGGTCTTCTGCTCTTATAGAATCATTCTTTATCGTCTTAGCCGTCAAGTCAGGGTTTGTATTACGCTCAGGTTGTACCATAGCAGCCATTGGCAATACAGTTACACAGACACCAGCTGCAATGCCAGCCACCTTCAAACCAAAAACCACTATGCTGCTTGTTCTTTAGTTGTTCTTCAAGGTAACGGATTTCCTTCTCACAACCAGGGCACGTACCTGTACATTCACCCTTATGGTGGCACTCTTCTGGATGATAGCTTATTCCGTTCTCATTTGCTATTTTCTGACGTACATCCTTCAATACCTTACAAATAGCTCTACCCTTGTCCATAAATTATTATTTAAGCGTTAGTAAATAAAAGATTTTGCTACAAAAATATAAAAAAAAGAAGATAAACAAACACAAACTGACATTTTTTGTTATTACATGACGATAAATTTAAACTTTCACAATAAAATACACATACAAAATATTAACTTATCAACAGAAGACTACATATTTACGCCGCATACCAAAAAAACATTCCTTGTAAGTCAGCTATTTGTATCTTACAACAAATAAAATGATAGCTACAAAGTTCACCAGCCCTATTCAAACCTTGTGCTGATGCTCCGCACATGTGGTGCGGAGGCTTAGCACCACTTGTGCTAAGGGCATATTACCTTATAATATATAGTTTAGGTAAAAATGATTTAGCCTTAAAAAGACTATTGGAGATAAAATGCTATAACCTATTAGATACAATTATCCCCTCTGCAAAACCTTTCATTCGGTCATTGCCGTTGGCTCTGAGAGGGGATAGTATATTTCTTTTGAGTCCGTTAAACCTTCTCCATTAACTATCCACAACAGTAAATTTGGAGAAATCTGTCATACGAAGCAGTTCCTCGTATGAGGTCTTAGGGTTCTTCTTCATATAGTTGTCTACAGCCTCCTCATACCGACTGTGATAGGTTCGCTTTGTCATTATCTGATTGACAATCCATTGTACCTTTCCAATCTGCAAGTCACGCTCCACTTGCGGACGCGATTCGAAATGCTGCAAAGGGTAGATACAAATCAAATAGAATGTCATACAATCTGGAAGGATGTATTCACGTGACATCTGCTTACGCTGTGTTGGCGAATAGAACTTCGCATACAAAGGGTAATTAGGACCGAGATACTTGTCGAGCGAGATACCGATAGTACCATTACCCACGACAACACTCTGGTCTAAAGCCGATATCTGCGCATAGACTCTTGGGATTGTAATGTTCGGCAAAGCCTGCTTTAGTCGTCTAAAAGCTCCACTAAACTGATGATCAAGGTCTTCTGTATTGGCAAACTCCGACTCAACAGCAGCAATGACAGACTGTAAAGTCGTGTCTTGATAGAACTTCAAGAACTTTGTATTGATATCTGGATCGGTTATCTCACCAATCTTTACGACATCCTCTATCAGTGTACGGGTTTCTATCGGATATTCTGTATTCATCTGCTGGAGCGCAGAGAAATCACCTGTTGTCAAGTAACGATATTCCAAACGGTCATAGCGATCTATCTCTAATAACAGTGAATTATCATTCACGTCATCAGATGAAAGTTTGAACTGACAGCCTACACAGGTGAACAGAACAACTAATAATATGAAATAGAGATATCTCACTGGTTACTTTCTGGTTACTTTTTACAATATTTGAGTATTGATTGCAAAATTACTAAAATATATTTTAAAACGCAAGTGTTTTGCTAAAAATATTAAAATAACATACGACTATATCCCATTTTCATTCAGATAAGGAACTAAAAAACTTACGACCCTTCACGTAATATTGCCAAAGAAGGGCATATTTCTTACGTCCATCATTCGTGCAAGAAGGGAGATTTTCTCGATGTTTTACCACTCCATCAAGACGAATTGGCAGGCGTTCAAACTCGTTTCGCCACTGTTTAAAGGCACGACGTGCTGAGAAAATCGCCTTAAACTCACCCCAATTACGATTCATTATCAGCGTTTGAAATGCAGCCAGATAGTCTAAAAACCATCTTACACGCATGACATGTCTCAATTCATCTTCTGGTAAGTTCTTCCATAACATGGTCAAGTTATTACGGAAGTTCAGGAAGGTTTTACGTGGGTTTGACTTAGGCAATGTGCCGCCTCCAACGTGATAAACATAGCTTTCTGGGAAACAGAAGATGCGCCTACCCATCTGATGCAAACGCCAACAGAGGTCGATTTCCTCATTATGGGCAAGAATCTGCCGTCTAATCCGCCTGCAGCCCAATAGTCCTTAGCACGTATCATCAAGCAAGCTCCTGTTGCCCAAAGTACCTCTTCACTATTATCATACTGTCCATTGTCATCCTCTACCGTGTCAAAGATGCGTCCACGACAGAACGGATAGCCATAACGATCAATGAAACCTCCCGATGCACCGGCATACTCAAAAGCATCACGATTCGCAACAGAGAGCAGTTTTGGCTGACAGGCTGCTATGTCCTCATGGGCATCCATCTCCTCAATAAGGGGCGTAAGCCAGTGATGAGTCACCTCAACATCACTATTTAACAACACGTAATATTCGCTATCTACCTGCTTTAGCGCACGATTATAGCCTTCTGCAAAGCCGTAGTTCTCAGCTAATTCTATCACTCGAACATGTGGATAGGTTGTTTTCAGCCATGCGACAGAGTCATCTGTTGAAGCATTGTCGGCTATGATAACCTCTGCCTCATCATGTGAATATTTCAGCACGGAAGGGAGATATTGCTCCATCATGCTTCGTCCATTCCAGTTCAATATGACTATCGCTACTTTCATAAGAGTTCTGCCTTTAATGAACTTTGGTCGAAATTAAACTCTCCCAATCGTACTCGGAGAATCTGGTTGTCATACTCTTCCTTTGCCTGATCGGGCGATAGTTCTACACGAATATAGTTATCTGTAAAGCCATGCATAGCCTTTCCTCGTGCCGCTTTCTCAAAGAGGACGTCTGCCTCCTGCCCTATATGCTCCGCATAAAAGGCACGTGTCTTCTCATCAGAGAGTTTCAATAGCTTATGAGCACGGTGCTTCTTCTCACGATCATCCACTACGTAAGGGATTGACAATGCCGCTGTTCCTGGTCGTTCTGAATAAGGGAAGACATGGAGTTGGGTGACTGGAAGAGAGTCGAGGAAGTTATAACAATCCTCAAAATACTCTGGACGCTCGCCACGAGAACCTACCATCACGTCCACTCCGATAAATGCATCGGGCATCTTTTCCTTAATAAGTTTTATCTTACGAGCAAAGAGTGCCGTGTCATAACGACGGTGCATCAACTCCAACACCTCATCAGAACCACTCTGAAGTGGGATGTGGAAATGTGGCATAAACGCACGTGACTCTGCACAATATGCTATCAACTCATCATCTATCAAGTCGGGTTCCAACGAACTAATACGGAAACGCTGTATTCCCTCTACCTTATCCAATGCCTTAACGAGGTCTAAGAAACTCTCACCTGTGGTCTTACCGAAGTCACCTATATTAACTCCTGTCAACACTATCTCCTTTCCTCCTTCTCTTACAGCCTCCTCTGCTTGCTCTACAAGCGACTGAATAGTCGGGTTACGTGAGAATCCACGAGCAAAAGGAATCGTACAATAAGTGCAGAAGTAGTTACATCCGTCTTGCACCTTTAAGAAGTAACGTGTGCGATTGCCACGTGAACAACTTGCTTGGAAAGTCTTAATATCTTTCGTCTTAACAGAGTGATACTCACCCTCTGACGTTTCCGTGTCTTTATCTGTGTCTACCTTATTCCATGCATCACTAAGATACTGTACAAGGTCGGCCTTCTCATTACTACCCAATACAAGGTCTACACCTTCTATCTTTGCCACTGTTGCACTCTCAAGCTGAGCATAGCAACCAGTAACAATAACGAAAGCACCAGGATTCTGGCGCACCATACGATGAATAATCTGGCGACACTTATGGTCAGCAACCTCTGTAACCGAACAAGTATTGATCAGACAAATATCTGCCTGCTCAGTCTTCTTCGCTTCACGTACGCCCATATTATATAATGTACGCGCGAAGGTACTTGTCTCTGAAAAGTTGAGTTTACAACCCAATGTATAGAACTTGGCTGTCTTGCCTTGAAATGCTGCTGTATCTATCATATAACTTGCAAAGTTACAGTAAAATGAAGATAAAACCAAAGAAATACGACTCGTTTACACATTTGAAAAGATAAGAAAAGACTAAGAAAATAAGATTTTTACACTGTAAAAACAGACCCTTTAAAAGCCGCTAAAAAGCAAAGGATTTTTGAAATTGTGTAGGCACACATCAAAATCATTAACATTTATTTAATATTTATATAACACTGATTATCAGTGCTTTATAAATTTGTTACAAAAGAAGAACAAAAAAAGTTCTAAAAAAATTATTGCCGAATAAAAAAAATACTTACCTTTGCATCGTTTTAACAAACAAATGATTGTTTTACAGATTTAAAAAGCAAAGAAAATGAAGAAATTAGTTTTAATGTTCGTAGCTATCGCAGCTATCTCTTTCGCATCTTGTGGTGGTAACTCTAAGCCAGCTCAGAACGCTGACTCTACAGCTGACTCAATGGCTGCTGATTCAATGGTAGATAGCGTACACGCTGATTCAGTTGCTGCTGATTCAGTTGCTGCTGACTCTGTTAAGTAATCAGAGAACGAACAGAAAAAGAGAGAAATTGGCCGTAGGACTTTCGTCCTACGGTTTTCTCGTTTATAGCGGTCAGACATCTCAGATTTCAAAGTTCATTATTATGATTATCTTAGTTGATATAGACAAGATAACTAAACAGCTTTGAAACAGAGTAATATAAAGACAGGATAACAGAAGAACAAAGACTGAAGAACATTTCTTTGATTAACAAGTTAACCAGTAGACAAGTTAACCAGTTGTTTGTAGACAGAACAAATAGAAGACAAAGTAACAGAAGAACGAAGGCTGAATTGTCTGAAGACAGGGTAACAGAAGAACTTTTCACTTTTTACACTTTCACCTTATTCTCTTCTCTATAGTTTTTTGCGAGGACAAGAATTATTGTAAAGAAAAATCTAATCTTAAAAACGAAAAGAGCATAAATTGGCTTCCAATTAACGCCCTTTTGGCTTGCTAAAGATGCCCTTTTGAGGTCTAAGTAACGCCCTTTTGAAGTCTTACTAAGCACCTTTTAAAACGCGACTTCGCAACTATCTGATTCTATGCAACTTACAAAGGCAGTCCTTTAGCTCATTTTTTCGACTTTTAAAGCCCAAAAGCACATTTGTTTTGTAAATAAAATTCAAATCCGTTTCTATGTTTTTAGCTTTGAAAAAGAGGACTCAAAACATCTTACTTATCTATAGGTAGTTTCTTGATAAGCACGAGGAGTCAAGCCCGTTTCACGTTTAAAGAATTTGGAAAAAGCAGAAGCACTGGAGAAGTTCATACGATTTGCAATCTCATAAGCCATCATTCCGTTAGTTTTCAGCAGTAGCTTTGCCTCTTGTATGGTGGCTCGATTTATCCAAGACATCACACTCTGCCCACTTGCCTTCTTTATCGTCGCAGAAAGATGATGTGGTGTTACATGCAGTTGAGAGGCATAATAAGGAATTGAGCGTTCCTGTACACAATGCCGTTTTATCAGCCGTTTGAATTGAAGGAAGAGTTCCTGAGTACGCGTAGAACCTTCATTCTGAACCTTTTCAGACACGAGCTCGTTTAGTTCTTGCACATCTGCAACAATCGCTTTAGACAAATACTGTACGGTCTTTCGGCGATAAGGAGCAAGGTGTACGACATCCCATAAGATATAGTACATCCTCAGTAATCTGTCAAACTCTGCAGGAGACGTTTTGTACACTACCTCATCAGACATCTCAACGCTATCCCTAAACACAATAGCCATCACACGAGCATCATCGGAAAGTTTATTAACTTCAACGATTGTGTCGGCAGGACTCAACATAACATTTCCTTTCTCAATGTGATAATCCTGCAGATTGATACAGACCTCTGCACTACCTTCCAACACAAGGATGAAACGTGGCTCTACCATCTGGTAGATTTCTTCCTTACTAAAAACAGGAATCCGCTGTACATTTCCATTAAAGATAAGAATCAAATCGTCGTTGACAAAGAACTTATCCTGCTGGCTAAGAACTTCATTTAAATTCAGGTTATCTACCGAAAGATGGTTTATAACTTTCGTAGTGCTCATAAAATTTCCTTTTTGTATGATTTAATTGCAAATTTACTATTATTATACTGATATGAAGAATAATTTTAATAATAATCGTACAAAAAGACAATTTTTATCTAAATTTTGGATAATCAGATAACGAGAAAGATAGGATAAATTTGCATCGTCCTGATAGAAAAGGAATTAAACCACAGTAAATAAGCATAAAAATAAAGGTATGAATATGAAGAAAATAATGATAAGCCTTGCTTTAATAATACTATCTTCCGGTAGTTGGGCGCAGACATTGGAAGAATGTCAGCAGGCAGCAGAGAAGAATTATCCCCCTCATCAAACAGTATGGATTGATTGCTAAGACTACACAACTTACGGTTAAGAACATTCAGAAAGGGTGGCTTCCACAACTCACGGCTTCGGCTCAAGCAACCTATCAAAGTGCTGTTACGGCTTGGCCAGAGAGTATGCAGAGTATGTATCAGCAGATGGGACTCAACATGAAAGGGCTGAGTAAGGATCAGTACAAGATAGGTATCGATCTTCAGCAGACTATCTATGACGGAGGTGCTATTAGCAGTCAGCGTAACATTGCACAGAAAGAGGGAAAAGTACAGGAGGCACAGACGGAAACAAATCTATATCAAGTGCGTCGACGTGTCAATGAAATGTATTTCTCATTGCTGTTGCTGAACGAACAAATCCAACTTAACGAGGATGTAAAAATACTGCTACTGTCAAGTGAGAAAAAGCTTTCTGCCATGGTAAAAGGCGGTACAGCTGCTACAAGCGACCTCGACAATGTGCGAGCAGAAAGACTCAGTGTTGAGCAACAGAACGAGAATCTAAAGCAGCAAAAGCAAATGTTACAGCGTATGTTAAGCGTCTTCTGTGGACTCGAAGTGAACAATACACAGAAACCAGCAGCTGTCCAGATAGCTTCGTCAGTAAATAATCGCCCTGAGATGCGCCTATACAATAGTCAATTAGAACTTACTGAAGCTAAGGAGAAGGCCTTAGACACACAGCTACGACCCAAGTTAGGACTTTTTGCACAAGGCTTTTACGGCTATCCTGGACTGAATATGTTTGAGGATATGATGAACCGCAAGTGGAGTCTTAATGGTATCGTCGGTATCAAATTGTCGTGGAATGTAAGTGCACTCTACACGCATAAGAACGACAAAGCAAGGCTAAACGCACAACGAGAAATGATAGAGAATGCTCGGGAAGTGTTTCTTTTCAACAATAAACTGGAGGAGATACAACAATCGGAGAACATCAGTCGCTATCAAACAATGATGAAAAGCGACGATGAAATCATCGTATTGCGCACGAATGTACGTAAGGCAGCTGAATCAAAACTTACTCACGGAATCATAGATGTCATTAGCTTGCTGCGAGAGATAAACAATGAGAATGTAGCCAAGACCCAACAAAGCATCCACGAGATTGATATGCTTAAGGAGATGTATAACTTGAAATATACAAACAACGAATAAAAAAAGACAAACAAAGGATATGAAAAAGATCGTTATATTAGCAAGTCTTGCCATTATCATGGCATCTTGCGGAAAAGATAAGAAGGATTATGATGCTACAGGAACATTCGAAGCAACTGAAGTAACGGTATCAGCGGAGTCTACTGGTCAACTGATAAGCTTTAATATTGCTGAAGGACAGCTGCTTAACAACGGACTAACAGTTGGTCAGATTGACTCCCGCCAACTCTCATTAAAGCGTGAACAATTGGCTACAAGCAACGAACAACTAACCGCAACACATAGTCAGCTCGAAGCAAACAAGCGTCAGTTGCAAGCGAATAGACAAGCAACAGCAAGCAAACAGTTAGACCTTGAAAAGCAGGTGGCATCTATTCGCCAACAAATTGCTAATCAACTGCGTGAGCGCGAACGCTTTGCCGAGCTCTTAAAAGACGGTGCTGTGCCACGTAAACAGGTTGATGACATTGATTATCAGATACAAGTACTACAGAAACAACTCGTTGCTACGCAGGAACAGATTGCCAGTCAGAATGCATCTTTAGCCGAACAGAATAAGGGTTTGGCTGCTCAAATGGACGGAATAAGCTCACAGCAGACCGGAGTAAGTGCACAGCAAGCTGGCGTTCGCAATCAGCAAGCCCAGATAGACGACCAAATTGCTCACACCTTTGTGAAGAGTCCGCTCACAGGAACAGTCTTAGAGAAGTATGTTGAACAAGGAGAATTTGTCTCTGTTGGCAAGCCTTTGTTCAAGATAGCAGACACCAAGCGTATGTACTTACGCGCATATATCACCTCTGAACAGCTCAAAAACGTCAAGTTAGGACAAAAGGTAAAGGTGATAGCAGACTATGGTGGCGGCGAGAAAAAGCAATATAATGGTGTCGTTACATGGATATCAAGTCGCTCAGAATTCACCCCAAAGAGTATTGTCACAGAAGATGAGCGTGCCGATCTGGTCTATGCTATCAAGATACAGTTCCAAAACGACGGTTATGCAAAGATTGGAATGTATGGTGAAGTGAAGTTTTAAAGCAAGAAATAAACGATGACTGCAATAGAAGTAAACAACATATCAAAGTATTACGGAAAGTTACAAGCATTGAAGGATGTTAGCTTCTCGGTGAATAAAGGTGAGATATTTGGACTCATCGGACCTGACGGAGCTGGCAAGACTTCTATGTTTCGCATCCTTTGTTCGCTGCTTTTGCCTAAGACTGGAACCGCTACTGTAGACGGATTTGACGTGGTCAGCCAGATGAAAGAGGTACGTAAGCGAGTCGGTTATATGCCTGGAAGATTCTCACTCTATGAAGATTTGACGATAGAAGAGAATCTTCACTTCTTTGCCACACTCTTCAATACAACGGTAGAAGAGAACTATGATGCCATAAAACCTATCTATTCGCAGATCGAACGATTTAAGGATAGAAAGGCAGGAGCACTCTCTGGCGGTATGAAACAGAAGTTGGCACTCTGCTGTGTATTGGTCCATCAGCCAAGTGTTCTATTCCTTGACGAGCCTACAACAGGTGTTGATCCAGTCAGCCGAAAGGAGTTTTGGGAGATTCTCTGCCAACTGAAGGAGCGTGATATAACCATCATTGCCTCCACACCTTACCTTGATGAGGTGAGAAGTTGCGAGCGAGTAGCCTTCCTTTCAGAAGGAGTAGTAAAAGGAATAGGCACAGCTGACGATATTCTTACTGAGTTTAAAGATATCTTTAACCCACCAGCTATCGAACGAACAACGAACAATAAGGCAATTAACGCTACAAACAAAGAAGCTGAAAATGTCATAGAAGTAGAACATCTTGTCAAGACTTTCGGTTCATTCCACGCTGTAGACGATATCTCCTTTACGGTGAAGAAGGGCGAAATCTTCGGTTTCCTCGGTGCTAACGGAGCCGGAAAGACCACCGCTATGCACATGCTTACGGGCCTCAACCAGCCCACCAGCGGCACAGGAAGGGTTGTTGGGTTTGATATCCGTACCGAATATGAGCAGATCAAACGACATATCGGCTACATGAGTCAGAAGTTCTCGTTATATGATGACCTCACCATTGCCGAGAATATCAGCCTTTTTGCAGGTATCTACGGTATGAAAGACGACGAAATACGCCGTAAGACGGATGCGTTATTAGAGCGTCTGAACTTCTCAGAACACCGCAATACGTTGGTAGCAAGTCTGCCTTTAGGATGGAAACAAAAGCTTGCTTTCTCTGTAAGTATCTTCCATAATCCTGGTGTTGTGTTCCTTGATGAACCTACAGGAGGCGTCGATCCCGCCACACGTCGTCAGTTTTGGGAACTTATCTATGATGCTGCAGAGCGGGGAATAACAGTATTTGTGACCACACACTATATGGACGAAGCTGAGTATTGCGATCGTATTTCCATCATGGTAGACGGTAAGATAAAGGCTTTGGGTACGCCCGACGAACTAAAACAAAAGTTCAACCAACCCGACATGGACCACGTATTCACCTATCTGGCACGTCAAGCAACCCGCAGCTCAGACTAAGCACACACATTCAATATAAATAAGTAATTATAAATGAAGCAGTTTTTTTCATTTGTTCTCAAGGAAACTAAGCATATTACTCGTGACAAGCGCACAATGTTGATGCTGTTCGGTATGCCTATCGTAATGATGCTTCTCTTTGGTTTTGCCGTCACCAATGATGTGCGAAACGTACGTGTTGTCATCGTGATGAGCAATGCTGACAATGCCACTCAGCAAGTAGCAGACCGCTTGGCAGCATCTGAATACTTCACACTGACAAAGGTTGTGGCGACTCCTAACGAAGCCGAGAAAGCTATCCGTGACCAAAAAGCCGACATGGCAATCGTCTTTTCACAAGATTTTGCAAGCAGAAAGTTGGGCTATCAACTCATTGTCGATGGCGCAGACCCCAACATGGCACAGCAGTGGACCACTTATGCCAATGCCGTTATCAATAATACTGAGTCAAAGGCTATGAACTCAAAGCTACTATATAACCCTCAGATGAAGTCTACTTACAACTTCGTTCCTGCCATTATGGGTACGTTGCTGATGCTCGTCTGTGCGATGATGACTTCATCTCCATAGTCCGTGAGAAGGAGAAAGGGACAATGGAGGTACTGCTTGTATCACCGACAAAACCCTTAATGATTATCATTGCGAAGTTAGTACCTTATCTTGTGATTGCCTTCACCATCCTTTCAATCATCTTACTCATGTCGTCCTTCGTATTAGGCATACCTATCAAGGGTTCTTTGTTCTGGATATATGTGGTTTCAACTATCTACATTCTATTAGCGCTATCGTTAGGAATCCTTGTGTCAACAATAGCCGAGACACAACTCGTTGCCCTCCTCATATCAGCGATGTTATTAATGATGCCTGTCATTATGCTCTCTGGAATGATGTTCCCAATAGAGTCAATGCCGAAGATATTACAATACATCTCAGCCATTATCCCTACTCGTTATTACATCAGTGCGATGCGTAAACTAATGATTATGGGTACCGGAATTGAAGAAATTTACTTTGAAGTGTCCATACTAATAAGTATGCTCATAGCCTTGATGTCGCTTGCACTGGCAAAGTTTAACAAACGATTAGAATAGAAAACTATGATACTAAAATATCTTTTAAGAAAGGAATTCACCCAGATACGTCGTAACTCCTTTCTGCCAAGACTTATCATTACCTTCCCAATAATGATTATGTGCGTTATGCCGTGGGTAATGAATATGGAGGTTAAGAACATTGTTGTGGATGTTGTCGACAACGACCGCTCTACCCTCTCACAACAATTAGTACACGAGATAGAAGCAAATAAATACTTCATCTTCCATGGGCAGCAGCCTACCTACGCACAAGCACTCAAGAATATAGAACATTCTGAAGCGGATGTTGTGGTTGTTATCCCCCAAAACTACAGCCGTGATTTAAACTCAGGACGTGTTCCACAGGTCCTGATTGCGGCTAATGCTGTCAATGGAACAAAGGGAGCGTTGAGTTCGGGATACCTTCTCAGATTGTTTCTGCAAATGTCTTGCCCTCTACAACAGCCATAAAGTCAAAGATTGACACGCTTTATCTCTACAACAAACATCTTAACTTCAAGGTTTTTATGATTCCTGCACTGTTGGCTATGGTGATGATGATGATAACTGGTTACCTACCAACACTTAACATCGTCAGCGAAAAAGAGAGGAGGGGAACAATTGAACAGATAAACGTGACACCAGTGAACAAATGGACTTTCATACTTTCGAAGTTGATTCCTTATTGGATGATAGCTTTCTTCATCGTGACGGTTTGTCTGTTGTTGTCTTGGCTTCTCTACGACATCACCCCCGTGGGGAATATGGCCCTCATCTATCTCCTTTCGATGTTGCTTGCACTGTTCTTCTCATCCTTTGGACTGATTATTTCTAATTACTCCGATACCATGCAGCAGGCAATCTTCGTGATGTGGTTCTTCATGGTCATACTCCTGTTACTCTCAGGACTATTTACCCCAACACGTTCGATGCCTCCTTTTGCTTATCTTTCCACTTATATCAACCCTGTGAGCTACTTCATTGAGGCGATGCGTACAGTATTCATCCGTGGTGGAAACATCAGTAGCATAGCCCATCAGCTGCTTGCCCTCTCGGGAATTGGTCTCTTTATGGGAACTTGGGCGGTAGTGAGTTATAAGAAGAACAAAAGATAGAGTAACGTTTGTTTAGTTGACAAGTTAATTGTAGACAGGGTAAGTTGAAGACAAAGTAACAGGAGAACGATTATTTGGTAGACAAGTTGACAAGTTGCTTGTAGATAGAGTAAACGAAAGACAAAGTAACAGAAGAACATTTCAGTTTTGCATACTTCTGCCTTTTAAAATCTCTATAGGCTCTGTAAGAATGTAGAGTTTTGTAAATAAAATTCTAAGACTGCAAACGAAAAGGGCGTAAATTGGCTTCCAATTAACGCCCTTTTGGCTTGCAAAAGATGCCCTTTTGAAGTCCAAGTAACGCCCTTTTGAAGTCTTACTAAGCACCTTTAAAAACGCGATTATACAACTATTTGATTATATGTAACTTACAAAGGCAGTCTTATAGCTCGTTTTTTCGCCTTTTAAAGCTCAAAAGCACGTGTGGTTTGTAAATAAAATTCAAACACTAAAGAAGGATTTTACGACTTTTGTAATCATCAAAAGAAAAACATTCTACTAAGCAATTTTATGGTGGTAATGGCGTTTATAGCATAAAAGGGCTATAGACTATAATTCTGTTTTGGTCAGCCTTTTAGGGTAGATGCACTTATCCTGATTGTTGATATTGGTAAAATCGTGAGGTATGAGATACTACTTACTTTCTATTCTCTTGTCTGTTTTGCTCGCTGCTTGCGGCAGAAACTATGGACCCGTTTACCCTAAAGAATTTATAGGGGAATTGGGTTGGTGTGGAAAAGACAAACATTGGTATGCGTCCAACACTCGACGTGACGGATTCTACAGTTGCATTCGACCCAGGTGCAGGCGACACTTGCAAGTGGTTTAATAGTTACCACTTTGTGAACGACTCGCTTTTTTTAGTCTATGACGAGAATGACACTAACCGCTGTAAAGTCATGGAGTTACACGATAGCATACTGACTATCAAAGGTTTGTTATGGTACGAGGACAAAGAAGTTAGCTTTGTGCGACAAAAAAAAGGGTATTCAAGACTTTAGAGTGATAAGGTTTGCTACTTAAGGTTAGGTTTCTGAGGAAATGTCACACGGAGGGACGGAGAATACGGAGGGATATCAAAGCAAAGCAATGAAAGTAACGGAGGCACCGTCGGTGCATAGAGCAACGGAGGTTGTTTGCACACTTTTTTAGCTACTTTATGCCCAAAGCATTTATCCCAAAAGTTATCAAGAATCTGTAGGCTACACCTCCGTCGCTCTTTGTGCCGTCGGCACCTCCGTGACATTGCGTTTACCTCCGTCCCCTCCGTGACTCTGTGTGCCTATTATATAAGACGCTTAGTTTATCACTCCATATTTCGGAAGAACCAAAAATAAGTATAACGTGTTTAAAATCGTCCTATTCATTTACGATAACTCCTTTATCCAAGTTTATTATAAGCATCTTACGCTCCTTCCCAAGTTCCTTCAGATACTTAAATGTCACCTTATAGTTTTCTTTAATAATACATGCAACTCCCTTTTGATAGATAATTCTGTAATCTGAAAACAAGGCGACATCAACCATCAAAACACCCCCTTTCTTATAACCTAAATATTGCTGAAAATAGGAATCAAAAGGCAGATAATCACCTTGATGCTTATTTATATACTTCCTTACAATGGTTTTAGCAAGTTCAAACTCCTTATCATTCAGTTGCTTCGGAACCTCTGTCCTAATCTTACCAAACAATGAGTCTCCATTAGCCGTTACCGCCTTCTCGGAAATAACATTGTATATCTTTTGCCCCGTCTCATCCTTTGCGTAGACATACACAGTATCATATTGAGAATGAACGGTTGTTACTTTTCGCGTCTTTGTTGTGCAACAGAATAGAAGGAGACAAGAAAAGATAAGTAGTATAGTCTTCATACGCTTCGATTAATTGTTTTTCAACGGAATATCTCCTACAAAAATCCATACAGATTGACTCTTTCCGTTCTCTATTTTCATTAAGGGTGAGAAGATACTATCAGCATTTTCTCTTGCAATGGGATACCGCCTATTCATAAACCAAACGGCATCTTTCGTGCGATAAAGATTCATCTTGATATATGGTTTGTCTGACACATAATAGCCACCATACTCTTGTAAATTCAGAGTATCAGGAAAGTCCTGCACCAAGATACCCTCTGTCAGTCCCTCACTTGTTATGGTATGCGAGAGGACACCATCGGTATATACCCATCCGCGCAACAGCGTAAAGAACTTATTTCCGATACCTATTGGGGCCGTGTTTAAGTCGTAATCTTCACATTCCATAATGACTATGTCGTCCTTAAACTCCTTTAGATATTCCCTCTGGTCAGGAAAATGACCTGCTGCGACTCCCGAATCCTTCTGCCCATCAGCCGTCTTTGTCTTGCAGGCAGTCAGCAGAAAGGAGAGAAAGAGCAGTGTTAGGGCTGTTTGATATCGTTTCATACGCATCGTTGTTGTTCGTTTGTAGTGTTCATAAATAGGTGCTGTTAGCTACGCCAAAGATAATAAAAATTTTGCATACGGCAATGTAATTCTACTGATTTTCAGCCATAAAACAAAAATCCTCTTCACCCGAAAGAATGAAGAGGACGCACATTTTATATTGTTTTGACTTACAATGCAGTGAAAGCAGCTACAAAACCGAAGATGATACCCGGTGTATTAGCAATTGCTACTGGCCAATCACGCTTCTCCTTGAACAATCCATAAGCAACCCATAAGGTGCAGTTTACACCTGCCATAAATGGCTGAATAAAAGATCCTTTGTTGCCTGTGAGGTTACTTGCTATCTGTGGCAGGTAGAAAACATACATTAAAACTGCTGTCACCATACCAACCCATCCCATTGCAGAGAAGAACTTTTCTTTTGTCATATTATCCTGATTTTAATTGTTTGTAAATACGAGAAAGATTAAATTTATATCTTTTCCTTAGCTATTCTATATATCATTCTAACACCACAAAGGTATAAATTATTTTCTTTTTAAAGGAAATAATAGGCAAAAGTTTATCATTTCATCTATTTCTTTCTTATTTTATATCAGTTGTTTTGATATAGCTCAATCCTAATTAAAATACTTTTGAATGCTATCCATTAGGGGTGTCAATTCACGGTTGAAAACCCTTCCATGGCGGTCGACCATCTGCAGGGCGTATGCTATGAACAGCCTACGTTTAGCACGTGACATGGCTACATAGAACTTACGAGCGTCTTCCTCGTCCTGCTGTTTCGTCTTGTTATAGGCGTTCGGGTAGCGTCCATCGGCTGCATCAAAGATGATAACATTATCAAACTCCAGTCCCTTTGCCTTATGAACAGTCGTCACATAGATACGCTCAAGAATACTCTTACTATTACAGAAGTCGGCTTCCTTCAGCGTATTAATATCCATTACGTACTGCGAGAGCTGTGGTGCAAGGGCATTAGCTACCGTCTCATCCGTCAGCATGTCTATGCGGAGATAACGGAGGATATAGTCTAATCGAGGTATATCATTGATTAAACCATCGGAATGAAAGGCGTTATAAGCAGTAGAGAGTTCGCTTACAAGGGCTGGTTCATGGTCGGTTGATAGCTTATAAAGTCGGTTGACAGCCTCTCGATAGCGTTCGCCATAATTGCTACGCAGCACATTGGCAAATGGTTTCACCTTCGGATGGTGGATAAAAGCCTCTTGCTGTGCTTGCTTCTCACGTGCTTTCTCAGCACAGAGGCGCACAAGACTGACCGTTGCCTTCACATCATCAATCGCCTGATGACTATTAACACCCGCCAACTGGAAGGTTTCAAGCAGGCTTTCCAACTTATAAGAATGAAGGCTCGGAGCCAATAGTCTTATCAGTTTGAGCGAGTCGAAGCAGCGGTTCTCATGTGCCTGCATCGTGTCATTACAGTAGCGTTGCAGATTGTTGTCCAATATGTTGTAATCATAGTTGGCGTTATGACCAAGGATAGGACTGGTCCCTACGTAGGCGAGGAAACGCTGTAAGGCATCAAAAGGGGTGAGTAATTCGCCAGTAGACATCTTCTTATGATAGATAGCATACATCGGATTTTCCTTATCACCGAGCATTGGTAGAATCGGTTTATCGGTCTCTATGTAGAGATCAAGCGGTTCGCCAACCACTTCCCCACCCTTAATTCGGATGGCAGCAATCTCTATGATGTCATCTTGAAAGACATTCAAGCCCGTTGTTTCAGTATCGAAGACAACGATTTCTTCCTCGTTGTAAGCACGAAGAAACTCTGCAGTGTAACAGCTTTCGGGGTAGAGAAGGAAGTCGGATGGCGACAGTGCCAACTGCTTTAGCTTCCAATTAAATCGGCGAGCAAGAGCATGAGAAGGAAAGGCACGCACCCCTTTCATGATACGTGTCCACGCAATAGAATTATGTTCGTTGGAAAGAACACTCAAATGTGCCAATAACAACTTGACATCGGGTGTGTCGAAAAGGTCACGACCAGACACCTTAAAATGAGTTAGTCCTGCTTCTGTCATAGCTTCACTGATGCGATCGGCATCCGAATTGGCACTGACGATAACGGCTGTACGTTCCTCCTTATTTTGCTCATAAAGGCGGAGAGCCTCAGTAGCAATGTCCTTATGTTCTGCTTCAATCGTACTACTATGTATGATTCTCAAATCACCCGACGTAGCCTTAGTGTCATTATCGGAAAGAGGAAGTAGTTCGCAGTCTATATTCAGTTGCTTTTCTGCATAGTCATTGAAGACGTCAAGTAGATATTTTGGTGAACGGTGGTTACGTTGCAAATGATGTATATTACCCTTACAGCGCATCTTCAAGAGGGTCAGTGTTTCCACTTTCGCCCCCATAAAAGAGAAGATTGCCTGCTGTTCGTCGCCTAAGTACATCACCATTGGGTTGTCCTCTGCCGTCAACAAGTCAATGATAGCGAGCTGCATACCGTTAAGATCCTGCACCTCATCCACTTGTATCCACGGATAACGCTTGCAAGTGGGGTCAGAATGATAGACATCGTAAGTATAAAGTAACAAATCTTCGAAATCGAAAAGATGATTTTCCTCCTTATATCGGGCGTAACAATTAGCGTAATACATCTTCCAAAGCAATACACGAATCCTATCAGCCGTCTTCCCGTCAAGCCCTGGCGCATTCGCTTCGTCCATGTATTCCTGTGCATGATGATAGATATTCACTACCGCCTGCTCGTCATATTCAATCTTTTGTGAGGCACAGATATGCTTTACAGCTTCTCGATCATCATCTGTGAAACTCTCTGGATGAAGGTAATACTTCCATGGATGCTGGTGTTCCATCTGATAGATGAAATGCTGAAAGAAGATAATCGTCTGATAGCCTTTGTATCGATTGAAATCTCTTGTCACTCCTTCTTCGTCTTCGTTACGATAATCCGCAATGATACTCACAGCCTCTTCGTCGTCAATAATAGCAGAATCAGCTGGAATGCTACCCTGCTCAAAAAGGAACTTAGAACAAAAACGATGCACATTACCCACCATCAGTTCGGAGAAATCACCTCCCACTACCTTTTGAATACGGTTGGTCATCTCTCTTGCAGCACGGTTGGTGAACGTAAGACAAAAGCATATCCTCATACTTCACACCCCTTTCTCGTGCGTATCTTATCCTCTCTGCGAGGATATGTGTCTTACCACATCCTGGCGATGCCAGCACAAGATGATATCCCTGACTGGCTTTCTACAACAGGAATCTGGTATTTATCTAAACTTGGTGTGTAATTATTTGCCTCCATAGAAAGTATTTTTATAGCAGTAGATGCTCCTTCTGCAAAAGTAAGAAAAAGATTGGAAATAACTCGTTATCAAGTTAAAAGAATAGAAATAAAGTTGTAACTTTGTGCGTAGCAACTTTATGTTAACAACAAACACTAATGTGGAGAGGATTCTGATATGACAAAATTAAAACTAAAGAAGCATCTGGCAGTACTACCTAAGGAAGACGTAATGAACCTTGTGTTGAGTCTGTATGATGCGAGTGCAGAAGCGAAGATGTATCTGGAAATGTATCTTAAACCTGATTATAGCGCTGCATTGGAAAAGTATAAAAAGATTATTCGCAACGAATTCTTCCCTGCTCGGGGCTTTTCAGACAAGCCTTCATTTGCAACTTGCCGCAAGGCAATCTCCGACTTCAAGAAGTTGAAAGCTGATGCCATCAGTCTTGGAGATCTAATGCTTTACTATATAGAGTTGGGATGTGAATACACAATGACATTCGGTGATATGTGGGAACAGTATTATACCACATTAGAAACGAATTTTGAGAAAGCCTTGAAGCATATTTCCGACCATAACCTTGAGGAACATTTCAGACAGAGAATTGAAAGTATGCTTAATTCAACACAATGTGGTTGGGGCTTTTCCGATACCTTATGGGATATGTACTATGACTATTATGGTTGTCAAGAATGAACAAAGAGACTTTGTCTAAACAAACATAGAGCCTCATCTATAGATTTAAGATGTAGCAAACGACTAACAAATTTATAAAGAAACTATGCAGGACTTTGCAGCGATTGACATTGAAACAGCAAACTTTGAGCGGTGTAGTGTATGTTCGGTGGGCGTGGTAGTAGTAAGGGGAGGAGAGATTGTCGATAGCTTCTATTCCCTTATACAGCCCGAACCGAATTACTATCATTGGCGATGTACGCAGGTGCATGGGCTTACGTGTGCAGATACTGACGGTGCACCCGTATTCAGTGAGGTGTGGAAGCAGATAGAACCAATGATAGAAGGCTTACCGCTTGTAGCCCATAACGCATCTTTCGACAAAGCTTGTCTGAAGGCATCCTTCTATACCTATCAGATGGATTATCCTGAATATGAATTCTTTGATACGCTAAAAGCAGCACGCCAGAATTTCCCTCAACTCCCAAACCATCAGTTACAAACCGTTTCATCTGCCTGTGGCTATGAACTAACCGTCCACCATCATGCCCTCGCCGATGCAGAAGCTTGTGCGTGGATAGCACGTGAGATATTGTAGGGTGACGGGTGATAGGTGTTGGATGTTAGGTGATGATGGTCACTTGGGTGGTAGGTGGTGGATGTTAGGTGGTGATGATATGCTACGTGAGAGGTGTTGGTGATAACTATAATAGGCTTTTTCGAGAGTTTTTTCATTATTGTCTTTATATAAAGTCATCATCGTCTTTATATAAAGAGGATGACAATAATAAGGGTTGCACTCCCTCTTCAACGAACGTGCGGAGGTCCCGCACATATTGTGCTAAGGCTCCGCACACATTGTGTTAAGCCTTAGCACAAATCTTATTAGACGTTAAGCACATGAAAGAACGTTAGCAACACGAGTGACATTTGCCGTTAGAAAGAAGTTTAATGACTCAAAGTCTGTGGACAACTTCTACCTAATTAGAGTTTATCCATTATCTGAAACCACTCATTAAGCAGAAAATATAAAAACAAGAATGGGTGTTGATGAATAGCTTAAAACTTCATCAACACCCATTATTTATCACTCAAACTCAACAAAATCTTTAGTAAATGTAGTGTTTAGCAGAGGTAGCTCGTTAGTAAAAGGGCAATTCTTCAACACCCATTATCCATCACCCATCACCTGGGTAATCATCAACACCTAACACTTAACACCTTTCACCCAATACTACGCTCCTTCAAACTCGCGGAGGAAACGGGTATCGTTCTCTGAGAAGAGGCGGAGGTCGCTAACACGGTACTTAAGGTTAGCGATACGCTCAACACCCATACCGAAGGCATAACCTGTATATACATTAGGATCAATACCACAAGCCTCAAGGTCGTGTGGGTCAACCATACCACAACCAAGAATCTCAACCCAGCCTGTATGCTTACAGAAGCCGCAGCCTTCACCGGCACAGATGTTACAGCTGATATCCATCTCTGCGCTTGGCTCAGTGAATGGGAAATAGCTTGGACGAAGACGAATCTTTGTATCTGCGCCGAACATCTCACGAGCAAAGGTGAGAAGCACCTGCTTAAGATCCGTAAAGCTTACGTTCTTATCAACATAAAGACCCTCTACCTGATGGAAGAAACAGTGTGCACGAGCCGAAATAGCCTCGTTACGATATACACGACCTGGGCAAAGTACACGAATTGGAGGTTCGTGTGTAGACATATAATGTGCCTCGTCATTAGAAGTATGGCTACGAAGAATTACGTTCTTCGTAACGTCCATCGTATTGCTACGCTCAATGAAGAAAGTATCCTGCATATCACGTGCAGGGTGGTCAGCAGCGAAGTTCAACATTGTAAAGACATGCTGATCGTCATCAATCTCTGGACCCTGATAGAGAGTAAAACCCATACGAGCAAAGATATCAATAATCTCGTTCTTTACAAGTGTCAATGGATGACGTGTACCGAGGTTGATTGGATAAGCAGTACGAGTCAAATCAATATCATCACTCTGCGCCTCACTTGTTTCAAGCTGATCTTTGAGAGCATTGATTCTGTCTTGTGTACACTGCTTAAGTTCATTAATCTTCATACCGACAACCTTCTTCTGGTCAGCTGCCACATTACGGAACTCACCCATCAACGCATTGATTTCGCCCTTTTTACTGAGGTATTTCAGACGAAGTTGCTCCACATCATCAGCACTCTTAGCCGTGAGTGCGCTCACTTACTTGAGAAGTTCTTCTATCTTGTCTAATAACATAGTTCTTGATTATTTTCCTGCAAAGGTACAATTTATAATCGTAACGGAGAAATTACCCTAATATAAATTTATAAAAATCCTATCTTATTAGAAATAAATATCGTACATTTGCAGGAAATTTGAGATGAATAAAAAGAGAGTATGAGAAAAGCTTTTTTACTTATTGTGTGTGTGTGTGTGGCTATGGTGGCTGTTACCACTGGCTGCACTAATAAGAAAGTAGAGGGAACTGATAGTACAAGCGAAGATTCTACAGCTACGGAGGAAGCTGACACTGCCGACAGTGTTGACTCTGTGACAGAAGTGATTGCCGCTACTCCAATGCCGAAGGCAGCAGACCAACTATTTGATGATTTCTTCTTCAACTTCATTGCTAACAAAAAGTTGCAGAGCAATCGTATCAAGTTCCCACTGCCTGTAATAAATGGTACAAAGACTACTGAGTTGACCCGTGAGAACTGGAAGATGGATTATTTCTTCCGTAAGCAGGGCTATTATACGCTTATCTTCGATAATGAGAAGCAGATGAAGTTCTCTAAGTCTACCGATTTGGATAGTGTTATCGTTGAAAAGATACACTTAAAAAAAGGCATGATTGAGCAGTATTGGTTCGATCATCAGGATGGTAGTTGGAAGTTGAATCAGATTCGTAACATTCCATTCGGAGAGAGTTATAACGCATCATTCTTCACCTTCCTTTCTCGTTTCTTTGCGAATGGCGGTAAGGGGTTTGTGAAGAGTCCATTAGCTTATACAGGCCCAGACCCTAATGGTGAGGAGACAAACGTGGTCAACACCACTATCCCTGCCAATGAATGGTCATCATTCCTGCCAGAACTTCCACACGACATGATTTATAACATTCTCTATGGTCAGAAGTATTCAGAGTCTGGTCGCAGGATTGTTACCTTCCGTGGATTGTCTAACGGAGTTGAAACACAACTCATCTTTAAGCTTAACGGCAAAGACTGGCGCTTAGAGAAGGTTGTAGCATATTAATGAACGGCCCCCTACCAATCTTGGTAGTGGGTCTTTCTTTAAAGATATACCCAGCTGTTGAATGTTCTTATTGTGGACGATTTGCCCCACGAAGAATAATACCTTTCTATAAAATAGGAATAAAGGAAAACGCAAAAACGATATCAGTCAACATGAAAATAGAGTTTAACTATAGTCTGCTTAAGCATAACACCTTCGGCATTGATGCTAAATGTCAGCGTTTTGTCGAATACGAATCTGTAGAAGAAGCACAGGCACTTGTGCGTTCGCTGAAAGATGAAGACTACCCGCTACTCATCCTCGGCGGTGGTAGTAACCTATTGCTCACTGGTGATTACAAGGGAACCGTACTCCACTCTGGCATCTCCTTTATCGAGCAAATCGATGAAGAACGTGTACGCTGTGGCTCGGCTTATGTATGGGATGACTTTGTAGATTATTGTGTTTCTCACGATCTCTATGGTGCAGAGAACCTTTCTATTATTCCTGGTGAATGCGGAGCAAGTGCTGTACAGAATGTGGGAGCGTATGGCGTGGAAGCCAAAGACTTGATTGATGAGGTTGAAGCGGTGGAGATTGCCACTGGAGAAGTGCATCTTTTCAAGAATACTGATTGCGAATACAGCTATCGCCAGAGTAAGTTTAAGGGTGAATGGCGCAATAAGTATCTTATCACATCGGTGACCTATCGTCTTTCTAAGACTTATCAACCTAAACTCGATTATGGCAATATTCGTGCGGCATTGGCAGAAAAAGGCATTGAAAACCCTACTGCAGCAGAACTACGTCAGACGATTACCGACATCCGTAATGCAAAACTTCCTGACCCAAAGAAGATTGGCAATGCGGGTAGTTTCTTTATGAACCCTATCGTTTCTAAGGCTAAATACGAGGAGTTAGCAGCGCAGTATGAGCGTATGCCTCACTATACCATTGATGCTGACCATGAGAAGATTCCAGCTGGTTGGATGATTGAACAATGTGGTTGGAAGGGTAAGGCTCTTGGCCCTGCAGGTGTTTATGAGAATCAAGCCTTGGTATTGGTGAACCTTGGTGGTGCAACTGGTGCCGACATTGTTCGCCTCTATAAGACGATACAGCATGATGTAAAGGAGAAGTTTGGCATTGAGATACATCCAGAGGTGAACACCTCACCAAACTAAAGCAGGAGCCTCCCCCAACCCCTCCGAAGGGAGGGGGAGTGCTAAACAAAAGTAGCTACTTATTTATGTTGTGGTATAGTTTAATATTAAGCTATATCATAACAACTGCAACATCCAACCATAGACACTCGTTATAAATAAGCTTTTAATTAAGAAATGCTTATAAAGCATCAAACCAACTTTTAAGAACATTCCCTTTGAAGCAAGAAGAACTCATAAACAACGAGCATTCCGTTAGGCACTCCCCTCCTTTGGAGGGGTTGGGGGAGGTCTTCACCTTCCTCGGTACTGGCACCTCTAACGGAGTCCCAGTACTTGGCTGCAACTGCGAGGTATGTAAGAGTAAAGACCCACGCGATAACCGATTACGCACTTCTACTCTACTGGAAACGGCAAACACACGCATAGTCATTGACAGTGGACCTGACTTTCGCCAACAGATGTTGCCACAACCTTTCCGCAAAATTGACGGCTTATTGATAACTCATATCCACTATGACCATGTAGGAGGGATTGATGACGTACGCCCTTATTGTACGTTGGGGGATATAGAGGTATATGCCAACGAAAACACTTGTAATGGTTTACGTCATAATTTCCCATATTGCTTCACGGACAATCCCTATCCAGGAGTTCCAAAACTTAACCTTCATAGTATTCAACCGCATATCCCATTTATGATTGGTGACATCGAAGTGATGCCCATCGAAGTGATGCACGGAGAACTACCCATCCTCGGTTATCGCTTCGGAAAGCTTGCCTACATAACAGATATGAAAACTATTAGAGATGAGGAACTTACTTATCTTGAAGGCATTGAAACATTGGTTGTAAACGCTTTGCGCTGGGAACGTGAACACCACTCCCACCAACTGATATCAGAAGCCATAGATTTCAGTCGAAAGATAGGGGCGAAACGTACTTATTTAACCCATCTCACCCATAAGATTGGCTTACATGAAGAGGCACAAAAACAACTTCCAAAGGATGTTTTCTTTGCTTACGATGGCTTGAAAATTCGTCTATAAGTGCAGACAGTGAAATGAACCTATAACTACAAAACAAGTTGATTTTTAGTTTCCTGTCACTTTTAACATTTAAGGCTATATCATTGTATGATAGCCTGCTAAGCATCTAAAAGGAGTGACAACAGTGACAGGAAACGTAAACTTTAATATCTTTCTCTCTCCCCTTAGCCAAAACCCAAACCAGTAATTAGTGTGCCCCTAAGTAAGATATACTCAAAGGCAAAGAAATTTATTGACAAAACATTCGAAGAAAAGGTAGAAAAATGGGGTAAACATGATACATTTTAGTTCCCGCGTAAGTTGCTTGTTTTCAAATAGTTGCAAAGAGGCAATCCAAAAGGTGCTTAATAAGGGTTCAAAAGGGCGTTAGTAAGACCTCAAAAGGGCATCTTTTGCAAGCTAAAAGGGCGTTAATTACAAGCCTTTTGATGGTCTTTAAAAAATCGATATGTGAAAAATTTGGACAAAAAGGATTCTCCAGAAGTTTGGATTGACAAGTTCTGTCTTTTGTATTTAGGATATTAGAAATATCTCACAGAGCAAATCTATGTTTCTTGCTGCAAACTTAGAGTTGCACTGTGTGCCTTTATTATAATAGCTTTTTATCACTCCATATTTCAGAAGAAGCAGAATTATACACATTGTGGGGGCATGAGATTTGGGTTAAAGGACATAAAAACAAAGTTTTTCATTAGCATTTTTCAGATTTTATGAGTAACTTTGCCATGTGGCAGTGTATACCTGTTCGAACAGTAGGGAAGTACACTTTTCAACACAAAAATAAGCAATAATAGAAATTACTGAATGAAAGAATTTATCATATCTGACGTCAAGGCGGAAACAGCCATCCTTGTGGGCCTTATTACGAAGGACCAAGACGAGGAGAAGACGAAAGAATATCTCGACGAATTAGAGTTCCTCGCTGATACTGCTGGTGCTATCACTGTGAAAGCGATTCACACAGAGAGTGACAGGTCCAAGCTCTGTTACATACGTCGGCAAGGGTAAACTTGAAGAGATAAGAGATTACATCAAGATGATGGAAGACGAGGACGAACCTATCGGTATGGTCATCTTCGACGACGAGTTGTCGGCAAAGCAGATGCGTAATATCGAGCAGGAACTCGGTGTGAAGATATTAGACCGCACCTCTCTCATCCTCGACATCTTTGCAATGCGCGCCCAGACAGCCAATGCTAAGACACAGGTAGAGTTGGCACAGTACCGCTATATGCTCCCACGTCTGCAACGTCTGTGGACTCACTTGGAGCGTCAGGGCGGTGGTTCTGGCTCTGGTGGCGGTAAAGGTTCGGTAGGTCTGCGTGGTCCGGGTGAGACCCAGTTGGAGATGGACCGCCGTATCATCTTGCAGCGCATGACCCTCTTAAAGCAAAGACTTGCTGAGATTGACAAGCAGAAGGTGACACAGCGCAAGAACCGCGGTCGTATGATTCGTGTTGCCTTAGTAGGTTACACGAACGTGGGTAAGTCAACCACCATGAACCTCTTGGCTAAGAGCGAGGTATTTGCAGAGAACAAAACTCTTCGCAACACTTGACACAACTGTGCGCAAGGTCGTTGTAGACAATCTTCCTTTCCTGTTAGCTGACACCGTTGGATTTATCCGTAAGTTGCCAACCGACTTGGTTGATTCGTTTAAGTCAACACTCGATGAGGTGCGCGAAGCCGACCTCCTCTTGCACGTTGTGGACATCTCACATCCTGACTTTGAGGAACAGATACAGGTAGTCAACCAGACTTTGTCTGAACTTGGTTGTGCTGACAAGCCTTCTATGATTATCTTCAACAAGATTGACAACTATCATTGGGTGGAGAAAAAGAGGAAGACGACCTCACACCAGCAACCAAAGAAAAATATCACCTTGGACGAACTGAAGAAGACATGGATGGCTAAGGAGCATGACAACTGTCTCTTTATTTCAGCCAAGGAAAAGGAGAATATCGACGAGTTCAGAGAGGTGCTTTACAAGAAAGAGTACGCGAGCTTCACGTGCAAGTATCCTTACAATGACTTCCTTTACAATATCGAAGAGGAATAAAGATTATTGGGCTAATAGGGCTAATAAGCCCAATAAGGCTAATAAGGCTAATAACAACAACTAAAATAAAAGGCTTATGCAATATCGTTCCCTTACCTTTGAAGAGATTGAGATACTCGAGAGCAATAGCTGCTGGGCAGAAGATTGGAGCCGAGTTGAGGTTGCAGAGGATGGATTTCAAGCGAAATTCTTCCATCGCGTCATGTTTTATGGTGACATACAGTTGGGAAGCTTTCAAAAAGAAGTTGAGATAACCAAAGGCTTCGTCAAGCATTCTGGCATCAATGATGCGACCCTACGTAATGTAACCGTTGGTAACGACTGCCTGATTGAGAAGGTGGGGAACTATATTAATAACTATACGATCGGTGACGACTGCCTCATCTCTAACATCTCTGTCATGGAGACAACGGAGGGAGCTACATACGGGGAAGGTAATCTCATCTCGGTATTGAATGAGGTGGGCGATGGCAATGTGATTTTCTTCCACGACCTTAATAGCCAGTTTGCAGCCTTTATGGTGAAGCATTTCAACGATAAAGATCTCAAGAATGCTATCCGAAGATTAGTGAAAGAGGAGATTGCACGCACCAATCCAGAACGTGGTACGATTGGCAACAACGTCAAGATTGTTAATACAAGAGAGATTACCAACACCGTCATTCAGGACGATTGCGAGATTTCTGGTGCAAGTCGTTTGAGCGATTGTACCATTCTTAGTTCTGAATATGCCAGCGTTTACATCGGTACAGGTGTCATCTGCGAGAACTCTATCATATCAGATGGTTCAAGCATTGTGAACAGTGTGAAGATGCAAGACTGCTTCGTGGGTGAAGCCTGTCAGATAAGCAATGGCTTTACAGCCTCACAGAGTGTCTTCTTCGCTAATTCCTTTATGTCAAACGGTGAAGCCTGCGCAGCTTTCTGCGGTCCGTTCTGTGCCTCACATCATAAGAGTTCACTACTCATCGGTGGTATGTTCTCCTTCTATAACGCTGGTTCGGGAACCAACTTCTCTAACCACGCCTATAAGATGGGACCCATGCACTGGGGTATCTTGGAGCGTGGTACGAAGACTGCCAGTGGTAGTTATCTGCTCATGCCAGCAACGATTGGTACGTTCTCCGTATGTTTCGGTAAGCTGATGCACCACCCTAACACGACTGCCCTCCCCTTCTCTTACCTCATTGCAGAGGCAGATAAGATGTATCTCGTGCCAGGTCGTAACATCACAACGGTTGGTCTTTATCGTGATATACGCAAGTGGCCAAAGCGTGATATGCGTCCACAACAGACACAGAAGAGTATTGTCAACTTCGATTGGCTATCACCTTACTCTGTTGGAGAGATTCTGCAGGGAAAGAAGATACTTGAGAATCTGCGACAGGCAAGTGGTGACAACGTTTCATCTTATAACTATCATGAATACGTTATCAATGCTACCAGCCTGCGAAAAGGTATTAAATATTACGATATTGCACTGCGTATTTACATGGGTGCCGTACTGAAACGTGCACACAAATGGGGCTTCTTTGGTAAGCCACAGACCGAAGTAGGACTCGGACGATGGGACGACCTCTCTGGTCTTCTGCTCCCAGTATCTGAGGAGCGACGCCTCATCGAAGATGTCAAGAGTGGTAGCCTTGAAACAATAGAAGAAGTAGTAAACCGCTTCCGAGAGATTAACGAGAACTATCGCATCTATCAGTGGGCATGGACCTATCGCATGATTCTTGAATACTACAGTATTAACGAGATTACTCCAGAGGATGATGCGCGAATCAAACGAGACTATATTGAGGCGCGCCGTGCATGGATTGCAGAGATTAAAAAGGATGCAGAGAAGGAGTTTGAGATGGGCGATGTAGACAGAGAAGTCTTTGAATCGTTCGTTAATAGCCTTGACCACGAGGTTGATTTTGAGAATTGAGCATCACAACCTCTTCACAATTAAAACAATAAACAAAAACTGATTATATGAGAAAACATTTCGTTAACAGTTCCCTTATTAAGGGGCTAAGCTTAGGACTATTGTTCCTATTTGCATCAGTGACGGTTTATGCGCAGCGTTATAGCTATGAGAGCATACCGAATGATCCGATGCAGACCCGTATCTACACGCTGAAAAACGGTTTGAAAATCTATCTTTCTGTTAACAAGGAGAAACCACGTGTACAGACATATATCGCTGTGCGCACGGGTTCTCGCAATGACCCAAAGGAGACAACAGGACTCGCTCACTACTTAGAGCACCTTATGTTTAAGGGTACAACCCACTTTGGCTCTTCTAATGTAGAGGCAGAACGCCCTTACCTCGACTCTATCGAGGCTCGTTTCGAGCAGTATCGCCACATCACTGACCCAGCAGCTCGCAAACAGTGGTACACCAGATTGACTCAATCTCACAACTTGCGGCTCGTTACAACATTCCAAACGAGTACGATAAGATGATGACTGCCATCGGTAGTGAGGGTACCAACGCTTATACTTCTAATGACGTAACTTGCTATGTAGAGAATATTCCATCTAACGAGTTGGATACTTGGGCAAAGGTTCAGGGCGATCGTTTCCAGAATATGGTTATTCGTGGTTTCCACACAGAGTTGGAGGCGGTATATGAGGAGTATAACATTGGTCTTACAAGTGACTGGCGTAAGATGTATGCAGCACTCTTTGCAAAGCTCTTCCCAACCCATCCATACGGTACACAGACCACTATCGGTCTTGGTGAGCACTTGAAGAACCCTTCAATCACCAATATCAAGAACTATTTTAACAAGTACTACGTACCAAACAACGTAGCAATTTGTCTCTCTGGTGACCTTAATCCTGACGAGACTGTGGCAATCATTGAGAAGTACTTCGGCAATTGGAAGCCAAGTTCACATATTGATGTTCCACAGTTCCCAGTACAACCAGCCCTCACAGCACCAGTCGACACGACTGTTATCGGTAAGGAGGCTCCAACCTTCTTCATGGGTTGGCGCGCTGATGCAAGTAAGTCTTTGCAGATGGATACATTAGAGATTGTAGCGCAATTGCTTTCTAATGGTCAGGCAGGACTCTTCGACCTCAATCTTAACCAGAAGTTAAAGGTACAGGAGGTTGGCTCAGGTGTTGCAGATATGGACGAATATTCTGTCTTCTATATCTATGGACAGCCAAAGAGTGGACAGACTTTACAGGAGGCACGTGCCCTCGCTTTGTCTGAAATAGAGAAGCTCAAAAAGGGCGAATTCTCTGATGATCTCTTGCCATCTATCATTAATAATTACAAGCGTTACTACTATACACAGTTAGATAACAACCAGTTCCGTGCAAAGCAGTACGTTGATGCCTTCATCAACCATAAAGATTGGAAGCAAGAGGTTGACAAACTCAATCGCATTTCTAAGCTAACTAAGGCTGAGTTAGTGAGATTTGCGAACCATTTCTTCGGCAATAACTTCGCTTGTGTTTATAAGGAGCAAGGCAATGATACTACTATCAAAAAGGTAGAGAAGCCATCTATCACTCCTATCCCAACCAACAACGACAAGCAGAGTGACTTCCTTAAAGAGATTGTGAACGCAAAGACAACTCCTATCCAGCCACAGTTCGTTGACTATAAGCGTGACCTTACCAAGGCAACAACAAAGAAGGGCCTTCCTGTTCTCTATAAGCAGGACACATCAAACGACCTCTTTACACTTTGCTTCGTAGTTCCTTACGGTGACGAACATAACCCAATGCTCAGCTATGCAGCTGGTTACCTTGACTACTTAGGTACCAATAAGCTCACCAACGAACAGATTAAGCAGCAGTTCTATAAGTTAGCTTGCGACTACAGCTTCTCAGAAAGAAACGAGGTTTCGTACATTACATTAAGTGGTCTCAACTCTAACCTGCCTCAGGCACTTGCTCTGTTGAACAACTTACTCAACAATGCAAAGGTTGACAAGGAGGCTTACGACCTCTATGTTGAGCAGATTCTGAAGTCACGCAGCGACAACAAGGCTAACCAGAAGGCTAACTTCTCTGCTCTCAGAGACTATGCTACCTACGGAGAGTACAACCCTACTCGCAATATTCCAAGCGAACAGCAGTTGAAGTCAATGAACCCACAAGAACTCCTTAACCTGCTGAAGAACTTGAAGAACTATAAGTTAACAGTTCTTTACTATGGTCCTTCAAATCTGAAAGCGGTTGATCAGCTTGTCAGCAAGACAATCCTTTCACCAAGAAGTTCGCTGAGGTTCCTGCTATCAAGCGTTATACAGAGCAGACAACACCACAGAACGAGGTTCTCATTGCACCTTACGATGCAAAGAACATCTATATGGTTCAGCTCCATAACCAGAACCAGAAGTGGTCTGCCGACCGTGCTCCTATCATCGCCCTCTTCAATGAATACTTCGGAGGTGGTATGAATGCCATCGTATTCCAAGAGTTGCGTGAGGCACGTGGTTTGGCTTATTCAGCTTCAGCTCTCTATGCTTCTCCTTATCGTTTAGGAGGAAATGAGAGTTTCTACACCTACATCATCACGCAGAATGACAAGATGATGGACTGTGTAAGAGAGTTCAATAAGCTGCTCAACGACATACCTGTACGCCAGAGTGGTTTCGACCTTGCAAAGCAAAGCTTGATGAAGAGTCTTGCTTCTGCTCGTACAACAAAGTACTCTATCCTCACCTCTTATCTTGCAGCACAGCGTTTGGGCCTCGACTACTCACTGAGTGAGAAGATTTACAATGCACTTCCAAATCTGCAACTGCAGGATGTTATTAACTTCGAGAAGGAGTACATTGCCAACAAGCCATTCAAGTATATCATCCTTGGCAACGAGAAAGAACTTGACCTCAAGGCATTAGAAAAGATTGCACCTATCAAGAGAGTGACAACAGAAGAAATCTTCGGCTATTAAAAGACAGTAAGAAAAGAATACAAAAACATATTATAAACAAATAGAAACCCTGTCTGCCCTTAATCGGTAGGGGCAGACAGGTAAACTAAAACATTATGGCAGAATTCAAGTATGCACCAATGTTCCAATTGGGCAAAGATGACACCGAGTATCGTCTGGTATCAAAGGAAGGTATCAGCGTTGGTGAGTTTGAAGGTAAAGAGATTCTGAAGGTAAGCAAAGAAGCACTTACTTTATTAGCACAGGAGGCTTTCCACGATTGTGAATTCATGCTCCGTCGTGCACACAACGAGCAAGTTGCAAAGATTCTGACCGACCCAGAGGCATCAGAGAACGACAAGTACGTAGCTCTCCAGTTCCTCCGCAATGCTGAGACAGCTGTGAAGGGCGTACTGCCTTTCTGCCAGGACACTGGTACTGCTATCATTCACGGTGAGAAGGGTCAGCAGGTATGGACAGGTTTCGAGGACGAAGAGGCACTCTCTCGTGGTGTGTTCAACACCTTTACAGAGGAGAATCTCCGCTACTCACAGAATGCTCCGCTCAATATGTACGACGAGGTGAATACCAAGTGTAACCTCCCTGCACAGATTGACATCGAGGCTGTTGAGGGTGCAGAATATCGTTTCGTAATGGTAGCAAAGGGTGGTGGCTCTGCTAACAAGACCTACTTCTAGCCAATGACCAAAGCTACTATCCAGAACGAGGGCACTCTCATTCCTTTCCTCGTTGAGAAGATGAAGAGCCTCGGTACTGCTGCTTGTCCTCCTTATCACATCTGCTTCGTAATTGGTGGTACTTCTGCAGAAAAGAACCTCCTCACTGTAAAGCTCAGGAAGTATCAAGTATTACGACAATCTTCCTACTACTGGCGACAGAGACAGGACGTGCTTTCGCGACATCGATCTCGAGGAAAAGCTCCTCAAAGAGGCTCACAAGATTGGTCTTGGCGCACAGTTCGGTGGCAAGTATCTTGCTCACGACATCCGTATCATCCGTCTGCCACGTCATGGTGCAAGCTGCCCTATCGGTATGGGTGTTAGCTGTTCTGCTGACCGTAACATCAAAGCGAAGATCAATAAGGACGGTATTTGGTTGGAGAAGATGGACACCAACCCAAGTGAGTTGATTCCAGAGGAGTACCGCAAGCCAGGAGAAGGTGCGAAGGGCATAGAAATCGACCTCGACAAAGGTATGGATGCTGTTCGTGCTGAGCTGACAAAATATCCTGTTTCGACACGTGTCAACCTCAAGGGTACCATCATCGTGGCTCGTGACATTGCTCACGCTAAGCTCAAGGCTCGCTTGGATGCAGGCGAGGAATTGCCAGAGATCTTTCAAGAACTACCCTGTCCTCTATGCTGGACCAGCTAAGACTCCAGAGGGCTATCCATGTGGTTCAATGGGTCCTACCACTGCCAACCGTATGGACACTTATGTTGATGAATTCCAAGCACACGGCGCATCACTCGTAATGATTGCTAAGGGTAACCGTACACAGATGGTTACAGATGCTTGCCAGAAGCATGGCGGTTTCTATCTCGGTACTATCGGTGGTGTGGCTGCCGTTCTTTCACAGAGCAGTATCAAGAGTATTGAGTGCGTAGAATATCCAGAACTCGGTATGGAAGCTGTTTGGAAGATTACCGTGGAGGACTTCCCAGCCTTCATCCTCGTTGACGATAAGGGTCACGACTTCTTCAAAGAGCTAAAGCCTTGGACGGGCTGCAGCTGTGAGAAGTAACCTACCCCAGCACATAAATCAGCTATACCAACGATGCAATCAAGCGTAAATCGTAGGAAAGGACATCCCTTTTCCTAACGAGACATTGGTATAGCCTCATCTTACAAAGCGGTATAAGACGAACTTTTATGACGTCTTTATACCGCTTTTTTCGTTTGCTTTTTTTCTTAAAAAGTGGGTCTTCCGAATTTTGGAGTGATAAGTTTTGCCCTTTAAGGTTAGGTTTCTGAGGAAATGTCACACGGAGGCACGGAGAGGACGGAGGATTATAAGGAAAAGCAATGGAAGTAACGGAGGCACCATCGGTGCATAGAGTGACGGAGCTTGTTTGCCAATTCTATTAGCATTTTATATACAAAGCGTTTACCCCAAAAGAGTTATCACACTACTGTACGCTACACCTCCGTCGCTCTTTGTGCCGTCGGCACCTCCGTGACATTGCGTTTACCTCCGTCCCCTCTGTGACTCCGTGTGTCTATTATAGAAGACTTTTAGTTTGTCACTCCATATTTCGGAAGAACTAAAAAAAGCCTCGTTAACTGCGAAAAATATTGACATAAAAGACCTTAGAGAACTCTCTAAAAAGTCCCAAAAACGCTTCTTCTCTACACCTTTGTAACCTACAGAGAATCAAATACTTGCAAAAACACGAAAGCAAAGGTGCTTTTGAGTCACAAAGGGCGTTAGTAAGACCTCAAAAAGGGCACCTTTTCAAAGCCAATTAGGCGTCTTTAAAGCCAAAAGAGCATCTTTTAAAAAGCACGTTGTGAATTAATTTTACATTAACCACAAGAACTACAAATCCATAATTCCGTTTCTAATAAAACTTTTGCAATATATTTATTCAAATAGTTGCGCCGTATTGAATATTATTATATATTTGCGATATCTTAATCAATGAGACCTATAAAGGAAAGAGACTAATGCACAGAGGATTATCTCTAAAACACGTTAATCAAAAAATAATGATTATGAAATTATACGCTTTCTGTATCATATCATGTTGTCACTGCTTAATTGCTTTGGACAAGAGACACATATCATTGAGTCGAGCATTCTCGAAATCAGTTATCACACAAAAGTATCTTAACAGTTATGATGACTATGCACTTAGGATAGGGAAAAATGTAAGTGAATACTTTAGCTATCATACTTTACGCTTCGATTCCTTAGGGAGCAACCCTGAGACAGCTGAAGCAGTAATTAACGAATGGATAGAAAGACTCGAAAGTAAGAATCAAACTACTAAAGGTGAAAGTCCTAATAGTGGTGATTATCTTTGCAGAAATCTTGAAGAAGGAAAATGACAACTACACACAGGTCTGGGACTCTTATTATAAGATAACAGAAGACATACCCACACCGGAATGGGTTATTCACGAAGACAGTACACGAAATGTCATAGGCTTTAATTGCACGATGGCTACCACATATTTCCGTGGACGAGACTGGAAGGTAATGGTTCAGTGAGAGGATTCCTTTACCGCTCGGTCCGTGGAAATTAGGTGGACTACCCGGTTTAATCTTAGCTGCACATTGCGATGGCTATTTAGACATAATTGCAAGTAACATTAGAGAACAGTTGTCACCTGTCAAGTTTTATAATTTCTGGGAGAAAAAGTATAAGGATATAGACCGACTCTCTTATTTAAAAAGGCTTCAGACCCTACAATCTGCAAAGAATACAACCATGATTCCCAAAATGGAGTTAGAATAAGATATTACTAATGAAGAAATATATTATCTTATGTTTACTTATCCCTACTTGTACAATCAATAAGTGCACAGAGAGTTGTGGAAGGTGTCGTTACTGACGTGGAGGACACCTAGTGTCTGCAGCCATATCAAGACTGTAGATGCAACCACAAAAAGACATTACATTTCTGTCAGACAGATACTAAGGGAAGTTTACCATTACAGCACAAGAAGGTAATATCCTATCTATTTCAGCAATAAGCTATAAAAAGCAGGAACTAAAAGGTTACAATGGATATGCCTGCACAGCATATCACATTAGAGGAAGATACGAAAACATTATCGGAGATAACTGTAAAAAGGCAAAGCCAATTAAGATAAAAGGCGATACCATTCAATATCTACTCACTACCTATAAGAGAAGGAGACCGAACATTAGCTGACGTTCTTGCACGTGTCCCGGGCTTTGATGTGAATAAAGAGAATGGCGAGATACAATACGAAGGTAAGTCTATCAGTAAGCTTCTATATAGAAGGTATGAATCTGATGGGAGGGAAATATGGCTTGGCAACAAAGTCACTGCCCCAAGAGGATGTTGCAACAGTAGAAGTAATGAAGCATCATCAACCTATCCGTGTGTTAGATGATTTTACTTATTCTGACGATAACGCTATCAATATTAGGATGAAGCAGGGGGCTAAGGCACGCTGGATGACGACCTATAGCGGTGGCATAGGACTAAAGAGTTATGGAGGATTGTGGAATTATGAAACCTTTGCCATGCGCCTGAAGCCTTCTTTTCAGACAATTCTCACCTATAAGACAAATAATATAGGTAAGAATATAAGGAGAGAGACGGACAAACTTTTAAGTTTTGATGAGCTACAAAGTCCCTTGACACCTATGCTCTCACTCCCTTCTCCGTCGCCTTTATTGCTCAAAGGGCGATCATTATTTAACCGCTCACATGCTATTAGTTTGAATGCGCTACAGCGTATAGATGAAAACTCTCAGGTAAGCGTGCAAATTACATTTGCCAATGACCGTAATGAGGCTACCTCTTTGCGCCATTCAGACTTTTATACGAATAGCGGTATAAAAGACAATAGAAAACAGAAAACAATATTTGGAGAAAAGTAATGACCTCTTTGCAAAGATAAAATACGAGAATAACGCTAAGAATCATTATCTTAAAAATGAGCTTTCTGGTGACTTTTCTTGGAACAAACAATGGCTGAATGAACAGGGGACTCATCCGCACACGATGATGGGGAACTTGCCTGTTTATACGCTAAAGGACAACTTTAGTATCATGAAGAAGTATGGGAAACGTCTTGTTACTCTGCAATCAAAGAATATAATGGATATACGTCCGCAACAACTATATGTCGATTCGCTGGTGCAGTCTATTAATCAACATTACTATGAAACGAATACGGACATAAGAGGAAGTTTTTTAGGAATAGGTAGATTTATTCTATCAGGACAAATAGGAGTAAATGCAGGAGAACACCGCTTCACTTCTGATTTAGTCGGAGTTCCAGATAGCGTGGGGCTGTATGGGTAAAAAGTAGTTTTACCTTTGCAAGTTTCTATGCCACACCAAGCGTAGAATATATAGTGAGAGACTTAGACTTTATGTTATCTGGCGATATGTCGTACAACCATTATAAGTATAGTTTAGATAATGGTCAGTCTAAATTCTTACTCTCCCCTAACCTCCGTATAAGATGGAAAGCCACTGCATCATGGACATTCTCGGCTGATGCATCCATTAATACAATGCAGATAAATGCTGCCCAATTTTATCCAACTTTGGTACTGCAAGATTATCCATATATGAATAAAGGTCTGGCAGGCTATAATTTAAACAAAGAGAAAAGTGTAGGAATAGGAGTTGTTTATAGCGATGCTCTGAAAGGCACTTCTATACGATTACGCATAACAAAGTCGTTTGGTACCTCTCCTTATACATCAACTCAAGATTTTGTGGGCAACTATATCGTAGAATCACTGACACAAGGAGACACGAAGTACAATAGTTGGAATATGTCCCTAATAGGTTCACAAGGCATAGGCTTCTTAAAAGGAAAGCTAAATGTAAAGGCGTTATATAATGCCATGAATAGTTATATGGTTCAGAATAGCCAACGAATGCCTTACGACACAAAGAACTTAAATATAACCTCTAACCTTGATATAGGTTTAATAAAGGGTGTAGATTTAAATTATAAACTTACTTATGGCTTTCATCAGATGAAGATGCCTGCTTTCGGAAAAACTTCTAACCTAAATAGTTGGAAGCATGAGGGAAGCCTTAGAATACCCCTTTGTAAGGTTTTAAGTTTGGAAACTTTGACGGAATACTATCATAACGAGATTGCACAAAAGAAGTTTAAGGATATGTTCTTTCAAGACTTCACTTTGATATTTAAAGCCAAACCTTCGACTTAAGTCTTGCGTGGAATAACGTCTTTAATAATAAAAGCTATAGCTATGGAATTAATAATACGCTTTCAAGTAGCTTTAGTAATCAAGACATTAGAGGTAGAGAGCTGATGCTTAGCTTCTATTATAAACTTTGATAACAAAGTTGTTTGATACCACATAAATAAATGTAACATAAGTTGAGATATGATAGACACCATAATAATACTACTGATGAGCTTACCGCTGATTGTTCTCGGAAGCACTATAGGACCAGATTCTGCAATCAATTTTGGGTCAAGAATACCGAAAGCGAAACTTAAAAGCGAGGAAGGACTTAAACGATTGAGGAGAATAAAGATAGCACTAATATTGGCAGGTAGCTTCATCCTTATCGGTGGTTTCGTTTGCCTTGCCTTTCATTGGGAAGATTATCAACTTGTCGTTATACTCATTCCAGAAATCGCAGCTATCATTTACATGCTGTTACAGCTGTACAAGATAGAGAAAAAGAGGAAGGGCATACTCGTACTCATGCTCTCTATCATTGTGATTTTAGGTGTGCTTCTTCTCATCGGGCCCCTCCCCGTCACAGGGTACGACAACAATACGATGATTAGAAATGACACGTTGTTTATTGAAGGGTCATACGCTAAGGAAATACCGATAGCAAGTATTACACAAGTCGACGGGCAACGCAACGGTACCAGACATAAAGATGAGAACAAACGGAATGTCAGTTGGCGAGAATAATGTGGGACATTTCCAGACAAAAGAAGGGAAGGATGTACTATTATACTTACATTCAGACGATACGAATGTGACGCATATCAAGACAAAAAACAACGAAGACATCTACATTAACTTCAAAGATTCAGCCCTGTCGGTTGACTTCCCTAATCAGCTGAAAGCCTCATTTCGTCGACCAGCCAAAGGCAAGTAATACCGTTACCTAAAATCCTCTGATGAGAAAGTATTCAGCGATTTAGAGCCTCTAACAGTAGGGGTTCTATCAGCTTTCACAGCCATATTGGTTTGTGAAAGTTGTCCTTGTACAATCATAATAAAGTGTAAATGCGTTAAACCTCTTATTTCCTGCATCTATTACAGTGTTTTTTAGTATCTTTGCAGAATAAATCCTTGCCAATAGGCAATGGACAGAAGTATCAAATGACAATAATAAATCATACAGAGATAATCATGTTAATAGACTACAAGAAGGTAAACATATATCAAGATGAACGCTTAATTCTGAAAGATGTTGACTTTCAGGCAGAAACAGGAGAGTTTATCTATCCTCATCGGCCGTGTTGGTTCGGCAAGAGTTCGCTAGTGAAAACCATCTATGGCGAATTAGAATATTGACAGCGAAGATGCTGAGAAGGCTGTTGTTCTCGACGAGAGTATGCCTAACATTAAGCGTAGTCGTATCCCTGCACTCGCAAACAGATGGCATTATCTTCCAAGATTTCCAACTTTTTGCATGACCGCTCTGTAGCAAAAGAACCTCAAGTTTGTCTTGCAGGCAACAGGTTGGACCAGCAAACAGAAAGATTGAACGACGCATTGAAGCAGTGTTGGCTACAGGTGGGTATGACCGACAAGAAGAATAAGATGCCAAGTGAACTCTCTGGTGGTGAACAGCAGCGTATTGCCATTGCACGCGCCTTGCTGAACACTCCTAAGATTATTATTGCCGATGAGCCTACGGGTAATCTTGACCCAGAAGACGGCTGCAGGACATCGTTAGCATTCTCAAAAACTCATGCCAAGCAGGCACAACGGTTATCATGTCTCACCCATAACATCAACCTCATTGACCAGTTCCCTGGTAAGGTTTATCGCTGTCATGAGGGCGAACTTCACCAACTCACCGACAAGAAAAGCAGTTTGATGAATTAGCAGAGAGAGCGACTCCAGTAGAGACGATTGACGAGCCAGAACAAAAACGATTAAGCGCATAGAACTCAGCATAAATCCACATTTAGAAAGATTGAAGATGATGAAAGTAATGAAATTTGGAGGTACATCCGTTGGTTCACTCAGAACGTATGAAGGGTGTAGCGTCCTTGATAACAAAGTCAGGAGAACCAACATTTATCGTGCTCTCCGCAAATGAGTGGAACGACAAACACACTGATAGAAATATCTGATTACCTCTATCGCAAGAATCCAGAGGGAGCAAACGAACTTATCAACAACCTCGAACAGAAATATCTCGGCCACGTTGAAGAGCTTTATTCTACTGAGGAATACAAGCAGAAGACACGCCAGTTCCTGAGTGAGAGTTCAACTATCTGCGTACCTTCACAAAGGATTTGTTCACTTCATTTGAAGAGAAGAGCATCGTTGCACAAGGTGAAATCCTCTCAACCAACATGGTTGTAAACTATCTGCAGGAGCAGGGCATCAAAGCAACATTACTTTCTGCACTCGACTTCATGCGCACTGACAAGAATGCAGAGCCTGACGGACAGTATATCAAAGAGCATCTGACAGCGATTATGGATGAGAATCAGGGCTATCAGATCTATATCACACAGGGCTTCATCTGCCGTAACGCTTACGGTGAGGTAGACAACTTGCAGCGTGGTGGTTCTGACTATACCGCTTCACTTGTGGGTGCAGCTATCAACGCAGAGGAGATTCAGATATGGACAGATATCGACGGAATGCACAACAATGACCCACGTGTCGTGGAGAAGACAGAGGCTGTACGCCAGCTGAACTTCGAAGAAGCATCAGAGTTGGCTTACTTCGGTGCGAAGATTCTCCACCCTACTTGTGTTCAACCTGCTAAATATGCGGGTATTCCTGTTCGTCTGAAGAACACAATGGATCCAGATGCAGAGGGTACTATCATCGACAACACATTGGTGAGAAGAAAGATTAAGGCTGTTGCAGCTAAAGACAATATCACTGCTATCAAGATTAAGTCAAGTCGTATGTTAGGTGCATCGGGCTTCTTACGTAAGGTATTTGAAATCTTCGAGAGCTATCAGACTCTATCGACATGATTACTACCAGTGAGGTGGGTGTGTCAATGACCATCGAGAACAATAGCCATTTGGCAGAGATTGTTGATGAGTTGAAGAAGTATGGCACTGTAACCGTTGACACAGAGATGTGTATTGTCTGCGTTGTCGGCGACCTTGATTGGAGCAACGTTGGCTTTGAAACATTGGCAACTGACGCAATGAAGGATATCCCTGTACGTATGATTAGCTACGGTGGAAGCAACTACAACATTTCTTTCTTGATTCGTGAGACTGACAAGCAGCGTGCTTTGCAGTCATTGTCAAACGTGCTCTTTAACTAAAAGAAATATTTATTGTAGGGACGAACGCCCTCGCCTGTTCATTACTGGAAGCAGACAATAGGACATACGAGGGCGTATGTCCCCTCTACAACTCAGATAAACACCACATCACGACACAACACACATGGTACAAAAATTCCCTATAGATAAGTTTAAGAAGATTGAAACTCCGTTTTATTATTATGACTGTGACCTCTTGAGAGAGACACTACAGGCAATTAATAAAGAGCTGAAAAAGTATGAAAACTTCATCGTCCACTATGCTGTTAAAGCCAATGCGAACGTTAAGGTTCTGAATATTATCCAGCAGACTGGTATGGGGGCTGATTGTGTAAGTGGTGGAGAGATACAGCGTTGCTTAGACTGTGGCTTCCCAGCAGACAAGATTGTCTATGCAGGTGTGGGTAAAAAGCAGACTGGGAAATCAATCTTGGATTGAGACCATGACATCTTCTGTTTCAACGTAGAGAGTGTTTCGGAGTTGAAGATTATCAATGAGTTGGCAGCGAAAAAAAGGGTAAGACGGCAAACGTATGTTTCCGTATCAACCCTGACGTGGGAGCACATACACACGAGAAGATTACCACTGGATTGGCTGAGAATAAGTTTGGCATTGCCATGCAAGACATGCTGCTTACCATCTTAGCTGCAAGTAAGATGTCGAACATTCACTTTATCGGTTTGCTACTTCCATATCGGGTTCACAGCTGCTCGAAAATGACTGATTTTTCGTCACCTTTGCAGCCGTATCAACGAGATACAAGACGGTTTTGAGCAGGAGAATATACGGATTAAGAATATCAATGTTGGTGGTGGATTGGGCATCGATTACAACAATCCTGACAAACACCCTATCCCTGATTTCAAGTCTTATTTCTATACCTTCGCACGCTATCTGAAACTAAGAGAAGGACAGAAGCTCCACTTTGAATTGGGTCGTGCAGTAGTAGGACAGATGGGAAGTCTCATCACTCGCACCCTTTATGTGAAGCAAGGAACAGCAAAACAGTTTGCGATTGTCGATGCAGGAATGACCGATTTGATTCGTCCTGCCCTCTATCAGGCAAGCCATAAGATAGAAAATCTATCGAGCGATGACGCTTTACACGCTTATGATGTGGTAGGACCGATTTGCGAATCGAGTGATGTCTTTGCAAAAGGAATCGAACTTAATACCGTTCATAGAGGTGACTTGATTGCGATGCGTTCTGCTGGAGCTTACGGAGAAATCATGGCTTCGCAATATAATTGTAGGAAACTGCCAGTAGGTTATACCTCAGACGAACTATAATCAATAATAAAACGAATAGATGTTCACTTTTGATAATACGACCATCATCGTCTCAATAGTGCTGATTCTCATAGCATTGCTGACCTCATTTCTCAATCCTTTCTTCCGAAAAGTAAGGATTGCAGTGTATGGTGTGCCTACTTCTACTACCGAAAGTGAAGAAACAAGTAATGAAGATGAGCGTATAGAGGAGGAGAATGAAACGATAACGGAACCAATTGTCACTGAAGAGCAACTCCCTACTTTACCTCCTATCTCGATTATCTTTACACCCCATGACAATGCACAGGAACTTGCAAAGAACCTCCCACTCTACCTGAATCAGGACTATCCAGCAGACTTTCAGGTGATTGTTGTGGCTCCACAGAATGATCATGAGACGAGTGATGTACTGAAACGCTTTGCATCTAACTCGCATCTATACACCACCTTCATCCCTGAATCATCACGTTATATGAGCAAGAAGAAGCTTGCTATAACATTAGGAGTGAAGGCTGCGAAGTACGATTGGGTAATAATGGCCGACATCTGTTGCTATCCAACGGGTGATAACTGGCTGCAAGCTATAGCCAGAAACTGCCAAGAAGACAAAGAACTCGTTGTGGGCTATACTCGTTATGAGGATGAAACACCCGCTTATCGACACTTCGAAAGACATTATTTGGCACGCTATTTTATGCGTGAATATCAGCATAATAAGGCATACGCGTGCCCGTTTAATGCTTTAGCCTTCCGTAAGAGTCGCTTCTTACGTGAGGAAGGATTCCGCGGAAACCTCAAATATATACGTGGAGAATACGACTTCACAGTAAACAAATATGCAAGTGGTAACAACCTTGTGTTTGAAAATTCATTTGAAGGAACACTCATAGAAGAGGAACCAACAGAGAAGGTTTGGCTCGGCACACACCTTTTCTATATGGAGAATCGCCAACACTTGGAACGAACACCACAGCATCGTTTCCTCCCTTATGTCGACCAAACGGCATTACATGGTAACTACCTCGTGCAATGTATTGCACTTGTAGTCTCTCTCCTATTGGGTATGTGGACGATTTCTATCGCTGCAGGACTATCCCTTATCATCTCTATCATTCTGCGCTTAGTCATTGGAAAGAAAGCACTGAGACATTTTGATATAGATATTCCAGCATGGAAGATTATCCCATACGAGATTGCTATCGCATGGAAGCACCTTGGTTATAAGCTAAAATACCATCGTGCAGACAAGTATGACTTCATATCTCACAAACTATAAATGCGCATCATCCATTACATAGACAGCATAAAGGCAGGCAATCTGCTTTCTGATTACTTTCTACGACTCACCACAGCGCAGAAAGAATATGCTGATGTCAAGACGGTTACACAACAAGGGGATTTCAAAAAACTCCTTGCTGACTTCCAACCTGACATCGTTCATATTCATACCTGTTGGGAACGCAAAGCTGCCACACATGCTAATTGGGCTGCTAAAAAGCAGTGTGCGGTAGTGTTCTCACCACATTGGGCACTTGAAGAGAAAGCAAGAACGACAGAGCAAAAGTCTACTAAGAAGATAAAGACGCTACTCTATCAAGCGAAGATGGTGCGAGGTATGGATGCTCTCCTTGTGACTAACGAGCAAGAAAGGCAGGACATACTAAAGTTAGGATGGACACAACGCATTGACATCGTACAAGATAGCGTTCTTAATAGTTCGTTGAGCGATGACGAAATGGCGCAGCAAACGATTTCTTTCTATCGTAAAGTGCTTGACACACGCTATCAATTCGCCATGACAGCAATGGAGAAAGATGCAGTTCCAAGTCTGTTACACGTTGGTTTAGCACAAGAGACAACCCATAATCTCTTGCCCAGTGACCAACTTCTAAACCTGCGAAGTCTGAATCCAGAACAATGGCGAAGAATCTTCCTCTATGCTGATGACGAGGGAATAAGAGAGATTGTGGACAACTGTATCAGCCGTTTACAACTCAATGCGCCCACTATCGATACCGCTGCCATAGAGCGATTCCCATTGTTGTTGCCTAAAGAAACAACATCGGTTGACACAGATAAGCTGATAGGCAACCAGCCAATGACGCGCCAACGACTCAGTGATTACTCCAATAAGGAAGATGCTATCATCAAAAAGATAGCAACCATCATTGCCAACACTCGACAGATAGAACGAAAGAAAAAACTTTCCTTACGTATGTTGGCTGATTTATACACAGTTATAAAGTATAATGATTACGACGAAGACCGACTTGCAGACGTGCTCCGCCACCTCCGCCTCTATCGCTATTCACGTCGTATGATACAGCTCCTTGCGGAGAAGGTGCTACTTAAAGAGGGATTCATGCCTATCCCACCACGAGATGATAGGAAAACAAAGGGCATCAAAAGAAATAATTTCGTACAAAGACATTAACGCATGACACAGAAGAAATACGATTTAAAAAAGGATGAACGTTATTTACGACTATTAGCAAAGTCGTTCCCAAATATTGCAGACGCTACAACTGAGATTATCAACCTTGAGGCTATCGCACACCTCCCAAAGGGTACTGAACACTTCCTTGCCGACATTCATGGTGAGTATCAAGCCTTCCAACACGTGCTTAAAAATGCCTCTGGTAACATTAAAAGAAAGGTAAACGAGCTCTTTGGTGAAAGACTAAGAAACATTGAGAAGCAAGAGCTTTGCACACTGATCTATTATCCAGAACAGAAACTTGAACTCGTTAAGAAAGAGGAAAAGGATATCAAAGACTGGTATCATATCACCATACACCGCTTGATAGAGATATGCCGTGATGTGTCCAGTAAATACACACGCTCAAAGGTTCGGAAGTCTTTGCCTGATGATTTCTCTTATATCATCCAAGAGTTACTGCACGAACATGCAGACGATAAAGACAAGACCGACTATGTGAGTGCTATCATCAAGACAATTATCTCTACTGGACGAGCTGATGACTTCATCATTGCTATCTGTGAGGTTATCCAACGATTAGTCATCGACCAGCTGCATATCTTAGGTGATGTGTACGACCGCGGACCAGGTGCTCACATAGTAATGGACACCTTGAAGAACTATCACAACTGGGATATTACTTGGGGAAACCATGATATCTTGTGGATGGGAGCCTGTGCTGGTAACGATGCTTGTATCTGTAATGTTATTCGTATAGCTCTGCGTTATGCCAATATGGCTACCATTGAGGACGGATATGGTATCAACCTTATTCAGTTAGCTACCTTCGCAATGGATGTTTATGGTGATGATCCATGTGAGGAGTTCATGCCTAAGGTACCAAAGACAATCCACTCGATGAGCGTAGCAAGGCTCTGACAGCACAGATGCACAAGGCTATCAGCGTCCTTCAGTTTAAGATTGAGTCACAGATGATTAGCCCGTCATCCACTTTGGAAGATGGACAATCGTCGTTTACTCAAAGCTATCGACTACAAGAAAGGTACGATTACCCTTGATGGTAAGGAATATAAGATGCGTTCATGCAACTTCCCAACCATCGATCCAAAGAATCCAGAGCAGCTTACTGAGGCTGAACAGGCACTCATCGATCGTCTACATCAGTCGTTTACTGGTAGCGAGAAGTTGCGCAGCCATATTCGTTCTCTGCTCCGTCATGGCTGTATGTATAACGTCTTCAACCACAATCTCCTTTATCATGCCTCGATCCCACTCACGAAAGAGGGCAAACTGAAAGAGGTTGAGATTGGTCCAGGTGTGAAGTTGAAAGGTAAGGAACTACTCTATCAGACGGGTATGAAGATTCGTTCTGCCTTCCAGACAAATAACGAACTGCAGACAGATGAAGAGCGTCAAGATGCTATCGACTTCTTCCTCTTCCTTTGGTGTGGACCAGATAGTCCGCTCTTCGACAAAGCAAAGATGGCTACTTTCGAACGCTACTTCATCGCTGAAAAGGAGACGCACCACGAGGAGAAGGGCTACTACTTTGGGATGCGCGACAACGAGGAGATTGTAGATATGATTTTAGATGAGTTTGATGTGCCACTTCCTAACCGTCACGTTATCAATGGCCATGTCCCTGTTCATGTTGTCAAGGGCGAGAATCCTATCAAGGCAAACGGCAAACTGATGGTGATTGATGGTGGTTTCTCACAAGCCTACCACAAGGAAACAGGTATTGCAGGCTATACCCTCGTCTATCACTCACGTGGCTTCCAACTCGTACAGCATGAGCCTTTCACATCAACAGAAGATGCCATCGAACGAGGAACAGACATTGTTTCAACCATTCAGATTGTTGAGATGAACCAACAGCGCCTACGCGTTGAGGACACAGACAAAGGTACGGAACTCCGTCTGCAGATTGAAGCCCTCAAAGAGCTTCTCTATGCTTACCGCTGCGGCTTCCTCACCGAGCATGAGCGTAAGACTCCAACAAAGGCATAAACAATGTTCTTTGAACATTGAGGTTTGAACTTTGAACTTTATGATTAGAGTTTATAGCTTTGAACTTTCCCACAATTGAATTAAACTACCCACAGAGTACACTACTCTGTGTGAGGTTTTTTACCTTAATCTTTGATGTCTAAACTTTAAATCTCAATGCTTGCTATCTTGAAATATAATTACAAAATAGATAAATAAAAGTCAGGTAAAGAGCCAAAAAGCCTGTGAATTTTACGCCCTTATAAGTTATTTGATATCAGTGTATTACTGAATTGCTTTTTCAAAAGGTGCTTAATTAGCCTTCAAAAAGGGCATTAGTAAGAGGCTTTAAAAGGGCACCTTTTGCAAGCCAAAAGGGCGTCTTTTCAAAGCCAATTAAGCATCATTTGAATTTTAAGAGGCTGAAAATAGTTTACAATTCAATGCAGGCAGACAAGTGGATAAGTAAATAAACTGATAAGTTGACAAGTTTATTCTTATAATGGTTTGGTGTTCTTCCAACCCTCAAAGTAAGGTAAGCATTTAGCTTTTTAAATGTTAAACTTATGTTATTTTTACATCTTTAATTTGTTTTTATAGAATTATATTTTTACTTTTGAAAACTATAAAACAACAGATTGTGAATCATCCTCTTCTTCCAAGAGCAAGACTGTTTAACAGCCGTACAGAGGGGACTTCAAGAAGTTGTTGAGGTTTTCTCTTTTTTGTTTTCTGGTAAAGGAGATGATAAGGGTGCCTCGTTTATCATTTTTTTCTAACAACTTAAAACTTTTCAATTATGAGTTCATTTAGAGCAACTTTGGAATTAGGTGGTAAGGAGTATGATGTGCTCTTTTCTAACTACGAGTTCAGCCGTACAACTGACAAGAAGGGTCAGCCTGCATCAAGCATCTCTGGCGGTCGTATCAGTGTAACTATAGAGTCTACTGATGACACTTCTACTATCGAGGCTATGCTTAACAGCCAGTTCAAGCCTGTTGAGGGTAAGATCGTTTACAAGAAGAGCGAAGAAGATGCTAAGATGAAGGAGATTTCTTTCAAGAATGCTTACATCGTTCACTACAAGGAGACACTCGACGTTAACAACGAGGCTCCTATGACCATCGCTATGACTTTCTCTGCTGAGAACATCACAGTAGGTAATGCAGAGCTTGACAACCGTTGGCCTCGCACATAAGCTTAGGAAACATAAGGACTATGCAGAGTTTTCGTGCTCGGCATAGTCCTTTTCGCTTTCCACAATTAAAGGGGATTTAAGTCAACTTTAATCTCCTTAAACTGAAAATATAATACCCTAACACACGCCTATTAGCTTTATTTTATCTCAAAACAAACAACCATGTCAATTCCTTTCAACCCTATTACTATCAGCGTAGGAAAGAAGTCTCTTTCTTCTTTTATTTCTCTACAGATTGAACAAAACATAGGTACACATCATCGTTTCCAAATGTCTGTTGAGTTGGAAACGGGTAGCAATAGATATGTACATAATATCAATAGCAGCAAGGACTGGCTCGGAGAGAGTATCGTTGTAAAGGCTGCAAACACTCCTATCTTCGTGGGTGTGGTGACAAATGTACAGTTACACCGAGAAGGAAGCGACTTTGGATGTATCATCGTTTCAGGTTATTCTGCTACTTACAGAATGGAAACGGCACATAGCTGCTTCTCATGGAATGATACAACCATTGGGGATGTAGTGAAAAAGCTATGCGAACAAGCCAAGGTACAATTAGAGTTAAATCCTGAATACAAAGAGAACAAGGACTATATCTGTCAATACGAAGAGTCCGACTTCGACTTTATCCGTCGTCTTGCTCATCAGTATCAAGAGTGGATGTATTACGATGGAACTAAACTAATCTTCGGAAAACCAAAGAAATTGGCTGATCCAATTAGGCTGGAATATGGCACGACGCTATCGTCACTTGACATTGGTTTGCAGACACTCGCACGTTCAGAGCAGGTGTTCTCTTACCACTCTGGTTCGGACCGTGAGATGGAGAGAATGACACCAGATCAAGCCATTGGACATGATAAACTGTCGGGAGGTGCCTTTCGTGCATCACTCGGAATGTTCTCAAAACCTGCACGACAGCGTGCGCTGCCACGTATCAGCGATGAGTCGGAACTTATTAATTACATGGGACGTAAGCAGGCGGCTGAGACGGCTGAGACACATTATATCACAGCAGAGAGTCAGGTGCCAACCCTACGTGTAGGCTCTGTGGTAAGCCTTTACAGTTCATTCTTAGAGCGTGTAGGAAACATATCAAAAGAGAGTTTAGGTAACTTTATCATTATCGAGATAACCCATGAGGTGAGCCAAGGAAGCTACTACAAAAACCGCTTTAAGGCTATCCCTGCAACGATAAAGGCACTGCCAAGTCCAAAGGTGCGTATGCCGCTTGCAGAAACACAGATGGCAACTGTGCTTAGCAATGCTGACCCACAGGGCAAGGGCCGTGTTCGTGTGCGAATGAACTGGCAAACAAATGGTATGCAGACTGGCTGGGTGCGTGTGATGACACCTGATGGTGGTAGCAGTAGTGACGTAAAGAGCAACCGTGGTTTTGTATTTATCCCAGAGGTAGGCGACCAAGTCCTCCTCGGCTTCCGTCATGGCGACCCTGCAAGACCATACGTTTTGGGCAGCCTCTTTAATGGAACAACTGGTGGTGGCGGTGGTTCAAATAATAGTATTAAAAGCCTTAAGACACGTAGTGGTATTTCTGTTATCCTCAACGATGATAATAAGTCACTTGAAATAAAAGATGCAGGCGGTAGTTCCATTCATTTGGATGGAAATGGAAACATCTTGCTTAATGCCCCTAAGAACATACAGTTCTATGCTGGTAATGATATGTCCTTAATGGTAGGTCACGACCTACAAGTTAATGTTGGGAACTCTCAAACAACGAACATTGGTAATATGATGCTGACCAATGTGATGCAGAAGATATTGGTAAACACACCGTTCATGCAGCAGCTTGTTGCAGACTTCTTCCACACACAGGCAGGAAAGGCATTGCTCAACTCTCAGAAACAAATAAAGATTGAGGCTCCAGAGACGAATGTTGTTGGTGAGCAAGAACTTTTTATACATTCTGCAAACAAAACGGTGGTGAACTCACAAGGTACGATGGAGATGCGTGGAGAACAAGGCATGCACGAACTGAATACAGCTAAAGAATATGAAACAGTAAAAGAGGAAATAGGAACAAAGGTATGTGTACAGTTTAGAACATCAGAAAGTTATAGCGGCGAGTTTGGCTTTGACTGGGTACGTTTTGCAGACTCGGGGAGAACTGGAGATATAGAGGAAAACCGCTACGACAAGATAATCGGTACTTACGAAAATAAACAATTCAAACAGGAAACTAACAAGTATAATCAATTCCTATCTGAATACAAGCAACAGTATATCATACCTTGGAAAAAGAAAGAAGCAGAAGACGCTAAAGCTGCTACTCTTAATACAGGGACCAATGACGATAAAAAAATAACAGACTACCTCTATGTGGTACCTGTTATGACCTTGAAGAAAGGAAACTCTGCAGATTTAGAATTAAATATAGATGTTCATGAAAAGGCAGTATCACTTGAATACGAATATGATGAGAAACTTTTTACTTTGGATAAGAAAGTTGCAAACATTCTAGATAAAGGCTTTCATAAAAAAGGTGATACATTAAACATAAAATGTATACAAGAGTTCTCGGAGGATAAGGAGATACGTCTTTATGCTTATGATAAGAAGAAAGAGAAATCACTATCCGGCAAATTAATTATAAAAAGCAAATGACAAGAAACATTGCTATGCATTAAATGTCGTATTAGTAAGAGTAAAAACTTGTATTGCAGGTGATATTATATCATATCCTTCAGAAAAACTCTTCTCGAAAAGAGATGTTAGAAAGATATTTTAGTCAATGTTATATAGAAGCTAATATTAAGGAATGCGATTTAGATATAACAACTCAATTACGTAAAAAGACTTTTTAGCCTATACAAAAGGAGGGTATTTAATAGAAAGTAAGATTGACGATCAAACACTCTTCACATATCTTATAAACGAATTGAGGAATGATCCTAAAACCAAACAATATACTGATTATTATAAATTATTTTTGTATTGATGAAGAAGTCGAAAAGAAAACGTTAAATGGGCAAGCACGAGATATAAATAAAAAAAGAGGCAATAATCTTAAAAAAATGGTCTTGATAAAGAAACTATTGTTCATGAATTGTTTCATTGTTTAGGGCTATACCATTCTTTTAGTTTAAAAAAATAAATATACATTTGAGAAATATAAAACAGATAATATTATGGATTATCAAAAAGAATAGTTCTACTTCACAAGAATCGACAGTACAAAAACAAAAACCGATATTCCAAAGACTAGTGTTTCTATTCCAAGAGTTGCTACTTAGCAATTCCAATGGTATATTATCCATAAAGATTTAAAGACATTACATCAGGTAAATGAGGAGAAGAAAAATTACTAGAAAGAAAGAGTTAATGAAAAAAATCTATTAATAAAAATATATATAGTAATGAATAAGCTGTTATTTCTTTTTTTCACAATATTAGTGACTTTAAATAGCTGTAAGGCACAAGACACAAGTAATAATAACTTAAAAATAGCAAGAATATGGAAAAACAACTGAGAAATTTGATTCATGGACATATTACACACAAAGACAAGGAAGTGAGTATGTTTTTGAAGATTACTTACGAGGGAAAGTACGTCAGTTTGGAGGAGATAATGGCTCTGAGTTTGTTGAATATGCAAGGAAAGATAACGAATTATACGGTTCTTACAAAGAATTCTATAATAAAAACTAAGACACTCAAAAAATCGGACGATACTATTATAATAAATTTAGTATTGGTATTTGGAAGCTATACAATGAAGATGGCTATTTAATAGAAACGATAGACAAAGATATTCCTTATAAGAACTATCCATGGGAGAAAGTTGAAAGATTTATAACGGAAGAATTAAAGTTGAATTTGTTTGATAAAGATGTTGAAGTTGAATCGTTATATTGATGAAGAAGTTAATCTTCCAATTTGGTATATTACATGGAGATTCTGATAGTACAGAAGTATTTTCTATAAAAAAATAAATGCTCTTACTGGTAAAGTTATATCAAAGGAAATAAATGAGGTGAGAGAATAATAAATTCAAATAATGATAAAATTAACAGAAGATTAGAAGAAGGATACAAACCTATAATAAAGTAGAATGGTAAAAATCGTAACTGGTGGCGCTATTATGTGTTGTACTTTAGGAATTGGGCAAGCTAAGTTGACTGTTCTTAGTCAAAGTTTCCGAAGTATTTCGGGAGCATTGGTAGCGACTGAGGAAGATGAAATTGGTTTAATTAATATCCCAAGTTTTGGAGTTTGCAAATGTAGTTCCCCGAATCCTCCGTGTACTCCCCAGCCACAAGGTTGGCAGCAAACTACTCAGAAAGACAGTATCAATGGGATGAAGAAGCTGACGGAGCAGTCATTCTGTATGTGTGCTAAAGGAGGAAGAATATCATTCGTTGATACAGGAAGTAATTCTTTTGTTGAAAGTGAATAATACGTTCACAATATATTATTTGTCTGTATGCTTGACTATAGTCACCATGTGGGTATAGAACGCAATAGCCTTTTTTATTTGCAGTGGATGTATATAAATCCTTATATTGTGTCAGGCAAACCAGAGTCAGACACAAAGAGTAGAGGTAAGGAAGAAGTATTAAAACATAAAAGTGCAGGTAGAAAAGAAGAATGATAATTGTTTTTAATCACAATCAAAGAAGATTGTAAAAATATTATAGTCAGATGAGAAAGTATATCTTATTTTTTAGTATTAACAGCAATGCTTTCATGCGCCGCACAAAATCCAAATAACATGGGGCAAGTAGAGAAATTTAATTATGATTATTATAAAAGTAAACTTCACCCTAATACAACGTCGGTAGTTTACACGGAGAAAGACAAGACTGTTGTTAAAGTAGATTTTGACAAAAACTACTATTCTATAGTTCAAATAAAGAATAGAACTTTCTGTAAGGATGTGAAAATTTATCATAAAAATGGTATATTGTGGGAAGAAGGAAAGCGATTCTATTGTTCGAGCATAGAAATCGGCATGTGGCGAGAATATGACAAAGATGGAAAATTAATAAAGGAAACGGATGAAGATAAGAAATTTGAGAGATTAAGGATAAAACCTAAAGATTTACTCCGTTGGATGGAAAGCCAAGGCTGGATAGACTTGTGGAGCGGCAAAGGGCAGCAAAGTAGTTTTCTAATATTCCATTTCGTATCAATTTCTCTCCCCATGGCAAAGACCATGCTAAATGGTATATCAGCCGTGTAACAATGTCAGGTACAGAGGAATTTGTTATAGATGCGGAAACAGGAAAGGTTATAAGTCATGAGAATGTCTTAAATATAGAATAATCATGCCTAAAATAGTTACACATAGTTCTATACTACACTGTACTCTTGGAGTAAAGGAATCCAACCTAATGGTAACAAGCCAAACTTTCCGTAGGATAGCTGATGCACTTGTTGGTACAGAAGGTGATAATAAAGGGATGGTAAATATCCCAAGTTTTGGAGTTTGCAAATGTAGTTCTCCGAATCCTCCTTGTCTTCCCCAGCCACAAGGCTGGCAGCAAACAACAAAGAAAGACAGTATCAATGGGATGAAGAAGCTGACGGAGCAGTCATTCTGTATATATGCTAAAGGAGGAAGAATATCATTCGTTGATACAGGAAGTAATACCAGTTTTTAAACTTAACCTTGGATGTCTGAACTTTAAATCATAATGTTTGCTATCTTGAAATATAATTACAAAATAGATAAATAAAAAGTCAGGTAAAGAGCCAGAAAACCTACGATTTTTACGCCTTTCTAAGTTATTTGATATCAACGAATTACTGAATTGCTTTTTCAAAAAGGTGCTTAATTAGCCTTCAAAAAGGGCGTTAGTAAGGGTCTTGAAAGAGCATCTTTTGCAAAGCCAATTAGGCGTCTTTGCGAAGCCAAAAAGAGCATCAACGATTTTTTTAACTAACGAATTTTTCTTTACAGAGCCTAAACACTAAACAAGAATGATACATAGAAACAATAGGGACTTGTTACAGTTTTGCTACTATTATCGGGTTATATAAATAAAAAAATAATTATCTTTGCCCTGAAAGAAAAATTCAGCTTTGCTAAAAAGAACATTCGGTTTTTGATAAATACGAAGATAAGAATTTTTGGTTAATGGTAAATACATAGCTACAGAATATAAAGAAGTCTTTATGTAAAAAGTTTTCCAGAAATAAAAGGTCAAAAATTGGAAGGACGTGGTTCACAATTTATAACTAATAGCCAAATAAAAAAATGACCGACTAATTAATTTGAAAACTGGGGAGATAATTCAATTTAGTCACAGATATTTATGAAAAATAAAATAAAAAAAGGAGTTTCTACACAAACTGGAGTTTTTCTATAGAAATTTGGGTAGTATTTGGTCTGTAGAAGACTTTACAAACAATAGAGATGTTCAGAGTCTCTTAAAAGATTATTTATTGGTTCTTGAAGAAAAGGGTATCGTAGAAATTATCGAAGGCAACAAGTTTAAAATAACGAAATTGCCATCGAGTATAATGTCTTGTCAGTCTAATAGCGGAACTAAAGAATGATAAACCCAAATGGTCATTAGACCACAATGTTTCAGAAATTCTTGTTTTTGTGTTGTTTCCTAACATCTTTTTTCCTAAAAGTTTGTATTATCCAAGTAATATTTGTACATTTGCGATGCTAGAACCCGCCAAGCCTCTCAACGATGCTCAAATGTGCGGGTCATTTTTTAATATTATATGACAAACACAATACCTTTCGGCAAAAGCTATACATCACCTCACGACCTTGTTTCTTTACTACAATTAAGAGGTCTTTCTATTCCCGATGTTTTGAAGGCAGAACGACGGATTCACTTCGTGTATACTATAATATATGTATCATCAAGTATTTCTTGAATATCATCTCTCCAAACAATGATTTGTTCCAAAAGATAAAGACGCTTTTTGCGAATTATCCTGAGATAGATTTGAATGCACTTGGCTTCCCACAAGGATGGGAAAGCGAACCACTTTGGAAATAAGCATATATAGTCAAAGTCTGCTATTTGTATCATTAATAACAGGTAGCAGAACGTCACTATTTTTGTATAGATTTGCCAATATAGTCCATCAACGAATATAAATCTATATTTACTCATCAGTTATATATCTTCATTGTGTTGGGAAAAGTTGTTCTATATTTTTATATACTTGGGAATATTTTTGCTATCATTGATTCGTTTCGATATGTCATACTCTAATAATCATTTTTACTCCTTTGTACTTTTTTTACTCTTCAAAATAATTTTTTTCACTTGTCTACCCTTATACAAAAAAAGCGAGGAGCCTAATAAGGTTCCTCGCTTTATTTGAATAGGATATTGAATTATCCAAAGTTATCATACATGATTGCATCCTGATCAACACCGATACTGTCAAGATAATCAGTAACTGTCTTGATAAGCATTGGAGGTCCACAGAGATAGTACTCACAATCCTCTGGTGCCTCGTGCTGCTGAAGATACTCATCACGGATGCAGTTTACAGCAAACCAGTATAATACTTCACACCAGCCTCATCAGCCTTAGGGTCTGGACGGTCGAGAGAGAGGTGGAAATGGAAGTTAGGATATTCCTTCTCAAGCTCCCAGAAGTCCTCAAGGAAGAACGCCTCATTGAGTGAACGTGCACCATAGAAGAAGTGCATTTCACGGTCACGAGTGTGGAGGGTCTTTGTCATGTGCATAATTTGCGCACGCAAAGGAGCCATACCAGCACCACCACCAATCCAAATCATCTCCTTACCAGAAGTAAAATTAGGATGGAAGTCGCCGTAAGGACCACTCATCATCACCTTATCACCCTCTTTGAGAGAGAATATGTAAGTAGAGCCGATACCAGTTGGTACGTTCTGGAAACCAACCTGCGGACGTGGCAGGAATGGAGGTGTTGCAATACGAACGGTCAACGTAATAATATCACCCTCAGCTGGATAGTTTGCCATTGAGTAAGCACGAACAGTTGCCTCAGGGTTCTTTCCCTTCAGAGAAAGGAGATTGAACTGCTTCCAAGGACCGAGATAGTCCTCACCGATATCATTCTTATCGAAGTCCTTATCATAGTCGATACAGTCGTAAGCTGGAATAGAAATCTGTGCGTAAGAACCAGGAACGAAGTCCATGTGCTCACCAGGAGGCAAGGCAACCTTGAACTCCTTGATAAAGCTTGATACGTTCTTGTTAGAGATAACAGTACACTCCCACTCCTTAACGCCCATGACAGACTCAGGAACCTTGAGTGACATATCACCCTTCACCTTACACTGACATCCGAGACGCCAATGATCTTTAACATCCTTACGGCTGAAGTGAGGACGCTCTGAATCGAGAATCTCACCGCCACCTTCTACTACCTGCAACTTACACTGGCCACAGCTACCCTTACCACCACAAGCAGAAGGGAGGAACACACCGTTCTCATTCAGCGTAGACAGAACTGAGCTACCCTGATCAACGGTCATCTCCTTATCACCGTTAATTGTTATCTTTACCTTTCCGCTTGGACTGAGATACTTCTTAGACACAAGCAGGAGAATCACCAACACAAGGATGGTGATAAGGAATACCACAATACTTATTGTTATGAATTGTCCCATTGTTTACTTAGATTTTAAGACCTGAGAAGCACATCATTGCCATTGCCATCAGTCCTACTGTAATAAATGTGATGCCAAGACCCTGCAAGGCTTTGGTACATCAGAATATTCCATCTTCTCACGAATAGCACCCATTGCCACGATAGCCAATGTCCAGCCAAGACCTGAACCTGTACCATAGACAAGTGCGTCCCATACAGTACCAATATACTGTGTGCTTGCTGGGTCAAGACCGATACGCTGCTGCATAAAGAGTGAAGCACCCATGATAGCACAGTTAACGGCAATCAGTGGAAGGAAGATACCCAACGCACCATAAAGTGAAGGTGAGAACTTCTCAACAGCCATCTCCACAATCTGTACGATACCAGCAATGACAGCGATAAAGAGAATGAAACTAAGATAAGTAAGGTCAACCCCCTCTGCAAGACAGTCTGGTCCGAGGACCTTAGTCAGCAAAAGATAGTTGATTGGTGTGGTAACAAGCAACACAAATGTTACAGCCACACCAAGACCCAATGAAGTCTTTACGCTCTTAGATACCGCAAGGTATGAACACATACCGAGGAAGAACGCAAATATCATATTGTCCACAAAGATGGACCGGAAGAATAAACTAATAAGATGTTCCATAATTACTTCTTGTCTTCTTTATAGAAATATGCACGATGAACCCAAATAACACAACCGAGAAGGATAAGTGCCATTGCTGGCATTGACATCATTCCGTTGTCCATATAACCTGCATCATAGAGGCTTTGTGGGAGAATCTTGAAACCGAGCAATGAGCCACGACCAAAGAACTCACGAATAGCACCTACAACAACGAGAATCAAAGCATAGCCCAGTCCGTTACCAACACCATCGAGGAAACTTGGCCAAGGCTTATTGGTCATAGCGAATGCCTCAAGACGTCCCATAAGGATACAGTTGGTAATAATCAGTCCGACATAGACAGAAAGTTCAACACTTACATCGTATGCAACAGCCTTGAGCACCTGACTAACAACAGTTACCAGAGCTGCAACAACCACCAACTGCACGATAATACGAATACGGTTAGGGATTGTGTTACGGATAAGTGAAATAATAACATTAGAGAATGCCGTAATAATGGTAACGGCAAGTCCCATAACAATCGCCGGCTTCAACTGTGAAGTTACGGCAAGGGCAGAACAGATACCGAGAACCTGAACCAAAATTGGGTTATCCAAGTTCAGCGGATTACTGAATACCTCTCTATTTTGTTTTGAGAATAAATCCATATTCTTATTGTTCTAAAAGATTAGAATGTTATTTGCTGTTCAGGAATTTAACGTAAGGTTGAAGTCCACCTTTCTCTGCCTGGAACATCTCAGTTACACCATTACTGGTAAGCGTTGCACCTGTAACACCATCCACTTGAGTAGATGGGTCTTCGATTTTCTTCTCAACAGCAAGTGCAATCTTCTGAGTATCGTCACCAGCAAAGAGGTGCTTACCCTTGAATAAATCCTGCCAAGCTTTGCTGTCTTTGATTTCTGCACCGAGACCAGCAGTCTCACTCTCATGGTTGAAATAAGCACCGAACACGGTTCTCTTATCACCATTGATAGCGATGAAACCATTGATAGGTCCCCAAAGACCGTTACCATAAACAGGGATAACATACTTATCCTCACCGTTCACCTTGCAACGGAACAATGCGAGTTTGCCTTCTTTGGCATCCTTGCTATTCAACTTAAAGCCGGCATCAACGCCACCCTGCTTTCCAGCCTCAACAACCTGACCGTCTACATTGATAATATCATCTGCAACGATAATCTGCTTCCAAAGCTTAACAGCCTCCTCATTGCTCATATCACGGTCCTGATTGAGTGCAAAGAGAATCTGCTTCTGCTGATCAAGCTGCACATTAGCATCCTGCATTGGCTTCAATGCTTGGAAAACGAATGCAAGCAAAAAGGCTACAATCAGCACGAGGATGCCAGAATAGATAATTGTATAAGAATTACTATTTGTTTTCATTTCTTCGTCCTCCTTATTTATTTAGCACGCTTAGCGCGCTTGCTGATGTTTGACTGAACTACACAGTAGTCGATGAGTGGGGCGAACATATTACCAAAGAGGATGGCAAGCATCATACCCTCTGGATAACCCGGGTTCAACACACGGATGATGATAGCCATCGCTCCGATGAAGAAACCATATACCCACTTACCTGTCTCTGTACGTGCTGAGGTCACTGGGTCGGTTGCCATGAATACTGCACCGAAGCAGAAACCACCTAAGACGAGGTGTTCATACCACTGAATTGGTGTTGCACCAGTTGAATGGAAAATAAGTCCCATCACAGTACCACCGAGGAATACGCTCAACATTGTCTTCCAGCTGGCAATGTTTGTCCAAAGAAGGATAACCGCACCAATAGCGATAGCGATAACTGATGTCTCACCAACAGAACCTGGGATAAGACCAACAACCATATCGCATACGGATGCGTTCACATTTGTTCCCTGAGCAATCTCACCCAATGGGGTTGCCATTGTGAAACCGTCTGGCAATGTGTAGCCAAAACCGAAGATAGAATTCTGTGCTACCCAGATGCTATCACCTGTCATCTTGCTCGGATAAGAGAAGAAGAGGAAGGCACGTGCAGCCAAGGCAACGTTGAAGATATTCATACCTGTTCCACCGAAGATCTCCTTCGTAAAGATGACCGCAAAGGCAACAGCAAGCGCAAGTATCCACAGTGGTGTGGTTACAGGAATAATCAATGGAATCAGAATACCTGATACAAGGAAACCCTCCTGAATTTCCTCACCCTTCCACTGTGCCCAAGCAAACTCAATACCCAGACCAACAATGTAAGACACAAGGATATTTGGCAACAGAGCCAGCATACCATAAAGGAACATTCCCCAGCAGGTAGCATCAGCCAACTTACCAGCTGCTAATGCGTTCTGATAGCCGATATTATACATACCGAAGAGCATAGCTGGTACCAATGAAAGTACCACCAAACTCATAATTCGCTTCGAGTCAATAGCGTCATGGATAGAAGTTCCGCTCTTTGATGTCTCATTAGGAACATAAAGGAACGTCTCGAAACCATCGTAGACACTCTTGAAAGCGTGAAGCTTTCCGCCCTCCTCAAAGTTTGGGCGTATCTTATCGAGATAATTTCTTAAACTCATAATACTTTTATTATAGGGTTCTTAAAGTCCAAAGTTTCTGTTTCTTGAATTATTACCATAGATTGATAAAAATCTGAGAAACTTAATCTGAAACTATAGTTAAAGTTATTGTGGGCTCATAAGACCCCTATGCATTCTCTTTTCTAAGGATATCCAAGCCCTCACGCACAATCTTCTGCAAAGGTAGCTTAGAACTGTCAACGAACTCAGCGAGCGCAAAGTCTTCTGGACTTACCTCATAGATACCCAATTGCTCTTGGCTATCAATATTGCCAGAGATAATTGACTTGATGAGATACTCACTATAGATATCCATTGGTAACACTCTGTCGTACTCGCCACTCATAATCATGTGACGCTCTCCACCCTTGAGACGTGCATCGAGATTGTACGCCTTCTTGCCCTGCAACCAAGTGAAGTAGCTACGAGAAGTAGAGAAGTCATTGAAACGAGGAAGCATCCAACCGAAGATTTCGTTTACGTCATCACCCTCTGGAATCAATGTTACCTCAGAAGTATGTGCTCCAAGCACAGACTCGTCATTGGCAATAACACCGGTGAGAGGATTACCATTGAGGATACGAACGTTGCAACCATCAGCGATGTTGTCTGCAAGAATCTGCTTCAATGGAGTACCAACGAGGGCATCAACATAACCCGTCTGCTTTACCATACTACCTGCAATGGCAACACGACGAGTGAGGTTTACCTTACCAGTGTTAAACAAGCGACCAAAGAAGATAACAGCTGTTGGCTCAACAGTCCATACCACCTCGCCCTTATTCACTGGCTCGATATGATTTACCTGCACACCAACATTACCTGCAGGACAAGGACCATCGAAAACAGTTACCTCAACATCCTTTGCACCAGTCAACGCTGAAGCCGACTGCTTAGCACCAATACCCAAATAAACCTTTGCAATCTTTGCGAGAGCTGTCAAACCTGTCTGAAAGTCTTTCTCCTGACCATTCAACTCAAACTCGAAGTCACCCTGCAAAGGTTTATCACGAAGTGCAGACACGAAAATTGCCTTTGGTTCTGTGTCTGGACGTGTAGCAACCGCATAAGGCAGCTGATTGATATAACCAAACAATCCTGCCTGCAGCAATGAAGCCTTGACATCATCAGCGGATAAGCCCGCCACGTCCTTCACGCCGAAGTCAGCATGCTCCTGCTGCGCATCGGCAGCAATCTTTACACGCAACACCTTACGTCTTTCTCCGCGCTCAACAGCTGTGACTGTACCACTCACCGGAGAAGCGAAGCTAACTTCAGTGCACCCCTTGTCAACAAACAATGGGTCACCAGCTCGGACATGATCACCTTCACGAACGGTCACCTTAGGCGTCAATCCTGGGAAATCATCTGGAACCAAAGCGTATTCCGTAGGTGATTTCACAGGCAACATCTGCTCCTGCGCGCGTCCTGTAAGGTTAATGTCTAAGCCCTTTCGTAACTTAATTACATTTGCCATAACAATGATAAAGCGATTTTTATATTATTTCATTCTAAATTTTTCCGTCCTGAATAAGCAGTACAAAACATAAAGTAAACTATCCTTTGTTTTGCCGAACGTAGCTTATTTTCTGCAAAAATAATGCAAGCGAGAGCAAAGAAAGGTTACTATCTATTTGCCAAGCGTAGCTTATTTTCTGCCAAAAATAATGCAAGCGAGGGCAAAGAAAGGTTACTTTCTATTTGCCGAGCGTAGATTATTTTCTGCAAATGTAGCAAATTTTAAGCAGATTTGGCACATTTAGATATAATAATTTCAGTATAAAATGGTTTTTTTGTAGTTTGTAGACGCATTGAAGAAACTTAGGACATTTATACGATGGGTTATATGGACCATAGTAGGTCTTTACATAACCACAATCGTACTGCTGCACATACCAGTAGTACAGGGATTTCTTGCTCAAAAAGTAGGCGACATAGCAGGTAACAAATTGGGTACAGAAGTGCGTGTAGGACGCATTGACTTAGGCTTTATTAACCGCTTTGTATTAGACGACATTCTCATCTATGACCAAAGTCATAAAAAGATGTTATCGGCATCACGTGTTGGAGCAAGAGTCGACATCTGGCACCTCCTACGTACAGGAGAAATCAATATCTCCTCTGCACAGATATTTGGTTTACAAGCAGAACTGTACAAAACAAGTAAGGATGCCAAGCCAAACTTCCAATTTGCGTTGGATTCATTAGCATCTAAAGACACCACAAGTCACACTCCGTTGCACTTGTCTATCAATAGTCTGGTTATTCGACATGGTAGCATCAAATACGATTGTATGGATGCCCCTACCACACCTAACCGACTGAATTTAGATCATATCAACCTCCACAACATCTCGTCTTATATCATTCTTCATAAGTTGGATGATACGAGTGTATGGGCAGACCTCAGGACATTGTCTTTCAAGGAAACTACAGGTTTAGAGGTGAAGCAGTTGGCTTTTGACTTAAAAGCCAATCAGCAGCAAGCTACATTACGTGACTTTATCTTCGATGGTACTAACAGCAAGATAGCTTTAAAAGAGTTACTTACAACCTACAAGTTCAATAATAAAAAGTTGGATTTCAATACTTTGCACTACACCATCAAGGACTTCAAAGCCACAGTAAAGCCTTCCGACTTCTCCCCTATTCTACCCGAATTAAAGTCACTGAAAAACAGCTACACTGCTACAATCAATGCAGAGGGTACAAACCAGTCGGTATTAGTAAAACAACTTAACGTTTCAGACCAAACTCTCTCAACCCAAATAAAGGCAAAAGGATGGGTAAAAAACATCCAAAAAAAGCCTATTTGGGACTTCACTTTCAGCCCACTGAAGGTTAGCAAAAACACCCTTCAATCCATCACCAAAGTTACTCATAAGCCTCTCCCTAAACCATTGAGCAACATTGGCAGTATCTACTATAATGGTACCTTCACCCATAACGCTGGAAAATATACCGCAAAAGGGCAGTTGAACACAGATGCTGGTAACGTTCAACTGGCTACTATTATTCACGGAAAGAATATCCAAGGAACCGTTAATACTACCGATTTAAACCTTGCGAAAGTACTTGACAACAAAGACTTTGGTAAGTTAAGCACTAATATTAAGGTAGAAGGAAACACTGACCTATCTTATATTGTTGCAAAGGGTGACATTTATTCTTTCTATTATAAAGGTTATACCTATAAGAACATACACCTTGACGGAACCTATAAGAACGATATCTTCACAGGTAAAGCAGCGATAAACGACCCTAACGGAAAGTTGAACATCGACGGAAATGCCGCCAATGTTATGGCTTTCATGCAACACAAGGGGAAACTGTCTACCGACATCACTATCACCGCCGATGCCGTCAACTTACACAAACTTCAACTAACAGAAGCTTTGGGTAATAGGACTATCTCCTTTACTTCTAAGATTAAAGGACAGGGAGCAAGTTTGAATAATGTCATAGGAAGCCTTGATATCAGCAGTTTTGCTATGACTGGAGAAGGTCAGAATATCACACTTAACCAGCTAAGCATCCAAGCAAACAACGGACTCTTGGGTAAGTCACTTGATGCAAAGACAGACTTTGGAGAAATACACCTCGTAGGACAATACGAATATGACCAACTCCCACAAACTATAAGACGTATCTTAAGACATTATATACCAAGTCTCTTCCAGCCTAACCCACACTATTATACAGCTACAGGAAAGGCAAACTACTCTTTCACTTTACGTCTACATGACACAAAGTTTATCAATAGTTTGCTGAAGACTGACATCGTGTCTTCACACGCCATCAGACTTGCAGGATTTGTTAATGAACGTCAGAACGAAATCGACTTGCACATCAATGCACCCGACGTGACCTATTCAGGACAGCAGATTAAGAACCTCGTACTGAATCTCAAGAGTGAGCCACAAGGCTTACAGACTCGTATTTCTGCCGAAAGAAAGGGAGAGAAAGGACCTCATGTAATTATAAATGCACAAGGACTTATTGCTGACAACGCTATAAGTTCTGATATTTCCTTCCGCATACCGGGCACCTCTCCTGTATTTGGAAACATCAATAGTATTGCTTCGTTCTCACGTCGTTATGGCGACTTAGAGACCCACTTGCATCTCAACCCATCAGAAATCAACTTTGATTCCATTGCGTTGCAAGTGCAGCCTTCCGATATCTCTTATCATCGGAACAATCTCAGCATCGACCACTTTGAGCTGTCTAACCACGACCAGCATATCATTGCTAACGGTCAGACGTCCGGAAATCAAAGCGATTCTATCCTTGTAAGATTCAAGGATATCAACGTTCCATACATTCTTAACCTCGTCAACTTCCACAGTGTTAAGTTTGGAGGTACGGCGTCTGGTACTGCATCTATCAAATCGTTCTTCCATCACCCACAGATGCAAGCGAAACTGGAGGTACAAGACTTCCAATTTGAAGAGGGAGATATGGGTACCCTCTATGCAGAAGCAAACTACAATGATAAAGAAGGTAAGATTAATATCGATGCTTACGCTGATGCAGGAGAAGGTTCTCGCACAGACATCAACGGCTATGTAGACATAAAGAAAAGCTACATCAACCTCCCTATCTTTGCCAATAACACCCATCTCTACTTCCTCAAGAGTTTCTGCGGTTCATTTATGGACAAGATTCAAGTGCAAGGGAATGGCTGGTGTAAAGGTTGTCGGACCCACTTAGCGCTATCAATCTTGAAGGTGACATGCAGGTGCATGGAAGTGTATATGTAAAGCCAATAGGTGTTACCTATAAGATGCGTGATGCACGTGTTCGAATCATCCCTAACGAAATTATCTTTGCTAACGACACCATCACTGACCCACAAGGACATATCGGTATCGTTACAGGTGGACTACATCATAAGAACCTTAGCCACCTTACTTTACGACATCAATATCCTCGCACGAAACCTCTTGGCTTATAACTTCCCTAAGAAACAAGGGAAAGACTCGTTCTGGGGCGTAGTGTACGGCACAGGTAAATGTAATATAAAAAGGTGAACCAGGATCAACAACAATGAACATAGAAATGGAGCCTGAAAAGAACACCTATATAACATACGATGCTACTTCTACCAATGATGCAGGTACAAACAACTTTATCCGTTGGATTAACATACCAAAGGACAGCACTGGCATATTGATTCCTGAAGCAGCCGACACGCTCAGTTTTCGCAGCAAGACCTGCCCCTAAGAAAGTTTCAAACGCAGTGAAGTTCAGTGACATACCAAGCGACCTACACATTAACTTCCTCGTACGTACAAATCCAAATCTTACGCTTGAGTATTGCTTGATGATGTCACTGGCGACAATATCCGTCTGAATGGTTCGGGTATGATTCGTGCGTCCTATTATAATAAGGGAGCCTTCCATCTCTTTGGAAACTACAACGTAGGGCTACGGACAGTACAACCTCACAATTCAGAATATTATCAAGAAACAATTTATCTTCCAGCCGGGTTCAACGATTGCCTTCGGTGGCGATCCGTTCAATGCTGCGTTGAATCTAAAAGCTAACTATATCATCAATTCTGTTCCTTTGGGCGACCTTGGAATGGGTAAGTCCTTCACATCCAATAACACAAAGGTTAACTGCTTGCTGAATATCGAAGGAACACCAGGCGCACCGACTGTCTCTTTCGGTCTCGACCTCCCAACGCTCTCGCCTGATGCACAACAGATGATACGCTCTATCCTCAACTCTGAGCAAGAGCTTAACCAACAAGTACTCTACCTTTTAGCAGTCGGACGTTTCTATCCACAGAGCAAGAATAACAATCCAGCACGAGACAGTGAATCGCCAAGTCGTGCATCTCTTGCTATGCAGAGTCTACTCTCTGGTACAATTTCACAACAAATCAACACCGTATTGTCCAATGTTGTGAAGGATAACAACTGGAACTTCGGTGCCAATATTGCGACAGGTAATGAAGGTTTCGACAATGCAGAATACGAAGGACTACTCTCAGGAAGCATGCTTAACAACCGTCTGCTCTTCAACGGACAATTTGGTTATCGAGACAATGTAGCCAAGGATAAATCGTCCTTCATAGGCGACTTCGACATCCGTTACCTCCTCTTCCCAAGCGGAAACGTAGCCTTCCGTGTCTATAACCAAACCAACGACCGTTACTTCACACGTAACTCTCTGACAACTCAGGGTATAGGTTTGATTCTGAAGAAAGACTTCAACAGATTGAGTGATATTTTCGGAAGTAGAAAGAAAAAAACAAAAAAACAGAAGCAAAAGCACTAATATACAGAATATTATTCGTAACTTTGCACCCGATTTGGGCGAACTACGCCCATATTACAGATAATATAAAGTCGAACTTTATTAATTAAATTATTTTTTAAACACTTTATGACAAATTTCAAAGACGTCCAGAATGTACAGCCTTTAGCTGACTTCAACTGGGATGAGTTCGAGAACGGCGCACACGCTGAGGCAAGTAAGAGCGATCTTACTAAGGCTTATGACGAAACTCTTAACAAGATCCAGGAGCACCAGGTAGTTGAAGGTACTGTTATTTCAGTTGACAAGAAGGAAGTAGTTGTTAACATCGGCTACAAGAGCGATGGTATCATCCCTGCTTCTGAATTCCGTTACAACCCAGAGCTCAAGGCTGGTGACAAGGTAGAGGTTTACGTTGAGAACCAGGAGGACAAGCGCGGTCAGCTCGTTCTTTCTCACAAGAAGGCTCGCCTCCAGAAGAGTTGGGAGAATATCAACAAGGCACTGGAGAACGACGAGGTTATCCAGGGTTACATCAAGAGCCGCACTAAGGGTGGTATGATTGTTGACGTATTCGGTATCGAGGCATTCCTTCCAGGCAGCCAGATTGACGTTCACCCTATACGCGACTACGACGTATTCGTTGGTAAGACAATGGAGTTCAAGGTTGTTAAGATTAACCAGGAGTTCCGTAACGTAGTCGTTTCACACAAGGCACTCATCGAGGCTGAGCTCGAGGCACAGCGTAAGGAGATTATCTCTCACCTTGAGAAGGGTCAGATCCTCGAGGGTACCGTTAAAAACATCACATCTTACGGTGTATTCGTTGACCTCGGTGGTGTTGACGGACTCGTACATATCACTGACCTCTCTTGGGGCCGCGTAAGCGATCCACATGAGGTTGTTGCTCTCGACCAGAAGATTAACGTTGTTATCCTCGACTTCGATGAGGAGAAGAAGCGTATCGCTCTCGGTCTCAAGCAGCTCACTCAGCACCCTTGGGATTCTCTCGATGCAGAGCTCAAGGTTGGCGACCACGTTAAGGGTAAGGTAGTTGTTATGGCAGACTACGGTGCATTCGTAGAGATTCAGCCAGGTGTAGAGGGCTTGATCCACGTTTCAGAGATGAGCTGGAGCCAGCACTTGCGTTCTGCACAGGAGTTCATGAAGGTTGGCGACGAAGTTGAGGCAGTTATCCTCACACTCGACCGCGACGAGCGTAAGATGTCTCTCGGCATCAAGCAGCTCAAGGAAGACCCATGGGAGGCTATCGAGGTTAAGTATCCAGTAGGCTCTAAGCACACTGCAAAGGTTCGCAACTTCACAAACTTCGGTATCTTCGTAGAGCTTGAGGAAGGTGTTGACGGTCTTATCCACATCAGCGACCTCTCTTGGACTAAGAAGGTTAAGCACCCATCTGAGTTCACTTCACAGGGTTCTGAGATTGAGGTTGTTGTTCTCGAAATCGATAAGGAGAATCGTCGCTTGAGTCTCGGTCACAAGCAGCTCGAGTCTAATCCTTGGGATGAGTACGAGGCAATCTACACTCCAGGTTCAGTACACGAGGGTAAGATTACCGAGTCTATGGACAAGGGTGCTGTTATCACTCTCAGCGAGGGTGGTGAGGGCTTCGCTACTCCAAAGCACCTTGTTAAGCAGGACGGCACGCAGGCACAGCTTGGTGAGGTTCTCCCATTCATGGTAATCGAGTTCGTTAAGGACACTAAGCGTATCATCCTTTCTCACTCTCGTACATTCGAGGAGGTTAAGGAAGAGCCACGTCGCCAGCGTCCAGCAGCTCAGAGCAAGCCAAAGAATGATGCAGCTGCTATCAACAACGTTGCAGCAGGTACATCTCTCGGCGACCTCGGTGTTCTCGCTGACTTGAAGAAGAAGATGGAGGGTGGCAAGTAATTTACACTCTAAAATCTAACATAAATAAAAAGAGTATCAAGTTTTCTTGGTACTCTTTTTTTATTCTCTTAGCTTTTTGTTGACCAGAAACACCTATTCATATATAGGACTATCGTAATTGCATATCGGCTGTGCACTACAACGGAGCCTTATCTTTACCAATCTTGTTCTTATGTGAAACGAAAAGAATGTACGCTCACAAACACCAGCCCACTCCCTAATAGTTAATCAAGAAACTACTTGAAACTTTCCATTAAATTTAGTATCTTTGCAAAAAAAAAGAAATGCAGGAAAATAACAATCAAACTTTATGGCAGATAATTAAGCGTTATTTCAATGTCTTACCTGACAAAGACGGCGAAAAATATGTTATTAAACAAATAACTAATGGCATCAACTTTCAAGGTTCTAATCTCTGGATACTTATCTTTGCCGTATTTATTGCATCCTTAGGCTTAAATGTCAATTCAACAGCAGTAATTATTGGTGCTATGCTCATCTCTCCACTGATGGGACCAATCATCGGTATGGGATTAGCTCTTGGAATTGCTGACTTGGACTTGTTCAAACAGTCCATAAAAAACTATTTGGTAAGTACATTCATTAGCGTTGTTACTGCAACAATCTACTTTACACTTTCACCTATCACGGATGCTCAATCCGAACTCTTAGCACGCACATCGCCTACCCTTTATGACGTATTGATAGCTCTTTTTGGTGGTGCTGCAGGATTCTTAGCTACGTCAACAAAAGGAAGAAACAACGTGGTGCCGGGTGTTGCCATTGCCACAGCCTTAATGCCACCACTTTGTACAGCAGGTTATGGACTGGCCGTACAAAACACAACCTTCTTCTTTGGGGCATTTTACCTTTATTTCATCAATACTGTTTTCATTGCATTTACAACCTGCGTAGGTGTACGCTTTCTGCATTTTCACAGAAAGCAGTTTATCAATCGTGAACAAATGAGACGAGTAAATTATTATATCGCCAGCATTATCATTATCACAATTATCCCTGCAAGCTACATGACATGGAACATCATTAAGCAAAGTGTATTTGAAAATAACATAGAGAATTTCATTACAAAGGAACTTAATTATAGCGGAACAAACATTCTCTCACACCAATACGACCTAAAAACCAAAAACCCTCCATGTGGTAGCGGTGGGCAATCCAATATCAACTGATTCGATAGCTAAAGCACAAAAAACGATGACTGATTATCAGCTTGATGGCTACGCACTAAAGGTGATACAAGGATCTAACTCTGATAGCTTATTACTCCTACAGCACAAGAATAAAGGTCAGTTGATGATAGGAGAAAAGAATACGGCTGAATGGCAAGAACTTGCATATAGAAATGATGTATTACAGAAGCAGCTAAACTCTTACACGCATTATCCTGTACTTGCAAACGACATGAAAGAAGAACTTAAAGTCGTATGCCCCGAAGCAAAGAGTATTATGCTTTCGAAAGCATCTGAGTCTTTCGTAGATTCAGCTTCAATAAAAAATTACATCGTGGCTGTTGTCAAAACAAACAAGACACTTGCCAAAGACAACAGAAAACAGCTTTATGACTGGCTGAAAGTGAAAGTCAAATCTGACAGCCTTGAACTAATTATTTTACCATAATAATAGTACAATACAAGAGTAAGAAGTACCAAACCACCACGGGTTTGGTATTTTTTTTATACTTACATACATAAACAAAAAAACTCTAAAATTAAATGTAGAAGATAGTTATATAGACTTGACTTTTTTGTAAAAAAATTGTATTGCTATCAAGTAAACCTTATTTTTTTAAAAAGGCGCTGATAGTGATTTTTTTATAATATATAAAATATTATCACAACAACCATGGAAAAATGTTATTCTTTATAAAATTACACACAATTCTCAAATAAATATTGCTTATATCAAATTTATTTGTTATATTTACAACGACAGCATATTTTTAAACTAATTAAAACATATCTAAGACTATGTCGAAAATTGGAAGCATTTTATTAGGAGTAGCAGCTGGAACAGTTGCAGGTATAGAGTGTACTTTTTGTACTTGACAAAAATAAAACCTTATGTAAAAAGAATTCTATAGGCGATAAAGTTGATGACTTAAAAGATCAGCTTGATAGTCTTACAAGAAAAATGCGTGATAAATCAATGGAGTTAAAAGGCACTTTAGAAGAAAAGGTTGACAATCTTTTATCAGATTCAGACAGTAAACCTGAAGACCTTGTTAAGCTATTAGAAAAGAAATTAGCGTCATTGAAAGAAAAAGTTAAGAAATAACTTAGTCAATTAGTGCCCTTAAAATAAATTACTTTGCAGATAACAATATAGAGTAAACACGCATTAGCTAAACGCTATATTAGTTACGCATAGTAAATCATAGAAGAAAGGTCATAGATAGTTCTGCGTAAATTCCATTATTAAAAAGACTCAACAACTTATCTTAAAAACACGCAATAGATTTCGAAAAAACATTACAAACTCAACAGACTATCTCACTTTAAAAGAAAGGAAAAATCATCCTTTTAGCATCTTTACAACAATCTGTTTATCAAGTTATTACAAAATAGCATTTCAAAAGGTGCTCTTTAAGCCTTCAAAAGGGCATCTATTGAAGCCTTAAAGAGCATCTTTTACCATGCTATTAGGCGTCTTTTAGAAACCAATTAAGCATCAATTGAAAAACACGAGGTAAAGAAAATAAACAAAGTAGGCAAAAAACGAAACTTGCCAACGACATCGTACTTCCCTGAGTTGTCCGAAGACAGCTCAACGCTGTACGAGCGTTGGCAAGATTATATTTTCAACCTGCAGCTTTAAGAAGGGGACTTCCTAAAGAGAGGAGTTAGAAAGTATCTTATTGGAAAGTCATTACATAGAATCCTCCATTGCTTTCTGCAGTATTTACAATAACTTGACTCTTGCTAAATTGCAATGAGTATGCCCAGTTTTCACCTACAGAAGCACTTGATGACCAATAATATCCACTCTGTCCAATATCTGTCAACTGACCGAAACCATATTTACCCAAAGCTGGTAAAAAGAAGTATCTATTTGCAAAATAGCCTACAGGTGCACCTTGAGTAGGAGTCACTACTAATCTATAAAAGTTTTCACGCATATCCGTATATCCTGGACCTTGGTCTGATTTGAATGATGTCAGCATTTCGATAAGTGATTTTTCACGGAACCACATACCACCCTTATACAAATGACCCATTGCTGTCCACAGTTTATCATCATCCCAACGTGGATCACCATTCTTTACATACCATCCCAGCTCATTAGCATTAGGCAGATTCTTACAAGAAGACGTCGCATCGAAACGACCAAAGCCATCATTTTCATGGTAGTAGCGATCACTACCATAAGTTGGGTAATTCGAATTGCTTGCAAATGCAAGCACAGGCTGCAATGGATTAGCAGAGTTCCACTCGTAACCATTCCAATAGTTCTTCTGTGCATCCCACATGTAGTACTTACTGCCGTCGTAATCCGTTACATTGATATTGGCAGTCATATCATAGTAGTCGTTCTTCTCATATTTGAACGAATCATACGTCTTAGTAATAGCGCCCTCAACGTTTGTAACATAGTCCTTAATCCAATAGCGTACGGTCAAGGCATGTGTACCTGGACGGATAACAACATAGGCACCATTGGTTTTTACATCTGCAGCGCTGTTAGTCAATGGGAAACCATTAGCATAAGAGCCGCTACCCTTTGTAGTCATAGTAATACTCTTACCGCTTGCAGAACCTGTCAACTCACCTGTTGTTGTGTCAAGTGTGTAAGTACCAGTAATATCATTATCAGATTCTACCTCAATCTTTGTCAACTGACAATTCTTTACACCTGTATTGTTTGTAAAAGGCTGGAACACGAGGATAGCAGCCTGATGATCAAGACGGAAGTTAAACACACCGTTACCACCTGTTGCATCTGCTGTTCCACAGTCACCTACCTCACCAATATGAACAGTGCTGTTAGGCTGTGCCTGAGTCTGTGAAGCGGAGATAGTTACGTTATTGTTAAGACCATTCTTGCCAGGGTAATATACCTTATAAGTAGTGCTGTTTGTGTACTTACCAGGAACCATGAACTTAAAGCTGGCAGTCTTCTCTGTTGGAGCATTGCTACTCTTGTTCCAAGTTCCGTTATCATCCTTTACATAGATATAGTCACCCGCCTCCCAGAAGAAAGCACCGTCGTCATAGTTGAGTGATGTACGTGTTGCAGCAGCACCTGTCACGAATGAAGTCAGCTTGCTGTTGTTTTCAGTGTTTGTCTCTACATTACCCTGCGCTACATCTTCGTTAGAACAAGATGCAAAAGCCATTACAATGCCACACAATGCTAACAATGATAGCAGGCGTACCTTAAAAGTATGTTTTCTCATTATTATATAGTCCTTTTTATGCTTATTACTTATTCAATTAAAACTCTCTTTTGATTAATCTTCCCACAATGAAGTATGTCCATTGCTTGACAAATCCTCGTCACCAACCTCAAGCCACTCAAATGCCTGTTTTGCATTATTAGCTGTAGGACCTTTCTTACGACGGCCTGGATTGTGCTGACTATGGTATGATGCATCTAACAAAAGACTCTCACTATTAACGCTCATTATCTCTGTCTGAGGCTTCTGATATCCCGATTTAATCTTATTCTGTTTCATAACTTATGGTATAAAATGCTGTTTATTTACTTATTTTATTATCCTTATTCTCAATTTGTAGGACGTAAAAATGTTTACACTCACTCTTTAAAAGTGGGAGTATAAGGGTGATATTGAACTGGTTTTTAATCCTTATTCTGTTATCCTAATTGAAGAACTCAATGCAGTATCACACTGCTTCTTTTTACCTTATTATATATATTAGGTTGTCGTTAGTCCCTTAATTATGTTTATCCCTAAACTACATCCTTTAGTAATTAATTTGAATATTTTTTTGGCTGCAAAATTACGGAAATAATTTCAATCACACAAGATTTTTAAATTAAAAACAACACTTTCTTTTTTTGTTTTTTTAAACACCTTAGCATATAAGTTAATTCTATAGAGAAGACTAATAAACATTTATAGCCATTTGAGCAATAGGAGTTTTATATCAAAAAGAACTACAGACTCATCTATCTACTTGTTTCTTTGTCATTTGAAATAAAAATCGTACCTTTGCAGCCAAATTATTATATAATAAGGTATTAGAAAAAGATGATTACACTTTCAAACCTTGCTGTCCAATTCGGCAAGAGAGTTCTATACAAGGACGTTAACTTAAAGTTTACACCAGGTAATATTTACGGAGTCATTGGTGCTAATGGTGCTGGTAAATCAACCTTGCTTCGTGCCATTTCTGGCGACTTGGAGCCAAACAAGGGAACAGTAGAGTTAGGACCAGGCGAGCGTCTGTCGGTATTGGAACAGGACCACTTCAAATATGATGAGTATAAAGTAATGGACACTGTCCTCATGGGACATGAGTCACTTTGGCAGAACATGAAAGAGCGTGAGGAGCTTTATGCTAAGCCAGAGATGACTGAGGAGGATGGCAATCGTGCTGCCGACTTAGAGTTGAAGTTGCTGAGATGAATGGATGGGAGGCTGAAAGCAATGCTGCACAGTTACTCCAGAACCTTGGCGTTAAGGATGAATTGCACGAGAAGCAGATGTCGCAGCTCTCAAATACTGAGAAGGTGCGTGTGATGTTGGCGAAGGCTCTCTTCGGTAAACCAGAGAACTTGTTGCTCGATGAGCCTACTAACGACCTCGACCTTGAAACCGTTGAATGGTTAGAGGATTATCTCGGTGAAATTGACGAGCATCAGACAGTATTGGTTGTATCGCACGACCGTCACTTCCTTGACTCTGTCAGCACACAGACAATTGATATCGATTTCGGTAAGGTAACCGTCTTTGCGGGTAACTACTCGTTCTGGTATGAGAGTTCACAGTTGGCTTTACGTCAGGCTCAGAACCAGAAGATGAAGGCTGAGGAGAAGAAGAAGCAGTTGGAGGAGTTCATCCGCCGATTCTCTGCCAATGTGGCTAAGAGTAAGCAGACAACATCACGTAAGAAGATGTTGGAGCGTTTGAACGTAGAGGAGATTCGTCCATCAAGCCGTAAATATCCAGGTATTATCTTCTCTATGGAGCGTGAACCAGGTAACCAGATTCTTGAGGTTGAGAACTTGAAGGCTGTTGATGAGGACGGAACAGTTCTCTTCGATAATGTGAACTTCAATATTGAGAAGGGTCAGAAGGTTGTCTTCCCTCTCTCGTAACTCAAAGGCTATGACTGCACTCTTCGAGATTATCAATGGTAATCGTGAGCCTGATGCTGGTACATATAACTGGGGTGTAACAATCACTACAGCTTATCTCCCATTGGATAATACCGAGTTCTTCGATTGTGATTTGAACCTCGTTGACTGGTTGTCACAGTTCGGACCAGGTAACGAAGTGGCTATGAAGGGCTTCTTGGGTCGTATGTTGTTTAAGCAGGAAGAGGTTGAGAAGAAGGTGAATGTACTCTCTGGAGGTGAGAAGATGCGTTGTATGATTGCACGTATGCAGCTTCAGAATGCCAACTGCTTGATTCTTGATACGCCTACTAACCACCTTGACTTGGAGAGTATTCAGGCATTCAATAACAACCTGATTGGCTTCAAGGGTAATATCCTCTTCAGTTCACACGACCATGAGTTTATTAACACTGTGGCTGATCGTATCATTGAGTTGACTCCCAAAGGGCACCATCGACAAGTTGATGAGCTACGATGACTACATCCACGACGAGCAGATTAAGGAGCAAAAAGCAGGAATGTACTAAGATTGTCAAAACATGGCATACTATTTGCAAGGGTATGCCATGACAAATAGTGCAATAAAATTATGAGTAAGAAAGAGAAAAATATAAAGGTTGAAGGCGAAGAGCTGGAGTTGAATAACGAAGAAACAACCCAGAACTACGCTGAAGCACAGGCGGAAGATGCTAACGGAGAGGAGACTCCTGCAGAGGAAGAACTCGACCCATTGGTAGCTGCACAGAACGAAGCTGAGCAGTGGAAAGACAAGTATATCCGTTTGGTTGCTGAATTTGAGAACTACAAGAAACGTACACTGAAGGAGAAGTCAGAACTGATTCTCAACGGAAGTGAGAAGACTGTAGCTGCTATTCTGCCTATCCTTGACGACTTTGAGCGTGCTACTGCAGATAAGACAGAGGACCCACAGGCTATTAAAGAAGGCTTCGAACTTATCTATAAGAAGTTTTTGAAGGCCTTGGAGACACTCGGTGTTAACAAGATTGAGACCGATAATGCTGACTTCAACGTCGATTACCATGAGGCAATCGCAATGGTTCCTGGCATGGGCGATGACAAGAAGGGCAAGGTTATCGATTGTGTACAGACAGGCTATACACTCAATGATAAGGTTATTCGTCACGCAAAGGTAGCAGTAGGACAGTAGTAAGATGGCAAAAAGAGATTACTATGAGGTACTCGGAGTAAGTAAAGGTGCCTCTGAAGACGAGATAAAGAAAGCATACAGGAAACTTGCTATCAAGTATCACCCAGACCGTAATCCGGATGATCCTGAGGCTGAAGCAAAATTCAAAGAGGCTGCTGAGGCTTACGATGTACTACACGATCCACAGAAACGCCAACAGTATGACCAGTTCGGCTTCAATGCTCCTGGCGGTGGCTTTGGTGGTGGTAGTCCCTTCGGTGGCGGTGGTTTCTCTATGGACGATATCTTCTCTATGTTTGGCGATGTGTTCGGTGGACATGGCGGAGGATTTGGCGGCTTCGGAGGTGGCGGACATCAAGCCCCTAAGTACCGTGGCTCTGACCTTCGTTTAAAGGTTCGTCTGTCGTTACAAGAGGTTGCTACAGGCGTTACCAAGAAGTTAAGGTGCGTAAAGACGTTCCTTGCGAACACTGTCATGGCTCTGGTGCTGAGGCGGGAAGCGGAACAGAGACTTGTCAGAACTGTCATGGTTCGGGCGTTGAAATCCGTACACAGCAGAGTATCTTTGGTATGATGCAGACCCAGACCACCTGTCATGTATGTAATGGTGAGGGAACTATCATTAAAAACAAGTGTACCCACTGTCATGGTGAAGGCGTTGTAAAGGGCGAGGAAGTAGTTGAAATCAATATCCCAGCGGGTGTAGCTGAAGGTATGGTGGTCAATGTTCCAGGCAAGGGTAACGCTGGTAGACACAATGGTGTGGCTGGTAATATCCAAGTATATATCGAGGAAGAACCTAACGACACCTTCATTCGTGATGGACAGAACGTCATCTATAACCTCCTACTCGACTTCCCAACAGCAACTTTAGGAGGTCAGGTGGATATCCCAACCATTGATGGCAGCAATGTAAAGATTAAGATTGAACCAGGAACACAGCCAGGTAAGACGCTCCGCTTACGTGGTAAGGGTCTTCCAGCCGTACAAGGTTATGGCAGCGGTACTGGCGATTTAGTGGTTCACATCAGTATTTATGTTCCAAAGGGACTAAATAAGGAAGAGAAGAAGATGATTGAAGAATTACGCCAAAGCGAGAACTTCCGTGGTGACAACAGCACCAAACGCTCTATCTTCGAGAACTTTAAGAAACTGTTTAGTTGAATGAGTTGACGAGTTAGACAAGTTGACGAGTAAACGAGTAAACAAGTAAACAAGTTAAATGAGTTGACAAGTTGACAAGTTGACAAGTAAACAAGTTGACGAGTAGACGATTTTTAATAAGCTATGAGCTTACAAATAGAATTGAAATAATGATTATATGCCCCATTAGCCTTCATTGGCTAATGGGGCTAAATCGTTTCCTCACATTCCATCACCACTCTATATCTAAAATTCATCACATTTCATCATCACCCAACACCCATCACCCAACTATGACTTACCAAGAAACCGTAGAATATCTATTCAACAGCACACCAGTCTTCGAACACGTCGGGGCATCTGCTTACAAAGAAGGACTTGAGACGACAAAGGCTTTGGATGAGCACTTCGGTCATCCACATACCCACTTCCTTTCAATTCATATTGCAGGAACCAACGGAAAAGGTTCGTGCTCACACACGTTGGCTGCTATCCTCCAAGCTGAAGGATACAAGGTTGGACTCTATACCAGTCCTCACCTCGTTGACTTCCGCGAGCGTATCAAAGTCAATGGAGAAATGATTTCTGAGCAGGAGGTTATAGACTTTGTCGAACAAGAGCGTGCCTTCTTCGAACCGCTACATCCTTCTTTCTTTGAACTCACAACAGCCTTAGCTTTCAAGAACTTTACTGAGCAGAAGGTTGATATTGCTATCATTGAAGTGGGCTTAGGTGGTAGACTCGATTGTACAAACATTATCACCCCTATCCTATCGATTATCACCAATATATCACTCGACCACACCCAGTTCCTCGGTAATACGCTCGGAGCGATTGCAGCAGAGAAGGCTGGTATTATTAAACATCGTGTACCTGTTGTTATTGGTGAGTCTGTCCCTGAAACACAGATTGTTTTCAAGGCAAAAGCACAGAAAGAGGATGCCCTCATTGTCTTTGCAGAAGACATCCCTGCAGTGCTTTCTTCTCGCCCTAATCCCGATGGTGGCATCGCTTATCAAACTCGTTTCTTTGGCGACATTGTGGGCGAATTGGGGGGTAGCTACCAAGAGAAGAATGCCAACACGGTACTCACTGCTGCCATGCAACTATATAATAAAGGCATTATCAAGAACGCAGATAGCATTGTGAAAGGCTTTTCTAATGTTTGTGAACTGACAGGACTGATGGGAAGATGGCAGAAACTACAAGCAAACCCATTAGTTATCTGCGACACAGGACACAACGCTGGAGGATGGACCTACCTCTCCCAACAAATCAAACGTCAGCAATGTAAACAGAAACGCATTGTCTTTGGTATGGTGGATGATAAAGACCTTCACGCAGTCATGTCTATGCTCCCCGATGATGCCATTTACTATTGGACACAACCAAGTACGCATCGTGCCTTCCCAGTAGAGAATATTGCCGCAACAGCCAACGACTACGACCTACACGGAAAGATCTATCCAACCGTCCTTGATGCCTACCAAGCCGCCCTTCATGATGCCGCCCAATCCGACTTCATCTTCGTTGGTGGCTCCAGCTATGTAGTTGCAGACTTGCTGACAAGCCTACAAAAGAAGTAGCAAAAGTCCCTTCTCCATTAACCCCATATCACTACATAAAGTTTAATTTTCGTTTCCTGTCACTTTTAACACTTCCTCTTATGTACTTATAATCAATATATTATAGGCATTTAAGAGGTGATAGGAGTGACAGGAAAGTTGATTTTCATAATATCACGACCATCTCTCAACAATAACTATCCTAAAAAAGCAAAATGCTACATAAACTTTTTATAGAAAAACATTTTTATAATAAATTTTGTTTATCTTTGTATTTGAACTTCCATAATTCAAAAATATTATTTATATAAAAGTACTAATATGAAACACATTTACATCTTATTAATAGCCCTACTCATGGGTTTATCAGCTAATGCCGAGGAGTCTGGTACTTGTGGACCTGATCTAAGATGGCACCTTACTGATAATGCTGTTTTGACCATTTCAGGAAAAGGGAAAATGTATGATTATTCATACGACAACAGAGCACCATGGGACAATTATAATAAACGAATTATAAAACGAATTATAAAACGAATTATAATAGGTGATGGTATTACCACAATTGGCAGCAGTGCTTTCCGTAATTGTTTCGCGCTAACTTCTGTAACCATTCCAAATAGTGTTAGGACAATTGGAGAGGCTGCTTTCGAATATTGTAGCGCACTAACCTCTGTAACCATTCCAAATAGTGTTACGACAATTGGCAACCATGCTTTCTTCGGTTGTAGTGCGCTAACCTCTGTAACCATTCCAAATAGTGTTACAGAAATTGGCTACAGTACTTTCGGAGATTGTAGCGCGCTAACTTCTGTAACCATTCCAAATAGTGTTACAGAAATTGGCTACAGTACTTTCGGAGATTGTAGCGCGCTAACTTCTGTAACCATTCCAAATAGTGTTACGACAATTGGCAACCATGCTTTCTACAATTGTAGCGCGCTAACTTCTGTAACCATTCCAAATAGTGTTACAGAAATTGGCTACAATACTTTCGGAGATTGTAAAGCGCTAACTTCTGTAACCATTCCAAATAGTGTTAGGACAATTGGCGCCTATGCTTTCTACAATTGTAGAGCGCTAACCTCTGTAACCATTCCAAATAGTGTTAGGACAATTGGTGCCAATGCTTTCGAATATTGTAGCACGCTAACTTCTGTAACCATTCCAAATAGTGTTACAATAATTGAATGGTCTACTTTCAAAGATTGTAGTGCTCTAACTTCTGTAACCATTCCAAATAGTGTTACAGAAATTGGCAGCGATGCTTTCAGCAAATGCACCAACCTACAAAAGGTAAATATAGGAAATAGTGTTAAGACTATAGGAATAGCAGCATTTAACAACTGTACCAGTATAACACAGATTTCAAGTGAGGCAGTCGTACCACCAACCTGTGAATCAAATGTTTTTGACGACATTAATAAATCTAAATGTAAACTTATTGTTCCTAAAAATAGTCTTGACGCCTATAAACAAGCAGACCAATGGAAAGATTTCTTATTAATAGAGGGTAGTACTACTGGCATTACAAACACTGTTTATAATAACTCAGGACTTGCTGATGTCTATACAATAGATGGAACAAAACGGCTAAGTAAAGCAAGCACTGACGAAATTAATGCTCTGCCTAAGGGTGTTTATATTGTCAATGGTAAAAAGATAATCATTAAATAATGGACACAATGGTTTTCCTAAGCCACACCATGTATTTTTACTTGTTGTATGTTCGTCTGACAAAGAAATAAGAATAAGAACAGAAACTTACAGGGAAAACCTTGATGGCTTATACAGAAAACCTTATTACTATACAGCAGCAAGTGAGCAATCATTTGCTGCTTTTTCATTTATTCTCTTACAAATATTTTCGTTTCCTGTCACTTTTAACACTTCGTCTTATGTGCTTATACTCAATATATTATAAGCATATAAGAAGTGATAGAAGTGACAGCAAAAGTTGATTTTCATAATTTCACGACCATCTCTCAACAATAACTATCTTGAAAAAGAAGCAAAAATGTTACATAAACTTTTTTTATAGAAAAAAACTTTTTATAATAAATTTTGTTTACCTTTGTGTTTGATCTTCCGTAAATCAAAAAAGTATTATTTATATAAAAATACTAACATGAAACAAATCTACATCTTGTTAATAGCCCTACTCATGGGCTTATCAGCTAAAGCAGAAAGCTCTGGTACTTGTGGACCTAATCTAAAATGGCACCTTACTGATGATGGAGTTTTAACCATTACAGGAAAAGGGGAAATGGATGATTATAGATTTAGCCCATGGCGTGACTCTGGTGTTAAACGAATTATAATAGGTAATCGTGTTACGACAATTGGACAGACTGCTTTCAGCGGTTGTAGCTCTCTAACTTCTGTAACCATTCCCAATAGTGTTACGACAATTAAGGAATATGCTTTCAGCAATTGTAGTTCTCTAACTTCTGTAACCATTCCCAATAGTGTTACAACAATTGGCGACAATGCTTTCAACGGTTGTAGCTCTCTAACTTCTGTAAACATTCCCAATAGTGTTACTACAATAGGAGGTTGGGCTTTCAGCGATTGTAGCTCTATAACTTCTGTAACCATTCCAAATAGTGTTACGACAATTAGAGAGTATACTTTCGACAATTGCAGCTCTCTAACTTCTGTAACCATTCCCAATAGTGTTACGACAATAGGAGGTTGGGCTTTCAGCGGTTGTGGCTCTCTAACTTCTGTAACCATTCCCAATAGTGTTACGACAATAGGAGGTTGGGCTTTCAGTATTTGTATTTATAACCATAGAACAACCAAAACTAATCAGAAATATCCGAGTGTAAATCTTTAATTACCAGCATATTCTAAAATTTAACACTTTTCGGTTGCCATTTGTCGCTTCCCAAATTTCCACATATTTTTGAGACGTATTTCTGACGTGGAGAATTTGCGGGGCTTGTTTTTTGTCACACCGTGCAGACAGTTGACAAGGGTTTACAACCGTTTACGACAAGCGACAATAACCGCCCCGATATGCGGAAACAGTCACACTGTGTAGAAAAGCGACAATGGTTGACTTCCGTTCACATCCGTTTACCATTTCAGAGATATAGGATTGAAGAAATGAACCATTAAACGATAAAACGGTATGAAAGCAACCAGAAAATGCAGTTTTTGCGGCAAGTCCTTTGTAACCCGAAGCGGTATGCAAAGATATTGCAGTGAGGCTTGTCAGGCAGAAGCCAAACGAGCCAGAGTGATGCAGAAGAACAACCTCTTCAAAGTCGCCCAACCTTGATGGAGATACAGCATCAGGAGTATCTCACCTTTTCCAAAAGCAGCCATCCTCATGGGCTGTTCCCCGACAGTACATTTACAAACTTGTAGCCATCGGCAAGCTGAAAAGCCTCACGCATCAGCAAACCGCATGGCATTCATCCGCAGAGCCGACATCGAGCAGATGTTGGAGGGCAATCCCTATCACCGCATCCTGCCCGGCAACACCTCCACACCAAGGAAATCATCTTCATCTTCCTTACCTGCCAAAAAGAGAAAAAGGGAAAAAGGAAAGCGAAGAAGTGTTGGACTTCTATTCGGGCGAGGAGGTGATGTCCCTTTTAAAAGTCAAAAGCAGTCATGGCTTTACACTTCCGCCAAGCGTAACCATATCCCCATCTGCCGTATCGCAGGAAAGAACTAGACACAGCAAGCATATTGACGAGTTTTTCGGTGTGGCAGTTGATATTAGCGAAATTACCGACTGGCTACTGACCGAGGAGGTGGAGGAACTGTTCGGCATGAAGCCGACCGCACTCCGTGCCTACACCCTATCGCCATAAGATACCCACTAAAAAGAGTACGGGCGTACCTATTACTCCAAATCACATTTGAACGAACTCCGCCAGAACTGACCTTGTGAACGATGAACGCTACTATACCGTTGAGCAGGTGCAGCAAATCTATGGTCTTTCGTCAGCCAACATCTGCCATATCGTCAAGGTGAAGCACATCGAAAAGATAAAGGTGGGTGTGAAAAACCTGCTTTTGCGCTCAGATGTGGAGCGTGTCATGGCTGAAAGGAACAAATAACCGTGAAAAATCGGGATTATCGAAAATTATTTCAAAAATGATGTATCGTGGAGGTATTCACGGATATTTCACGTTGTTCCTTTGCCATCGGAAACATGGATGCAACTCAAAATGTATACAACCAATTAAAACATAATTATTATGAGTAAATGCAAAACAGTTACCTTGCGTAAGCGCAAGATTAAGAACAGGGACACAGTATTCACTGATGCCTTGACTACTATCCCGGCTACCGTGACAATGTCACCATGAGAGTGATTACACGTGAAGCCTTAGGGATTTACATCTTCGCCAAACCTGCAAACCAGCAGGAACGGGAACTTCAACGCACGCATGATGAAGAAAGCGGTCATCCCACGCAACCAGCGCTACGAAGCCATTTTTCAATGAAAACAACGGCTTTTTGACAAGACCAAGATGAAGGGCGATTTCCCTGCTCATTTCAAAGGACTGGCTGACCGCAAGAATATCAAGTGGCAGCACGTATACAAGCATTTCCAGCGGTTCGTGAACGGCAAATGCACCTTTGAGGAGGTGGATGTGGATTTGTGCCGCAAGTTCATGGAATACCCTGCTTGATGCACCCCTAATCCATCCACACCAACCAAAAAGCTGCACATCAACTCCGCAGCAGGCTATTGGTCAACTTTCCGTGCCGTGCTGCACACCGCTTACCGTGACAGGAAGATGAAAGGAGAACCCAAACGGCTTCTTTAGACCGCATCGAGTGCATTCCCACCATCAGGGAGCATTTGAGCCAAGAGGAACTGATACGGCTTGCCGAAACACCCCTGTGAGGAGGAGGTCTTGAAAGCTTTTCTTTTCGCCTGTCTTACGGGACTGAGAAAGAGCGACATCAGACAGCTCACGTGCAGCAGATACAACCATACACCAACGGCAGGATGTTCGTTACCACCCGTATGCAGAAAACCAAAGAAATAGTGCATAACCCCATCAGTGATGAAAGCCTATGGACTGCTGGGAGAACAGGGGCGAGGACTTATCTTTGAGGATTTCAGGACAAGATGCTGCAAGGACCACTCCAACGGTGGCTCACGGCAGCAGGGATAACCAAGAAAATCACCTTCACTGTACCCGCCACAGCTTCGGAAGCCTGCACGTGGAAATGGGAACGGACATGGCTGTCATCCAAGCCTATCTCGGACATAAGAACATTACCACCACAAATCTATTCCAGAGATAGCAGCGCAGCAGATGTGTCCAGGTGGTGGACAAGATAACCTTGAAGCGCAAGGAGGCATAAATGTCTCACATTGACAGGTATTCAGAGGGCGGTTATGGCTGCAAGGCTATAATCGCCCCTCTATGTATTTTGGCTTGATGCCACCATTTATAAGCCCCTCAGAGTATGAAACAGAGTATGATATGATGACATTTCGTGAAATACATTGAAAAAGACCGTTCTAACCGCAAATAACAGGGCAGTAATTGGGAAAAATAGCATTAACTTTGCACAAAATAATACAGGAACATTCAATCTCTCAACGAAATATGGAATCATCAATCAAGGACAAATACATCATCTTGGGCTTTGTCGGCTTCGCCATCGTCCTAATATCTTCCATTGCCACGCTGGTAATAGCGGACAGCTTCAACCAAGACAACTTTGTCAGGTGGATAGTATTCGTATGCTGTAACCTGTTGGGATGGTTGCTCTATCTCCTTTCAGACACTTATCTTTGATACATACGAAATCTACAAAATCAAGTTCGGCAAGAAAGAAACGATTGCCGAAGCCATAGAGGTGCAGGAAGAACTGTCACAAAATACACTTGAAGAAGCCACATCTGTGCCTGGACCTACATCAGTCCCTGAGCCTGTACCCGAATCATCCCCGACAAAAGAAGAGACACTTATCCAAACACAACCGATAGAGCTTACTATCGCCCCGGATCTTCACGAAAAGAACCGTGCCAATTACGCAAGACAGAGAGCAACGGGAAAAAGGAAGAGCGCATCCGCATGGTCATGGAGTATTGCCATTATTACCTGCCTCGCATTGCCGACCAAGAAACCGTGAACCACATCTGTACTGAGGTGGACAAATGGATGAATCTTAACACTTATGCCCCGAAGCCCATACAAAGACCGTTTACCAAAGAGACATCAACAACATTCCACTCCGTCACTTCGTATGGAATATCTCTGAGCGTTTCCTGTACAAGAGATACTACAATGGGGATAACCGTGCCAAGTTCATCAAAGCCCTTTTCCCGAAATCGTTTGCTGATACAGACTTATCAACCATCAAGAATTTCAAGGTAGAGCCGTTAAAGACGGAAATTCCCATTGATGAACCCGAAAACGGCAAACTTGATTTCCACTATCCCGAGGATTATGTGCGGAATTAGGATAATCACGACACCAACGACAACCATCCGGTAACTCATAACCGCCTGTTTTACATCGTTTCCCGAGTAATTTTACCCGTCATTTATGGCTGGGCTTAATTATTCGGGAATTATTTTGCAATGACGTGTCGTGGAGATATTCACGGATATATCATTTCAGTCCTTTGCGCCAAGTCTTACAAAAGAGACGAGTACGCGAATGGAAAAATCAATTCTTACCTTCAACGACCTCCCCGAGGTTGTCGCTCAGCTTCGAGACGAAGTGATGAGCCTGAAAAGCCTGCTCGCCGAGCAGCGCAGTGTGAACAATGCCAAAACGGTGGACACCCACGTGCCCATGTCTGTGGACGAGGCAGCAGAGTATTTAGGTATCCCTAAGGGTACGCTCTACATGAAACTGTCAGAAGGGACAATCCCGCCACCAAGCCCGGCAAAACGCTATTGCCTTTACCGTGACGAACTGGACAAGTGGCTGGAAACCGCCCGAAAGAATCCCATACCGTTGTCAGACGAGGAACTGAACAAGTCCTTATCCTCTTCCCACCGTCGCAAGCCCAACCCACGTAACTGGTGAATGATATGGAAGAGGATAAGAACTATATCAACCTGATACGTGGCGACCTCACAAAAGCATCCCAAGCGCATAACGGTATGCCCGACAGTGTAGGCATGATGAATATCAAGACGACAAACCAAACCATTCTTGAAGCATCGTTATTGCCTACGCCCCGTGCGCTGTGGGACAGCTTTTGGTACGAGGGAGACTCTCCTGCTTGTTTGCCGATTCCAACGTGGGCAAGTCCATCCTTGCCGTGCAGATAGCCGACCGCATCGCCCTGAACCGACAATGTGCTGTATCTGGACTTTGAACTGTCCGAAAAAGCAGTTCCAGCTCCGCTATACCAACGAGCATGGAGAGCTCTACACCTTTCCCGACAAACTCTATCGGGTGTCTATTGACTGCAACCAGCTTTTTGGATGCCAACTTTGAGGAAGCTATCATAGGCGGCATTGAACAGATGGCTGTGCAGACCGACTGCAAGATTTTCATCATTGACAATCTTACCTACCTGTGTTGCGCCATGGAGAAAGGCGATGCCGCAGGACGGCTGATGATTCAGCTGAACAATCTCAAAAAGAGATATGCGCTCTCTATCCTTGTCCTAGCACATACGCCCAAACGCTCTTTGGATTGTCCCATCACATCCAACGACCTTGCCGGAAGCAAACGGCTCTACAATTTCTTTTGACAGCGTGTTCACCATTGGAAAAAAGTGCCCAAGACGGAGGGCTTCGCTATGTGAAGCAGCTTAAAAAGTGCGCTATGGCACGTTCTCTCATGATGCGGATAATGTAATCGTTTACGAGATTGACAAGGTGGATGCTTTCTTGCAGTTCGTGTTCAGGGGCTATTCCACGGAAAAGGAACACTTGAAAAAATTGGGCGACAATGAATCAAGCCAAAGGGATTGCCAAATTCTGCAACTCTCCCAATCAGGGCAAGTCCGTCAGGGAGATAGCCTCACAGGTGAGTGTGGCAAGTCCACCGTAAACCGTATCATCCAGCGCAGCAAAGAGAGTAAAAACGCAGGTGTCCCAAGTGTCCCACTGTCCCAACCCCTTAGAGTGTGGGACAATGGGACAGGATGGGACAGCCGACAATCAACCATCAAAAACGGACTAAGCTATGGGCAATTATTCATTACAGAAGTATAAAGGAACGGCAACACGGCATACCTGCCCCAAATGCGGAGACAGGCATTCTTTCGTCTATTACGTGGACGAAAATAATGTGCCGTTGCATCCATCGGTCGGCAGATGTAACCACGAAAGCGGTTGTGGGTATCACTACACTCCGAAAGAGTATTTTCAAGAGCATCCTGAACACAGAACTACCAATGATTTCTCTTTTGACAGGCAAAGAGCAGAGCAGAAGAAAGTGAAGCAGCAAAAGTAAGCCGACAGCCATCGGCTATATTCCCCTCACTATGTGGAGAAGTCGCAAAGCGAGCGTAGCAATTTCTTCCGTTTCCTCTTCACACTCCTTACTTCCTACTATGGCGACAAGGCGAAAGAGGTGTTGAAGCGGTTGTTGGAGGAATACCGTTTGGGGGCTACCCGTGACGGCTCTGTTATCTTTTGGCAGATAGACAGGACGGGCAAGGTACGCACAGGGAAAGGTGATGCAGTACAATCCCGAAGACGGACACCGTATCAAGGGAGGACAGACATCGGCAGTGAACTGGATACACAGCATATTGAAAAAGCAGCGTGTGTTGGCAGAGGATTGGCAACTATCCCAATGCCTTTTCGGGGAACACTTGTTGAAAACGCATCCCTGACAAGGTGGTGGTCTTGGTGGAATCCGAGAAGAGTGCCGTTATCGGTTCTGCTATCTTCCCCGATTATGTATGGCTGGCTACTGGTGGTAGAGTCAGATGAGAGAAGAGAAACTCCGTGTACTGTCAGGGCGAACCGTGCTTCTCTTTCCCGATGCCGATGCTTATGCCGAGTGGAAACAGCGAGGCCGAGAGCATGTACTTTTTGTAAGGTGGTGGTTTCGGACATCATCGAAAGGAATGCCACCCCGAAACAAAAAGAAGCCCATATCGACATAGCCGATTGGATTATCTTTCAGATACGGGAGGCAAGGTGATGAGTACAGCCAACCACTTGGTCGAGGCTGAGAGAATCCTCCAGCGGATGATAGAGAAGAATCCCGTCCTGCAAAAACTGATGAGACGATTTAGACCTTGTGCTGGTCGGTGCATCTCCAATCGGCAACGATGATGAAAAACCTCCCTGACGGAGGAGAGCGGAAGCCGTAGGCTGAGTTTGCAGACAATGGCTTGCCATTGATATAGCCACTATAACTACACGCTCCGCTTACGTAGTTGTGGGCTCTCCCGAGGGATTAGGGTTTTTACCCTAATGACCCACTCAGGGCGTTTCTCCCTGAGAACCCAGAGCAAAGAGTGACCCTCTTTGCAATCTCCGCTTATGGGTTGCACCCTAAGAACCCCATGCGTTTACGGACAGCGGAAAAAGCAAACAATAAAGTACAAACCCAAAAACAAGTATCTATGGCAACAAAATCAAGCATACATATCAAGCCCTGCAATATCGCATCGAGTGAGGCTCACAACGGGAGGACTGCCGAATACATGCGCCACATCGGAGAGTCCAGAACCTATGTGGTTCCAGAACTCTCCACCGATAATGAGCAGTGGATAAATCCCGACTTCGGCAGTCCGGATTTGCGGATGCATTATGACAATATCAGACAGATGGTAAAGGAAAAGACCGGACGTGCCATGCAGGAAAAGGAGCGTGAACGCAAAGGCAAGAACGGTAAAAATAGTCAAGATTGCGGGATGCTCCCCATACGTGAAGGAGTGCTGCTTGTCAGGGTCGGACACCACACTGGCAGACGTGCGTAAATTCGGTGAGGGTGTCAAAGACGCTGGGGAATCACACCGCTGCAAATCTTCCCTGCACAAGGATGAAGGGCATTGGCTGAACGGTCAGCCGGAAGCGGAAGACAGGGAAAGCTTCAAAGTCGGGGACAGATGGTTCAAGCCGAACTATCATGCCCATATCGTTTTCGACTGGATGAACCACGAAACAGGAAAGAGCCGAAAGCTCAATGACGATGACATGATGCAGATGCAGACCCTTGCATCCGACATCCTGCGCTGATGGAACGCGGGCAGTCAAAGGCTGTCACTGGTAAGGAGCATCTGGAACGGAACGACTTTATCATTGAGAAGCAGAAAGCTGAACTGCAACGCATGGATGCAGCCAAACGGCACAAAGAAGAACAGATAAATCTTGCCGAGCAGGAACTGAAACAGGTGAAATCAGAAATACGCACTGACAAGTTAAAGAAGACAGCCACCACGGCAGCGACAGCCATAACTAGTGGAGTTGCTTCTCTTTTCGGGAGTGGAAAACTGAAAGAACTGGAACGTGCCAACGAAAAACTGCAAGACGAGGTTTCAAAACGGAACACCAATATTGAAAAATTGCAGAGCCAAGTACAGCAGATGCAGAAACAGCATGATACGCAAATCCACAATCTCAGAGAAATGCACAGGCAGGAACTTGACATGAAAGAAAAAGAACTGTCACGGCTCGCCAGAATCATAGACAAGGCTTTCAGGTGGTTTCCGATGTTCAGGAAATGCTGCGCATGGAAAAGAGTTTTTGTGCCATGCTGGGATTCTCTAAAGAAAATGACTGAAAGTCTTATAGTCAAAAAAGAAGCCCTGAAATGTAGCGGTAAAATCTATTCCGAGCAACACAGGCGGAACTTTGATATAAAGGATGATATTTTAAGGGTGGAAAATGACCCTGACGATGAAAGCAGGCTGAACCTGACAATAAACAGGAAGCCGATTGCCGACTGGTTCAGGGAGCAATGGCACAGGCTTAGATATGGAGCAAGAGTGCCGCAACAGGAAGAAAGAAAAAGTAGAGGATTCAAATTATAATAGAAGCAATTTGATTAGTAATCTAAAAGCACTCCGATAACGATTAGAGTGCTTTTAGATTGTTTATCATTAATTATCAAAGCAAGTGCAGTTTAAGATTTTACTGAAGTTTGCATTAATAAAGAATATACTACAGCTGATATATGCGCAACATATTGTGACGCTTGTGATTCATTTCCCTGAAATCCTTAACAAATACCGCTAAGGTATAACTGATATTATTAGGCAGACATATATAGGCAACATCATTGTGAGCTGCAAGAACACCATTTTCATTAACATCACCTGAACCTGTCTTATGCGTTATAACAACCCCTTCTTTATCAAGAAATTGGAGCTGCTATCCTATCTACACCTGTTTTTGCATTCTTTTAACGTATTCTTAATGAAACTTTGTTTCTCATCATCGATAAGACCTTCAGTAAAACAAACGATTCATCAACATTGCAGCACCAAGAGGAGATGTATAGTTAGAGTAAGCCTTGTTATGGTCAGCCGACATTTCCTCTTCCGTATAAGCTATCTGAAAACTTGAACGAGGAATGAGTGTGGCTATAAAACTATCTGTTTGAGCGACATTAACCATATCCATAAACATAAGGTTGCTTGCATTGTTGTCACTCTGAGTAAGAGTATAACGCAGCAAATCTCTCACTGTCAATGATATGACTGGCCCTGAATAATCTTTCAGCATAGGACTCCAAGTCTTTGGGTCAAGTTTATCCCTATTTATATTTACTAAGGTATCAAGTGAAATTCCTTTATTGTCAAAGTCATTACAAAAGAGCTAATGCCTGATGAACCTTAAACACACTCATCATAGGATAAACACTCTTATTATTGACCTTAACCGTATCTCTGTTATTAACAATAACCGCCACACCAATTTCGCTCAGGACAAGCTGAGACAATTTGAGAAATGCTATCAGTCAAAAACATTTGTTAAAGGAGGATTTGCGCTATCTTTTTGTCGCTGATTTATGGAACAATGAAAATACCAAGATGAAAATGCAAACTAAAGCTATACTCAAAAACTACGATTTGTTTTTCTGTTTTTCCATGTTTATATTATTTATATTTGTTTGACGAGAATATCTTTATTTGCCGACAAAGGTACATAATTTTACGGAAAAGGTACATAACTTTACGGAAAAAAATATGTTTCTAAAATATATAAATAGACAGCTGTGGGAAAAATTAGATAATTAAAAAGGCTAAATGACTGAAATAATCACTTAGCCTTTTAATCCGTACTCAACCCGTCTTCGTAATTGCTGCCCATCATTCAAGACTGTCAAATCGGGTCTTTCCTGTCAAGCCAATGATGCCTATGCGTATGCCAAACACATGGATTACGGATTTCTCGTTCCGTGAACAAACACTTTATCCAGCAACTCTGCTATGTGGTGTATTGGCTTAACTCCATTTCTATGGGCAACACTTTTGTTGCAGATTTCAAGCAGCTTTTATCAGAAATACCCATCAGTAAGAACTCGTTTATTAGGCTTTCCTCATAGTGGGAACAAGAGCCTTTGTGGAGATAAAATAATTGCCCTGTTTCTTAAAAAGCACTGGGGCAAAACCAGCTCCCGTCTTTAATTGTTTCCAATAAATGGATTGTTTCAAGCCCCTATAGAAAGAGAACAAAAATTCCTGTGTGAAAATTAATCTACGACAAGGAGCAAGCAAGGAGCAATATCAAACAAAAATCAATACCTTTGCAGTACATATAGAGATAGACCAAAACAAAAAGTGGAATATCGAAACGAATATAGGAAAAAGAGAAGAAACGACCCAAGTTGATGTCCTTTTTGAGTTAATAATCAATAAAAAGCGTTAAATCTTCACCTTTTAGAATGTGCAATTAAAAATAACAACCATATTTCTGACTTATTATCTATAAAATATTGAGTAATAATCGGTTGTAAATACAGTATTTGTAGCTCTCTAACCTCTGTAACCATTCCAAATAGTGTTACTACAATTGGCTACAATGCTTTCATGGGTTGCAGTTCTCTAACTTCTATAACCATTCCTAATAGTGTTACGACAATAGGTGGCGAAGCTTTTAGCGGATGCACCAACCTGCAAAAAGTACATATCGGAGATAGTGTTAAGGCTATAGGAGAATACGCATTTGATTACTGTACCAGTATAACACAGATTTCGAGTGAGGCAGTCGTACCACCAACCTATAATTTAAATGTTTTTGCCGACATTAATAAATCTAAATGTAAACTTATTGTTCCTAAGAATAGTCTTGACGCCTATAAACAAGCATACCAATGGAAAGATTTCTTATTAATAGAGGGTAGTACCACTGGTATTACAAACACTGTTTATAATAAAGCAGGACTTGCTGATGTCTATACAATAGATGGAACAAAACGGCTAAGTAAAGCAAGCACCGACGAAATTAATGCTTTGCCTAAGGGTATGTATATTGTCAATGGTAAAAAGATAATCATCAAATAATGGACACATCGGGTTTCCTAAGTCACACCGTATATTTTACCTGTTGTATGTTCGTCTGACAAAGAAAGATGAATAAGGACAGAAACTTACAAGAAAAACCTTGATGGCTTATATAGAAAACCTTATTATCATACAGCAGCAAGTGAGCAATCATTTGCTGCTTTTTCATTTATTCTCTTACACATATCAACGCTTTTATACGACTTGTTGCATTGAGTCCGAACTTCTTTACGTCAAGTCTTTGAATAATGGCCTTGTAGAAGTTACAGATAAGTGCTGTAAGAAGAAGGCATAGTATAGATTTGATAAAGATAGCAAATTTATTATCAATACACTTGACCTGAATGTTGTTTTTATTTATCTTTGCAGCAGATAATCGATTATATCTTAATTTGATCAACTAAAAACCAAAGAAAATGAAAACAAATGAACAAACAAACGAACTAAGAAATAATATGATAATATTTGCATTTGCACTTTGTGCCGTTTTTAGTTTATATAACTGTCAAGAGCGTGTGGGGTTATTTAAGAACTGGAAAGAAATGGATTTCAAATCTTGTCTTATCAACATCACCCTCTCTATTATATCAGTTGGCGGTTTTACTTATATTCTTTGGAAGCAAAAAAAGCCATACAAGATGTGATAGAATTCATAAAGAATATCTAAAAACAAAAGAGCACAGCAGGTTTTCTAATCCTACTGTGCTCTTTTTTATTTAACTATTCTATGCTTATCTGAGTAAAATGAGTTGTAGGAATACTACTTATAAAAATAAATTCAAATCAAAAAAAGATGGTAGGAATGACTGCTATTCCCATTAAAATGAGATATGAGTAAGCCCCTTAATACCTAACATATACGGATAAATCTTATCGGACATCATCTGTCAAGGACTTTGGAGTTTTAGAAAGTAAATTAGCAATCAAAACTAAAGGGTAACCGCACTCATACTTACTTTGTAAAGAAAAATCATAAACTGATTTTTAATTGGTGCTTAATTGCCTTCGAATTAAGGCTTAATTGACTTGTAAAAGATGCCCTTTTGAGGTCTAAGTAACGCCCTTTAAGAATGCAACTAAGCACCTTTTCTTTTACAATCAGACAACCACCTGACTATCTGATAGTTACAAGCCTAAGCGAAAACACTGTTTTTCGACTGAAAACAAGCTTATAAGACAAAAAAATGTCATAATATTTCACACAAAAGCACGCTAAACAGATGCTTATACAAATCTATTAAGTTTAGGTATTCAGTAAAGTGAACCACAAAAGAACAAGCTAAAATAAATATAAAAACTTGATACAGAAGAACTTATCAATAAATATTAACACATGAGAAAATAAAAACTAACAATTGAGAGTTTCCTCCTTTTTTTATATATATCTTTGCACACGAAGAAAAAGAAACTGAGAACAAGGTTTATCATTAATAAAACTTTCAAACATTAATCTTATGAAACGAATCATATATCTATTCTTATTAGGGATTGTCCTATTGACAGCTTGTCAAAACAGCCCTTCCAAGCAAACAGATAAAGATGGTCAGAACATCGATAGTACAAAGCAAGAAACAAATATCGACAGTATTCAACTAAAAGCTAAGATTGATAGTATTAAGCAAGTTCTTGCAAAAACTACCGACCCCTTGAAGCGTATCAAGATTCATCAGCAAGTAATTGACATCCAATTTAAGGGCGCATCGCCAGAGGAGCGTTGTCGAATCTTTGATGAGTTTAGTACGGAAGTGCAAAAAGAGTTGAATAAGGTCAATGACCGTGAGAGTCATTTCCTTGGGCACTATTACGAGTATAAAATAGACAGCATGGGCAATGAAATAGTACCACACGATTCCATTAAAAAGAAGGAGCTGTTCTATAAGAACGCAGGGATAGAAATAGTAGATTTAGGAGAAGGAATCGTAGAAATGAACCTTCAAACTAAAACATACATTCAGTATGTCAAACTATTGCCTAAGTACTATCAGGACTATTGGTACCTGATAAAGGATGCAGAGAACATTGCCCCAGATGCTGCCCTCGTAATATCGTGGCGAAGGTTGGGTAACCTGCTTGCTCGACACGAAGCTTACGTAAAAACATATCCAACAAAGAAAGAATTTTTCTGTAGACTACAAGATGACTATATATTCCTTCAGTCTGCCTATTTGTTTGGCGTAGACAATACTCCTGTGTATTATGAAAACATAGACAAAGAAGTAAAAGAAGAGTGGAAACGATTCATGAAGGCTTACCCAGATAGTCCGACAGTACCTTTTATCAAAGACATGCTTCGGATGAAGAGTCAAGAGGATAGGGATGCTATTATGCAAAAGCTAACAAAGGTCCAAGAGAGCTCAGACTATCCTTTGCTTAAACCCTGTCCAGGTAAAATCAGAGCCTATTCTGAGTAGTTTTAACAAAAAACAAAGGCACTAAACTTGTAATTTGAGTTATCAACTCACACTTACAAAGATTGCTATAAGACTTTTGTAATTAAATTGATTTTAACCCAAATCAGTCAATAGAGATATCGTTTCTAACAATATCTAATGACTAATTTGGGTTAAAAAGGCTCGTATGTTAATTGTTTTTAACACACCATACCCTATTATTTTCAAAGTTAAGTTTGCAGTTATCGTTTATTTTTATTTACTTTGCAGGTCTTGAAATAGTAACTAAAAACAGAACATCATGGTAAATGCCGAAGAGACACACTACGTGTGTGGTCTGAAGAAAGAGGACTTCCCAGACTACGATAGATGGTAAGAAAACCGATCTCTATGTACTTAGAAATGCCAAAGGCAATGAGGTTGCAGTCACTAATTACGGTGGTGCGATTGTTGCTATTATGGTTCCTGATAAAGACGGAAACTTGGCAAATGTCATTCAAGGACATGACAATATACAAGAGGTCATCAATTCACCAGAACCTTATCTTTCAACCCTCATTGGCCGTTATGGTAATCGTATTGCCAAAGGTCGTTTCCAGTTGAACGGAAAGGAATATAAACTTGCTATTAATAATGGTCCTAACTCTCTGCATGGAGGTAAGGAAGGCTTTAATGCAAAGGTTTGGGATGCCGTACAGGTTAACGACCACGCCGTTGTGTTAAAGTACACTTCTTCATACGGTGAGGAAGGCTATACTGGTGAAGTTGATGTCTGGGTAGCCTATTCATTCTCTGATAACGACGAACTCATTATCAAGTATTCTGCAAAGACAAACAAGAAAACGATTATCAATCTTACCAGTCATGGTTTCTTCTCTTTGGCAGGTATTGCTAATCCAACACCAACGATTGACGACTTAGAGTGCCAGATTAATGCTGACTTCTACCTCCCTATTGACGAAACATCAATTCCAACAGGTGAGATCTTGAAGGTAGCTGGTACCCCATTCGACTTCCGTGAGCCAAAGACCGTAGGTCAGGATATCGATGCTGACCACGAGCAGATTAAGAATGGTGCGGGTTACGACCACTGCTTCGTACTGAATAAGAAGGAAGAAGGCGAACTTTCATTCGCTGCACGCATCAAAGAACCTAAGAGCGGAAGAACAATGGAGGTGTATACCACAGAGCCAGGTGTTCAGGTATACACCCATAACTGGGCTGACGGATATAAGGGTCAGCATGGTGCAACCTTCCCACGTCGCAGTGCTATCTGCTTCGAAGCACAGCACTTCCCAGACAGTCCAAACCATCCTTATTTCCCTTCAGTCATCTTAGAGCCATGCAAGGAGTACACACAGAGAACTATTTATAAGTTCGGTGTAGAGAAATAAGCATCCGAAAACGAAATAATAAATAAAAATTGAAATATCAAAATGGAAAATCAAACTAACAAAAAGGAACCTTGGTGGCAATTATCACCATGATGTTCCTATTTGCTATGATCTCTTTCGTTACCAACATGGCAGCACCATTTGGTACAATTTGAAACAGCACTATGACTGGGCTGGTATGATGGGTAACATGATGAACTTTGCGGCTTACCTCTTCATGGGTATTCCAGCAGGTATGATGATTACAAAAGTATGGTTACAAGAAGACTGCTCTTGTTGCTTTTGGCACTTGGTTTCATCGGCATTGCCATCCAATATGGTTCAAGTAGAATGGATGGAAACGAAATCAGCACATACGCAGTTTATCTGCTTGGTGCCTTCGTTTGTGGTTTCTGTGTTTGTATCTTGAATACCGTAGTAAACCCAATGTTGAACCTTCTTGGTGGTGGTGGTAACCGTGGTAACCAGCTTATCCAGACTGGTGCATCATTGAACTCACTCGCAGCTACACTGACTCCAATGGTTGCAGGTTCTATGATTGGTGAGATTACTAAGAGTACATCACTTGAGGTTGTATCTCCATTGTTGCTCATCGCTCTGGTTATCTTTGCAGCATCATTCTTTATCGTTTGGTTTACACAGTTGACTGAGCCAGAGACAGAGAAGGCTGACGTTATAGGTGGTATCAAAGGCGCATTAGGCTATCGCCAGTTGTTGCTCGGTATCATTGCGATTTTCTTCTACGTAGGTATTGAGGTTGGTATTCCAGGTCAGCTCCTGTTCTATCTCAGCCAGCCAGTTGCAGAAGGTGGTGTACTCGGTAGTGCTGCCATTGCAGGTCTTATCGCTGGTATTTATTGGTTGTTGATGCTCGTTGGTCGTTTCGTAAGTGCCTTCATCAGTGGTAAGGTATCTTCACGTACACAGCTTACAGTGACAACTGCCGTGGCTCTTGTACTTCTGCTTGCTGCTATCTTCATGCCAGAAGCAAATACAATGAGCCTTACAATTCCTAATATTGCAGAGAGCACATGGATTGAGGCTGAGGTTCCAACAAAGGTATTACTCATCATCCTTTGCGGTATCTGTACATCAGTAATGTGGGGTGTTATCTTCAACCTCGCTACAGAAGGTCTTGGTAAGTACACAGCTACAGCTTCTGGTCTCTTCATGACCATGGTTGTTGGTGGTGGTGTTATGCCATTGATTCAGAACCTTATGGCTACAAAGGTAGGCGACATCCAGAGCTATTGGCTCGTTGTGGGTATGTTAGCATACATGCTCTTCTACGCTTTGATTGGCTCACATCCTTCTAAGAAGGCTTAAACAGACATCTTTATAATGGCAGGCACTACGCTTGCCATTATATCGAGATAATTAAATTAGATCCTAACAATCATTTTTAAAATTACTAACATGGACATAGAATTCGTAAGAAGTCGTTTTATTAGCATTTCGACGGCAAGACTGGAAACATTTATTTCTCACCAGGACGTATCAACCTCATTGGCGAGCACACTGACTATAACGGTGGTTTTGTATTCCCAGGTGCAGTAGACAAGGGCATCATGGCTGAGGTTCGTCCTAATGGTACAGATACTGTAATGTGCTACTCTATTGACCTCAAGGACCGTGTAGAGTTCAAGGTTAACGACCCAGAGGGTCCACGCGCAACATGGGCACGCTTCATTTATGGTATGGTACAGGAGTTCAAGGCTCTTGGTGTTGACGTAAAGGGTTTCAACATTGCTTTTGCTGGTGACGTTCCTCTCGGTGCAGGTATGAGTTCTTCTGCTGCTATGGAGAGCTGCTTCGGATGTGCATTGAACGACTTGTTCGCTGATAATAAGATTTCAAAGTGGGACATCGCACTCGCTGGTCAGGCTACAGAGCACAAGTATATCGGTGTGAACTGTGGTATCATGGACCAGTTTGCAAGCGTCTTCGGTCAGGAAGGCAAGCTGATGCGTCTTGATTGCCGCAGCCGTGAGTTCGAGTATTTCCCATTCAACCCACAGGGTTACAAGCTCGTTCTTGTAAACTCAAAGGTTAAGCACGAACTCGTTGGTAGCCCATACAACGATCGCCGCAGAAGCTGTGAGAACGTTGTTGCAGCTATCGCTGAGCAGTTCCCAGAGAAGAAGTACGAGACATTGCGTGATGCTAACTGGGATGAGTTAGAGGCTGTTAAGGATAAGGTAAGTGCTGAGGACTACCAGCGTGCACACTTCGTTCTCGGTGAGGAGAGCGCGTACTCGCTGTTTGTGATGCACTTGTTGCTGGTGACTATGAGACTGTAGGTCAGAAGATGTATGAGACTCACCACGGACTCAGCAAGGAGTATGAGGTAAGCTGCGAAGAGCTTGACTTCCTCAACGAGGTTGCTAAGGAGAATGGCGTGACTGGTTCTCGTATCATGGGTGGTGGCTTCGGTGGTTGTACCATCAACCTCGTTAAGGACGAGTTGTATGACAAGTTCATTGCTGACGCAACTGAGAAGTTCACAGCAAAGTATGGTCATGCTCCTGAAGTTTATCCAGTGGTTATCAGTGAAGGTTCTCACAAGGTTTGCTAAGAACATAATGGCATCTAACAAGGTGCCACTTTCATCGATATTTAATTAGTATAAGGGCTGGGTTCTGTATAAGAAGTTCAGCCCTTATATAAAAATAAGAACCTAAACACAAGAAGTAATCCAACACAAGAATAACCTTTAAATTCCAATACATAACAGAAAAATTATTACTACGCAACCAAAAAACAAAACAAGTTTACATCTCTAAATCAAAACCTACAACATGAATAAATACTATAAAGGAGAACCCAAACTTTTAGTTTCGGTCGACTGCATCGTACTCGGGTTCGAAAACAAAAAGCTACAGCTACTCGTTGGTAAACGTAAAGTTGAGCCGTACAGCGGCAAATTATCTCTCTATGGTGGATTCGTAAGGGAGGATGAAAGTTTGAAAGAAGCTGCTAACAGAGTACTTTTCCAGTGTACAGGCATCAATGATATTTATATGCGACAGGTGGGTGCCTTCGGTGAAACCGATCGTGACCCAGGTGATCGCGTTATCTCAATTGCTTATTGCGCGCTCATCAATGTGTCTGACTACGACAATAAGCTATTGGAAGAAAATGACTTACAGTGGGTTGACATCAACAAGTTGCCAGAGTTGTTTGGTGACCACATCGAGATGGTACAATTAGCATTAAGTCAACTCCGCAAACTCATCAACAAAGACCCACTCGGTTTCAATCTTCTCCCAGAGCTCTTCACACTCACACAGCTTCAGAATGTCCACGAAGCAATTATGGGTGTTGAAATCGACAAGCGTAACTTCCGCAAGCGTATCAAGCAAATCGACTTCATTGAGAAGACAAAATTCATTGATAAGATTACAAGTAAGCGAGGTGCTGCATTATATCGCATTAACAAAGAAATGTATACAGACGCCTCACTATAATCATTAATAGCAAGGCTAACGATATAAGTGTTTAGCTAAGATAAAATATAAAAGGGTATATCGAATATAAAAACGTCATTGACGAACATTCAGATATACCCTTTTATCGTGTTCCTATCCATCCTTTGCCACTTCTCTTATACCTCATTGCATACCTGATTATCCACAAGATGACTCGTATTAACGCCCCGCACCAGTTGTGCTAAGCCTCCGCACACTATGTGCGAAGCCTTAGCACAACTATAAAAGGTGACGATAACGATATCCTTCAACGCTGAAACAAGCTACTGCGAAAGGATGATGAATTTCGATAAACAGTCATAAAACAACCACTCATCAACCAATCGGAGCAAAGCAAATACTATGCTTTGGGCATTTTTGGATATTTTGGGGAAAATAGTAAGTTTATTATTTTGATGTCTCCATATTTATCTTTATATTTGCATTATAATTTAAAAATCCTATCTATTTATGAATGACAAGCATTTGATGGACCAAGCAGCGGATAACATCAGAATTCTCGCAGTGTCAATGGTTGAAAAAGCTAAATCAGGACACCCTGGTGGCGCTATGGGTGGTGCGGACTTTATAAACATCCTTTTCTCTGAATTTCTCGTCTTCGACCCAGAACAGCCTGAGTGGGCAGGACGTGACCGATTCTATCTTGACCCTGGTCACATGTCACCAATGCTTTATGCAGCATTGACCCTTCAGAGAAAGTTCACGGTTGACGATATTAAACAATTCCGTCAGTGGGGGTCAATCACTCCGGGACATCCTGAAAGAGACATCGCACATGGCATCGAAAACTCTTCTGGTCCACTTGGACAAGGCCATGCCTACGCTGCCGGTGCAGCAGTTGCTGAGAAATTCCTTGAAGCACGACTTGGTCATACCATGATGCAACACAAGATTTATGCCTTTATCTCTGACGGTGGTGTCCAAGAAGGTATTAGTGCAGAGGTAGGACGATTGGCAGGAAACTTAGGACTCAACAATCTTATTATGTTCTATGACGCTAATAACATTCAACTTTCTACTGAGTGTGGAGCGGTTATGGACGAAGATACTGGCATGAAATATCGTGCTTGGGGATGGAATGTGTTGGAGATTGATGGCAATAATCCAGACGCTATCCGTGAAGCACTTTGTAGCTGCTAACAAGGAAGAAAGCCGCCCTACGCTTATCATCGGTAGGACTATTATGGCAAAAGGAGCATTGCAGGCTGATGGTAGTAGCTACGAACATAGCATTAAAACACATGGCGCACCATTGGGTGGTGACGCTTATACAAATACAGTAAAGAATCTTGGTGGTGACATTGAGGACCCATTCAAGATTTTCCCAGAGGTTCAGAAGCTTTATGATGACCGTGCAGCAGAACTCAGAAAGATTGTTGCTGAGCGTCATGCAGCTGAAGCACAATGGGAGAAAGAGAACCCTGAGAAGGCAGCACAGATGCGTGAGTGGTTCTCTGGCAAGGCTCCAAAGATTGATTGGAGTGGCCTTGTACAGAAGCGCGACATTCCTACACGTAATGGTTCTGCAGCTTGTCTCGGTGTTATCGCAGAGCAGGTTCCTAACATGATTGTATCATCAGCCGACCTCAGCAACTCTGATAAGACAGATGGTTTCCTTAACAAGACACACGCACTCACACGTGACGACTTCAGCGGAGCCTTCTTCCAGGCTGGTGTTAGCGAGTTGGCAATGGCATGTATGTGTATCGGTATGATGCTGCATGGTGGCGTTATCACTGCAATGGGAACCTTCTTCGTATTTTCAGACTACATGAAACCAGCTATCCGTATGGCTGCCCTCATGCGCACTCCAGTTAAGTTTGTATGGAGCCATGATGCATTCCGCGTTGGTGAGGATGGTCCTACCCATGAGCCAGTAGAGCAGGAAGCACAGATTCGCTTGATGGAGAAGTTGCAAAACCACGCTGGACAGGATTCTGTTCGTGTGTTCCGTCCTGCTGATAGTGATGCTGCAACAGTATGCTGGCAGATGGCTATGGAGAACATGGATACACCAACAGCTCTCATCTTCTCACGCCAGAACGTGAAGAGTTTGCCAGAGGGAACAGACTATCAGCAGACTCGCAAGGGTGCATACGTCGTAACTGGCTCTGACGAGCAGTTTGATGTTATCCTCGTTGCAAGTGGTTCTGAGTTTCTACCTGCGTTGCTGGAGCTGAGTTGTTGCGCAAGGACGGAGTGAAGGTTCGCGTTGTAAGCGCACCTTCAGAGGGTCTCTTCCGACGTCAGAGCAAAGAATATCAGGAGCAGATTCTGCCAAGAGACGCTAAGATCTTCGGTCTTACAGCAGGTCTCCCAGTGACACTCGAAGGCTTGGTTGGTGCCAATGGTAAGGTATTCGGCCTTAACAGCTTCGGATTCTCAGCACCTTACACAGTCTTAGATGAGAAGTTGGGCTTCACTCCTGAGAATGTTTATAAGCAAGTAAAAGCATTTTTAGCATAAACGTTTAACCTGAGTCTCTAAATTCTTCACTGAAGGCAGAGGCTCATAAAAACCTAAACAGCTTATGGAAATTAAGACAGTAGGAGTTGCCTGCGACCACGCAGGCTATCCATTGAAGCAGTTCGTGATTCAGTATTTGGAAGAACACAAGTATGCATACAAGGATTTTGGCTGCAATAGTGATTTGAGCTGCGACTATCCTGACTATGCTCACCCATTGGCTGAAGCCATTGAAAGTGGTGAGGTTTACCCTGGTATTGCTATCTGTGGTAGCGGTGAGGGTATGGCTATCTCACTCAACAAGCACCAAGGTGTACGCGCTGGTTTGGTATGGAACAAGGACGTAGCAGAGTTGACTCGTCAGCATAATGATGCAAACGTTATTGTTCTCCCAGGCAGGTTTATTGATAATAAGACTGCTGAAAAGATTCTCGATGCATTCTTCAAAGCAAGTTTTGAGGGTGGTAGACACGAGCGTCGCGTTAAAAAGATTCCTGTTCAACAGGGCTAATCATAGCTTTGTCTGATTGAATAAGACAAACAAAAGATAAACAGTAAGGTGTTCAGAGGATTCTGGACACCTTTCTTTTTTATCGTCATTCATGCCAATTCGGTAGGGAGAAACCTACACACAGCCATATTCATTCATATTATTCATTAGCTCCTACCCCTCTCTTATTTTATTGTTGCACATGATATTTGCCCGTACAACAGGCATATCAGTCTATATCAAGGTAGATAAAACCTCCTTCAACTCCGTTCCTCTGTGTGAAATTTACCCCTCAAAAGCAAAGAAATATGTTTACAAACCCTTCTAAGGAAAGGTAAGGAAATAGCTTAAAAGCGAGTTAATTTAACGCTGATGTAACTCTTTTGCTATCAAGTAGTTGCGAAGTAGGCTTTCAAAAGGTGCTTAATTGGACTCCAAAAGGGCGTTAGTAAGACTTCAAAAGGGCACCTATTGCAAGCCAATTAGGCGTTATCTGCAAGCCATTTGGTGGTCTTTTAAAAATCAGTATGTGAAAAATTCGGACAAAAGAGAATTCATCCAGAGTTTGAATGAATAGGGTTTGTCTTTACGTTTAGCACTTTAAGCCCACTCGTTTATTAGACCACAATAGACCGATTTCAGTTTAAGAGATAAAAAACAGAGCAACTCTAAGTTTCTGATTGTAAACTTAGAATTGCTCTGTGTGCCGTATTATATGATAGCTTTAGCTTATCACTCCATATCTCGGAGGAACCTTATTTGTCTCAATAACAAAGATGTAGCAGACTACATCAAGCTAAAAAGCGAGATAAAGTGCCAATAAGAAGATGATAGAAGTTGGGAGACCATACCACACATAGTAGCAATAATGCGTATTGTAATCTACTAATCAGTTTGGCTTAAATAGCCCCCACTCCTTCAATTTTACTTCATGTGACATTCAGGCTGTGAGGAAACAGGGTTATTCCTCTTCCTCACCCATGTTCACTTCTTCAGGGAGATGGAAGCGATACTTGCGTGCAAAGACATCACCCACCTTGTTAATCTCAAGGAAGGTAGTGCCACCACCTACGCCAAACGTACCAGAAAGATAAGCAATCTTATCCTCTAACTCAATGTAACCCTTCTGACGAAGCATACGCAAGGCAGCTGTAAACATCTCCTCATTTGACTTATAACGATGCTGATAAACTGCAATAACACCGTAGCTAAGGTTCAACCAACGCTGTACCTTATCCTTGTAGCAGATAGCCAACACTGGGTGTGGACCACGGAAAGCAGCAAGGTTACGCGCTGTCTGACCTGTCTCGCTATCGGTGATAATACCCTTTACACCCAACTGCTCAGTAGCCTCGATGGCACTTCTTGACAAGAACTCACGCTGATCATTCTGGTTTGTCATAGGAACAGATACATGACCACGCTTATGAGCATCCTGCTCCGCTGCTTCAGCAATACGAGCCATTGTCTGTACAGCCTCAACTGGATACTTACCGCTTGCCGTCTCACCACTCAACATCAAAGCATCGGTGTGGCTATAAATAGCGTTTGCAATGTCGGTTACCTCTGCACGGGTAGGACGAGGGTTGTTAATCATCGTGTGCAACATCTGAGTAGCCACAATAACAGGCTTCTTCTTCAAGATACACTTGTTGATAATGCTACGCTGAATACCTGGGATCTGCTCGATAGGCACCTCAATACCCAAGTCACCACGTGCAATCATAATACCGTATGAAGCGTCGATAATCTCGTCAATATTGTCCACACCCTCCTGATTCTCAATCTTTGAGATAATCTTAATATCAGAGTTATGCTCGTCGAGAATCTTCTGAACAGCAAGAACATCAGCTGCTGAACGAACGAAAGAGTGAGCAATGAAGTCGATATCCTCCTCTATTGCCAACAAGATATTAGCCTTATCTTTCTCTGTAAGTGCAGGAAGTTCAATATGTTCACCAGGAACATTCACACTCTTGCGTGAGCCAAGCTCACCTTCATTCTGTACCTGTGCAACCAACATTGGACCAACACTTTCGATAATTAGCATATCCAATGCACCATCATCAAAGAGGACATGATCGCCCACCTTCACATCACGAGCAAAGTCTGGATAAGAAACATTGACAATATCCTTTGTTGACTCTACATCAGGACGACCGAAAATCTTAACCATATCGCCCACCTTATATTGGATAGGCTCAGCCACTGCAGTGGTTCTCACCTCTGGTCCCTTGGTATCAATCAGCAAAGCTACGTGCTGAGATACTGCACGTGTATTGCGGATAATCTCCTTAATACCTTCAGGGCTGGCGTGTGCCGTATTCATACGTACGACATTCATACCTGAGAAGAAAAGCTTTCTTAGGAAGTCAACATCACAGCGACGGTCGCTAATAGAACATACTATCTTTGTCTGTTTCATAAAATTGAGTGTGTTATTGTTTAATTCGACATTGCTGAGAAAATAATATATAAGAGTGATGACATCAGTATCACGAACAACAAAAAGCCAACAAAAACAATTGTTACTTTCTTTCCCAGTCCACTCTTCGATGTTTTCTTCTCCATCGTTGGTCTGACTTGTCCGCTCGTGTTATCCTTTTCCACTTGCACGTGGCTCACTGTGGCAGTTGTCTCAGCAGCACTACCAGCTGGCTCACCCATCTGTGGGGTGGCAACCATCATACTCTCACCACAATAGGGGCAATTACATCTTAGCGTATTACCACCCTCCGATTCAATAACGAAGGGACGATGACAATGTTTACAAGCTATTTGAAATTGCATTTTATCCTCCTTCCGTTTGTTTTATTTTACATCATCAATAAGAATATGCCCATCCTGCGATAGCACCTTCACCTGACGATATTCTGTTTCCCCATCTTGCGACAATCTCACTTTATACCAATTATCGTCTATAGCAACGACTTTAAGGTTACGTTGGAGTTGTTCATAATCAGGTTCCGTAGCCGTGTTTCCGAAAGCACCCCACCATACTGTAGCCTCATCAACATCATAGTCATAAGACCCTTGAGCTCCGAAAACCATTCGATGACAATAGTCTGTGAGGTAACGACTATAGAAGTCTGCATCCGCATCATCCGTAAGAACGGCTTTCTTATAGAATGATTCTAAGAATCTGCAAATACCTTTTCGCTTTTCATCCTGTCGCTGTGCCTCTGCTTCCTGTGCCTCAATCTGTGCGCGAACCTGCATCACAGAGTCAGCATGTGCCTTACGATGTGCTTGAAGTGCCCACTGAGCAGCTTCCTTCTGGCTATCCCAATAAATGTAACCAAAGGCTGCTAATCCACCCAAGATGAGCACTATCAATATAGTAAGGATGATTTTCAATGCAGAACCACTACCCTTCTTCTCATCTTCGTTCATAACAGGTTGCTGCACAGTAGGAGTAACAGGGCTTGCCAACGTAGGTAAGTTGACAAGTAATTGCTGTCCGCAATAAGGACAATTGCACTGCATTTTGTCATTGCCATCAGCCGTAATCATAAATGAGCGATTACATTTATTACAAGTTACATTATATTGCATAAGCTACTACTTCTTAAAACATTGATTAGTGAGGACAAAGGATAAACGACATCCCTAATAGTCAAACACGGATTATCTTGTGCAAAATTAATAATTTTCTTCCATATTTGGAAATGTTTTAAGCAATAATATTAAGGTCAATTTTACAAACAAATGCGAAACTTCTAACTTAAGATTCTACAACAAGAAACTGCCATCTACACAGCGTTTAGGGCTTAGCACCATTGGTGTTTACCCTTAGCACACTATGTGCGGAGCATCAACACGATATGTGCGCAGTACTTTCATATCGCTTAAAAATAGATGGGAAGATACATTATATTCGTCATCAGAAATAGAATATGTCATAAGACAATTACGTAATACTGCCTTTTTCTTTAAAAGGGAGCAACCCTTCTATCCATTGAGGGCGATTTTGTCCTTCCTTTTCATTCGTTTCAGGTGAAGAAACAGATAATCCCATCAAACGGATGGGGCGGTTGTGATAGTCTGTATCTTTCAACAACTGTTTGGCAAGAGGAAGGATATCATCTTTCATTCGGAGAACTTTCTCCTGCGTAAGACTGCGCGTTATCTGCGTTGTAGCATCCCACTTCAGTTTTAGCGTGAGCGTTCTTCCCTTAAAATCGTTCTTTTTAAGCCGTTCAACTAATTCCAAAGTGATGTGATAGAGTTCGATGATAATCTTTGATTCGATACGCAAATCCTCAAGAAAAGTGCGCTCACAGCCGACCGATTTACGCTCATATTCAACGATGACAGGACGATTGTCAATGCCACGTGAGAAATCATAGTAGACATTGCCCATCTTGCCAAACACCTGTACAAGGTGTTCACGCGATATCTGTCGTAGCTGCTCTCCCGTAAAGACACCCATACCATGCATTCGCTCTGCCGTCTTTGGACCTACGCCCCATAATTTCTCCACTGGGAGTCCACCAATAAAATCAAGCGCACGGTCGGGATGTACCGTGAAGATTCCATTTGGCTTGCGCATATCAGAGGCTATCTTAGCCAACAGTTTGTTGTAGCTTATTCCTGCAGAGGCAGTTAGCGAGGTGCGCTCGTATATCTTTTCCTTAATTTCTTTAGCTATATCAACAGCAAGTTCTATCCCTTTTTTATTCTCCGAGACATCAAGGAAAGCCTCATCAAGTGAGATTGGCTCCACCAAATCAGTATATTCATGAAAGACTGCGTGAATCTGTCTTGATACTTCTTTGTATCTATCAAAATGTGAAGAGACTACTATCAGTTGCGGACAACGCCTTTTTGCCTGTGCCATTGACATTGCCGAACGAACACCGAAGGTACGCGCCTCATAGCTGGCTGTCGACACCACACCACGTGGACCATCGAAACCCACAGCAATAGGCTTCCCTCTCAGTTCTGGATTATCCCTTTGCTCCACCGCAGCAAAGAAAGCATCCATGTCAATGTGAATAATTTTACGCATGATAGTACCCTGTTCTCTATGCAAAGATACTGTTAAGATGTGGAAAGATAAGTATTTCTCATTAATAAATAAATAAAAAAGCGTATCTTTGCAACAAAATAACAAAAATAGAGTTATAATAACTATACGAAACCAAAGTACGAATAACCAAATGAGAGAAAACGGGAGTCATGATGCCATGGGGAAGCTTCAACGCTGTTTGAAGCGGGCTTTTGACATTATTGGCGCTCTCGTAGGGCTGACCATCTGTTCTCCTATATTCCTCATTATCAGTATTCTTATTACTTATCAAAGCAATGGACCGATATTCTTCCGACAGATACGTATCGGATATAAAGGACGTCCCTTTGCTATCTTTAAGTTTCGTACAATGAGTAGTGTCGTGGAGGAAGAGGGTCCGCAACTTGTTGCAAAATGTGATAGTTCGAACTCTACCCGATTGGAACAGTTCCTACGTGGACATCACTTAGACGAACTGCCACAACTCTGGAATGTGCTTCGTGGCGACATGTCATTCGTGGGTCCGCGTCCTGAACGTAAGTATTTTATCGACAAAATCAATGAACAGACCGACCGTTATCAACTTATTTATGAGATGCGACCGGGGCTTACCTCAGAGGCAACACTCTACAACGGTTATACCGACACGATGGAAAAGATGCTCCGACGAATGGAAATGGACATCCATTATTTGGAACATCGGACATTATGGCTCGACTTTACTATCGTCGTCAAGACGGTTCTAAACATTGTTACTGGAAAGAAATTCTAAACAAGAAAATGAAGAAATATATTCTATTTGTATTACTCGCATTATGTTCCTTGAACGGCTTTGCACAGTCGTCTATGACTGACACGCAGGTAATGGACTTCGTGCAGAAGGAGCATAAGAAAGGTACTCCACAATCGCAGATTGTCACCAAGCTTATGCAGAATGGTGTTGACATCTCACAGATACGACGTGTAAGAGACACCTTCATGAAGATGCAGAAAGGGAACGCTGCTTTTGGGGCTGCCAAAGAGGGAGCAACAACAGATCGTAGTCGTACAAATAACGGACAGACAAGCCCTACCGCTGTTCCTGGAAAGAGCAAACGACAGATTGCTAATGCTACGCTCGACGATTACGACAACAACGAGCAGGAGATAAGCAGATACTCTGAAGGACGTATCTCGGCTAATCGTTCGTGGACAAACACATACGATGAGAATGATGCTGAATTCCTGAAGATGCAGGCTGAGATGAATGATTGGATGCCACAGGACACTGCTACGATGTATGAAAACCTACTGAAGCAGCTGAGTCGTAACCGAAAGAAGGTTTGGGGACGTGACATCTTCAACAATAAGAGTCTTTCTTTTGAACCAAACATGAACATGGCACTGCCACGCAACTACCGAATCGGTCCTGGTGATGCTGTGTTTATCGATGTGTATGGTGCTTCACAAAAGTCTTATCAGACTACGGTTGCCCCTGATGGTTACGTCACCTTGGAGGGTTTTGGCCCTGTTCAGGTGAGTGGTTTGACTGTGGAGCAGGCGAACAACCGCATCCGTGAGAAGATTGGAAAGCGTTTTAGCAGTTCGAACATACGCCTCTCTGTTGGTCAGACACATACCATTATGGTGAATGTTGTGGGTGAAGTGAAGACACCGGGAACCTATACACTGTCAGCTTTTGCCACTGTCTTCAATGCACTTTACATGGCAGGCGGTATTGGCGACTTAGGAACGCTACGTAATATTAAGGTATATAGAGGCGGTTCACTCATCAGTACGGTTGACGTATATGACTTCCTTCGTCGTGGCCATTTGAGCGGTAATGTGCGCTTAGCTGATAACGACGTTATCGTTGTTGGCCCTTACGAGATGCTGGCACAGATTAGCGGTAAGGTAAAACGCCCAATGTTCTATGAGATGAAACGTGGCGAAAGCCTTGGAACACTCATCAGTTATGCTGGTGGTTTTGCTGGTGATGCCTATACACGTTCGGTACGTGTACGCAGAAAGACGGGTCGTCAGTATTCTATCTTCAATGTCAATGAGTTTGATATGCGTAGTTTCCGTGTATCAGATGAAGATTCAATCAGCGTTGACTCGGTTATTCCAAGATATGAAAACATGGTGGAGATTAAAGGAGCCGTGTTCCGTCCGGGTATGTATGAGGTTGGTGGACGTATCAACAGCGTACGTGGATTGATTGAAGCAGCTGACGGATTGACAGAGGTGGCATTTGCTCCACACGCTGTTTTACATCGCAAGAAGGCTGACCGCACACTGGAGGTTATCTCGGTAGATGTGGACGGAATCCTTACAGGTCGTGTGGCAGACATCCCTATACAAAACGAAGATGTACTCTTTGTTCCTACGCGTACAGATGCACAGGAGCAACGAACGATAACCATTCATGGTGAGGTACTCTATCCGGGTATCTATCAGTACGCTGATAATGAGTCGTTAGAAGACTTCATTTTGCAGGCTGGAGGTCTGAAGCAGGGTGCTTCAACGGTGAGAGTGGATGTATCTCGTCGTGTCACAAACCCACAAGCACTGACACAGACTCTATCATCGCACGCACCTACACATTCTCACTACGTGACGGATTTGTCATTGATGGTGCACCAGGTTTCGTTCTTGAACCATACGACGAGGTCTATGTTCGTAAGAGTCCGGGTACAGCCAACCAACAGAATGTTAGCATTGAAGGTGAGGTTGTATTTGCAGGAAACTACACGTTGACAACAAGAAAGATGCGCTTAAGCGACATCTATAAGGCAGCAGGTGGTGCAACAGAACTCGGATATATCAAGGGTGCGCGCTTAGAGCGTCGCCCTACTCCAACAGAGCGAATCCGCATGGAGAATGCTTATAAGATGCAATTGGAACAGCAACATAAGAACATGGTGAACTTAGCCGTGAAGACTAAGGATGCTGGTGTGCTTCAAGCTATAGAGCAGAGTAATAAGAAAGCAGAAGATAAGTTCAAAGTTCCTGATGTATACCCTGTTGGTATCGAGTTAGATAAGGCGATAGCTAATCCAGGAAGTGATGCCGATATCGTTCTTCGTGAGGGCGACCGCATCGTCATCCCACAATATAATGGAACCGTTAAGATTAATGGTGCGGTTATGTTCCCTAACTCTGTCGGATATGTTGAGGGCAAGAGTGTTGCTTACTATATCGATCAAGCAGGTGGTTTCGCCAGTGATGCGAAGAAGAGCAACACCTATATTCTCTACATGAACGGTATGTTAGCGAAGGTAGGACATAATGCTAAGGTACGTCCAGGTTGCGAAATCATTGTCCCAACAAAGATACAAAGCAAGATGAGCCTTGCTGAAACGCTCAGCGTCGGTTCAAGTGCTGCCAGCATCGCAGCCGTTATTGCAACGATTGCAAGCTTGCTGAAGTAAGAAATTATCTCTATCAACAAGATTGTAAGACAATGTTTTGCAGTCAACAAAAAAGAAGTTAAGTCAATGCAAATAATGCTGACCTAACTTCTTTATTATTAATACTATACAGTGAATATCACCTGTATAAAGTCGTTTTATGCCACCTATTAGACCCGTGTTGGTGCCCCGCACATGTCGTGTTCATGCTCCGCACCATTGGTGCGGAGCACTAATAGCCTTGCAATATTATACTAAAAAGAGTTTTATTGGTTGTTAGAAAAAAGCTATTTTGTCACAACCTATCCCCTAAAAGAGTGTTAGCAGAAGAGAGTATGCCATTTTATTTGTATCAGACAGTAGTAAAAGGGTTTAGATTTTAATCCATGACGCTGGCAAAGTAAAATGACATTCTTCCATATTCAACCATTTCTTAGGCGCAATAACAACCTTTTCACGATTCTGATTGAGCCATGCCCCCCACCATGAAAAGGAGGAGTTTGCAATGATATTATGTGCACAACACGACATCAATTGCATATCTCGGTAACTCTCTACACCTGTATTCCATGTCACATAGACTACTGGAGCTTTTATATACGGCTGAAGATGCTCTTGACACCATGCAATATCATTACTAAAAATACAAAATAGTGAGGGCGTAACATACGAACACATCTTTTCAATAGCAGTACGGTAATAGTCGAGGTCGCAAATTCCTTGATAAAGATTATTCCCAATATAGTCGCCTCGCCTTACATGTAAAGCAACGCTGTTCTCATCTAATTTTTCTAACAAAGATAGGTTTTCTGCACGCTTAAAAGCTGGAAAAGTAAAGGCTTTCAACACCTTCTCCCGACATGCAATAAAGTATCTTTCGTCCTGCCAATAGCCATCGAAGTATCTATTTCCTTCTTTTGTCAACACCGTTTCATCAAAGCGAAGTGTAGAACTTTCCAAACACATGCCCTTGCGACGTGGGAGCAGACGCTTACCAATACGCCATAAAAGATAATTAGGATAGTAATAGGCTATGCGCATAATGTCAGTAGCTGAAGCCTTTTGAGCTGTTACCGAAAAGATATTCTCCAGTTCGAAACCATTATGCAGGTGGTAGCCGTGGAAACTGGAAAGGTCGAGTGCCACTCGCTCCTTAGGGAAAGACTCCTGCAGAGAGAGGTATAAAGCATACTGGAACATCTGATTGCCCAAGCCACCTAATATCTTTACTATCTTCATTTGCGGATGAGTTTCTTTATTATACCCTTTAAATCATAGAGCATAACCATTTTATTGATGAATAAGCAGCATCTTAATAGAAGATGATACTTATACTTTATGTTGAGAATAGCTATGTCTTTCACCTCCGATTGCTTCACATCTATCTGATTTGTAATCTTATCCTCATGGTCGTTAAAAGAGTTGATATGAAGATGATCTAAGAACTTTCTGCGCTTCCCCTTCAGTAGACGGTAATACCAATCAACGTCAACAAGCCAGTTAAGGCGGTTGTCAAAGTCTGTGATATGCGCTCGCTTAAAAGCGATACAGGAGCAAGGTCCAATAACATTACAAAGGAAAAGAAGGGAAGGGCAGCCTATGAAGAATTTCATCACAGCCTGTGAAAAGACATTTGGCTTTAAAATTCCACCATTAAAAACCTTCACACGCGTCACAAGCACATCATATCCCTTTTGGAATTGTACGGTTAGAGAAGTCAGATAATTATCTTCTTCGAAAGCCTCATCATGATGTACCACTACAACATACTTACCGCTTGCCAACTGTAAACCGTGATTCCAGTTATTCACTGCGCCTGCTGAGGGCACATGATGCCGATAAATAAGAACGGGATTATTAAGCGAAGACACGTAATCCTCTATAGACGAATCATCAGAATCATCTACTACAACAACCTCATAGTCCTTAAAGTCTTGCTTACAGACAGAACTATACGCACTCTTAAAAAGGTCGAGGTTATTATACGTCGGTATTACTATCGTGAATGTCTTCATTCAGTTCTTTTTTACAAGCTGTTTCATTAATTACATACCAACTCAATAACAATAATGCAAAGGTATAGGTATTGTCGAAGCTTCCACCCCAGAAGAGGTCCAAAGTTAAACCGATAAACAATCCTAACTCTACTGAATAACGTTGGTATGTTTTATATCTCAACAATGTTTTAACAATACTTACGAGGAAGAATAACAAGACGATGACGCCAAAACTATAGCCAATCGTCAAGATACAAGACTCCGTCACGCCATTGGCTATCAAGTGAGTAGGTGTACTAAAGTCTTGATTTTCGTCCAAATGGATATTGAAGAAGCCATGTCCTATCCATGGGTCTTTCGCTATCTCTTTTTAAGAAATGAAACCAAATAAACGCTCGATAGAAGTTACTTAGATTGGAGAACATCGTGACAAGTGTTGCCATAAACACGATGATAATACTTGAAACATACATTCCAATCATCATTATCTTACTTCTGTACAAACGCAGATAATACATCGTTGCAACGACAGCTCCGATGATAAGATAGCGATACGAACCAGACAAAATAAGGTTACCCACCATTGAGGCAAGTCCTATGTAGAAGACAAGTTTGTTCACCTTCTTCTGATTGAGCATATAACAAGCACTCACAAAGGTGATACTTCCTGAATATAAGGCATTACCCTTAAAACCTGGAAAACGTGCAAGTGCCTCGCCGGGGCGTACTGGTGGTAGCTCTGTCCAGGGTACATTCACACCGACAAGGAACAAGAGATTCGTTCCAAAGTCAAGAATAAAGATGATAAAAACGAAGACACGCAACGCTTCCAAGCACGACTTCTTATCCTTAACACCCAAGAGGAGAATACAAAGGAAGAAAAATTGTCCCCAATAAGCTATATTCCAAGGCTTTAAACCATCGCATAAGGCGAAATAAACTCCGACTCCTAAGGATAGACAGATAAATAAAAAGAATATTGGGGTATATCTCAGACTACGTAGAAAGGTGGTAGGTGAGAATATCATTAACAGCGAAAGAGCAAACAATCCCATTGGAACAATGCCTGTACCCAGTATCTGTGTAAGGAAAAGACAGAGTGCAAATATGATATAACGAACCTTCTCCGACATCACCTTACCTCCTTTCTAACAACGATAATTGTGTACACCAAGAACATAAGGAAGGACACAACGTATGAGATCAATACAGCCATTGACAAGCCATTAGCCCCCTTCCCCTCTCATACAAAGATAGTAAGAGCATCCTACCATCAGTAAAGCCCAGACAATATTGATAGCAAAGCATTGCCACATCTTACCAAGACTATATACAGCCATCTCAAGAACATTAGCTAAAGCAGAGAATATTGTTGAGATTGCAAGTATCTGCACAGGTACGGAATTGTCATAAGTTGCACCGTATAGTCTCATGATGAAACCGCCAAAGAGCATCACTCCGATAGAAAGTAACAGTGCCGTAACACCCACTATCAGCATATTATACTTCAAAGTAGAGACAAAGGAGGTCTTTTCCTTATGCAAACTGGATAGGATTGGCAGAACTATCTGACTGAAGGCTGTGGGAACAAACAAGATAATAACTTTCCACTGGTCAGCTGCTTCGAAGACTGCAAGCTCCTGAAAGCCCTCTGCTCGCACAAGTATTGAGCGTATCAACCAGAACGAAGGGGTGATAAGCAGTGCCGATAAAGCTGCTGGAAGGCTATAAGTATATAAGATAGAGAAGTCCTTTAGATGAAGTTTCTTTATGCTTAACTTCTTTATATGAATAGCAGAGAAGTTCTTATTGATGGAAAGATGATTCATAACAAAAATCAAGATGAATCCCATTCCGAAACCAAGAATGGCTCCATTAACACCAAAATAATATGCTCCAAGGATTGTCAATACCGACTCTAAGACACTTCCTAACAATGTATTGATAGCGATTGCTTTGAAGTTTTCAAAGCCCATCAAAGCTCCGTTTTGTACGCCATTGATGATAGAAAAGAACAACAAGACCGCTCCTACCCTTACAGGTAATACGATGCTTGGATGATGAAGAATGTTATTGGCAATGAACGGTGCACCTAACAGTATCAGAATTGCCGTTATGATAGCCATTAAAAGTCCAAAGTAGTTCGTCGCTGCATAGACAGCAGGAATCTTATTAGCCTGATTCTCCCTATATTCTGCAATATATTTGGTTGACGTTACACCTAATCCTGCTGAGCCAAGCACAATAAACATATTAATCGTAGAGCGCACCATAGAGAACTCTCCGTATACTTCTTTCTGCAAAATATGGGCACAGATGATACCAACAACTAAGGTAAGGAACTTTGCTAAAGCCGTTCCAGTGAACGACCACACCAGTCCTTGCCCCCATTCTTCGTGATATGGAAGATGAGTTTATACGCGTTATGATATCCTTAACTGTAATCATCAACTATTCGCCCTTTGCTCCACCAAACAACAACGAGAAATTACAAATAACGAATGTAACCATCAGGCTTAGAAAAACAACGATAAAGACAAACGCCATTCGTTTGGGTCCAGCAGGCTTAACAGGTACAGACGCACTCTGAACTATTGTAAAAAGAAGGGTATGTTCCTGCAACTTTGCTTGTGCATTCTGTAGCTGAGTGCTCAATGCACTATAAGCATTAAACTTCAATTGCATATCATTCTCCAAGTCATCACGTTGTGACTGAAGCTCTTGTAAGATAACATCTTGGTTGGCATCAGAGAAGGTTGCATACTTCTGACGTGCGTTCTCATACTTCGTCTTCGCCTCTGCTACCAACTTTGTATAATACTTCACGTCGTTCTTCATCTTGTTTGTTTTATAGTTGGTGATGAAGTCCTGCAACTTAGCTCGTACCGAATCGGCAATCGTAGCACTAATCAGTGGGTCTTGATCTTCCACTGAAATCGTTATCAATCCCGTCTTGATATCGATATCACAGGCAATACTATTCTTTATATTTGTGAAGATTTCGTCTTGCTTTTTATTAAGCATAAACGGATTAATAGAGTCTGCTTTGCTTGTAAGACTATCCTTCTCACCAAAACTTCTTACCAATCCATCCAATCGCTTTAGCGTATGGCGACTCTTTCTGATGATTATAAAGATAATCATAGTAAGTGGTCTTTAACGAACCATCTTTTTGTCTCTACAGGAATCCGTAGCAGGCTCTTAATAAACTCATTAGACTTCATTAAGTCAGGATAAAGACTTGGCTGCAAGGCGTTGGCAGAAGCGACATCGCTCAAGATCTACGCCAAAGGAAGACGCAATAGAACTCAACTTACCTCCGCCCTCAGTATTATCCATCTCTGGGGCAAGCGATATATCGCATTTGTAATAGCGTGGAACAGGTAAAATCACTAAGATTGATCCTACCAAAGCAACGACAAAAACGATAACATATCGTAACAAGTCACGCTTGAGTTTTTTGAGAAAGGAAACTACTGTAACATTCTCTTTCTTATTGTCTTCCATTGAAACTATATTTTATTCTGTATTTATCTTTAACAATTAACTACGATATAAGAATAGAAACGTAATCTTAGCTATTTTATTGTATCAACTCTTGATAGATAACACCGACATTTCTTAGCTACTTCAACAATGCTAAAACTATGTTTTCCTTATCAGATTATACAACCGCTGACGGATAGGTAAAGGCATGACACGAGTGGTAAATCGGATAACTACACTTTGACAAAAACATGGAAAGGAATATAACCCATCTTTAGCATCCGTACCAAGATACGCACTTCATCACAAGCATAAGCCCAGCCACCTCTTCTTGCCACCGTCTCCTCCGAATAACGGAACCATAACAAAAGACTCCTGAATATTATAAAACCTACTCCCATTCTTTAGCATTCGCAACCAAAGGAAATAATCTTCAGGGAAATATTCTGTGAGATAACCGCCTACTGCCAACACAGCTGCCTTTCTATACATAGCTGTCGGATGGTTTATAGGACATCTATATTGAGCATATTTCTGTATCTCATCATACTTTTCAGGTACTTTTCTTATCGACTTAACCTGCGTCTTATCATCTGTAAACTCATCTATCCAAGAGCCTATTACGTCATAGTCCTCATGCGCTTGAAGCCAATTATACTCTACCTCTAACCTATTCGGTTTACAGATATCGTCAGCATCCATACGTGCCACAATATCGTATTTACAAAGCAGTAAGCCATCATTTAAGGTCTTGCCCAATCCCCTATTTTCAGGATATGACACCACTTTCAAAGTCGGATATCTTGAAACGAAAGACTTTATTACGTCATACAAAGCTTCCGTCAAAGGGCCATCCTCTAACAAAACGACCTCAGCAGCATCTACAGTCTGAGAGAAGATACTCTCTAAACTTTCACGAAGGAAAGCAGGATTATCTTTCTTATAAACAGCCATTAAAACTGATATGTCAATACGTTCCATACGTCGGTCTCAAGTATTATTTAACAAAAAATACTTAAATAAAATCGATTAATGCCGAAAGCAAACAACGACTCTATTCGTATTCTTTAGCTACAAATTTACAAAAAGAAAATAACAAATAACCATTCATAGTAAGAAGATTTCGCAAAATCAATTATTAGAGGATAATAATTATGCTTTTTCTGATGCTCGAATACAATATTATTACAATTATTGAGTTTTATTAAGCACAAGAATACAAGCAAAATGTCGACATATACTTTAATCAGTCTTTTTGCATTTGCCATGAGTGCCATTTGTGGATTCATTATGATTCCACAGATTCTCTCGTTTTGTAAAAAGAGAAAACTATATGATACACCCGATGCCAGGAAAGTACACAAGAATGCTGTTCCTCGTTTAGGGGGCGTATCTTTTATGCCCAGCATGCTGATTGCTACCATCGTAGCTCTATTGGCGTGGGTCTATACAAGCAAAGGCAACAAGATTGGTGTCAGTCCATGGAGCATCTTCTTTGGCGTGGGTATTACTATTATCTATATAACAGGAGTAATTGACGACATCTTTGGTGTGAGAGCAAGGGTTAAACTTCTTATGCAGATTGTCGTTGCCAGTCTGCTCCCTATGTCCCTATCTTTACATCAATAACCTTTATGGATTCTTAGGTATCTATGAGATTCCACCACTTGTAGGAACAATCTTAACCATTGGTGTACTGGTATTTATCATGAATGCTATCAACCTGATAGATGGTATTGACGGACTCTCTGCGAGCCTTACACTCATTGCGTTATGCGGTCTTTTCTATATCTTCCAACGTGAACAGATATGGATTTACTGCATCCTTATTGCGGGATTGATGGGCGTACTGATTCCTTTCCTTTACCATAACATCTGGGGAAAACAGGAAAAGAACCAAAAGATATTCATGGGCGACTCTGGTAGTCTGACACTCGGCTATATTCTTGGCGTACTACTGATTAAGTTCTGTATGTATAACCCGTATGTCATGCCTTACCAGAAGGGTGCAACACTCCTTTCCGTGACCTTACTCCTCGTACCGACCTTCGATGTATTCAGAGTTATCATCGTACGAATCTTACACCGCAAACCGCTTTTCAGAGCCGACAAGAACCATATTCATCATAAGCTGATGCGTGCAGGAATGACACAGCATCAGGCATTGATTAGTATTGTTGCGCTGTCGATAATCTTTATCCTCATCAACCTTTCTCTCTTCAATCATCTTCTTGTGACATGGATTATTGCGATTGATATTATTATCTATATCGCCTTCCACTATACACTCGATGTCTTTATAAGAAGAAAGGGCGGACTCCCTTTCACTGAATAAAGAGGAAGTAAGAAGGTAAGAGACAAAAAAGCAAAGAAGCGTTATTAATATATACACAAAAGGCAGGCTTACACCTGCCTTTTGTTATTTCGTAGCCATAATGACTTAAAGCAATATCTTAAACAAAAACTACCCTTCTGCATAGCTTTCACACCGTATCACTTTGTTATGTGCTTACGCCCCGCACCAATGGTGCTAAGCCTCCGCACATCATGTGTTAAGCATCAACACATTGCTTATAGAGGGACAAAACCTGCCATGAATATCAAGATAAGAATCCTAAGAAACTAATGATTCACATGACATCGACAATGTTCAATCGGCGACTACCATTTAGAATTTATCAAAGTAGAGCCTTACTGCCCCATCATTCAATATCATCGTTCGTCTGTCTATCTTTTCAATTCGGAACACTGGCGTGATACTTTTAATACCATATAGCCCTAATGTTGATTCATAAGCAGTGAGTGGTCGGTCGCCATTCTCACGGTCAAACTGGTAAGGAGCAGTCAACGTAAGTTGGTCATTATTAATTCGGAAACGATAGAGATAGCTATAATGCTGTCCCGTTTTATCCTCCATTTGTAAGAGTTTTGACTGAAAAGACCAGAAGACAACCTGCTCACTCAAATCTTCACTCGCAACGGATGTCATTGATTCGATCTTCACAAGATGCCACATACCCTCCATGCTTCCAGCATCATTGTCCGTTTCCAACGTACAAGAGGAGAAGAGGAGTACCAGCAGAGGCAAGACAAAGGATAATATCTTTATTCTTTTCATATTCTGTTTTGTTCTTCTTTCACATTAAAAAGACTATTTCTTTCCTAACAAACCTCGCTTCGTAATGGTCAACTGCACACCATAGTTGTTGCCACCGAGTACTGAACCGAAGTCGGCTCCGATGCCCATTCGGACATCAACGCCTCTCATCCACATTGGAAGTTTCTCTCCTTGCAGTGTGTAAGTTGCCTCTCCCATCAGACTCACGTTGTGCCGTTTCTTCGTGTAAGGCTGTTCGTAGGGTACCCAATCCCTCCTGCCATGTGCCGAGGAAACGCCACTTGAAATACTCTGAAGGATGACCACCTAAACCTACATGGAAACCCACGAAACGATTGTCTTTAAAGTAGATAGTCCCATCTTCATTATAAATTGGCGAACGATAAAGCGGATTACCTATGCCTTGTCCCCAATGTTGGAAACCTGGAAGAATATAATGGTTATAGAAGTTGTCCTTGCCACCGATATGGTCGGCTATCGTTATGGTATGATCATGGTAAATCGGACCACTCTGATACTTTGAGTAAAGATATTCAACGACAAGAGTGTTCAACCAATTGTCAGGCTTATAACGATATTCAAAACCTAATAGCCAGTCCTTGAAGTCATAAATCAGATAGCGACGTTGCTTCTTCTCTTGCCACTCGCTGCCCTCACCATAACCGTCATAGTCAAGCTGAAGCATGGCGGAATGGTCCTCAAAGAACTTATCGGCATAGAGTGAAAAGCCATGCCAGTCGCCATCATAGTTGAAACGCATCACCCAACTGCCTAACTGGTCGCCCTGCACATTCTGATAAGTTGTCTCACCATTATCAGCACCACCAGGGAGAAAAGCGTTCCAATAGGCACTCAAGCCCTTGCCATTCTCTATGGTTCTCATTACACCATGACCATCAGGGAGATAAGAGGTACCACCAAAAATACTAACCATCTCTAATCCCATCTCCAACGACCACGGACAGAACACCTCATCATTGCCCAACTTCAGATAGCCTGCCTTAGAATGAAAGAGAGCGCGGTCGGTATATTTCGACTGCTTAGCCGTGAAATCATGTTGCCAATTTTGGTCGGTCATCATTCCGTAGGCGATGTGTCCTTTGAGGTGCAACCAGCCTTTCGCAAAGGGTAGTGTCCAATAGTCTGACAATGCCAAACGCACCTGCGGAATAGGGCGAGCATTGATACCCAATGTCTGCGAGCCAGAACTGAGTTCATTATCCTTCATCTGCATCGGTTCTTCCTTGGCTCCGATGGTCAGTGTTCCATGTAACCATCGCCCTTCCACGTATGCCTGCTGGATAACAGCCTTACTTGTATAATTGATAGGAACCACAACGTCTAACCCATAGCCTAAGCCAAACTTATGTCCTTCATCCGTGCTCAATGGGCGTTCTATGCCCCCACGCAGATAGCCGTTCGCCGTCTCCAGCGAACTGAGTCCATACTTATTGGCATTGAGCCAGAGTGGAGTCTTGTCCTTTGAAAGGCTCCCCTGCATTTCTACCTTATATTCTAAGCCTTTTAATGGTTGCAACCTTGACGTGTCACGTCGCACTGGCTCTTGATACTGAGCCTGCATCGTTGATGTCATCAAAAGGACAACCAAGGTTGAAAATAACTTCTTCATCATTATAAAGTTAATACCAGCTACAAAGATAATAAAAAAAAGATGACCAGCAAACTTAATCCCTCAGCAAGTAAACGCAACTTGTTTGAATTCAAATAGAAAAGTGAATAAAAACAGTCCTCACCTCCTCTATTTTGCATTAACTCCGCACTGTGGCTACATATCTTTAAATCCAAATCAGCCATTAAAGCATAAACATATTTTGTTTTATTATCGCCATCTTGTTTGGCGTTGTAACGCAGGCGGAGTGAGCTACGTCAAGTTATAAAGACTGTAAGCTCACATTCGAAGTAATATAAGTCATACGGAAAGAACAAAAATATCAATGGTTGTAACCGATTGACCATTGGGGGGTGTTTCTTTAAGCTACAGACAGAGACTTATTCATAGTTACTCGAGAATAAAAACTTAACAATGTACCTTGCAGATGCTGCAAAGATAATAAGTAAGCATTTAGCTTTTTAAATGTTAAACTTATATTATTTTACATCTTTAATTTGCTTTTTATAGAATTATATTTTTTTACTTTTGAGGTCATAAAAAACAACAGATTGCAAATCTTCCTCTTCTTTCCAAGAGCAAGACTGTTTAACAGCCGTACAGAGGGGACTTCAAGAAGTTGTTGAGGTTTTCTCTTTTTTTGTTTTTCTGGTAAAGGAGATGATGAGGGTGCCTCGTTTATCATTTTTTTTCTAACAACTTAAAACTTTTCAATTATGAGTTCATTTAGAGCAACTTTGGAATTAGGTGGTAAGGAGTATGATGTACTCTTTTCTAACTACGAGTTCAGCCGTACAACTGACAAGAAGGGTCAGCCTGCATCAAGCATCTCTGGCGGTCGTATCAGTGTAACTATCGAGTCTACTGATGACACTTCTACCATTGAGGCTATGCTTAACAGCCAGTTCAAGCCTGTTGAGGGTAAGATTATCTACAAGAAGAGCGAAGAGGATGCTAAGATGAAGGAGATTTCTTTCAAGAATGCTTACATCGTTCACTACAAAGAAACGCTCGACGTTAACAACGAGGCTCCTATGACCATCGCTATGACTTTCTCTGCTGAGAACATCACAGTAGGTAATGCAGAGCTCGACAACCGTTGGCCTCGCACATAAGCTTAGGAAACATAAGGACTATGCAGAGCAAACTATGCTTAGCATGGTCCTTTTTGCTTTCAATATTCAAAGGGGACTTAAGTCAACTTTGTATTGCAATTATATCTCCTTAGACTGGAGATATAATACTCCAACACACGCCTATTAGCTTTATTTTATCTCAAAACAAACAACCATGTCAATTCCTTTCAACCCCATTACTATCAGCGTAGGAAAGAAGTCTCTTTCTTCTTTTATTTCTCTACAAATCGAACAAAATATAGGTAAACATCACCGATTCCAAATGTCTGTTGAGTTGGAAACGGGTAGCAATAGATATGTACATAATATCAATAGCAGCAAGGACTGGCTCGGAGAGAGTATCGTGGTCAAAGCGGCTAACAAGCCTATCTTCGTTGGTGTGGTGACAAATGTACAGTTACACCGAGAAGGAAGTGACTTTGGATGTATCATCGTTTCTGGCTACTCTGCTACTTACAGAATGGAAACGGCACATAGCTGCTTCTCATGGAATGATACTACCATTGGAGATGTGGTTAAGAAGCTATGTGAACAGGCAAAGGTGCAATTAGAGTTAAATCCAGAATTCAAAGAGAACAAGGACTATATCTGTCAATACGAAGAGTCCGACTTCGACTTTATCCGTCGTCTTGCTCATCAGTATCAAGAGTGGATGTATTACGATGGAACTAAACTAATCTTCGGAAAACCAAAGAAATTGGCTGATCCTATTAGACTGGAATACGGCACGACGCTATCGTCACTTGACATTGGTTTGCAGACACTCGCACGTTCAGAGCAGGTATTCTCTTACCACTCTGGTTCGGACCGTGAGATGGAGAGAATGACACCAGACCAAGCCATTGGACATGACAAACTGTCGGGCGATGCCTTCCGTGCATCATTAGGATTGTTCTCAAAGCCAGCAAGACAGCGTGCATTGCCACGTATCAGCGATGAGTCGGAACTTATTAATTACATGGGTCGTAAGCAGGCGGCTGAGACGGCTGAGACACATTACATCACAGCAGAGAGTCAGGTGCCAACCCTGCGTGTAGGCTCTGTCGTAAGCCTTTACAGTTCATTCTTAGAGCGTGTAGGAAACATATCTAAGGAGAGTTTGGGTAACTTTATCATTATCGAGATAACCCACGAGGTGAGCCAAGGAAGCTACTATAAGAACCGCTTCAAGGCTATCCCTGCAACGATAAAGGCACTGCCAAGTCCAAAGGTGCGTATGCCATTAGCAGAGACACAGATGGCAACCGTGCTTAGCAATGCTGACCCACAGGGTAAGGGCCGTGTGCGTGTGCGTATGAACTGGCAAACGAATGGTATGCAGACAGGTTGGGTGCGTGTGATGACACCTGATGGCGGTAGCAGTGATGACGTAAAGAGCAACCGTGGTTTTGTATTTATCCCAGAGGTAGGCGACCAAGTCCTCCTCGGCTTCCGTCATGGTGACCCAGCAAGACCATATATTTTAGGTAGTTTGTTTAATGGAGTTACAGGCAAGGGAGGCTTTGCTGCCAACCACAAGAAAAGCCTTACCACTCGAAGCGGTTCGACAGTTACCTTTGATGATACCGCCCACACTATCCTATTACAGACCACTCGTGCCAACAAAATCTTCATTGATGAATTAAATGGCACTATCACCATATCTTCTGCCGAAGAAGTAAATGTCAATACGAAGAATGTCAACATCAATGCATCAGAGAATATGAATGTAAATGTAGGTAAGAATTTCAACATGAATGTAGGAGAAAATGCTGCATTGTCTATTGGGGGTGATTCTTCTATGAATGTACAAGGACATTTCAGTAGTATTGTTTCTAAAGATGTTACTTCTCATGTTGAGGGTGATACTACACATTACGTTAAAGGCGCATTGAATGTTACAACTGAGAAAAATACAGTAATACATTCATTTGCAGAAATAAATATGGAATCTGAAGATGAAACTAATATAGCATCCAAGAAAAATATGTATATAAAGAGTGGAATAAAAGTTGATATAGCTAACAAAATGAAAAAGGAATAATATTTTTGAACAAATCATGTTATACATAGCCTTATTATCATGTATGGCTTGTAGCGGTCTGAATAGTAAAAATTCTAATAATAATGGAAAGATGGATACAGCTTTTATCTGGCGAGCCTTTGTTGCATCGCCAAGATTTTATCCTATGGAAGTAATGTATGCAAAAGTAAGGTTAGGGAATACAGACGAATGGGGTGGCACTATGGAACGCTTTACAGGGGCTGGACTTGGGGAATACAACGGTGTGGTTGACACAAGTAGTGAGTCGGAAGATGGCAAGTTACCTATGCCAAGTGCTATTGATGTGCTTTGGCTGTCACACACAGAAAAGAAATTCTATAGACTCAAGGCAGAGTTACCACATTATCTGCAACAAAGAATGCTTGAGATGTTCAGAACTCCATACTATGATTGGTCTGACAAGAAGTATTGGTCCTATGAGGGCTTTGTAATTAATATGCTTCCAAAGGGAAAAGTGTGGCTTTATCTAGATGGCATAGGGCGCAGGGAGCTAATATGTGACTCTCTTGTCGGTAAAGAGGTAGAAGTTTCATTGAAAGACTTTGATAAGGAAGGCTATGAGTATTATAAGACATTGGATGCCTTTTGCAAAGCTCGTCTCAATGATGATCCGAGAGTTGTTGAGAATCTCAAGCAGAACGGAATACCAGACACTTTGTGGGAAAAATATAAGCAAAGATATCATTATAATATAGAGTTCGATTTTGAAGATAAGAATACGGTCATAGAACATGACTATCTCTATCGTTACCTTACTGGAGAATTTTATCGTGAGGATAAGAAAGAGACACACTTCTTCATGCCAGCCGTAAGACAAATCGGAATGAGTTGGCATGTGGGTACAACAGAATATAATGGAGTCTTTTATTTTGATGAAAATGAGATTATTGAAACTTATGCAAAGGCATTTAATCCTTTAAACAAGCATGGGAAATTAATAGTACGTGTCAGTAAATATAATAATAAGTTTGATATTTACCTATTGGTGGATGGGAAAGAATATCTATTATTAAAAACAAAGATTCACGTGTTTTTACTATACACCACAAAATAAAAAAATAAAAAGATCATCTTTTTTTCTGGAATTATGAAGACGAAGAGATTAAAGACTATATAGGAGGATAAATAGATGTTTACTTATACTAAAATGCACAACTAATTCTGTAAATTTACCAAAAACAAAACCTTCTGACATCTTAAATTTAAAAATAGGTGTCTTCTTTGACGGAACGAGTAATAACAAGTATAATGTTAATTTTTACGAGCAAGGTCATACTATAAAAGATAGCTGATAAAGAAAAATAAGAAAAATTATGACAAGATAAAAAGGAAAGATAATCTTAACGGCAATACAGATTATTCAAGTTATAGATTTTGTACACGAACAAATGTTGCAAAACTTTGGTACATGTATGATACTAATCGTATGACAAACTCTGTAAAGGTTTATGGAAGGGGCCTGGAACATATCGTCCGTCTGATCAGCAGAAGCAAAGGAACTCTATATAATGATGAAGAAGGTAATGTGTCTTCTGGTAAAGATGATAATACTTTTGGTTTTACATATGGAAATGGAGAAACAGGAATCAATGCAAAAATTGAGGCTGCATGTAGCTTAGTTGCAAGACAAATATCAAAGAAAATAAAAGACACACCTAATGTAAATGAAATAACTATTCGGTTAGATGTTTTTCGGATTCAGTAGAGTGCAGCAGCTGCTCGCAGTTTTGTAAGTAGAATGTTTGAGGAAAAAGGGGAAACAGAAGGAAGGAACGTGTGCCTAAAGAATCATTTAAAGAATTTTGGTATAATAAAATCTAATCGTAAAATACACATGAGCGTACGACTCTTAGGGATTTTTGATACTGTTTCATCTTATAGTAATTTTGTTCATGTATTTCCAGTGTACAATGATGATGTACTTGAACTATCTTTAAAAATACCTACTTACGTAGATAGCACGGTTCATTTAGTTGCTGCTGATGAATATCGACAATATTTTGGGCTAACTAATATTAACTCTGCGGGTAAAAAAGGAAAAGAGATAATTCTTCCAGGAGCACATAGTGATATTGGTGGTGGTTATATGGAAGAAGAGACTGAACCCATTATGATGTATGGTAGCACTTATGGTGATAGACAGTGCCGTGGTTATCTATCATTTAAGGAACTTCACGATGAAAAATGGATTTCAGACTCCTTCTATAATGATTGGAGAACATCGTGGGATCGTTCGGGATCCGAAAGCCATCTTGTTCGTAAAGTAAAAGGGACCTATTCAAGAATCCCTCTCTATATAATGGGCAAAAAAATAGAAGGAAATAGAATTTTATTAAAAGAAAGTGTTTTTTTATAAGTTCTACTTCACTTACGAACTCCAACTTAAAAAGCTTTAAGAACAAAATTGTTTAATAAAGAAATGTATAAGTTTGAAGGAGGAAAAGTAAAGTTTATAAAATGCTAAAGACCCAGATTTAAAATTGATTTATGCTGCCCGAACATATTATATACACCTCTCCTCTAGGAACGAGCCTGGGCACTATGCAACCCAAGATAATGTGAGGATTATATATAACGGATAAATTTAAAAAAAATGTCTGTCGATAATAAAGTCTACATGTTTTTTTCGGAAATTATTTTCCCTAATGGTCATAAATATCATTACAATGAAGCTTTTGTGTTTTCCTCTATAAGAAATCTTGGAGGCTCTTCTGCCTTTCATATTAGCAGTATGAAAAATAGTAGAATCAACTATGGCATTCCACAAGACTTCGACTTCATAATGTCATGGTTGGGCAATGCGCTCTATCCTATAACAGCACGCATGGATGACTTGGGAGAAGCGAAAGGGATTGAGAATATTGATGAGGTGAGAGAGCGATATGCTACAGAGGGACAGAAAATCATAGATTACTATGAGCAGGATTCGCTGGTAGCTGACTATGTCAAAGGCTGTGTTGAGAAAGTACAAGACGAGAAAGAAGTGCTGCAGTGTATTTCGCAGAGTAATATCTATCAACTTGCAACGCTGTACATGGCAATTACTGCTCGTGAGTACAGATTGGTTGATTTCCCCTTTGCAGGAGATGTTATAACCTTTTGTCTGTCAGTAGAAGACGAGGACGAAGATGAAATACTTTTGAGCATTCCAGAGATAAAGACAGAAAGGAAGGTTCTTTCGCATGTGGGAAAAGCATACGTACATAAAACAGAGAAAGGAGCGTTCGACCATATCCAACTTATGCTGGAGGTTGAAATAGAAGATGAGGGATATTACACGCGAAAACTTGAATTAAACAAATCAGTGAGGAAGAATGGAAGACGAATATGTAGTAAACAGAGCTATATGTAGCTGTCAGTTTGGAACAGCACCCGGCTTTTTGAAAATTACCGACCATGATGCCGTGTGCATGAATGGTAAGTTGGTTGCAACAGACAAGACGCTTGGTAATGTGTTTGAAGGTGTAGGTTTTGCCATGTGTAACAAATCTTACCCATCAAAGCCTTGCACCCCAGTTGTTACAGGTTGGGTAGGAGCATACGACGGGGTGAGTATCAATGGCTCGTCATCCCCTTTACTTGGAACATGTAAGGGAACTTGCGCTTTGGGAATGAAAGATTGTATTACTTTCCAAACTACAGGACAGATTGCTATACCAAACATCATGCAAATAAAACAAGCCGCCCTCTGCCTTCAATCAGATATTAACCCATTGGGGAGAAATATGATTGAAACCTAAATAAAACCTAAGCTATTACGAGGTGAGCCAAGGCAGCTACTACAAAAACCGCTTCAAGGCTATCCCTGCAACGATAAAGGCACTGCCAAGTCCAAAGGTGCGTATGCCGCTTGCAGAAACACAGATGGCAACTGTGCTTAGCAATGCTGACCCACAGGGCAAGGGCCGTGTGCGTGTGCGTATGAATTGGCAGACGAATGGTATGCAGACAGGTTGGGTGCGTGTGATGACACCAGATGGTGGTAGCAGTGACGATGTAAAGAGTAACCGCGGTTTTGTATTCATCCCAGAGGTAGGCGACCAAGTCCTCCTCGGCTTCCGCCATGGTGACCCAGCAAGACCATACGTTATGGGGAGTCTGTTTAACGGAACGACTGGTAACGGTGGAGGTTCAAATAATAGTATTAAAAGTCTTAAGACACGTAGTGGTATTTCTGTTATCCTCAATGATGATAATAAGTCACATAAGCCAAAGATTTTTATTAATTGTGTGATACCAAAATAACTATTGCTGTATTGATGCTGTCTGATAAGCATTTTCTATAAGGATTAGGCATTTGCGTCATAATATATTCATTATAATGCCATTATATCCCTTTCTTACTATCTTTAGTCGATGTGCTTACCCTCAACACATGTTGTGCTGAGGGTAAGCACCAATGGTGTTGAGTGCTCTTTATGTTCTTATAGATGTTTTTTCTTAAAGAATTATTTCTCTATTTCCATTGAGTTTCTTAATCGATCAACTTATAGAAATTATACATTAGTTTTGCTCCTGACAAGTGAATGTGTTGTTAGAGGAGAATTTTACTTTATGATAAAGCTTTTATACTGAGCATTGTTGTAGATACAATCTCGATTTACAACTCAAGTTAAGCGTTGCTTGTATTAAAACTTAAATATCTGTTATATATTGTTTTTATATTTGTTGTAATGAAATTATATTTCTATTTTTGTCATTATTAAAAGACAACAGATTGTGAATCTTCCTCTTCTTTCCAAGAGCAAGACTGTTTAACAGCCGTACAGAGGGGACTTCAAGAAGTTGTTGAGGTTTTCTCTTTTTTATTTCCCTATAATATTAGGAGATGATAAGGGTGCCTTATTAATCATTTTTTTCTAACAACTTAAAAAAACTTTTCAATTATGAGTTCATTTAGAGCAACTTTGGAATTGGGTGGTAAGGAGTATGATGTGCTCTTTTCTAACTATGAGTTCAGCCGTACAACTGACAAGAAGGGTCAGCCTGCATCAAGCATCTCTGGCGGTCGTATCAGTGTAACTATCGAGTCTACTGATGACACTTCTACCATCGAGGCTATGCTTAACAGCCAGTTCAAGCCTGTTGAGGGTAAGATTATCTACAAGAAGAGTGAGGAAGATGCTAAGATGAAGGAGATTTCTTTCAAGAATGCTTACATCGTTCATTACAAGGAGACACTCGACGTTAACAACGAGGCTCCTATGACCATCGCTATGACTTTCTCTGCTGAGAACATCACAGTAGGTAATGCAGAGCTCGACAACCGTTGGCCTCGCACATAAGCTTAGGAAACATAAGGACTATGCAGAGCAAACTATGCTTAGCATAGTCCTTTTCCATTTCTTTACTTAAAGGGAGAGTTGTAACAATCCTACATACTCTGATTGCTTTCCCTTAAGATTCTAAATATAATGACACATAAGCTAATTAGCTTTTAAACTTCAAACACAAACATCCAATGTCAATTCCATTCAATCCAATCACTATCAGCATAGGAAAGAAGTCTCTCTCTTCTTTTATTTCTCTACAAATCGAACAAAACATAGGTACACATCATCGTTTCCAAATGTCGGTTGAACTTGAATCTGGTGGCAATAGATATGTGCACAACATCAGCGAGAATAGTAAAAAATGGCTGAGCGAAAGCATTGTCGTAAAGGCTGCTGGAACACCGATATTCGTGGGTGTGGTGACAAATGTACAGCTACACCGAGAAGGAAGCGACTTTGGATGTATCATCGTTTCAGGTTATTCTGCTACTTACAGAATGGAGACAGCACATAGCTGCTTCTCATGGAATGATACAACCATTGGTGACGTAGTGAAAAAGCTATGCGAACAAGCGAAGGTGCAATTAGAGTTAAATCCAGAATTCAAAGAGAACAAGGACTATATCTGTCAATACGAAGAGTCCGACTTCGACTTTATCCGTCGTCTTGCTCATCAGTATCAAGAGTGGATGTATTACGATGGAACTAAACTAATCTTCGGGAAAACCAAAGAAATTGGCTGATCCAATTAGACTGGAATATGGCACGACGCTATCGTCACTTGACATTGGTTTGCAGACACTCGCACGTTCAGAGCAGGTATTCTCTTACCACTCTGGTTCGGACCGTGAGATGGAGAGAATGACACCAGACCAAGCCATTGGACATGATAAACTGTCGGGCGATGCCTTCCGTGCATCATTAGGATTGTTCTCAAAGCCAGCAAGACAGCGTGCATTGCCACGTATCAGCGATGAGTCGGAACTTATTAATTACATGGGGCGTAAGCAGGCGGCAGAGACGGCTGAGACACATTACATCACAGCAGAGAGTCAGGTGCCAACCCTACGTGTAGGCTCTGTCGTAAGTCTTTACAGTTCTTTCTTAGAGCGTGAGGAAATATCTCTAAGGAGAGTTTGGGTAACTTTATCATTATCGAGATAACCCATGAGGTGAGCCAAGGCAGTTACTACAAAAACCGCTTCAAGGCTATCCCTGCAACGATAAAGGCACTACCAAGTCCAAAGGTGCGTATGCCGCTTGCAGAAACACAGATGGCAACAGTGCTCAGCAATGCTGACCCACAGGGTAAGGGTCGTGTGCGTGTGCGTATGAACTGGCAGACAGATGGTATGCAGACAGGTTGGGTGCGTGTGATGACACCAGATGGTGGTAGCAGTGACGATGTAAAGAGCAACCGTGGTTTTGTATTTATCCCAGAGGTAGGCGACCAAGTCCTCCTCGGCTTCCGCCATGGAGATCCAGCAAGACCATACGTTTTGGGTAGCCTCTTTAATGGAACAACTGGTGGTGGCGGTCTTGAAGGAAATCACATGAAGAGCCTCACAACTCGCAGTGGGCATACCATAAAATTGAATGACTCACTATCATCACTTGGAATAACCATCAAAGACATAAAGGGGAATTCCATCCATATTGACTCTGTAGGGGATGACATCATCATCAATGCAAAGCGGAATATTACCATCAATGCAGGAGAGACATTCACCGTAAACTGCAAGAATGCCAATATCCTCGCTGAGGAATCCATCAATATGAATGCTGAGCAGGATATTACCAGTGTGTCTGGTGAAAGTACATCTATACAGGCAGGTGAATCGCTTACAGAGATAGCAGCAGACAGTTATGTCCTATCTGCTAATGATGCTAATATACAAGTCACAGAAGAACATAATCTTCAGGCATCTACAATATCGGAGACGGCAGAGAAAATAAACATTGACAGTACGATGGAGGACCTCGACCTATCTTCTCCAAAGAAGGTCAACATCCAGAGTTCTGAAAAAGTAAATCTGTTCTAAACTATGTATATTCCTTTTAAAGCACTGACAGGGTCACACAAGGTGCATGGAGTCAGGACAGAAGTTATGCCAGACGGGGTGAGTGAAACGAAATGTGAGGCTTCTATAGAGTTTGTTCCACTTTCTAAAGATAGCAAAATCAAAGCTGTAGTGTATCTACATGCCATTGCGGATGAAGACGATGCCACGGCATCATTTGTGCATGATATAGAGTCTACTCTTAACCCTATATGTCTGGAACTGGACAATAGGGGTAAATGTGTTAGCATTTCAGACCATGACGAACTCTGTAGACGATGGGATGACAGTCTCTTTCTTTTGCGTGCCAAGTATGAAGGAGAATGGGTTGAAAAGGAACTACAGTTGTTGACTGATAGGGTTCATGACAAGAACCTTCTACTTAACATGATGAGAAGATATTACGTACTTTCAGAGTGGCTGGAAGCCGACTGGTCAGGCATAGAATTCACAGAAGGGAAAGGATACAGAGAGCACGAAGAGGTAGCCTTGGGAGTACCGCTTCTCTTCTCACAAGATTGTTCCATTGAGGACACAGAAGAAGGAATATCTCTACATATTGTTGGAAATGCTGACTTGAAAAAGAATGAAGTACAGCTTGAAAAGATTTCCTCCTTGGTGAGGCTCAAATAGAAGATATAACATCTATAGAACAACATTGTGTTGTAAAGATAACCAACCTTACAGAAGGTCCTCAGACTATATATAATCATTATATGGTTAAAGGGCAGGAGCAGATACTTAAGGATATTGAAATAAGTCTAACCTTTCAATAAAGAAGAATGGAAACAGGCAAAAACACATCAGCAGACCGTAATCGTAAACAGACTGGGAACAGTGAGGGAGATTGTTGCAGATAGTGCAATTTGCACATGTGACAAAGGTTCCAAACCAGGAACTTTCCGTGTTACCAGCCAGCAGAAGATTTACTGTAACGGCGCAAGAAAACTTGTTGCCACAGACCAAGACAAGGATATAAAGTCCTTAAATTTTGGAAGCTGTGCAGCAAAGAATAATGGTCCTTGTTCTCCGAATATCGTTTGGAGTAACACGTATAATAAGATTGCCATAAAGGGTAAGATGTATCCTTTGACTGTCAAGAGTTCTGGTACCTGTAAGGCTGGAGGTGGTAGAATCAATATACAGACATCTGGTCAACAGGTTGTAGTAAAGCCTTCTTCTTCACCACGCAAGGCAAATAGTACGGCACATAAGAGTCCGATCTTTACAGAAGAAGACTGGAAGCATTTGCCGCAGGATGACGAGAAGAGTCAGAACAAACGTGTTCCGGCAGCAGTGCAGGTAAATAATGTTCTTGTCAATGGTAAGAGGGAGATAACCATAACCCCTTATGATCATGAAGAACTCCTATTCACTACATCACTAACAGCAGGGAGCGTACGGGGTACTGGGGTCAAGTGGGATGTCTGTCATGGCAATCGTATGATTGCTAAAGGGTTGACAGAAGCTCCTGCACGTACTTACTTTACCAAAGAAGGTACATACTCTGTATATGCTTATGTTCATAAACCAGGCTCACCCAAAGGCAAAGGTGTGGTCAGGATAACTGTATCCTACCCTAAGTTCAAAAGTTTAGAATGGAAGGACGAGAATGGGAAGCCTGTTACTTACATTGGGTTGCGCAATAAAGTGTTTGCACATGTATCTTTGCCGGGCTGTAAAGGTATACCTGTCAATTGTCGCTTTTATTATAATGGATATGAGGGAAAAACCTATCTATCCGCCCTTACTCCAATAACCTTGTCTGCTGCAGGAAAAGTAAAGATAGCCCTTTCCCTTTCAAGCGACCAGTTAAAGAAGATAATAGAAGACCGTAAGCGTTTCAGCAATGGACAGAAAATAAGGATATATCTGGAACTGAGTTCTCGACATTGGATAGAAAACCTAACAAAGGTTTCACAGCACCCTATCCTATTCAATGACACGATAGAGTTCCGCAGCATGATCATTTATAAAGATTCTGACTGCAAAGAAAAACTGCAGGGTGGTATTGCTGACAGCGGGAGTACGGTATATGTGCATGTGTCTACATCCAATATAGAGATAGGCAAAATACGTTTGGATGTGTATAAGCACGAAACAAGTGCTAGCAAAGAGAAAAGTTCAGAGCCATCACCTGTATATAGTACCAGTTGTCCTGTCAATAGTACGGGTATCTACAAGTTTTCTTTATCGTTAGCTAAACCTCCATACGAAGAAGGTATAGCTTATAAAGTAATAGCCTCATGGTCAAAAGATAATCGAAGTATTGGCGACAGTGGTTATCATAGTAGCTGGGAGTTAATAACGATATCCAGAAAACAAAGCGAAACCCCGAATAATGTAAGCTTAACAAATATAGAAAGAAATAATGCTTATAACTGTAAAGGAAAGTATTGTCTCAAGAAGGGAGATAAAGGAAAACTAATAGAGGAAATAAATATTCGATTAGCTGGTTTTGGAGGGTGCCTTCCTTCTGATGAATTTACGGAATTAACGGAGAAGTGTGTACGCCAATTCCAACGTGATTATATGCAAATAGAACCAACTGGTGTTGTGTGTGGTTCTTTCTTAGTAGCATTAGATGATTTAAAGTAAATATTCTGTTGATTTTTAATAGATCAAAAATGCAATTGTGGAGGCTGTAAAGGATTTGGTAATCAATTATATTTATCAGAACGCGGAAATTCTAAAATTTTAGAGATGTATCGTAAATATGAATACCCTGGTATTCATCGAAGTTTATGGTGGGCTTTTAAAAAGCAGTTATGTTCTACTTAGCTAATAAAGAACAGAACATGAATATTTCTCTTCTATATATATTTTCGGGATACAGGTGTCATAATAATAATAGAATCCATCGTAGGAAAAGTACGAATCATATGGGCAAGGCAATGGATTTACATTTTTTATCATACAAATGATAAACATAAAAGACTGATACAGAATAACAAAACAATTGAAGAAATTCGTTCAAAGATATTTCATACATATCTTAAAGCAGGAAATGATTGGAAAATCAAAAATATTTTTAATTTAGAATCAACACGAATGGGCGCCACAACTTGGGTTCATTTTGATGTTAGAACATTTGACTTAAAATATTTGTCAGACCATCTCTTTGCAAATAGTCTCCAAAATGCAAATGGACCAACGATACTAGAATATGCAAAATCACTTGATAAAGGTGGAATCTGTAACTGTATAAATTCATCATTACCTGTCAACAAACCTACAAAGTCTAACAATATAAAAAATGACTTTAACCTTTCAGATGCTCGTGAGGCTCTTCAATATATTTATAACACATATGGGCGAGATATGGCTATAATAATTGAAAAGAATGTTTAGAGGTGAAACTGCTCATTTTGCCTCTGTTCAGTATAAAAAATGTGGAACTTGTGGTATGGAAGCTCATGGAGATGCCCCATATTACGGCTGGGACTCAAACTTCTTTGAGAAGTATCTAGAGTATAAGCCTGTTGGTATATATGAAATGTATGAATCAAAAGGATTAAGTGGAAAAGGAGGAAATGCTCAAGATACAAGTAAGCCAAAAAAGTATATAATTATGCCTTCTGTGAAGGCAACAATGGAATATTTAGTTTATTATATAAGAAAGCATAACAATAATTATGCAAGGTGGCATAGTACAAAAGCGAGTGCACAGGAAGCTTACAGAAGTCATCTGCAAGGTATTGTACCACGCATAGTTAAATCATTTGAAGAATAAATTATGAAATATATAAAACAATTTGAAATGAAACGTATATATATATTATTATTTGTAGTTGTTGCTACTTGTATAAGTAATGCGGGAATATTAAAAACATCAGAAAACATTCCTTTCGGAGATAGCTATTTTGCAACTACATCGTGTGATGAAAAGTTAAAGAACTTAATTATATCATGTCACAATTTTTAAAAACACCATTTAACAAAAAGGATATACATGCTGAAATAGAAGAGGAAATATCTGATGGAATATACAGAGTAAGACTCTTTGTATATAGTAATGGTGAAAAATAGTACAAGTTCAATAGGCTGGATTATACTTGACACCAAGAAGAATATTTTTAAAGGACATTTCTCTTGACCCAGAATCTCCTGTTATTCTCAAATATAATAAAGATTCTTATAAAGATTATCTTGAAAACTGCCTCGAAAAGAAAGTTCCTTCTTCTATAAAAACTTCTATAGCTACAAATTATGACAAAATACCAGTCATTCATTTCCCTTTTGAATACTCTTACGATTTTATAAATGATTTAACAGGTACAATGCACGTCAACAAGACTATAATGCATTTCATTTCCACTTTGGTAGATTCTGATACGGATCTTGGGAATTGCTGTATTGCAAGACTACCATCTACAAACCATTATCATTATCTTTTAATTTTGCTAGTGACCATGTTGGAGAAGGAAGATTTTTTATGTATATTAAATAACAAGTATAAACTAATAGATAGATTGCTCATCTATAAAGCTAAAAAAATATTAGCTGGAAGGGACAAATAGTAAATTCTATTTACACTATATCATTACTGGAAGCAATAAGATTATTCTAAAAAGAGATGATAGCTCAACCTAAAAAGGATATAGTAATTAAGAAAAAGAATATATTTTTTTGTAGATGGAAAAGTTTAGGTTACATTAATGAAATAAAAAAACATAAAATGTAGAAAGTGTCCTATAGAACAGTGTCATTTACAAAAAATGAATTTATCATTGTTCTGTTATTTAGAGTATGCCCCATTAGTATAATGACGCGATAGAGTTCCGAAGCCTGGTCATTTATAAGGATTCTGATTGCAAAGAAAAACTGCAGGGTGGTATTGCTGACAGCGGGAGTACGGTATACGTGCGTGTTTCTACCGCCAATATGGAAACTGGCAAGATACGTCTGGATGTATATAAGCACGAAACAGGTAACCAAGAAGAGAAAAGTCCCAAGCCATCACCTGTATATAGTACCAGTTGTCCTGTCAATAGTACGGGTGTCTATAAGTTCTCTTTGACGTTGGCAGCACCTCTATACAAGGAAGGTACAGCCTACAAGGTTGTTGTCTCATGGATTTTTAGTAGTCAGTCTTCCAACGGAAATATAAATAATAATACCAACAGACAGACCTCAAAGGAACCCAAACAATACATACTTAAAGGGAAAGAAGTCTTCTTCTCTGTCAAGCGGTATATCCCCATGCCAAAGGCAGAACCCAGCAAGGCGAATGTTAATCGCACAGAGCCTGAAAAGGGTGGATGTCCACGCTGTAGTGTTCCATTACAGCAGAGCAGCTTAAAAAAGTTTTCCCAAAAACTTCAGAAAAAACACGAATAAAAATTGATTCTTCCTTAAATGCGTAGATTGTTTTTAGAATGAGATTAATCCACATACATGGTATGATTAGCTCCAATAAGATGGTTTTTATAAAGGGGATAAACTACATGATAAACGTAATTAGGTGTGATGTCTATCTGTCTTCTACAAAGAACTTATTCCCTCATTAGTTGGAGTTTGTAAACTATTTTCGTACGACACGAAACCAATACATGCTCTTTTGGCTTCTAAAAGACGCCTAACTGCCTTGCAATAGGTGCCCTTTAAGAGCCTTACTAATGCCCTTTTGAAATCAATTAAGCACCTTTTTATTTTGCTACTTTATAACTAATTGATTTCCTGTTGATTGCAGACCTTCTTTTTGTATATATTTTTTTGCCGTTATTTATAGATGTCTTATTTGAGATTATGTAATGATTTTTCAAACCCTTACCTGCAGAGATTTTCGAAAGTTTTAAAAATGAAAAGGTTTTCAATGAAAGAAGGTGATAATAGGATAGATAGTTGACTGCCTTAGCCATGTTTTTGTTTAATGAGAAGCTTCGGTCCTTCCGTTTAAAGCAATACGAAAAGCGGCCACACATTTAATGGAAGAACCCAAAAAGTTCTAAGGATTTCAGATATTTTTATATCTTTGCAGTATATTATTCAAAGTTATTAGAGGCTTGTTAAAATAGCCCAGGCATATCAACTTTAAGCCATAAATATATTAAGGAACCGAAAATAGTTATCTTATGAAGAAAATATATCTTCTACTGCTTACTCTAAATGTAGTATTAATGAATGGATGCAAGGAACAGTCTCCAAAGCAGAGCTCAAAAACAGCAGGTTCATCAAAAAGAACTGTAAAGAGTGAGGTAGACTTGATAAAGAAGATGACCACGAAATCAGAGAATATTATAGAGAACTTGCGGAAGTGGGACTTGATGGCGTTACGGTAATGCCTATAGAGAAGAAAGTGGAGTATACAGATCTTGCAGTGGAATTGAATTTCGAAATCCTTAAAAGGATGGGGGTTCTGCCTGTTAGCGATGCTGAGGCGCAAAAAGCCATCAAAGTATTATAATATAGATATATCTGAAAGTAATAACTCTCTATTTAAAAAGGACTCTCGCAGATATGTATTTAAAGATGGACTACCTCAAGAGCGTTTAGATCAGCGTAGGTCTATGGACGATGGAGCTACGGAAACCCTATTTTGCTTTTGGTATCGGAATATTTTTGTCCCTAAATATAACTATATTATATTCCACCCTATTATCGAAGGTGCTACCCAGCTTGAAGGCTTTGATGATGAAGATGCTGATAATAATGTACTCAAAAAGGGTAAATTATCTTACAGGATAGATGAAGAACTTTTCTATAAGAATCAGTTCATCTTCCACGACAGCAAGGCAGCACTCACTTGGCTTATGAATAATGACAGGGATTTCCTTCGTGAGTTGTTCCTGAAATACGGCTATGACAAGTCTGATATTATCAACAAGATGATGATAGATGAAGTGAAAGGAGAGGAAGAACTCCCTATAGGAAAAGAGTACAAGGAACTCTTTGTTTCAAAAGCTGCGGATGGAAGGCTTCTCATTCATCAAGGACTGCTGCAGTATATGTTGAAACATGCTGACAGAAAGAATCTATATTACTGTATATTGGATGAATATTTATCATATTTGTTGGATTTAGAAAATGAACCAGAGTTCGACGACCTGACAAAGGATGAAAGATACAAGGCTGGTGCATACATCGGGTATTATTATGGTCTGATGTATGAGAAATGTATAGGGACACCTTGTGACAATCAAGGTTTTGGATATGCCCTGTACTATCAGAAAGACTTTATTTCATACATCAAGAAGAATAATTACTTCCACCTAAAGGACTTCGATAAGATAATACAAATTCAATATGACCGGTATCAGGAAGGAGTTGAAATAGAAAGCCACCGTATGTCTGGTGAATAGTATAATATTGTGCTATTCCTTGACGTTATGAGGATGGCGTATATATCATAATTCTATTCAAAACATCAAAAAAGATATGAAACGATTCTTGTTTATAAGCTCTTTATTACTATGCCTTCTTACTTTTACACAGTGTAAACCAAATTCTTCTAAGGATAATACCCTTGCTGTAAAGAAACTAATGAACAACGAGAATAAGAAAAAGCATGAGATAGATTCCTTAAAATATTGGGGAGTTGATAAAGATAAGCTGTTGAAGCATTTAAAACTTCAAGAACTTGCGTGGTATGGTGGCGATTTTCGAGATGATCAATCAAAACCAAGATACATGCCGACACTGGAGGATTTTCTCTTGACAATACCTTTGGTGGAGCATTATTTATATACTCATGGCTTTAAGAAACCTTCAAAAGAACTATTTGAAAAAAGAATCAAACAAGTTTTTGGAAAAGACCTTGGAGCAAATACGAAGTCAACATTCATAAACCTTAGTAATGAAGAGAGTTTCGATTTTGCCTCTTCCTTCTTTGCCATCAAAGATAAGGGTTTCATAACCTATAATTGGCTTCTCAGAGATTTGATATCTGTCAATGGGAACACGATTAAATTCAAGAGCACGGCTTTGAAACAAATCTTGTTATTAAACAAGTTCTTGATTTATAATGATACAGGTGCGTTGAAGCAATTAGAAATGAATCAATGGGGGGGAGAAATTGATGACATTGGCGATTATTACGACAGTAACCGAATGTTAGGTGATTTATTAAAAGAATATTCTTATTTTGGAAGTCCTGAATTGAATCAATGGTTCTTTAATACGGAAAGGGAAAATCCTTTTGCTTTCCTTTGTTATATATTTGATAAAGGGAAAGGGAATAACCTTATTGTGCATCCAGAACTGATAGAGACTATCGAGAAGAATACCACAGGCAAGAACAGTTCTTATTACAATGATAAGTTCTTAATATGTGTGTATCAGGTGTTACAAGACGAAGATGGTATGAATGATGCACATTTTAATCTGGAACAAAAGGCACGAATGTTTTGTTATCTTGCAAATTCTGAATATAAGATGCGCAACAAATATGCCGATTATATCCCATCAACCGATTGGATTCGAACCTCTATGACCTATGTAATAATGACCAACTGCGAGAAAGTCTACTGGTATGCACGTGCACACAAGTTCTTTGGTATCAGTAGTCCTGAAATGATGGATAAAATAGAAAGGGAGGGATTAGACTTGAATCCTCCTGGGGGTGACGAATGACAGATTAGGGTCATAAGTGACAAAATTCTACTATACGGTTATAAAAAACAACTTTTTATACTTTTGCAGCACATTATTCAAAGAAAGATATGAAAAAAATATTAGGCTTAGTTTCTTTATTTGCACTGACAATTATGTTTGTTCAGTGTACAGGAAATTCGAAACGTGTGAATACTGTTGCTATGGAATCGCATAAAACAACACATATTCACTATGATAGTATAATCAGTATGGAAAGATTAAAAGAAATAGGCATTGACAGAAATACCTTGCTAAGACATATAGAATTACAGGAGAATGCATGGAATGGAGGTGATTTCCGTGACGACCAATCTATACCGCAATATATGCCTACAGAGACAGACTTTCAGCTGACTATTCCCTTGGTAAAATACTATCTTTCCACCCATGGCTACAAGCAACCTTCTACAGAGTTATTTCAAGAAAGAATCAAGTTTGTTTTTGGATATCAGTTGAAAATGGATAAGACAAAAGGCTATGAGGGAATTGGGACTGATGGTGACTTCGACTTTACCTTGCCCTATTATGCGATATATAAGAATAGGTTCATAACTTACAACTGGTTACTTCGTGACCTATTATCCGTAGAGGGAGACAAGATAAAATTGAAATCACAGGTCTTTCAGCAAATTAAAGCGCTAAACAACTTTATCTTCTATAATGATGTAAATGCTTTTAAACTCTTGGAAAACTTACAATCCCAAGGAGATGATGATGGTCTTGGAACATTTTATAATGGAGAAAACATATTAGAAGATTTGTTTGCCTCTTATAATTATTATAAAAAGTCCCATGCTAAATCAATGGTATTTTCTCAAGTATAAAGATGAACCTTATGATTTTGTAAACAGAATATTTGATAAAGCTCCCAATAATAATATAATTGTACATGCATTACTGATAGAGACAATAGAAAAACACTCACTGGGTACTAAGCATGACTATTATGATGACAACTTTGCCAATTACGTATATGACCTTATACGAGATGAAAATGGCATGAATAGTAAGCACTTTACTATTGAACAGAAAGCCAGAATTTTTTGTTATTTCGCAAACTCTGAATATAAGATGCGTGAGAAGTATCGACAGTATATCACGTCAAACGTATGGGATCCTATGCCTTGGACTTGTCTGATAATGCTCCGCTGTAAAGAGATTTATCAATACGCGCGTACGCATAAATACTTTGGTATCAGTAGTCCTAAAATGATGGAAGAATTGGAACATGAAGGGATTTCAGACGAATCAGACGAACCTGACCCAGAGTAAATCGTGAAGGGAGCTTAGAATGTTTAAAACGCAAGGGTCAATTAGCAAAAAGAAGAGCTGAAGGTTATACGAATGTCAAAATAGTTATTTTAACGTGAGTTCGACGAATTCAGAACAATGCAAGCTGTGCGTCAATGGTTCTTTGTATATTGATGCACGACTTCTTTGGAAACAAGCAATAAGCAGCAATTGCTCCTAAAAGTTGATGATGAAATGGTCAAAGCATCTTTGTCTGGAGTGTTCCACTTGCGCAATGTCTTAAGTTCATCATTCACCGTTTCTATAAAACACGAAAAACAGAATCGTGGAAATGAATCATTATCAGCATAAATTCTGCCTTTGACATTGTAGAACTTCGATAACATTTTCTTTTTCCAGTAGGTTTTAGCGTATATTTTGTTGTCATTGCATCAAAAAGCTTGCAGAAGTCGTCTGCCATACAAAACATTTCAGTAACTTTGTCCTCGGTGATCATAGCGATTTTTGTTAGTAACTATCTGTGTGTTAGCCCTTAAAGTTTCATCAAATTCCGCTAATCACCAAATTTATAAACACTTATAATTCGTGGCGTAATGGACATTTGGTAGGCTGAAAAACTCTCGGAATTCTTTTTATTTACTACCTTTGCAGCATTTGAAAATCTATGAATAAAAACTGTATCTTCTGTAATAGCTCAAATGTTAAAAAGAATGGGCATCGACGTTCTGTTCAGATGTATTCCTGCAAGGATTGTAGTGAACAATTTCAAGGTGGTCTGCGTATAAATAATATTTCTCTATGGAACGACTATCTGACGGCAAATCGAACGATATCTGATCTATCCACTCTTTATAAATGTTCAGAACGAACCATACGACGTAGGTTGAGCTTAGTAGTAGATAGCTTTACTGCTACTTACCCCAAATCTGCAGTAATAATATTGGATACAACATACTTTTCCAGGACATTTGGTGTGATGCTGTTTCAGGATGCTTCATCAGGCAAAATACTCTATCGCAAGTTTGTCAAAAACGAAACTAACAGAGATTATCTTGATGGACTTTCAGTATATTGCGGAGCGTGGAACTATGATAAAAGCAGTGGTGTGTGATGGGCATGTAGGGACTTTTACAAGCTATAAGTTTCTGTCCCGTACAAATGTGTCAATTTCACCAATTTCAGATAGTTAGAAGACTCTTACTAACAACCCACATTTGCCTGCAGGCGTTGAGCTGTTGGCATTAATGAGAAGGATGTTCTCTATGAGAAAAGAAGAGTTTATAACCGCTTTTTAATAAATGGTGTGATAAATGGAAAGAGTTCCTAAACGAACGAACTATCCTAATCTCGGGTAAGACAACTTATACACACAGAAGGCTGAGAACGGCAAGACGTTCTATTAAGACACATCTGCCATGGATCTATACGTGTGAGGAGTATCCGGATATGCAAATACCTAATACAACAAAACCTGTTGGAAGGATTTAACTCACAACTTAAAAGAGCACTACATAATCATAATGGATTGAATGAAGCTAACAAGAAGAAGTTTTATAGATGGATTCATAAATACAAAAAAGTAGGCTGGAATAATCAGCCTACCAAATGTCCATTACGCCTAATTCGTCGAACTTATGTTATTTAGATTATAAAAAGAAAAATCAATTAACAGAAGCTGAAATGAATATACAGCGTAACAGAAATAAAAAGGTTATAAGTAATTCTATGATAATAATAAAGTTTTTTTATTTTTAGACGTATTGACCTTTGTGTCAATTGGATGTATAAGTTGTACGAATAAGAAAGGTGCAGAAATGAAGATAGTGCATACAACACAGGAGAAAGATTCAATATCTTCGTCTCTATGTAAGAAAATAGGAATCCCAGAGGATATGATTCTACCCATAAACTCTCAAGGAATGGACTCACTAATGAAAGTCTATCAGACTTCTTACCTGCAATCATCCTCTGAGGATGAAGAAGAGGATGAAGTGCATATTGATGAACGATATATCAACATCCTGATACCTTATGCTTTCAACGATTTGGCGAAGCGTGGTTTTATACCTGTATCTTCTGCTTTGTACAACAAAAAGTTGAAAGAGTTAGGTCTTGCTCCCGAGCAAAGGCAGAAACAGCCTTATATCTATGAATATAAACACTATTTTTCCTCACCGACAATTATGCAGGGATGGACTGATGACATAGCAGAAGACGGTATTGACAAAAAAGAACATGAATATATTCGATACGCTCCTATCAGTAATATATTTGTCAAGGGCTATAATTTCTGCCTACCAAAACCTATGTTGGATTCCTTTCTGAGGAATAATAAGGGTAAAATAACGTTTCATTTAAGTGATGAGATTGTACATCTAAATAGATTTTTGTTCAATGATAGCAAAGCGAGTTTCGCCTGGCTACTACACAATAATCCTGAAGCTTTGAAAGATTTACTTCTATCTTATGGATATGATACGAATGAAACTATCAATGAACTGGTACTAAAGGATATATCGAACGAATATACCAATGTGGAAGATGTCTCTGGATTAATAAATACGTTTATTCGTAAGGTATATGACAAAGAACCTCATATAGAAATCCGAGAGGGGTTAATGAAGACTATACTTCGGTTACCAGCCAATGATAAAAATTTGAAATGGCAAATAATTCTTGAAACGTATATTGATTATCTCTTGAAGAAAGACAAAGCAGAGGGGCCTTATTGGTTGTCTCACTTTACGTGGGAGGAACGATACAAGGCTGCTGCCTATTTAGGGTATTACCTATATAAAGACCGTCTTCGATATCAGCAGATTGGGAGTACAGGTTTTGCCGATGAGTTGTATTATAATAATGAGTTCAGAGATAATCTGGAAAAGCATCATTACTTCATGCTGCCAGGCTTCAAGGAAACCTGCGGTAATATATATAAGGAATATGACTTTCTGGTAAAGAGTTCGCATACTGGAGAATAATAGGCTGCCCTTTGCAATACCTAAAGAGAATACCAAAAAGTTCTAAGAACTTCAAGTGTTTTTTATATCTTTGCGGTATGTTGTCTAAACAACTCAATGAATATGAAAAGAATTGCTTTTAGATCAGCGTAGGTCTATGGAGCTACGGAGTATGTCTGGCGAGCAACACAAATAAAAGTCAAGATATGAAAAAGAATATAGTATTAATAATAATCAGTGTATTATTCTTTGTTGGATGCTCTGAAGCACAGAGAAAGACAGGGCGTCCTTTGCCAAAGGTGCATAAAGGAGCTACAGGCTCCTTGGTTCAGCCTGTCAGCGACAAGGCAGTGGCAGAGTGGAATACTATCAATCGCACGTATGCCGCAAAGAAATACCAACTGAAAGACAGTTGGGAACTTGTGTCCTATTATGATTATTCGGTCACAGAAAATGAGAAAAGCTTGGAGGAACTTCAGAACATGAAGATACAGATACTTGGTGACTCTATCCTTTATCTGAATGGGAAGGAAATCAAGGTTTGCCGTACAGACCGCAATCCGTTTATGTACGAACGAGATGCACTTTACTACGCCTATCTAAAAGATTACTTTGCTCTTCGTGGCATCAATATATCCAATTCAGTTCCTGTTTTGCTTATACAGTCGTCGGAACACGAGATATACAGCGATATGTTGGAGTATATTTATACTGGTGAGTACCTTGTGTTGTATCATAATAACATTGCTGGTGTTTTCAAATACGTGAGAAAATCTGGTCAGGGACAACCTTCTCTTGATGCAAAGTTAGAATATACTCAGGCCGACTTGTATCAGGATGTAAAAAAGGAGATGAGTAGCAAGCGTGCCCGTGAATATAATATTCGTCCCTATAAAGGAAAACTGAGAGTATGTATGGGGAAGAGTATATCCCAGATGAACAGCAGTGGTGGTTTCTATTTCGTGAAACTTCCTAACTATAAGTCTTTCCCCATTTTTGTTGCTTATAACTGCAACGAAGACGATGAGTTTCTTATATATACCTACAAGAATGGAATGATAGACGAAGAGAACAGTATCAACCTAGCTGCCTTCAGCTCATATAATGACATAAAGGAAGACTTCGCTATCTTTACGGATGGTACAATCTATGTGCGAACTGTAGAGGGCAAGAAGACCTCCATAAATGTTTATCGTATCAATGATGATGGTGACTTCTATAGATTGGAGTAAAACGGAGGATTGTATAAAGACGACCTTATGTATCTTCGGAGTAACTTAAACCCAAATCTCTAATATTGGCTTTTTAACAAAAAGATTGATTAAATTTGTACTTAGTACTTGAATCTACCAACACAGACAATAGTCTGAAAAATCATGACATAATTTCGAAAAAAGACCTAAAATAAAGTGGGAAAAAGACAGAAAAAAGAGAGTCTGCAACCAACAGGAAATCAACCCATTATGGAGTCGTAAAAGAAAAAGGTGCTTAAAATGGATTTCAAAGAGGCGTTAATAGAGACTTTAAAAGGGCATCTATTGCAAGCTCAATTGGGCGTCTTTTTCAAAGCCAGAAGACCATGTATTGGTTTTGAGTTGTATGAAAATAGTTTACAAACGTTGAGTGATATGAGGAATAAGTTGTTTGTAGAAGACGGAAGGACATGGTAAATATTTTGCCTTTTCTGCATTCTTATCTTGTGCTTTATCCCTTTATGTGAGACCGATCCGATTTTTGGACAGTCATACCTCTTACAAGTGTATAAGCCTTTGTTCTTTTTCCAATCTACGTATTTAACGGGAGAGCCACAATGAGAACTATTTTTATATTATACTCTCTTTATAAATGTGTTCTCTACATTCTTATTCAGTAAAGGTTCCAGATGAAAAAAGAGAGGCTTGGTATTGTTTCCAGCCTCTCTTTTACTTACATTATTGTGGGAACCTATTCAAATGCCTGTACCTGCATGCCTACATAACGTTCATAGTAATTACGTACATAGACATTATTTAATTCCGTATCTATCCCAAAGCGAAGACAGTTGGCTGATATGATATTACCATAACCTGCACTTCTGGGACCACTGTTAACTGGATTTGGTGTACTTGCCCAGTAATAGCCTTTTTTTTCCTAAATCGGTTAATTTCCCATCCTTATATTGTCCAAGTGCTGGAAGATAGAAATAATCACTTCTTACTGATGATTCTGGTTTGCCAGAGATTGCTACAGTAAATTTAATATCTCCACCTGAAATCCACGTATTTGTACCTGGATAGTTTTTCTCAGAACTAAATTGTGAAATTTTGCTCTGTTTCTTTAGCCAGATGCCTCCTACATAAAGATGGTTTGCAAATACCCATAAAGTTTTGTTATCCAACCGTGGAGATCCCGCCCCAACATACCACGTAAGTGCTTCGAAGGTCGGCTCATCCTTGCATGAGTTTATAGCCTTTGTCCGGACCTTATACGTGAATGCAGTATTGTACCATCTTGTGTCCGCTGATGATGTTGCATAGTTTGTATTTTCAGCGTTATTGAGTAAAGGCTGACTGTTCTCATACCCATCCCAATAATTGCTCTTTGCATCCCACATGTAATAATTGGTCTTGCGAGAAGTATATGTCGCCATGCCAAGGTCAGTCTTGATTACCTGATTCTTTCCAGCAGTACAATTTATACCCCTATATGTATATGAAATAGTGCTATTTGTACCAGTTACGGAATCATATAGAGTATAAGTAACCTTAAAGGTTGAGTAAGTTCCTGGAGCTACAACCATTATGGCTGCATTCTTAGATGCTGTAGCGGTAGTAGGAATAGGGGGAAACCAGGTGTTGAACTTGTTCCGTTCAAAGTCAAGGTTACGCTGTTAGAAGAACTATTTGCAGCTCCTAAACCGCTGTCGCTAAAATTGAACGTTCCAGCAAGCTTTTCACCGTTAGCCGCTTCAACTTTGATTTGTGTTACTACAGCAGAAGCATCCAACGCCTCTTTTGAGTAGTATGGCATAAATGTTATGTACGAAGCCTTATGACTGAGAGTAAACTTATAGGATCCATCTGTTTGGCGTGTTGCAGTACCGACACCGCAGTCTCCAACAGTTCCTAACTGAGTTGCATTGTTGGCTTCGTCCTGATTCTGACTTGTTGCTATTGTAACAGTGTTACCTGAAGTGCTTGCGTTCCCTGTGTATCTAACAGGATAGCTCGCTGCCGTATAAGTTCCATCGAAATAGAACTTTGCAGAAGTTGTTGTTGATGTAATATTGTTGGAACTACTTGCTGTTAGTGTAGGAGATGTTGTAGAGCCACTTTTTACCCAAATATTGTCGTTTGGAGTCCAGTAGAAATCTACCCCTGAATTATAAACGCCTGAGGTACGTGTCTTAGCCTCCGAAGTAATAGAGAAAGAAGTCTTACCTGTTAAATCCTTATCCTTAGCACTATTGCTATAATCCGCGTCACTTACATTGTCATTAGAACAAGCCGTCAGCCCCATAAGCAAGCATGTAGCAAACAAACTTGTGAACTTGTTAATCTTCATAATTCTTATTGATAATTATTTTGGGTTAATCTGGTTCAACATCAAACGTGTTAGTGTTGTCATCATCTGCCTTTTTGTGATCAGACTCAAAGGGTGAGTTTGTCCCCATGATTGGTTCTGCCGATACAGGAATAACTGAAAGCTCAGGGGCAACAGTATTCCTTTTTTACATAATTTTTCTTTGCATATCTGTTTTTATATGATTATATCTCTCTAATCTACATGCGGCATCTCTGTAAATCACATTATTTATTGATAGATGTCATCGAATTAGTAGGGCAAAAAAGTATTTACACTTTTTAGATAAACAAGTTTACCTCCCTGATTTAGATAATAAAAATTATATTTATAAAATATTAACCTAAACTTCTTATCTTCTGCTACATTTTTGGCGTATAGGTCACATTTTTACCATAAGTCTCTTACATCAAAAACTATTCGATAAAAATATAGCTGCCAGAAAGAACTTGCCTTCTAACAGCTATATGATATTACCTAAAATCTAATCGTTTACATTTTTCAATTATTTTATGTTTTGAACTAATCGGCTCATACATCCCTGATTAGAAACGGACCTATCATTCGACCTAATATATGTGTATGTAAATCTTATATGCGCCACGCTGTTTGTGTTATAAGAAGAAGTGGAGAAAAAAGAATCCATCAAAAACTTATTTTTCCTGTCATTGCTATCATCATCTTTAAGCATGTAATCATTTAATATTTACTCTATTACGCGAATTGTTAAAAGTGACAGCAACATAAAACTAAAACTAACTGTATATAAATAAGGTGAGATTTTAGGACATTATATCGTACCAAACACAAGTTTAGGGAAAATCCCCCACTGTATAGGGGAAATCCTTTTCAGATGTCTTTTTTTCTTCGTTCCTTTGCATCATGAAAGTTAGGAAATGCTTTTCGAAGCACAACCGAAACTTGAATAATAACATAAAAAAGATAACGATTATGAGAAAGATAGTACTAACCCTCATCGCATCGCTCATAGTTATCGGCGCATCAACAAGCGCAATGAGTTATGAGCAAGCTCGAGTACAAGCACTCTTTCTAACAGATAAGATGGCTTACGAGCTGAATCTGACAGAGGCACAATATGAGGCAGCCTACGAAATCAACTTGGATTACCTCATGAATGTCAATACGGTAGACGACCTCTATGGAATATATTGGTCACATCGAAACGCAGATTTGAGCTATATCCTATATGATTGGCAATATCGTGCATACGTTGATGCAGTATATTTCTACCGCCCACTGAGATGGGACGCAGGTTACTGGAGATTTGGCATTTATGCCCGCTACCCACGCCGCGACTATTATTACTTCGGACGACCATCGTTCTACAACGTTTATAACGGAGCCCATAGCTGGCGAATGAATGGCGGAAGAAGTTGGTATAACGGAAGAGAAATCTTCTACGGCGGAGATTATAACAGCCGATATGGTATGAGAGATTGCTACATACGTGGCGATTACAACAGAGGAGGAAACTACTATTATAACAATGGTCCTACCTATCAGAACGACCGCCCACGCAGCTTCGGCAACCAGCAACGCGGAAACTTTGATGGACCACGTAACAACCAGTACTACGCACCACGAGAGAGTTCGACACGAACAACGGTTACTCAACCAAACTACGGTGGCAACTTTGGTGGAAGTAGAAAACTATGGTGGCGCAACAAGAAGCTATGAGCCAAGTCGCTCATTCAGCTCACCAAGCAGCAGCTTCGGTGGAGGTGGCGCAACATTCGGCGGAAGCCGTTCAGGTAGCAGTAACAACTCAAACGGAGGAAGTTCCTTCGGAGGACATAGATAACGACATTAAGATATAATAAAAAGACATTGATTCAATCAGGTTTAAATACTAAGCATTAAGGTTTAAAAGATTATAAAGATATTAGACGAATTAAGGTATTAAAGATTGTTTAGCAGTTAGCAAACCAATGAGTAAGACTGCATTCAGACCAAATTAGAGATGTAACAAAGAGAGTTATTTAAATGAAGGAGAGGAATTTCACGTGATGTGAAGTTCCTCTCGCTTTTTAGTATTATCCAAATTAGCCCAATAAGACTAATGAGCCTTA
>BNJS01003990.1_pt1 | contig 167940 bp, 267 predicted proteins | sample 8540461 | NCBI WGS metagenome assembly BNJS01 (sample SAMD00202454, study PRJDB9452) | human saliva metagenome | isolation source: human saliva | place: Japan
GCCACGTATTGCCAGTGTTCACGGGAGTAATTGTTAGTCTGCAAAGTTTCTTTAGTGTCAATCTCATAATCACGATTTTATTTGTCCACATCAAATCCGCGGCCCCAGAACGAACGCCGACAGCCCCGAGGCGTCCAGCCGGTGCCAGCGTCCAGCAGCCTGCCTCCGTCCGCCCGTCACCGGCGAGCGACTGAACAGGATTGAGACCAACCTCCAGTCCATCACCAGCACCGCCTGAACAACCGACCACTGTGCAACAGCCAGCACATTTTACCAGTGCAGTTCCTTTCCTCCGGTCCCTTAAACATCCGTTTAACCGTCTATTCAATCTGCACGACTTTCTTCGAAGTCCTTCTGAACCAACTGCCTCCGCCAGCAATCCAGCATCAGCCTGCCCGTTTCAGTCGATCACCACCAGGCCGGTGCTCAGACCAGAGTGATCCGCTCATCATCTTCCCCAACATTCTGCCTGCGTCTGTTCAACGCCTGACTTCATTGTTAGTAAAGACAGCGTTTAGTAATCTCCGTCAATAGTTCCTTGTTTGCTGTCACCTCATCTCCCAAACCGATCCGCTGAGTTGGCCACCAATTGGCGAAATATTCTTTCAATATACATACCGCTTGCTCAAACAATGTCACGATGACAAACACATGCACCAATCAGCCTCAACGCAGCGGTTGTTTCAGCCCCGTTCGCCGATCTTGCCAGCGATCATTAACCTCAGAGTTGTCCATTAACCGTATTATTCGAGGAAAACCGGGACAACCGAAAACGGAAAACCGCCCCAACTGATTCCGTAACATTTCCCGAAATTCCACATTGGCGTGAAAACATGACAGCAGTTAACAGCCCCCAAAATCATTTCTCAGTCCTTCACACCAACCCTGATTAGAGAGCCTTTCAAACCAATGTCCATAAACAGTCCGAAAACCACCACGGTCTGGTCAGCAGACGCCCAACTCCGCCTTTGTCCATAGCACCCCTGTGAATATCCTCCGAGTCTCTCGTTGGCCAGGCATATTGATCACCATGTTGCTTCGCTTTCCGTCTCAGCTTTCATCAACCTTTCAGCGTCTCGTTTATCGATAAGGCCAGATTGAATCATCATTTTATTGCCGCAGAGCAGTTAAACGCAACATCTTTATTCCTCATCGTTCAAAGGCACGCAATTTCGTTCGTCATTACATCTTTCGATTGCACCTTGCCCGTTCGTAGCCTGCGCAAACAGCCTCTTCCAAACTGGTGAACTGCGCTGCCCACCGCCCAGTCAACCTCACACAGTTATTACCGGCACCATCAGCATGCCACCTGGTCTGTCGATTGATCCGGGGAACCACTGTTACACCTGAATATACTGGTTGCCTGGTCTCATAAACATGCATCACCGCCTTCAACCAGCCCGCCAGCCTCCACTGGGGCCCATAACAGAAATATCCAAAGAAGACGATACCGTCACAATATTTTTCCATCGCCGACCGCTTTTCTGCCATCACCACAAACCCGTCTGGTCAACGGCTCATGACAACATCCGCCGAGTGGGCCCATGGTCTCTCGAAGATGTCTGTAAATGACTTCGTCTTCCCGCGTGTCGACGACAGCGGGCTGGCGAGGCCAAAATCTGCAACAGCGGCGGTCTGCCTCCATGAGCCTGCGGGCCCTCAACTCAACGTTAGCCTGCCGGAGCAACATGAGGAACGTTTTTGAACGTCCGATCATTTCGTCGGCGCCAGTCGCAAACCGTTGCAATGCTTCAGAACGAACCACGCACATCACTATTTTCTCACCACCAGTTTCGCAACAGCCTTCCTCGACTGAGCAGCTGAACACCGTCATCCGCAACGCCACTGGCCCCTTCACCTCATATGACATCTCGCCTCCCATAGCATCCCACTGCCTGGATTCCTCTGTATGATTAATCAGTTTGTTTTGACAGCGCACATATCCATAATCGATAACTCAGCCTATTTTGGGAATAACGTTGTCAGAAAACCGTCAGAACAACGGTAAACACCGTGTGGTCATCATAACCACGCACGACCTTCTCACCACCGAAGCAGCGGTCGTCCGTGGGTTTCTATCCCACCAGTTTTCACGATTTCGTCGACAACCATCTTCCAGGCAGCATCGACATCAGATTAACCACGCCACATGTTCTTTCTGTACCGCCGCCGACGAGCACCGTTACCATTCAGTCATCTCCACCCGCTGGCTGTCAACGAAAGCAGCCAACAGCAGCCAAACGACCGCGTTAATTCTTTCAACCAACCATCTTTTCCTCATTGGGTTCCGCTTCAGGCCCGTTTTTTCAATCGTCACCAAACCAATCACGTCAGCAACAACCGTCACTGCTTGCATCGCAGCCCTGTTCGCCCGCCGGCCGTTTATCCTTTCCTTCAGGGCAAAGCCGAGCAAACAGACGGGAACAGCAGGCTGGCCCACCATTGGTAAGATGGCAGCTCACTTCATCTTACCACGAACACCGTACCATTCCCTGTCGTTCACAGCAGCACCCGCCAGCCGACACGTCATCACTGTTGCCTGCGGAACACTGCTGGTTTTCCCAGCCTCCATCTACGTCATCACAGCACGCCTGCAGCCTGTCAAATCAGCCTGTGGGAACAGCAATCCCTCCGCGCCATTCATCGTGCAAACAGCACCTGACAGTCAAAGCCCATGCGTGCCCTGGTCTCAGCCAGTGGCTTCCCGAATCGACCACCTCTTCAACCACGGCCGCAGCCGGTCCGTCAACACCTTGTGGTCCGACTGACCGCCAACCGCACGGGCTCATTTCCAGCCTGACCAAACGATTGCCTTCAGCACTGCATCCGATTCTCCGTAATACGTCGACTTGTTCGAGTTGAACGGTCGCTCTTGCCACAGCTCATAAACGCAGCTCATCACCGATATCTCATTGGCTGTCAACGTCTGGTTCGATCATGCATCCATATCTTCAGGCATTATCTGTAAATTGAAACACCCGCCTCCATTCGCTATTTCACGAGCCCCATTAGCATCGCCTTTCGTCTGGCCTGGCTTGCTCACGCCCCGCTCAACAGGTCAGCCGTTCGAGTCGGCCGAGCACTTGCTTCGGTGAGGCCTGGCTTTTTAATTTGTCCACACGACCAGAAGACCGCCTCGAACACCCAGATACAGAAGCGAGTTCAAGACCTGCCATTGCCCATCGCTCATCAGCAACCCACGACATCCATCCGTTCACTGTCCACGGTCCTGTAGCTTCACGCACAATCCCGCCGTTCATCAATGGATTCCCTGAACCTCGTACCTGCCGCCCGCCTCGACCATACAACGTCTGGCTGACTGGCGAACCATCACATGGCACCGGATCACCGAACTGGTCAGGTCACATTGCAGCCATCCTGGCCCATCTGCCTTGAACAGTCATTACCATGCCTCGAAGAACAGGTTTCAGTTGCCGGTCGGTGGTCTGATCCAAACGGATCGTCTGGTGGTCTTTCAATTTTTCTCGTGGCAAACACATCATCAAATCACGAGCCCGCATCAAAATCATTTGAACAGCACAGTCATCTTCGGTTCACCTCGCTTGAACGATTTTCCAACGTACCCTTCACTATTCTCCTCCAGCGCCGACGTTCCGAAAGAGCCAGCGAGCACAGTCTCATCGATAAGAGAAAGATTCTCCATCTTCATCGGTGAATAAACGTTGATTTCTGGGTACCGAAGACGTTGCCACCATCCCGCCCTCGACATCCAGCAGTTGCAGCCGTCCGTTCATTCGATTCCTCGACCCTCCTGCCAACCATCCGTCAGTCTCCGACGATGCATCCTTCTTCATCCGTGCAGTCAATAACCTCTGGTTCACGGCTCATCAAAATCTGTCGGTCTACGGATCTGAAGGCATATTTGTCTCCAACGATTGTCAGAACCAGACTTTCCATATGAGGTGGCACCGAACACTGCGTTATCATCATTCGAACTTTCTCGAAATTAAGAAATATTATTATGCAATAGCTGAGGGGAGCCATTTTCTTTTTTTCAAAATAAAGCAACTTTATGACTATTACTTCCTGAGAAACCTTTTCGCTCCAACTCTCACGCACAGCTTCCGATTCTTCATCACACCGGGACAAGTTCTAGTATTCCACTTGGCGTTGCACCATTCGCAAAAGAAAGCCGCACCATATTCTTCAGTTGCAATTGCTTACATCAATCGTATTTCCTTGCCATCGCACTGGACTATACCCAACTAAACCATCAAACTCAATCCTGAATGGAGTATATCAGATGATCAAGACGTATCACCTCTTTCTTTTGTATTTGCATCACTATCACCACTAACACTATAATAAGTTCACGTTCATCACGATCAACTTTCATTCGATCAGGCATGAGGGTAAAGACCCACCACTCTCCTTCATTACGAATATTCGTTAATATGCATTCTCCACAATAAATGAGTCATCATGTTTCAAAATAAAACTTGTCATCTCAGTATTTGTTCATCATGCAATAAGTTATACAATGGATGGCTACGCTTTTTTAGAATTACTTTCTGTAACTTCATAACATGCAATGGTAACTTGCCAAAGTTTCTGATAGGGATGCGTAATAACTATAAACTGTAGTCATCGCATAGCTGTTCTTCCGTTACTGCTTCATTACTTCGAACTTCCTCCATTAGAAAACTATAGTAGCCCATTAATTGGTTTTGTGGTTTATCTCTGCTTTTGAACAATTCTAGTTAATATATTCACTAGCTTTTACCTCCTAAATTTGTGTATGTGCACCCCATTTGAGATGCTAAATTTAATTAATTTTATTCGTACTTTTCACCTTTTATCAAATTGACATTTCATAATATGCTCAGATTCAAAAGAAGGATTTTGTGGATTAGACATGTAACAATTGGAATAGTTTTTCACCCTTAACAGTCAAAACCATTACTTTCGAGCGTGCAATAATTATTATAACATCATCTTCTGAGTTATTTAATCAACCTTAATCAATTCAAAAAGAAATTTTGACTTGGTAAATAGTCTTCTTTACCTTCCTTAGATTTCCTAATCCTATCACAACAATCATCATATTTTCTAGAATGATACGGAAAATTCCACTAAAGAAATATCTTTTGAAAAATCATCTAAATCATCATCTATTCCTTTCTTCGTTTTTAGGAGCTTTTTATATTGTACTTCAAATGCTCTAACTTTCCAATAACCTTCTTATTTTCTTCGTATAAATCAAATTAAAAGAATCTTGGATTTTTGAAGTTTAAATTGCTCACTATTTATCTAATATTTTCATATAAACTTCATAATAATCATCATTGTATCCAGGATTTAAACTTAATAATGCAATTGTGAATTTTGAATATTCCTTATGTAGTGTAAAGGTATAATACTCAATTCAAGCTATTTTCTTCATTCAATTTATCTTTGTTTTATCAGTATCCATAAAATTGTTTAAATATATCCTGTCAGCTTTCAAAATATTTACCATTTTCTGTAATAGATTCCCCAAACATTTTGTTCATTTATCACCACAACAAATTATTTTACAATTATCACATAAAACAACAATCCACGTCCATCATAAACACCCTTCAGTATTAACATTCCGCACTATTGCACGATCATGCCATTATTGTTGCTATTGCACCGTCAATTTTCTCAGTAGACTTTCTTTATCGCTTAATATTCTGCTGGGTTCTCCCGATATAAATATTATCCATATTCATCTCAGAACCGGATGTCCACCATGCCATTCTTTTTCCAAAGTTACTCAATTCTTTTGTTGGTGGCTCACCTTAAAGCCTTGTCCAAATGGAACAACCGTAAACCCATATTTTCTAGATTTTGCACCATTTGAACAGAAAGCACTCATCGGTCAAATGCAATTTCTTCTTTATATTATAAATTTCTAAATGTTCAATAAATTGTTCGATGAATCCATACGAACAATATTCCTTCTGTTGTTTGGGTAACGTATCCTTGTTTCTCCCATAAATCATAAGGGACATGATCTCGTTCATCGGTTGTCGAAAGTGTCCTCAGGTATCCAAAAATACGGTAGTATCAAGGAATTTGTCGACTTCATCTTGAGGTGGAACACTAAATAAAAAGAAGTCATATCGGTAGATGATAAATCTAACCACCATATCAAACACGATCTTTTGTTTCCTCATTCACCTTAAAGGCAATATTTATCCCATTTTTCCATTGGCATCCATCGAACAGACTGTTTCACCCATTGATTTAAACGTAATTGTTCAAAGGCATTTTCCTGCAGTGATTTTGTTTTAGCTGAATCACAGGTGCTTTCACTTTATCCATCCCAACCGGTTACTCCTGAAGAGGATTAGCTCAAACTTTCGGATCAGTCCAATCATCATTTTCATTCATTCCATAAATTGGATAAACGTTGGGTCTATTTTACGTCCTGCAAGGATATCTTAGCTTTTGATGTTTCATAACAAATTGAATTGCATTCGTTCCAGCTGTTGTAATTAAGAAGCCTAGAGAGGTTGCATTCGTGCATCTCCACTTCCTTTGTCATAACATCAAACAACTACGATTGGTTGAGTGTGCACCACACACCGTGAATATTAAAAACTGTGTTTTGAATAAGCCTCAGCTGATAACACTTGATAAAACTATTAGTAGGTGTGTAAATAATTTTTGTGACGCAAGAATTTTAACTCTTCGATTGAGAGCTGGACACACTGAACCATATCCGCAGCTACATCAAACAATCGTTGTTGTTGACGATCAGCTGCACAACCATATACCTCAGCTCTTTCCCTCACCATCCCCACAACAAAAGAAGCAAACACTGCAGTAGCAAATGTTTCTTTCCATCTTTTTAGATTACAAGCAGTATTAAACTGTCGACCATTCGGCTTTTTATTATTCCGAATAAATCACGTATACCCTTTTCGTTACGGTAATAGTTCAAAAGGTTTTCCTCTGCCCATGTTCCTTTTAGTATGACTTAAACATTGAACAAAAATTTACGGCATAATCAGCATGAGATTCAATTATAAATTGAATCTTTAGTTTAAATTGCAGGCTTACATTTTTATCTTCACCGTACCAATTTCACTTGTACTAAAAGACCACTGTGATCTTATCCACTTTAAATCAAGTCATCTAACACTCTCGATATCATTTTGTAATTTTTCAATTTCTTGTTGCATACATGTCCATCTAAATTCTTATTTTTACAAGCTCTTTGTTTTTTTTTAGTTTTTCAATCGTTTCTTTGCGTCCTGTTATTAAAATGTCTTTGCTTCTGTTACATCTTTGAATAATGGTTTTACAATCTTTTTTCGAATGTTGTCATGGTAATAAACCCCTTTCTTTTGGTAGTCTATATATCACCCAAACCACTATAATAGCAGTTATTTTTACAATAAATCGAAATATTCTTTTCGGATAATTTTTAATAAACTCAACTAATTCAGAGTATCTCTAACATCATAGCTATTCTTGAACTCCGTGTATGTCCACTCAAACCTGTAGTTTTACTTTCTTCAAATTGAAATTGAATCGTTTTATTATAAGAACAATTCTAACTTTATCCTCACCATAACATTTAAATGACTGCCATTATCCCACTCAACCATTAATGAACCAATATCATTCACACCAAGAATTGCAAAATTTAAAGTTCCAACACAGGGGAGGAGCTTGATATCGTACATAAAGACCAGTGCCACTCTACTCCTTTTGGATATCTTTTCCTAATTTTCAACAATCTCTCTACTTGAAATTTCATCTTTAAGACCTCCATTTCTAAAAGCAGATGATCCGGATACCAAGAAGTTATCTTTCTATCCATTTTAAATTCATCACCTATAAACAAGTCTTAAAAAGAAAACATCTAAAAGTATACTTTTATTTATAACTTTTTGGAAAATTCATTTATATGTTTAGCTTGACACTCATCTTTGCAAAGTGTTGCAATGAATTTTGTATATGTCATTAGATGTTCAATATCGATATTTTCAAACCAAGGAAAATCTTTGCTTTTCTTCATCTTCCTTCATTCCAAGACTTATAACCTCATGCCTTTTTGATTAAATCCCCTTTGTTTTCAAGATTTTTTCAGCTTTGATACTAGCTTCTTTATTGAATTCAACAGAAGCCCCTCGAGTGACCACAGTTTCGTTGGAATTTCTATTCATAATCACTCTACAATTTTCTCACATTTTTCTAGGTTCATCAGTGGTTGATTTAACAGTTCTTCTTTACTCATGACCCTACCTCATAAGTTGCACTTGGCATGGGCCTAAGTATTTAGCTTTATAGCTGGTTAAGTCTTCAATTGTTGAACTAACTTTTCTTTCTGCACCTTTCATTTCATACTTTAATTCATTATTCTTACCTCCTTTAATTTGGTATGTACATATATCACTTAAAGGCTGTAAATAGCAAGATTATTCAAAATAAAATGAGTTACCCTCAAGTTAGTACAAAACAGACATTCGGAAGGGCTGGCCAACATTCTCCAACATCTATATTCTGCAGAATCTTTTATGAGGATTTTTAAGCCACTTCTCTTATCTTTTTTCACTTCTAGGTTTAGTAGCTTTTGTTACAACTCTTCTATATTTTCAAAAGACTTCGAAATAAAAATTCTAGTTCATCTTGTGTCGGATTTTCGTTTCAAGTCCATCGCACCAACCGTCTGGGAATCCTTGGAAGCTCATTCCTTTGGTGTAAGTTCGTAATGATATATTTTACCATCAATATCATTAACAACTGGTGGTCTTGGTCGCTTGGTTGGTCAAGTATTGCCAAATTTTCTACTGTTTCAGTATGATGAATTTTTACTTGTTGAATAAACAATACAATTCCTCCTTGATTAGCATCCGGTGAATTTAATCCAGTATTTATAGTCCTTGCAACCTTGTTTTACAGATATTTGTTTGGCGATTCTTAAGTTTTCTGAAGTGATTCTTGACATCAAATATTCACTTTATCTACAACCACAAAAGGCCGATTATTTCCACCAGTTCCAAGACTTGCTCCCAGTATTATCATCATCAATTGGACCTTGAATCTAGAGTCCTTGTCCATGATTTTCAAATACTAAGGGTGGATGATTACTCACGCTTGCCGTAATTGTTCACTTTTATTTCATATACATCCATCCTTCCGACACCTGATCATTTAAGCACAGATTTTCGCACCCGTTTCTAATGCCAGTCTTAGAATCTTTTGGCAGTTCTTCCATCGGGCATTTGCTCTTTCACATGCCAAGACATGCTCTTCGACTCAAATAATATTTTTCCGGTATTTTCTCCATTAAAATCGCAGACAAGATAGATTCGTCTCTTTTCAGGGGGACTATGCTGAGTTAATCAAATACCCTCCACGTGAGGTTGAAATCATTCGTCACGATAAGTCTCGCATTTTAAGCCACTTGTTAGGCTCAGGTGTATCAATTTGATATCTTTGATTTCACAGATTTCTTTTTAAGTACTTTTAAAGTCTTCTCCTTGTTTGAGGAGAACGCACCAGATTATTTTCCCAACGATGGAGTCTTGGTTTTGTTCACTGTCTTCTCCTCATTTCTTTTTATCATTCTTTACAGCTCAAAAACAAATTAGAACGAGAACTATTCAGTTCCGCTCTTTTCCTCGTTAAGGGATTACGAAACCCCCTATAGGACTCAAAAGTACGTCCACTGGTATTTCACAGCCTTTAATGCACCGACAATATTCTCAGATGCTTTGCCCGGAATTTTTTGTAGTAAACTCGATGGAAATGGTTCACCTCTTGATGTTCATATAGTTTCAATCTCATCAACTTTAAGTTCAAGCGGAAACTTCACTCATCAAAAGACCGCCAAGAGTTAATTCCACTATCAGCAGTCACCTCATATAAATATGCTCCTTTTCCATCTTCTTAATACTATCACATCTTTTTATCAGTTCCAACTCACCAATATATCTTTTTGACGATTACATCACAATCCTCATCAAGTTCAATAGTATAACAAGAACGGTCTGTTTGCTCACAAGCACCACGCTGCCACTTCCACCAAATGATCAAGTTATTAGGGTGAAACATTGCTACTTGAATTGGTAATTGACAAGCAAGTAGTGGAATAGGTTTCATAGTAGATGATTCGTATTTTTCTTAGGTTTTCAAATCTCATATGGTGGTTTCTTTCTTCCTGAATACCACCGATGTTTCTTCTTCCAACCATAAACATGGTTCATGTTGCCATTGATATGGACTTCTACCAAGAACGAAGGGATGGTTTCTTCCCAAATACAGCATCCGGACAGAGCAAAACCCGCATCATTGAATGCTTTTCAAATTAAACCTTTCTGTATCTGCATGAAAAACATAGATAGAGGCATCATCCGCCATCACCTTTTTCATATTAGAAAAGGCATCAAGTAGAAAGTTATAGAATTTATCGTTATCCATATTGTCATTTTTTATCTTTCCTGCACTGCCCTCATAGTTAACATTGTAAGGCGGATCTGTTAATACAAGATTTACTTCTTTTCTTCCAGTAGACTTTTGATAGGTTTCTTCTTTGTTGAATCACCACAGATAAGTCTATGTCTTCCTAATTTCCAGATATCACCCTACCTTAGAAAACATGGTTTATTAAGTCTTCAGTAACATCAAAATCATCATCTTCTACTTCTTTACCCATCTTCAAAAATAGCAAGTTCACTTTCATCAAACCCTCAAAAGGTTCAAATCAAAATCTACGCCTTGAAGTCGTTAACAGTCGCTAATTGAACTACATGCAATGCCTGGGATGGTCACACCCAGACAGATGATAACGATTTGGTGCGATTGTTGATTTGGCTTATGAACTGGAAGAAGAACATAAAGTAGCAGTAGTGTTCTTATCGGACATGGCAATGTCATGTAACAATTGAAACCACAGTTGAATTCTGATAAAAGAACATTGAAAATATCATTCATAGAATTATGTTGGAGAAGTGTTGAGGCTGACATCGTTATTGTGCCACAAGACAGCCAACTAATCAGGATAATCAACGTGGATTTTAAGATGTGGTGACATGATATGAAAGGAGCACCACTAACAAGGGAACAACAATTACTGTCGAGGGATTGCAAGAGAGTTATATGAGCACTCAACTGATGGAAAGTATATCTTGACAGATAGGCGTTTAATTATTTGTCAGAGTACATGCAAGAACAGAAGATATTAAAAACAATATCCTAACGCAACCGTTAATCCATTAGGAGAATGGACGGGAGGAACGACGTTGATACTGAGCTACTAATCGTAAACTCGGAAGTGATATGCTGATGGAGTGACAGGTGGAGGATTACATGGGAAAGACTTATCTAAAGCGGATGTTTCATTAAATATTTATAATATAGAGTCACAGCATCTCCAACAACCGGTTGAATTAAGCTGTGCTATTGGAGATGAATTTGTAGACGGAATACCTTTATGAAGACATTGTAACAATAGCAAAACAATATATAGATTCCATTGGTGGATTTGAAAAATTCGCTGAGTGGGGTCTTTTTTAGTGGGGTGATAATATGGAAAAAGAAATGCAGTATTTTCTAGCAAATGTAAATGACCTCATTCCATATATTAGAAATGTCTCGTACCCATTCAGAGAGTCAAATTACTAGATTGTGCAAGCATAGAAAGAATTTGGATTTTTATCTGATACTGATTGCTGAAGATAATACAATTTTAGCCGGACATGGCAGACTTGCAGCAGCACAAAAACTAGGGTTGAAGCAAGTGCCCTGTGTTAAGGAAAACCATCTAACTGAAACACAAAGGCGAGCTTATATTATTGGGGACAATAGATTATCTCTAATGCAGGATGGATGATGAGATGTTTCACGATTGAACTGTTCGAACTTCAAGGCGTAGATTTTTGATTTAGACCTTTTAGGGTTTGACGAAAGTGAACTTGCCACTATGAAGATGGTAAAGAAGTAGAAGATGATGATTTTGATGTTACTGAAGAACTTAATAAACCATGTTTTCTAAGGTAGGTGATATTCGAAATTAGGAAGACATAGACTTATCTGTGGTGATTCAAACAAAAGCAAGAAACCTATCAAAGTCTACTGGAAGAAAAGAAAGTAAATCTTGTAGCAACGTGATCCGCCTACAATGTTAACTAGTGAGGCAGTGCAGGAAGATAAAAATGACAATATGGATAACGATAAATTCTATAACTCTACTTGATGCCTTTTCTAATATGAAGGTGATGGCGGATGATGCCTCTATCTATGTTTTTCATGCAGATACAGAAGGTTTGAATTTTAGAAAAGCATTCAATGATGCAGGGTTTTATCTATCCGGATGCTGTATTTGGAAGAAACCATCCCTTGTTCTTGGTAGAAGTCCATATCAATGGCAACATGAACCATGTTTATATGGTTGGAAGAAGAAAGGAAACATCAGTGGTATTCAGGAAGAAAAGAAACCACCATATGGGAATTTTGAAAAGCCCAAGAAAAATGCGATCATCCTACTATGAAACCTATTCCACTACTTGCTTATCCAATTACCAATTCAAGTATGAGTAACACCCTAATACTTGATCCATTTGGTGGAAGTGGCAGCACATTAATTGCTTGTGAGCAAACAGACCGTTCTTGTTATACTATTGAACTTGATGAAAAGTTCTGTGATGTAATCGTCAAAAGATATATTGAGCAGGTTGAACTGATAAAGATGTATTAGTATTAAGAGATGGAAAAGAATATTTATATAGCGAGGTGATCTGCTGATGAGTACAGGAATTAACTCTTGGCAGTCTTTTTGATGGAAGTGGGGGTTTCGCTGAGCAAAGTTATTGGAATTAAACCTATATGGGCATCAGAAATTGAACCATTTCACCAAAGGGTTACTACAAAAGAATTCCGGAAGAAGCATGTCTAGGAGTGTGTCAGACATTAAAGGCTGATGAACAGAGCCAGTGATACATCACTTTTTGGAAGTCCCTGTCAGGACATGTCCATAGCAGGGAAAGAGCGGGACTGAAAATGGTTCTCGCTCTAATTTGTTTTTGAAAGCAATAAGAATTATTAAAGAAAATGAGGGAGAAGACGAATGGAACAAAACCAAGATACATCGTTTGGGAAAATGTCCCTGGTGCATTCTCCTCAAACAAGGGAGAAGACTTTTAAAAAAGTACTTAAAGAAATCTGTGAAATCAAAAAGATATCAAATTGATGCACCTAGACCTAACAAGTGGCAAAATGCAGGACTTATCATGGCAGATGATTTCAGCCTGCATGGAGGGTATTTGATGCTCAGCACTGGGGAGTCCCAAAGAAGAAGACGAATCTATCTTTGTCTGCGATTTTAATGGAGAAAGTGCTGGAAAAATATTATTTGAGTCCGAAGGCATGTCTGGCATCTTGAAAAGAGCAAATGCCCGTGGAAAAAGAACTGCCAAAGATTCTAAGACTGGCATTAGAAACGGGTGCGAAAAATCTGTGCTTAAACGATCAAGGTGGTCAGAGGATGGATGTATATGAAAATAAAAAGTGGAACAATTACAGCAAGCGTAGGTAATCATCCACCCTTAGTATTTGAAAATCATGGACAGGACTCTAGATTCAAAGGTCCAATTGATATTAGTAATACACTAGGAGCAAGTCTTGGAACTGGTGGAAATAATCAACCTTTTGTAGTTGTAGATAAAGTAGATATATTTGATGTCAGAATCACTTCAGAAAACACTAAGAATCATAGAGCAAATATCTATGAAACAAAGGTTGCAAGGACTATAAATACTGGATTAAATTCACCGGATGCTAATCAAGGAGGAATTGCTATTGTTTATTCAACAAGTAAAAATTCGCATCATACTGAAGCAGTAGAAAATTTAGCGAATACTTTAGTAGCAAGCGACTATAAAGACCCTCCAGTTGTTAATGATATTGATGGTAAAAAATATATCGTACGAAGACTTACACCAAAGGAATGTGGAAGACTTCAAGGATTCCCAGACGGTTGGTGCGATGGACTTGAAACAGAAAATCCGACACAAGATGAACTAGAATTTTGGTTTGAAGTCTTTGAAATATATAGAAGAGTTGTAACAAAAGCTACTAAACCTAGAAGTGAAAAAAAGATAAGAAAGTGGCTTAAAAATCCTCATAAAGATTCTGCAGAATATAAGATGTGGGGAATGGTGTAGCCCTTCCGAATGTCTGTTTTGTACTAGCAGGAATTGCTCATTTTTATTTTGAATAAATCTTAAAAAAATAACTTGCTATTTACAGCCTTTAGAGTGATATATGTACATACCAAATTAAAGGAGGTAAGAATCATGGAATTAAAAGTATGAAATGAAAGGTGCAGAAAGAAAAAAGTTAGTTCAAGCAATTGAAGACTTAACTGGCTATAAAGCTAAATACTTAGGTATGCCAAGTGCAGCTTATGAGGTAGGAACATTCACTGTGAGTAAAGAAGGAACTGTTAAATCAACCACTGATGAAGACCTAGAAAATCTTGAGAAAATTCTAGTAAGTGATTATGGAATAGAAATTCCGAAAAGCGAAACTGTGGTCACTCAGGGGCTTACAGTAGCAATTCCAATAGAGAAGCTAAATTTATCAAAGCTAGAAAAAATCTTGGAAAACAAAGGGGATTTAATCAAAAAGGCACTTGGAGTTATAAGTCTTGGAATAGAGGAAGATGAAGAAAAAGTAAGTTTTTCCTTGGTTTGAAAATATCGATAATGAACATCTAATGACATATACAAAATTCATTGCAGCACTTTTGCAAGATGAGTGTCAAAAGCTAAAACATATAAATGAATTTTCCAAAGAAGTTATAAATGAAAAAGTATACTTTTAGATGTTTTTCTTTTTAAGACTTGGTTTTTATAGGTGATGAATTTAAAATGGATAGAAAGATACTTCTTGAAAATTTATCCGATCGTCTGCTTTTAGAAATGGAGGTCTTAAAGATGAAATTTCCAAGTAGAGAGATTGTTGAAGAAATTAGGAAAAAGATATCCAAAAAGGAAGTAGAGTGGCACTAGTCTTTATGTACGATACTCAAGCTCCTCCTGTTGGAACTTTAGGTACAATTCTTGGTGTAGATGATATTGGTTCATTAATGGTTGAGTGGGATAATGGCAGTCATTTAAAATGTTATTTATGGTGAGGATAAAGTTAGAATTGTTCACTATAATAAAAACGATTCAATTTCAATTTGAAGAAGTAAGAACTACAGGTTTAGTGAATATGTTGGACTATACTGAGTTCAAAGAATAGCTATGATGTTAGGATACTCTGAATTAGTTGAGTTTATTAAAATTATCGAAAAGAATATTTTCGATTTATTGTAAAAATAACTTGCTATTATAGTGGTTTGGAGTGATATATAGACTACCAAAAAGAAAAGGGGTTTATTACCATGACAACATTCGAAAAAGATTATAAAGCCATTATTCAAGATGTAACAGAAGCAAAAAGACATTTTAATAGGACGCAAAGAAACGATTGAAAAACTAAAAAGAACAAAAGAGCTTGTAAAAATAAATTTAGATGGACATGTATGCAACAAGAAATTGAAAAATTACAAAATGAATATCGAGTGTTAGATGACTTGATTTAAAGAGTGGATAAGCATACGAAAGTGGTCTTTTTAGTACAAAAATTAGGAGGTGAGAGTACGGTGAATAAAAATATAAGCCTACTAAATTTAAAGCTAAAGATTCAATTTATAGTGAATCTCATGCTGATTATGCCGTAAATTTTATTCAATGTTTAAGTCATACTAAAGGAACATGGGCAGGAAAACCTTTTGAACTATTGCCATGGCAAGAAGAAATTATACGTGATTTATTTGGAATATTAAAGCCGAATGGGTATCGACAGTTTAATACTGCTTATGTAGAAATCCCTAAAAAGATGGGAAAGAGCGAACTTGCTGCTGCAGTGGCTTTGCTTCTTTGTTGTGGGGATGGTGAGGAAAGAGCTGAGGTATATGGTTGTGCAGCTGATCGTCAACAAGCAACGATTGTTTTTGATGTAGCTGCGGATATGGTTCGAATGTGTCCAGCTCTCAATCGAAGAGTTAAAATTCTTGCGTCACAAAAAAGAATTATTTACACACCTACTAATAGTTTTTATCAAGTGTTATCAGCTGAGGCTTATTCAAAGCACGGTTTTAATATTCACGGTGTAGTGTTTGATGAATTGCACACTCAACCAAATCGTAAGTTGTTTGATGTTATGACAAAAGGAAGTGGAGATGCACGAATGCAACCTCTCTATTTCTTAATTACAACAGCTGGAACAGATACGAATTCAATTTGTTATGAAACGCATCAAAAAGCTAAAGATATCCTTGCAGGACGTAAAATAGACCCAACGTTTTATCCAGTAATTTATGGGGCGAATGAAAATGATGATTGGACTGATCCGAAAGTTTGGAAGAAAGCTAATCCCTCTTTAGGAGTAACAGTTGGGATGGATAAAGTGAAAGCTGCCTGTGATTCAGCTAAACAAAATCCTGCAGAGGAAAATGCCTTTGAGACAATTACGTTTAAATCAATGGGTGAAACAGTCTGTTCGATGGATGCCAATGGAAAAATGGGATAAATGTGCCTTTTAAGGTGAATGAGGAAACCTTTTAAAAGGTCGTGTTTGTTATGAGTGGATTAGATTTATCATCCACTACCGATATGACTTCTTTGTTTTGGTGTTCCCACCTCAAGATGAAGTCGACAAATTCATGATACTACCGTATTTTTGGATACCTGAGGACACACTGACCTTCGTGTAAGACGAGATCGTGTCCCTTATGATTTATGGGAGAAACAAGGATACGTGCAAACAACAGAAGGGAATGTTGTTCATTATGGATTCATCGAACAATTTATTGAACATTTAGGGGAAATTTATAATATAAGAGAAATTGCATTTGACCGATGGGGTGCTGTTCAAATGGTGCAAAAATCTAGAAAAATATGGGTTTTACGGTTGTTCCATTTGGACAAGGCTTTTAAAGATATGAGCCCACCAACAAAAAAGAATTAATGAAATTAACTTTGGAAGAAAAATTAGCTCATGGTGGACATCCAGTTCTGAGATGGAATATGGATAATATTTATATCAGGAGAGACCCAGCGGGGAATATTAAAGCTGATAAAGAAAAAGTCTACTGAGAAAATTGACGGTGCAATAGCAACAATAATGGCACTTGATCGTGCAATAAGATGCGAAATGTTAATACTGAAAGTGTTTATGATGGACGTGGATTGTTGTTTATGTGATAATTGTAAATAATTTGTTATGAGGTGATAAAATGGAACAAAATGTTTGGGAATCTATTACAGAAGAAAAATGGTAAATATTTTTGCCGAAGCTGACAGGATATATTTAAATAATTTTATGGATACTGATAAGTATAAAGATAAATTGAATGAAGAAAATAAGCTTGAATTAGGTATTATACCTTTACACTACATAGGAGATATTCAAAAATTCACGAATTTTTAGTATTAAGTTTAAATCCTGGATACAATGATGATTATTATGAAGTTTATACAGAAAATGTAGATAAAATAGTGAATAATTTAAACTTCAAAAATCCAAGATTCTTTGAATTTGATTTATACGAAGAAAAATAAAGAAGGTTATTGGAAGAAGTTAGAACCTTTATTTGAAGTACAATATAAAAAGCTCTAAAAACGAAGAAAGGAATAGATGATGATTTAGATGATTTTTTTCAAAAAGGAATATTTCTTTAGTGGAATTTTTCCGTATCATTCTAGAAAAATATGATGATTGTTATGATAAGTTAGGAAAATCTAAGGAAGGTAAGAAAAGACTATTTACCAAGTCAAAAATTTCTTTTTGAATTGATTAAGGAAACGATTAAATAACTCAGAAGATGATGTTATAATAATTATTGCACGCTCAAGAAGTAAATGGTTTGAAGCTATTAAAGAATTGAAAAACTATTCGAATTGTTACATATTATCTAATCCACAAAATCCTTCTTTTGAATCTGAGACATATTATGAAATGTCAATTTGATAAAGGTGAAGAAATTACGAATAAAATTAATTAAATTTTAGCATCTCAAATGGGGTGCTTTTTATACACAAATTTAGGAGGTAAAGCTAGTGAATATAATAACTAAATTATTCAAAAGCAGAGATAAACCACAAAAACCGAATTAATGGAAGCACCTATAGTTTTTCTAATGGGAGGAAGTTCAAGTGGCAAACGAGTAACGGAAAAGAACAGCTATGCAGATGACTGCAGTTTATAGTTGTGTACGCATCCTATCAGAAACTTTTGGCAAGTTTACCATTGCATATTTATGAAGTTACAGAAAGTAATTCTAAAAAGCTATTAGCCATCCATTGTATAACTTATTGCATGATGAACCAAATACTGAGATGACAAGTTTTATTTTTAGAGAAACGCTGATGACTCATTTATTATTGTGGGGGAATGCATATGCTCAGATAATTCGTAATGGAAAGGGAGAAGTGTTAGGTCTTTACCCACTCATGCCTCGATCGAATGAAAGTTGATCGTGATGAACGTGGGCAGTTGTATTATGAATATTTAGTGAGTGATAGTGATGCAAATACAAAAGAAAGAGGAATTGTTCGTCTTGATCCATCTGATATACTCCACATTCCAGGATTAGGGTTTTTGATGGTTTAGTTGGGTATAGTCCAATTGCGATGGCAAAGAATGCGATTGGTATGGCAATTGCAACTGAAGAATATGGTGCGGCTTTCTTTGCGAATGGTGCAACGCCAAGTGGAATACTAGAACATCCCGGTGTAGTGAAGAATCCGGAAGCAATGCGTGAGAGTTGGGCGAAAGGTTTCTCAGGAAGTAATAGTCATAAAAGTTGCTATTTTTAGAAGAAGGAATGAAATACACTCCAATTTCTATTGCACCAAATGAAGCTCAGTTTCTTGAAACAAGGAAGTTTCAATTAAATGAAATAGCACGAATATTTCGAGTGCCACATCATATGGTAGGTGACTTAGAGAAGTCTCAGTTTTTCTAATATCGAGCAACAGTCATTAGAGTTTGTTAAATATACCTAGTATCCATGGGTAACTCGTTTTGAACAAGCCATGACCAGAAGATTATTAACTGCAGATGAAAAAGAAAAAAATTTTTATATCAAATTTAATGTGGATGGATTGCTTTAGAGGAGATTATCAAAAGTCGAATGAACGGATATGCAACTGCAAGACAAAAATGGTTGGATGAGTGCAAACGATATTCGAATTTTAGAAAAATCTTGATTTAATTTCTGATGAAGATGGAGGAATCTTTATCTTTATCAATGGGAATATGCTTCCACTGAAAAATGCTGGAGCATTTGCAAAATCGAAAGAAACGGAGGAAGGAATAAATGAAGAAATTTTGGAATTGGAAAAATCATTCAAAATAATAAAGATGAACCGAATGAAGCTGTACTTTATTTAAATGGTACGATATGGGAAGAATCATGGTTTGATGATGATGTGACACCTAAAATTTTTAAAGAAGAATTAGAAAACCACCAAGGCGATATTACCGTTTGATAAATTCACCGGGGGAGATTGTGCAGCAGCACAAATTTATAATCTTCTGATAGAACATAAAGGAAATGTAACTGTTAAAATTGATGGAATTGCAGCGAGTGCTGCAAGTGTGATTGCAATGGCAGGAACAACAGTGAAGATGAGTCCAGTTGCTATGCTGATGATTCATAATCCAATGACGATTGCTTATGGAAATACATCAGAAATGGAAAAAGCAATAGAGATGTTACAGGAAGTTAAGGAATCCATTATTAATGCTTACGAACTGAAAACAGGATTGTCACGTAATAAACTTTCTAAGTTAATGGACAATGAAACTTGGATGGATGCACGAAAAGCTGTCGAGTTAGGATTTGCTGATGAGATGATGGAACGAAATGCTAAGAATCTTGAACCTCCTTCTGTATCTATGATGTATTCAGAAACAGTGCTTACTAATTCATTAATGGATAAATTAAAAATATGGCAACCGCCACAAATACCAAAAATAAAGTCTCAGCCGACTCCTTAATGGAACGGCTATTTTTATTGGAAAAATAGGGGGAAAAACAATGACAAAAATTACAAGAATTAATTGAAAAACGTGCAAAAAAGCATGGGAAGGTGCTAAAGCCTTCGTGGAAAGTAAGAAGGACAAAGACGGTCTATTAAGTGATGAAGATGTGAAAACTTATCATGAGATGGAGAGTAAGATTCAACAATTTACAGATGAAATCGATCGTACTACTAGAATGGATGCAATGGAGCGTGAATTATCAAAAACCAGTTAATACTCCATTAACAGCTAAGCCAATGGGAGATATGAAGGAAAGTGAAGTAAAACCTTCCTCTGTTTATAAAAAGCTATGCTAAAAAGCATTACGTTCTAACTTCAGACAAATCGATAATGTATTACAGGAAAAAGTGGATGCAGATGGTGGATATCTTGTACCTGAAGAGTATGACAATCGTTTAATTCAAACTTTAAATGGCGAAAATATTATGCGAAGTTTAGCGAATACTATTACAACTAGTGGAGACCACAAAATTAATATTGCAGCAACGAACCCAGCTGCAGCATGGATTGAAGAAGGTGGTCAGTTAACATTTGGGGAAGCTACTTTTAAACAAGTGTTATTAGACGCACATAAACTTCATGTGGCTATCAAAGTTACTGAAGAACTACTTTACGATAGTGCTTTTAATTTAGAGGATTATATTTTAGAACAATTTGGTAAAGCATTAGCGAATGCAGAAGAAGATGCTTTCTTAAATGGTGATGGAACGGGAAAAACCAACTGGTATTTTCCACGAAACAAATGGGGGTACTCATTTAACCGAAGTAACCGCATTTAAGTCTGATGACATTATCAACCTGATTCATGCCTTGAAGCGTCCTTATCGAAAAAGTGCTGCTTTTTATTATGAACGATAAATTGATTGCAATTGTTCGTAAATTAAAAGATGGAAATGGAGCTTATATGTGGCAATCCATCTTACCAAGTAGGTGAGCCAGACACCTTACTTGGTTATCCTGTTTATACTTCAGCTTTTGCTCCTGAAGGAAAGATTGCCTTTGGAGATTTCAGCTATTACAACATTGGTGATAGAGGAACACGTTCATTTAAACAATTAACTGAGTTATTTGCTGGTAATGGAATGATTGGTTTTGTTGCAAAAGAACGAGTGGATGGAAAACTAATTTTTACCTGAAGCTGTTCAGATTTTACCTGTTAAAGGTTAATGAAAGAGAGGGAAAAAGATGGTTAGTTTAGAAGAAGTGAAAAATACTTGCGAGTTGACAGCTCTGATGACGACCATCTTTTGTCAACTCTCATTCAAACAAGTACTACTCTTTGTTGGCAAGTAGCAAGATTAAAGGATGAAGCTGAACTTCAAGAATATGAAGAGATTGCTCGTGTAGCTATTTTATTCTCAGTTGCTTATTTATATGAACACAGAGAAGACGCTAATATGAATGATTTAACAGTAACTTTAAGGTCGTTATTATTCGGAATTCGAAAGGGAGGATTTTAATGTCTGTTAGTGATTTTAATGTCAGAATTACTTTACTTACTCCTAAAATCGAGGTGGACGATATTGGAAATCGTAGAAATAAGTGGATAAATTTTTACGAATGTTATGCTTCAGTTAGTGAAATTAAGCCAAATGAAAAAGAAGGTCGTGCTGTTGTTTATGATGATACGCAATTGAGTTTTACCATTCGATATTCTAACGAAGTTTCTAACTTAGAGAGTACCAAACTTCGTGTTATTTTCCAAAATAGGAAATATGAAGTTATCGGTATAGATTATATGCACTATCAAAATAAACTGATTAAAAATCCATACAAAGAGGGTGGAAAAATGGTCCAAGTGAGATAAATTGGGAGATGCTATAGGAGAACAATTAATTGAATATGCAAAATCATACCTCTGAAGATATTAAGAAAATTGTGCTAGATGTTGCAGATGATGTGAAAAAGGATATTCAAGCTACTGCTCCAATCAGAAAAAGGAAAAATATGCAAAAAGCTGGAGAGTAAAAAGGTAAAAGATAGTAATAGTATAAATGTTGTAGTTCATTCTGAGAAGCATTACCAACTGACACATTTATTAGAATTTGGACACGCATTGAGAAATGGTGGACGTTCAAAAAGCCATTCCCTCATATTGCTCCAGCAGAACAACGTGGAATTGAGAATTTTGAAAAGAGAATCATGGAGGGATTAGATGGATAGATTGTTATCACTATTACGGGAATTTAATTTTTCCTTATGCCTATCATCATTTTGCAGAAGGCGAAAGTCCTGAACCTCCATTTTTGATTTATCTTATTCCAAAGAACCATCATTTTTCAGCAGATGGGAAAAATTTATCATAAAACTATGTTAGTTAGATTGGAACTGTATAGTGATAAAAAGGACATAGAAAATGAATCAACGATGGAAAATGTTCTTGAAAGAAATGATATTTATTATCAAAAATCTTCTTTGTGGATTGAGAGTGAATCTCTTTACGAAACAATTTATGAATTTGAAATGGAGGAAGAATAATGGAAAACAAAGTTAAATTTAATTTGTCACATGTTTATGTATGCCAAGTTAAATCAAGGTGAAAACAACTTTGAAAAACCAGTACCCATTCCAGGTGCTGTGAAATTAAGTTTGGATCCAAATGGTGAACCAGACAGCTTTTATGCTGATGGAATTCAATACTACACCATTAATAATAATATGGGATACGATGGTGAATTAGAACTTGCTTTAATTCCTGAAAGTTTTAGAAGAGATATTTTGCACGAAACTGCAGACAAAAACAAAGTTTTAATCGAAGATGCTAATAGTGAAACAGAAAATTTTTGCATTACTCTTTTGAATTTGATGGAGATAAAAAGAAGATTCGACACGTTTTATATAACTGCTCTGCAGGAAGACCTAAAATTGAAGGGCAATCGAATGAGGAAACACGTGAGGTTCAATCTGAAACCTTATCCATTAAAGCAAGACCTTTAAAGGAAGGACCAGTAAAAGCTAAAACTGGAAAGGAAACAACAGAAGCAACTTATAATAATTGGTATCAAGAAGTTTATATGCCTGTAGCAGAAGGGATGGAAGGATAATGGCTATTTTTAAAGAAATTACTATAGATGATAAAAAGTAAAATTTAAAGCATCTGCAGCAATTCAAGATTATATCGTAATAAGTTTTTCAAGAGATATTTATATGGGACTTATTAGTTTTTAGAAAAATCTCTAAATCAAAAAGGTGAAGTTGATGTAGAAAGTTTAGAAATATTTGAGAATATTGCTTATATCATGGCTTTTTCACGCTAATAATAAAATTTCAGGAAATGTTACGGAATGGTTAGAACAGTTTTTCTACATTTTCAATTTATCAAGTTTTACCTGAATTAATACAGTTATGGACAAAAAAATACAAGGACAATGAGTGTCCCTTTAAAAAGCAAAAATCAACGGAGCGGAAGATGACAACCGCTCTTTTGTTAAGGGCAGTTGAATTAGGTCTATCCATGAATGATTTATCATCAGTAACTATTGGTTTAGTAAATGATATGTATATTGAAAAGAATAACGACCAATTTGAATTTGCTGTTATTGCGACTCAAGAAGATATGGATCAGTTTTAGGAGGTGATGAGAGTGGCTAATAGAATTAAAGGAATTACTGTAGAAATTGGCGGAGACACTCTCAAACTTCAACAATCTTTACAACAAGTAAATTCAAACATTAGACAGACATAAAGTGAATTAAAAGATGTGAGAGATTGTTAAAATTGGATCCTCACAATACAGAGCTTTTAGCACAAAAACAGAAATTGCTCAGTACTTCAATCGAGGAAACTACAAAAAAGCTTGAAGCTTTAAAACAAGCTGAAGAACAATCAAAAAAAGCGTTGCAAAATGGAGAAATAACTGAAGAACAGTTTAGAGGACTTCAAAGAGAAATCATTGCAACTAAAGAGGAATTAGATAAATTAAATGAACAGTTAAAAATACGGATAGTGGTTTTCAGGCAACTACAGTTGGAGAAAAGGTTTCTGCAGTAGGAGAAAAAGATTACTTCTGTGGGGACTACTTTTAAGTAAAAATGTTACTGCTCCAATCATAGCTGTAGGTGCTGCAGCTACACTTTGCTTTTTAATGAAATCGATGAAGGTTGTGACACAATTGTCAAAAACAGGTGCTACAGGTGATGCGTTTGTTGGACTAAAAGAAGTTGCAGATAATATATTCAAATCGCTTCCTGTAAATATGAGTGATGTTGGTGTAGCAGTTGGAGAAGTAAATACTCGTTTTCATGTAACTGGAGAAGAACTTCAAGAACTATCAACGTTATTCATAAAATTTGCCGAAAATAAATGAAACAGATTTGAATAATGCTATTGGATTAACAAATAAAATCATGGTGCAATGGGGAATTGATACTAAAGAAACTGCGAATGTATTAGGCTTAATTACTCAGAAAGCACAAGATACGGGAATTAGCGTTGATACTTTGATGAATGGTGTCCAACAATATGGATCCGTCATGAAGGAGATGGGATTATCACTAGGACAAGGCATCAATCTTTTAGCACAGTTTGAAGCAAATGGGGTTAATGCGGATCGAAAGCATTAATGGGATTGAAAAAGCTGTTGCAGCTTATGTTAAAGATGGATTATCAATGGATGAAGCACTGAAGAAAACCATTGATTCCATTAAAAATGCTAGCAGTGAAACTGAAGCCTTATCGATTGCTACTTCAATTTTTGGAGCTAAAGGTGCTACTGAGATGACAAAAGCAATTCGTGAGGGACGTATATCTTTTGATGAATTATCAGGTAGTATGAGTGAATATGGGGAAGTGGTTAATACCACTTTTGAAGGAACAGAAGATGGTATTGACCAGTTTCAATTAGCTATGAACAATGCTAAATTGGCTTTAGGAAGTTTAGGTGAAAGTATATCAGATGTTTTAGGACCTATTTTGCAACAAGTAGCAGTCATTATTGGAAATCTTGCCACGTGGTTTGATCATTTAGATCCATCTATTAAACAAGCTATCGTTGTAATTGGTTTGGTAGTAGCTGCTGTTGGTCCATTATTAGTAGTGTTAGGAACGATTATTAGTTCCATTGGAAGTATTATAACTGCAATAGGAACACTTTCAGGGGTATTCTCTGCGATTGGTGGAGTTATTGGTACTGTTGTAGGGGCAATTTCTGCTCCCGTACTTGCTATTGTTGCAGCTGTTGCTGCAGTTATAGCAATAGGTGTTGCTTTAATAAAAAATTGGGATGAAGTTAAAGCCTTTTGTATCACTGCATGGCAAGCTATACAGAATACTTTTTCTACTATTTGTCAGTCGATACAAACAACAGTCACTTCTATTTGGGAAAATATAAAAACTTATATTAGTAACACATTAACAACTATCCAAGAAATATTTAATATATGGAATCAAATTAAAAGAAACTATTTTTCCGTTTGGACTGGGATTCGACAAGGAATAGAAGCAGTGTTAAATGCAATACAAACTATTATTAATTCAGTATGGAATACGGTTGCCCAAATAACAAGTACGGTATGGCAAACGATTAAGGAAACTGTTCATACGATTTTTACTTCTATTCATGATGTCGTTGTTTCGATTTTAACAACTATTCAAGAATTTATTCAAAAAGTTGGCAAACAATTCAACAAATTATTAGTAACGTTTTAGAAACGATTCGAAATACTATGCAATCAGTATGGAATAATATTTATTCAACGATTAGTAATTTAGTTAATTCCATTTTAAGTACTGTTTCATCAGTATTTGACAGTATGTATTCTGCTATTTCAGGAACAATTGATAACATTTATTCAACGGTTTCAAGTGGATTTGATAATGCCGTTTCATATATTTCTGGACTTATTAGTTCTGCCTATTCATGGGAAGTAGATTTAATTAGTGGTATCGTTGCAGGGATTACAAGCAAAATATCAGCAGTCATTAATGCAGTTTCAAATGTTGCTAGTACAATTTGGAGCTATTTACACTTTTAGTGTTCCTGAGGTTGGACCGTTAACAGATTATCAAAAATGGATGCCTGACTTTGTAAAAAGGGTTATCAGATAGTCTGGAAAAAAAGTAAAGGGGTGATAAAAATCTGTTTTAAAATTATCGAATGAGTTAGTTATTAATCCTAATATTCCTGAAATGAAAACTTCAAGTGATGCTAAAGGGTTCAGAAACCAGTATCAGGATTTAATAAAATTGTTAACGATATGACGAATTCTAAAAATAATAAGGAAGAAATTGTGATTCCTATTTATCTAGGAGGAAAATTTATTAGATGAATTTATTTTTAGATGCTCAACATAGACAGTTAATAAAATCAGGAGGAAGATGATAATTCTGATGATTATTACTGTCTTTATTAGTTATTTTGAATACAAAGGGGAAGGAATGATGAAACATGTGTATTTAAAATTAATAATCAACTATTACCGACGCCTGATGATTTTGATTTAAAAACGAAAGATATTGAAGGAGCTAGTAGTGGTATGACAGAAGCGGGAATTACTCATCGAGATATCATTAGACAAGGCGTTGTTTCCATTGCATTAAAATTTACTTTGTCTAGTCAACGCTTAGTTGAGGGTATCAAAATTAGTGAAAGACGCATTATTAACCATTATTTATATGGATCCTTACACGTTAGAAGAAAAAGAAATTCAGGGTTATTGTACCGACTTTTCAAGTACAACTATTAAAAATACAAATCATTATGGTTTTATGGCAAGTTTTCATTTACGTTGGAGGAATATTAGAATGATACCTGTTACTGAAAAATTTAATAAAGCTATTAAACAGAAAAAGTCGTCAAATTTTTGGACAGGAAAAATTCTTTTAAAGGATGAAACGGTTATTGAATTCGATGATAAGCACATATTATTAGATAGTGGGTCTATTACACATTCATGTTCAGGGAATAATGAATTAGAATTTGGTACTGTTTATGCTTCCGAAATGGGAATTACTCTAAAATTAGATAAGTTAACAACGGCTAGCCTTGAAAATGGAATTGTACATTTGTTTTTCAATATTAAGTTAACTGATGATAGTATTGAAACTATACCGATGGGAATTTTTGAGATAGCAGAAGCTAATCAGAACTAAACACTTTGTTCAATTAAAGGGATATGATTATATGGTTCGTTTGATAAAACATTAAATTTTAGCGATACCTATGGCTCAATTTTTGAATTATTAGAATTTTTGTTGTAAGAAATGCGATGTAGAATTGGGAATGTCTAAAGAGATGGTTGAATTATTACCAAATGGTAAGGAACAAAGTTGGAGTTTACTCGGAACACGATATCGAAAGTTTTTCGAGATTTGTTGCATTATATTGGGATGACAACTGCAACATTTGCGACAATTGGACGTGATGGAAAACTATATTTAAAAAGGTATTTACAAGATTCTGTTTGGGATGTAAGAGAAGAAAAATCGATATGAATTAAGTATTTCAGACTTTAAGGTTGATTATACGGCAATACAAAGTACAAATTTAAAAACTAAAAATTTCAGAGTATTATGCTCTTGAGGTTGATACAGGATTGACGATGAATGTTGGAGTTAATCCGTTAATGCAATTAGGATTGCCAGATAAAAAGAACCAGAATATTGCCAAAGTAATTCTACAGAAGTCACAAAAATAAAATATACTCCTTTAGACAGTTTAATCGTTAGTAATCCTGCACTAGAAGTGGGGGATTTAATAAGTTTTTATGTTTTGAACAAACAATACTTATCCATAATAACGAGTATTGAATATACCATTCACGGAAAATATCGAATTAAAAAGTGTCGGGAAAAAAATACTTTTAAAGTCTGCTAATAAAAAGTAAGCAAGATAAAAATATTCAAGGTATTTTACAATCGATTGAATCCGATAAACTTGCAGTGAATACTTATACGAACTTATCTGCTATAAAGATTAAACAAAAATCAAACCATTATTGATTTTTGAATTTGCATCCAATAAAAGAAACGGATGCTTTTTATGGCTACAATTCTGTTCAGTCAAAAAAGAAAAATGATTAAAGTTGAGGAAAAACTAGAAATGTTGGATGGAGAAGAAAGAAAAGAAATTATAATCTTTCGAACAACCGTAAAGAAACAAAGGTTATATTTAAAATATTATTTAAATGAATTTCCAATTGAACAAGTTCAACCTTCAACTGAATGTGGAGAAGGAAATGATTTAATAACTGTCATGTATCCTTTGAAGCACCTTCCTGAAAAAGTCATTAATCATTTTTGTTGTGGAGATGAGTGTAGATGATGGAGAAATAGAAATTCCGATAGAAGGAATTCAAGCGATTGTAGTTGGTAGTGGTCTTGAGGTAGTGTTCCGTGGGATGGAAAAATTAAGGTTAATGAAACAATTCCATTAAGGAATTTAGCTTTTAAAAAAAGCATGATTAGTTTTAAAGATAACTCTGCTGAATTGAAGGTTGACGATTTTCCTGAATATAGAGTAACGGACGTTTTTACGACTTAACTCATTAAAACTAACTATGATGAACTTTGATTACGAGGAAAAAGAGGTGGAGATTAATGCTGAAAGGTAAAACTGTAATTGAGTTGACAAATCAACAAACAAAAGAGGTGGAAAAATTGAAGATACGAATATGGTAACGGATGTACTTGAACAAATTCTTACATTAAATCCATGTGGAATGATCGTAATTCAAAAAGAAAGAATTTTTTCTATTATTAATAAATTATTAGGAGGGATTTTACTATATGAAAAAAGAATTGAAGAAGATAAGAATATTGTATTTGTACCTACAACGAATAATTGTATAGGTATGCCGGACAAACAGCGGAGATTTAGAAAATGTGTAGCTGAGGAAGTCTAAATAAACAAGAATCAAAAGAAACTGGAAATGGGTATAAGTTTGCATGGGATTTTGGTACATCAAAATCCAATGGTAAAATCTCGAGTTTATGTTTGACGAATGCTAAAGCTGGAGAAAGTTATTATGGTACAAAGAAAAAGAGCTGAAAAGTATGGTTCTACTAAGTTCAGAAGAGTATAGCTCTATCCCTGATGAGATATGGGCAAAATATACTTATTCTTTGAAGGGAATTTTGTAAATAACATATGACATCCTGTTGGGTAGAAAATAAAACGTTAGTCTTTAAAAATTTCGAGCCATTTTTAAAAATATAAATTTTCAGATAATTTTGATGGAGAAACCATTAAAAAGAGTTTTCTGTAATATTTAAAAATTGGAGTTTTGATCACTAAAACCGGATGTGTTTATTATGACGCAAATAATTATTATTTTCTAATTTTCAAAAGTTAGTGGACCAAAAATACTAATATTTATAAATGACTAATAACAAGGAGGATGCAGGTTATGAAGAAACGATTTTAACGTTAGAAAAATATTAAGCTATCAAAACTTGGAGAGTATTATGATGATCATAAAACCCATTCTTTATTAAGAGGAGCATATACGTGCGTATGATTCAGATACAGCTAAAATAGTTAAATTTAATATTAATAATCCAGTAGATGTTTCTATACTAGAGTCTGATTTTAGACTATATCAAGGTTACGATAGCTCTTATAATTGTACACTTTATCAGGTAGGGAATATGATTGGCGGATTGAATTTTGTAATAGATGAGAATGACAAAGTATATAAAACTGCTGAAAAATATTTTCTTTTTGGGTCTAAAACCAATTTCATATGGACCATTTGTCATTTCTATATCAAAAAGTAAAAAGAGGTTATTCCTGACCCTCAATATTATCGACATTTTATATTTGGTATCGCCATAGTGCAGCTACAATTAATAATTTGTCTAAGGAAGTTGGAAAACAGCAGATAAAACAATGAAAAATTATTTATACAATTTCAGGAGGAAATGAAAATGAAAGCAACAGTTGACAGTTTTAATATTATAGTTTCTACAATAGGAGGAATTCTAGGAGGATTTTTAGGGAACATGGATGGGATTTTGTATGCCTTAGTGATTTTTGTCATATTAGATTATGTGACTGGGGTACTGTATGCCGTGGAACAGAAAAAATTATCAAGTGCCGTTGGATATGAGGGGATTGCACGTAAAGTCACCATTTTTATTTTGGTGGGTATCGCTAATATTTTAGACTCTTATATATTAGGACAATCTGGAGTATTACGAGCAGTTGTAATCTTTTTTTATTTATCGAACGAAGGAATTTCTATTTTGGAAAATGCGACAGAATTGGGCTTACCAGTTCCTGAAAAGTTAAAAAACATCTTAAATCAACTTACGAAGAAAGAGGGAGAATAAAATGGTTGAGAAAATCAATGAAACATTAATGGATGCGGGTAGATTATCTAGTATTGATTTTGTAGTCATTCATAATGATGCTGGAAGTATGACACCATACCAATATATTGAATGGTTACGTTATAGAGAGAAATCACTTGGTATTGCCCATTATTACTGTAATCGTAATTGTATTGCACGAGTGATTGATACTTATAATATTGGGTATCATACAGGTGAATGGTGGAGTAATATCCATTCAATTGGATATGAGGTCTGTGAAAGTATGAAGGTAAGTGATGAAGAATTCCTTCAAAACGAAGATATGACTCTCATGCAAGCAACCGAAGACTTGTTATTCTATGGCTTACCAATCAATACCGATACAGTGAGACTTCATCATGAATTTGTACCGACTAGTTGCCCACATAGAAGTCTAGCCTTACATGGTGGAACAACCGAAAGTGTGAAAAATTATTTTGTGGAACGAATGAATTATTTTGCGAGTCTGGGTAGTACGGTAGATGAGATGTTAGGAAACGAGAATAGAATCTCCAATTATTACTCAAGATGAAGAAATTCATTCAACTTCTAATTCAAATGAGGAAGTTGCAAGAGAAGTCATTCAAGGAATTTGGGGAAATGGTGAAGAAAGGTTCGATCGTTTAACAGATGCCGGATATGATGCTAATTACATTCAAGAAATAGTGAATCGTATGTTAAATGGGGATGAAACATCTAATGTATCTGATATTGATACGATTGCCCAAAGAGGTTATTATGGGTGAATGGGGAGCGGTGACGAACGTAAAGAACGGTTAGAAAACTCAGGGTATGATTATCAAGCAATTCAAAAGTCGAGTGAATGAATTATTGGGATAAAAATAGGGAAAAATCCGACTGCTTTATTGCTCCTTTATGTTTTTAGGTATAAAATATAAGTAGGAAATATTATCGAAAAGGGGCGTATTACAATGTTGAGATTTTTGAGAAAAATGGATGCTTTAACGATTGGAAGAACGAGTAGAGATTTTAAAAAGCATTGAAGGTTCTAATTCTTAAAATGAAACAAGATGTAAAATTTCGTTTTCTTCGTACTCCAATTCACGAAATTGAAAGATTTAATTTATATTTCGAGTTGACAATGCTCTTTCATGAATTAGATGATTATTTAAAAAGTCATCATTACGTTCTTTATAAATTTCATTCTATTATAGGAGATTTCACTGAAATAATTGAAGAATATAAATATTTAAAAAGTATTCTTTGTCCTAATGTGAAGAGATGAATAAGTTGGACGTTCCATTTAAATTTTAAAATATGTATTTATTTTGTAGCCTACTGAGGAAGAGATTCCTTAGTAGGCTTTTTCTTTTTAGGTTAATTTTTTTCTTATTTCTTTCAACTGAGATGTAGAAGGAAACAAATAGTACTTAAAAATTTAGTATCTGTCCTTTATCTATTAGGAGGAAATGATTTATGAACAAAAAGAAGAAATCATAAAACTAAGAAGAGAAATGGACTAGGATATAAACGTCATTGCGATGATCTCAGATATCTCACCAAATACTGTGAAATCTATTTGTCAAAGAGGAGAAATCAATAAAGGGTTAACAGCTGCCACTAATGTGTGTCCTGTTTGTGGGGAGATTTTAATTCAAAGCTAAAGGGAAAAGACAAAAGAAATATTGTAGTGATGCCTGTCAGAATGAAATGGTGGAATAGTCATCTTGATAAGGTAAATCGACAATCATATACAAGCCATCAATGCTTGAATTGTCAAAATGTTCAGTCTTATGCCAATTCTGAACGGAAGTATTGTTGCTATAGTTGTTATATTGCATCACGATTTTGGAGGTAACCATGACTAACGAAGCCTTACAAAAAGAATGCCATGTATCAGATTACTATGGAAATATGCAGAAGGAATTATTACAAAAGGAATATTAACTGAAGAAGAATATCAACATTTCAAACAAAAAGATGCTTAAAAATATGAGCCAATTATCAGCCAATACATTGATTTATCAGTTGATAAATAACAGATTTAGAGTGATATATAGTAATACAAAAGGAGGAAATAACATGAAAAATGTGATTAAAATACCGTCATATTCAAAAACTCTCGAATCATCAATTGAGAGTTGCAGCATATGCACGAGTTTCTCATACATACTTATTACAGTCACTCTCTAATCAAGTTAGTTATTATAACGAGTTGATACTAAAAGTAATCCAAATTGGGAATATGTTGGAGTTTATGTAGATGAAGCAGTAGTGGACAATCCTTAAAAAGAGAAATGAGTTTAAACGTTTGATTAAGGATTGTCGAGAAGGAAAAATCGATGTGATTTTAACAAAGTCTATTTCTAGATTTGGACGTAATACAGTTGATTTACTTAAAACGATTCGAGAATTAAAGAGCTTGAGATGTAAGTGTTCGTTTTGAAAATGAAAAATATTGATACACTCACAACTGATGGGGAATTATTACTTACTTATTAGCAACAAAAGCTGAAGAAGAAGCAAAAGTCAACTTCTGATAATGTTCGATGGAAAGTAAAACAGAAATTTGAACAAGGCTTACCGTATATTCCACAAGATATGTTTGGTTATCGGTGGAAATTGACCATTATGAAATTGAAAGAAATGAAGCAAGTATTATTCAAGATATTTTTCAACAGTACATAGAAGGAAATACTACTAAAACAATTGTAGAAAGTTTGAATGATAGAAATTTAAGAACTCGTAAAAGGAAATAACTTTAGTGAGAAGTGTAGTTCATAAAATTTTAAATCAAGAAGCCTATACAGGAATCCTTCTTTTACAAAAAACGTATGTCGATTCTCAAAAAGGAAGAAGTGTTCCTAATACAGGAAAGAGAACACAATTTATTGTAGAAGAAGCACATGAACCAATTATTTCCAAGGAATTGTTTGATAACGTACAAAAGGAAAAAGCTAGAAGAAACTTACGTCAGAAGGAGAACGAGATGAGTAAAAAGTGATTACCGTTAAACCAGCAACTTTTATCAGTCAGCAGTCAAAATTACCAAGTGTAAAGAAAAGAAAAGTTGCAGGATACGCTCGTGTATCAACAGATCAAGATGAACAACAAAATTCGTATGAAACTCAGATTGCATACTATACACAGTATATTGCCGGAAGAGAAGATTGGGAATTCGTAAAGATGTATTCTGATGAAGGAATCAGTGGGACAAATACAAAACATAGACTTGGGTTTAAAGAAATGGTTGAAGATGCATTGGATGGAAAAATTGATTTAATCCTTACTAAATCCGTTAGTCGATTTGCAAGAAATACAGTCGATTCACTATCAACGGTGCGTCAGCTAAAAGATGCCGGTGTAGAAATCTATTTTGAGAAAGAAAATATATGGACGTTTGATTCAAAAGGTGAATTGTTAATTACGATTATGAGTTCTTTAGCTCAAGAAGAAAGTAGAAGTATTTCTGAAAATGTAACATGGAGTAAACGAAAACTTGCTGCAGAAGGGAAAGTTACTTTTAGTTATCAAACTGTATTAGGATTTAAAGCAAAAGCAGATGGTGGTTTTGAAGTAGATCAAGAACAAGCAAAGATTGTAAAATATATCTTTGGACAAGCATTACTCGGTGTTAGTCCAAGTAGTATTGCTAAAACATTAACTAAACAAGGAATACCTACTCCCCGCAGGTAAAACAAAAATGGAGTTATACAACTATTAAAAAGTATTTTGCAAAATGAAAAAGTATAAAGGAGATGCTTTATTACAAAAATCCTTTACAACGGATTTTTTAACAAAACAAAGAAAAAATAATGAGGGTGAATTACCACAGTACTATGTAGAAAAATAACCATAAAGCCATTATTGATAAAGAAACCTTTGATTCGGTTCAACAACTACTCAAACAAGTACAGGAAATGGGGGACAAGTAAAAAATTATTATGGTAAGCTCATTTGTGGATGTTGTGGTCACTCATATGGAAGACATGTATGGCATTCATCCAGTAAATATAGGCAGATTATTTACCGTTGTAATCATAAATATAAAGGCGAAGAAAAATGTACTACACCACATGTTACAGATGAACAGATACATGATTGGAGTGTTAAAGCTATTAATCATGTTCTTCAAAAATAAAGATGAGGTTATTGATAACTAACTGTTCTTTTAAACCAACTGATGAATCAATCAGATTTAGACTTTGAAATCGAAACTTTGACAAAACAACTTGAAAATATCCATCAACAAGTAGTTGATTTAGTAGGTCAAAATGCCAAAGTTACTCAAAGCCAGAAAGACTACCATGAAACTTACCAGAAATTAGTCGAACAATATGAACAGTGCGAAAAGCAACAGCAACAAAAAATAAGTTCACGATTGCTGAAAAATAATAGAGTGAAAGAGTTGAAAGGATTCATACATGAACTCAAACAGCAAGAAGAATTTATAACTACATTTGATGAACAATTATTCAATACATTTGTAGATTGAAATACACCAAGACAAAACAGTCACTATAACCCTAAAAAACAAAGAAGCTATATCCCTGTGATATGGCTTTTTCTTTAGGAATAGTCACAAACCTAAAAATTTGGTATAATACAAGAATGAAATCAAAGGAATGATGAGCTCTAGAAATGCACCCCCTGATGCAAAATGCACTTCTAGAGTAAAAAGGAGAGATGTATGATTAAAAGTCATTGCACTAGACTTAGATGGAACATTACTAACAGATGATAAAAAAGTAACACCTGAAAATAAAAAAGCTATTCAACTTGCGAAAGAACAAGGTGTAAAAATTGTTCTTTGTACAGGTCGTCCTTTAATGAGTATTTATCATTTATTAGAAGAATTAGAATTATTAGGTGATGATGATTTTTTTCTATCAATTACAATGGTGGAATTATTCAAAAACAAAATCACAAGAAATTTTTATTTTAAACAAGGTCATTCAAGAGATGATATGCAATACTGCTATGAAGAAGCGTATAAAAGTTGGCTTACCTCTTGTTATGATTGATTTAGAAAGAGCTTATGAAACTATTTATCCGGAAGAAAGACCTTCCATCTATCCTGGCTTACATCCTCTGATTGAATTTATTACAAAGAATCCATTGGAATTTGAAGAAAGCCACATTTTTTATAAGGCAGTGCTATGTATTGAAGAATCACTATTAGATGAAGGAATTCGTCAATTACCAGAAAGCTTTTCTTTGAAAAAATTCAATTGTATGAAGTCTCGTACTTTCTTATTAGAAGTAGTTCAAAAGAAGTTTCTAAAGGAACAGGGTTAACGCATTTAGCTGAAATTTTAGGAATTACAGTAGAGGAAATTGCAGCTTGTGGAGACGAAAGAAAATGATTTATCAATGCTTACAACAGTTGGATTCCCAGTAGCAATGGGAAATGGTTCTCCAGAAGTAAAAAGAAGTGGCGAAATTCATTACGAAGACAAATGAAGAATCTGGGGTAGCTCATGCCATTTATCACATTTTAGAACAAAATAAACGTGAAAGAGAAGGAGTGAAATAATGGGATTATTTCGATCGTATTAAACGTGCCTTTACGGGTGAAGATGCTGTCATTAAACAGCAAGAACAAGAAACTTCAATTATTATTGATAAATATGACCAAGGAATGCAAAAAACTCGTAAAAGTTTTTCGGATCATTTAAACGAATTTTTAGCAGACTTTAGGACAATTGATGAAGATTTCTTCGATGATTTAGAAGAAACATTTATTTCTTCAGATGTAGGCTTTGAAATGACGTTAGCGATTACGGATGCTTTAAGAGATGAAGTTCGTTTGCAAAATGCTAAAAATGCTCATAATGTCAAACAAGTTATTATCGAAAAAATGGTAGACATTTATGAAAAAGGTGAAGACAATTTAGCAACTTTAGCAAAAGCTGAAGGTAGACCAACTGTATTACTATTCGTTGGGGTTAATGGTGTTGGTAAAACAACTACGATTGGTAAAATTGCTTGGAGATTAAAACAAGAAGGGCATTCTGTATTATTAGCTGCAGGAGATACATTCCGTGCTGGAGCTATCCAACAATTAGAAATTTGGGGCGAACGTGTAGGGGTTCCAGTTGTTAGTAGTAAAGAAGGTGGAGATCCTTCTTCTGTTGTGTATGATGCCATTAAAAAGCGAAAGCAGAAAATATCGATTATTTATTAATTGATACCTGCCGGTCGTCTACAAAATAAAAGTGAACTTGATGAAAGAATTAGAAAAATGAACCGTATTATTTCTAGAGAAATTGAAACAGGAGCAGATGAAACTTTATTAGTGTTAGATGCAACTACAGGACAAAATGCTTTAGTTCAAGCAAAACAATTCAAGGAAACGATTGATGTAACAGGTTTAATTTTAACAAAATTAGATGGTACTGCAAAAGGTGGCGTTATTTTATCGATTCGTCATGAAATGAATATTCCTGTTAAATTTATTGGATTAGGGGAAAAATGGACGATTTACAACCATTTGACTCTACACAATTTATCTTCGGATTAGTGAAAGATTCGTTGAAATAGAAAAATTACTTTATTTAAAATGACTTTTATAAAGTAGAAAAGGACGGCAGTAGGTTCTCAATTGAATCTCATGGCTAAAATTTCTACTTTAGAAAGTCATTTTTACTTTTCGATCTTTTTGTTCGTGTTTTTACTATATAATACAAATGTTGTAGGTTTTAATGTTCATAAAACGCAGTTTTTTTGTTTACATTTTAGTCAAAATAAGTTAAAAATATTTCGTGGTAACAGATATGAAACAAATGCTTATTTAAGGAGGTTACCTCATGTTTGAAATGAAAGTTTTTGATTATGAAGATATTCAATTAGTACCGAATAAAATGTATTGTAAATAGTCGTTCAGAATGCAATACAACTGTTCAATTAGGGAAACATACGTTTAAAATCCCTGTAGTACCTGCGAATATGCAAACGATTATTGATGAATCAGTTGCAGAATTTCTAGCAGAGAATGGATATTTTTTATATTATGCATCGTTTTTGATGAAGAAGGAAGAATTCCATTTATTAAAAAAATGCATGAAAAAAACCTTATCGCTTCAATTAGTGTGGGTGTAAAACCTCATGAATATGAATTTGTAGAAGAGTTAAAAGAGAAAAAATTAGTTCCGGATTATATTACCATTGATATTGCCCATGGACATGCTAATTCAGTCATTGACATGATTGGTCATATTAAAAAACATTTACCAGAAACATTCGTGATTGCTGGAAATGTTGGTACACCAGAAGCAGTTCGTGAATTAGAAAATGCGGGAGCAGATGCGACAAAAGTAGGGATTGGACCTGGTAAAGTATGTATCACGAAAATTAAAACAGGATTTGGTACTGGCGGTTGGCAATTAGCTGCCCTTCGTTGGTGCTCAAAAGCTGCCCGTAAACCAATTATTGCGGATGGCGGAATTCGTACTCACGGAGATATTGCAAAATCGATTCGTTTTGGTGCTACAATGGTGATGATTGGTTCATTATTTGCTGGTCATGAAGAATCACCAGGTAAAACAGTTGAAATTAATGGAGAACGTTTCAAAGAATATTTCGGTAGTGCATCAGAATTCCAAAAAGGCGAACGCAAAAATGTTGAGGGAAAGAAAATAGTAGTTCCTTATAAAGGTTCTTTAAAAAGATACATTAGTAGAAATGCATCAAGACTTACAATCTTCTATTTCGTATGCGGGAGGATCTGACTTAGAAGCCATTCGTAAAAGTGGACTATGTTATTGTTAAAAACTCTATTTTTAATGGAGATTCTATTTAAGTTACAAAGATAATTTTGCCGATTCAAATGTATATTGAATCGGCTTTTTTATATTTTTAGCAAGAAATTTTGCTATATTCCTAAAGAGTAAAATAATAGTGGTAATAGAGGAGGGTAATTTGTGAAAATAAAACATATTTTTGGGTTAAGTTTCCTTATAGTTTCATTATTTTTGTACAAGCGCTATTTTTAGCAGAAGAAAATGATGTTACAACAAAAGAAGCGATTCAAGAAACCACAGTAGAAACAGAAACAACTCAAGAACCAGAAAAATGAAGAAACAACAATTGCCATTCCATTTGAGAAGATATATTGCAAGTTTTGGAAGAACAAGAATACTATGTAGATGAAGAATATGAGGCCTGAAAGTGCAATTGTAGTCGATGCGGATACTGGGGAAATTGTTTTCCGGCAGTAATATTGACCAACCTTGGGATCCAGCTAGTATATCAAAAATGATGACTGCTTATATGGCTTTTTGAAGCTATAAAAAGAGGGAAGATTATCTTTAAAAACGAAAAATTAATGCTACAGAAGAATACAGAGCTATTTCAACAATTGCAGATATTAGTAATAATATAATTGTTGCAGGAGTGGATTATCCGATTGAAGATTTATTATATATGATGTTTTTATCCATCTTCAAATGTTGCAACATTGATGGTAGCAAGAGCAACAAGGGCTATCCGATTCAGAATTTTTTAGATAAAAATAAATGCAAAATTTAAAGAATGGGGAATGGAAAATACAAAAATTTAACAACGCTAGTGGTGCAGTAGCTTCTGCATTTAGAGGATATTATACACCTGAAGGATATGATAATAATCGTTATAATCAAACAACTGCAAGAGATTTATCGATTCTAGCGTATCACATTATCAAGGAGTTTCCAGAAATTATTAATTTTACAAAAAATCCAATGATAACGGTTATGGCTGATACTCCTTATGAAGAATCATTCTATACTTATAATCATTCTATTCCGGGAATGCCTCAAGGTTTTCCGGGTGTAGATGGTTTTAAAACAGGTTCTAGTCCAAGTGCTGCAATTAATCAATTATTAACGGCTAAACAAGGAAATACTCGTTTGATAGAAGTGATTCTTGGAGTAGGTTCTTGGGATGATTTTAATAGTAGTAGTTATTTTAAAACTTTAATTGCGAATGGATTATTGAAAAAAGTATTTTCTGAATATGAAACTCAAACAGTTTTAAAAGCTGGGGAGCATACGATTGATGGAGTGAAATTTTGGCTAGATAAGGATATTACTACATTAGTTCGAATAGGAGAAAGTCCTAAGTTTAGTTTAAAAGAAAATAAAAATTTTTATAGAGACAGATCTCCCAAGAATTACTTCTAAATTAGAAACGTTAAGCTATCTAGTAACAATTATTCCTGAACCAGTAACAGAAGAGGAAAATACAACGAGTGATGAACAATTGGGAACAAATTCTAATCTAGAAGATTTTTTTATTAAGTCTTACTAATAAATCAGTTTTATTAGGAATTATGATACTAGGGATATCTTGCTAATTAGTGCACTAATTGTGTCAATATTATTTATTCTAAAAATAAGATATAAGAAAAAGGGTGAAAGTAACATCTTGCCCTTTTTAATGTTATCATTTTATAGTGGAAATAATAGTTGATATTTTTTGATAAATTGACACCTCTAATTTTATTTAAAAATGCCCAAATATAATCGATAATCGCTGTTAATCCATACGTATAAGCTGCTAAAGTAATGGGTTTGCAAATTAAAATTATGATAATGAATTTTTGTAACTCATTTTGTTAACCCAGCTAACATACATAAAAAATCATCTGGTGAAACAGGGAATGCCATCATAAATGTAAAGAAATAATCAAATTTTTTCCCTCGATTTAACCATCCAATATAACGATGATAGGTACTATCATTCACAATCGATTTTACAAATAGTTGTCCATAAATTCGAGCTAAATGGAAAGCGATAATAGAACCGATGATAATACCGATATAGTTGTGAGATATTTCCGATAAACATTCCGTAAATATAAACTCCAGCAATGCTAGTTAAGGCACCCGGTATAATTGGAATAACAGTTTGTAAAATCTGTAATAAGATAAAAACAGGTGGTCCCCAAATGCCCGCACGTTGCATATATTCACTAAGTGCTTCTTGGGAAGTAAATAAACCTTTTTGATACGCCCAAATACAAAAAGATAACTGTCGTAATTGCTCCAGCTATAGAAGAAGCATGTAGTAATCTTTGTGCAAAGGGAGATAAAGGTTTCCCTTGTTTAATTTGATGTTTCAGTCATAAATTCTCCTTTATTTCAAATGATTTTTCAACAGCTACTTTATCATAAAAAGGCTTGCCATTGTTGAAGGACGTTTTTCTTTTTGAGTAAAATTGTTCTCCTTTTTTTAGATTTTTCGCAAGCTTCTTGATAGAAAGCCTCATCTTGCTGTAATTGACGTAAAATCTCTTGGAATTGTACTTGAGAATTTCCTTTTAAGTAATAATCAAATAAAATAGGGCGATATTCTCTTAAATCTCTTAATAATAATGGGATATTAGCATTCATGGATTCTAATATCGTCATAGGAAATAACTCTTCAAACGAAAGTTGTAACATTACATCTCCCATATTAAAGAATTCATTCATTCGTTCTCTTTCTACAAGTCCTAAGAAATGAACATTAGTTGGCAATTCATCCATATGTTCCATAATTTCTTTTCTACCTTCAGAAATACCTTTGAAAGCAAAATCACCTGCCCACACAAATTGGATATCAGGCATTTTTTAGCTAAATCAATAAATTCTAAAACACCTTTTTCTCATTTGTAATTGTCCTGCAGATACAACGGTAAATTTATCTGGATCCAATCAAAAGATTCCCGAAGATTTGCTTTTGAACGATCCGTAATTTTTATAAAAAAGTATCACGTGATACAAAGTTTGGAATGTACGTGATTCTTTCTTTTGGAATTCCATAATGTTCTAGATCTTCAATAAAACGTGGATTAACGGTTACTAGATAATCTGCTTGTTTATAAAATTGAAGAACATATTTATAAAAATAATTCTTTTAATCGGACGAGGTAGGGAAATACTTTTTCTAAAGTTTCCGGTAAAAAGTGAACAGAAGCAATCATTGGACGGTTTTTGTCTTGTGATTACAGATTTAATTAAAAATCTGGATTAATCGTATGAATATGAGTAATATTGTATGTCTTTAATTGATTCACAACGACTTGATAGTCTTTTTAAACCTTCTGTTACGAGATTAATTTGTTCTTCTGTAGCAGATAGAACACCTTGTCCTTTTTACACTATCTGCTCGTGTAAGCATATTGATCGTTAACATATTGACTCCTTTAAGAAACAATTTCGTTTACTATTCTACCATGAAATGAACCATTTGGAAAATAGCTTGTAAAATCTTAAGAAAACATTTGATATTTTTGCCTTATGGGTAATTTTTGTATACTAGATGAAGAGAAATCAAGAGAGGTTATTCATGAAGCGTCAAAAATAAACCTAAAAGGTAAAAGCATCTAAAAATTCAAAAAGAAGCAATGACATTAGTGGATTGTTATTATATTCCAACAGCGATTGCAGAACATTTTTGCCTATTACGTGAGCATTGTGCGACAGAAGTAGAACAAACATTATTACAGCACTTTTGCAAAAGTTCAAAGAGAACAGCAGGAAGACATTGGCGAAGTAATTGTTGCATATGATGAAGCTGGTACATGTCATGGCGAGATTAGTTTAAGTCCAACTGAAATATCAAAATTAGAAAAAGAAATTTCAGCCGAGAGATTGGATAAATATTTAGAAATTTATTTTTCAATAAGATATTTTTAAATAATGGATAAAGTATAATCTTTAACAACTCCTGTTGGAAATTCCTTCAGGAGTTTTTCTTAAGTCGTGTGATTTGCCTCAACACTTAGAGCTTGATATCATCAAATAGAAAGGTAGGAGATACTATGGAATTAGGAATTCGTAATTTACATTTAGAAACCCAACAAAAATTTTTATTTGGAAAAGATCGTATTAAGGATATTGATGGAGAAATTCCAAAAGATGCAAAAAGTATTAATTTTTATTTGGTGGTGGTTCTGTAAAAAAGAATGGAGCTTTCGACCGTGCTGTACAAGCATTAGGAAATCGTGAATGGGATGAGTTTGGAGGAATCGAAGCAAACCCAACATACGAAACATTAATCAAAGCTGTTGCACGTGTAAAAGAAGAAGGTTTTACTTATTTACTAGCAATTGGTGGTGGTTCTGTCATTGATGGAACAAAGTTTGTAGCTGCAGCAAGTGTTTTTGATGGCAATTCATTAGATATGTTTAGAGGAGGATTTGGAAAAGGTCTTCCTGTTACAAAAGCTGTTCCATTTGGAACGATTTTAACATTACCTGCAACTGCATCTGAAATGAATAGTGGTGCGGTGATTACCTTTGTAGCATTAAAAGCAAAAGTAAGTTTTAGACCAGATGTTACATTCCCTCAGTTTTCAGTACTAGAACCTGAATTAACGTATACATTACCAAAACGCCAATTAGTCAATGGCGTATTAGATACCTTTATTCATACGATGGAAAATTATTTAACATACCCTGTAGATGCAAAATTACAAGATCGTTATGCAGAAGGAATTTTACAAACATTAATTGAAATTGCACCAACAGTCATTGATGAGGATAATCACGACTTTGCTGCAAGAGCGAACTTTATGTGGTGTGCAACAAATGCATTAAATGGTACCATTTCTGCAGGTGTGCCGACAGACTGGGCAACTCATGCATTAGGACATGAAATTACATTAAATCATGGAATTGATCATGGACGTACATTATCGATTGTGTTGCCAGCAATGATGAAAGTACGGAAAGAACAAAAATGGGATAAACTCATTCAATATGGAAAACGAGTTTGGAATCTATCTGGAACACCAGAAGAAATCGTCAATGGAGCAATAGAAAAAACAGAAGAATTCTTTGCATCTTTAGGTGCACCAATTCGATTTAAAGATATTTCTTTAGATGAATCAGTCATTGAAGCATTAGTGGAAGGATTAGGACGTCACGAGAAAATCCATTTATCTGAGCATCATAATTTAGAATTAGAAGATGCAAGAATCATTTATCAAACTGCATTATAGTAGGGAAAGGAGCGAAAAATGGCAAGTGAATTAATTGAAGAAAAGTTAAAACAATTGCCTGATTTACCAGGATGTTACTTGATGAAAAATCAAGAAGATGAAATTATTTATATTGGTAAAAGCAAAAACTTAAAAAAATCGAGTTCGCTCTTATTTCCGTGGAGCACATAATACTAAAACTGAAAAATTAGTGAGTGAAATTCATCATTTTGAATTTATTGTTACAAAAACCAATAAAGAATCACTATTATTAGAGATTAATTTAATTAAGAAGTATCAACCTTATTACAATATTAAATTAAAACAAGGAACCATGTATCCTTATTTAAAAATTACAAATGAGCGAGATCCTCAACTGATTATTACAAGTAATGTTGAAAAAAAGATGGGGAATGTATTTTGGCTCCATATCCGAATGTTTATGCGGCAACAGAAACGCAACAACTCATTCAAAAATTTATCCTTTAAGAAAAATGTGGGAAAAATGAAACACGTGCTTGTTTTCTATTATCATTTAGGGCAATGTATTGGCTGTTGCGATCATGAAGTTTCACCAGAAATATATCAACAACAAAAGAAAAATTCAACGGTTTCTTGAAGGCGATGTAAAAGAAATTAAGCAAGATTTACAAAAGAAAATGGATGAAGCTTCAGAACAATTAGAATTTGAACGAGCCATTGATTATCGAAATCAAATTCAATATATCGAAACAACCGTAGAAAAACAGCATATTATGTCTCAAGACTTCACAAATCGGGATGTATTCTCATTCTATATGGATAGAGGTTGGATTTCTATTCAAGTCTTTTTACTTAGACAGTCCACAATTATCAAGAGAGAAGCGGCATTATTCCCGATTTATAATTCAGCAGAAGAGGAATTAATATCATTTATTGTACAGTTTTATCAAGAACAAAATCATATTTTACCAAAAGAAATATTAGTTCCAGCAGAAATTGATAAGGAATTATTAGCAGAAGTATTAGAAGTTAAAGTATTAACCCCTCAAAGAGGACCGAAGAAGCGAATGCTTGATTTAGCGACACAAAATAGTGAAGTAGCTTTACTTGAAAAATTCAAGATTGATGAAAATAGTCAGCAAAAAACTTTAGGTGCGGTGGAACAATTACGGCAAGCACTAGATTTAAGCCGTTTAAGTGTGATTGAGTCATTTGACCACTCGAATATTCAAGGGACAAATCCTGTATCAGCAATGGTTGTATATCGAGATGGAAAACCGGAGAAAAAAAGTTATCGGAAATTCAATATTAAAACGGTACAAGGAAGTCATGAATTTTTAACGACACAAGAAGTTGTTAGAAGACGATATTCAAGATTATTAAAAGAACAGAAACCTTTACCGGATTTAATTTTGATGGATGGTGGAAAAGTTCAGATGAGAGCTGCCATGGAAGTGTTAGAAGATGAACTGGGATTATCGATTCCAATTGCTGGAATGGTAAAGGATGAGAAACATAAGACCGCTCATTTGCTATATGGGGAAGAGTATGAACAAATTGAATTAGATCCAACGAGCCAAGCTTTCCATTTATTACAACGAATTCAAGAGGAAGTCCATCGATATGCAATAACATTTCATCGTCAAGTTCGAAGTAAAAATGCTTTTTCATCCATTCTTGATGAGATTGAAGGAGTTGGACCAAAGACTCGTACGAAACTATTACAGCATTTTAAAACGATGAAGGAATCCAGGAAGCGACAGTCGAGGAGATTCAAAAACTAGGGATACTCTGAGAAAGTGGCGAAGCGTATCAAAGAATCAGTAAAATAATTATATAGGGATTTCTCTGAAAGTTGTGAGGCCGCCAGCAGCCTCGCAAAGTGAGTCTCATGATCTTTCACAATTGCTATAAATCCCATGTGTTTTATTCATTAACGGATGGTTCGATAGGAAATTTTTACGTGAAACTCATTGATGTACTGGCGTGTGGCAAGGCGCGCTTTGCGCTGTTTGCCTATTGGTGTACATGGGTGGTGATTTCTCCTGGGGGTGTGAGGTTGTTTTTGGGAGAATTGTGTAAATTCAGGCTTACTTCTGTACCTTTAATTGTTATAAAAATTTTTAGAATGTTTCAAGTGTTTATATAACAGGTTTTTAAATCTGTTATATTTTTTTACTAAAAATAGTAAAAATAATTGATTTCCTTTTTCAGGGGTGTGTTATTTTTAGGTTAGTCAAAAATATATGAAAAAAGGAAGGTAAAATCATGAATAAATGGTTTAAACTTGGTGCAGTTGCTGCAACATTATTTTTAGGAGCTTGTTCGACTTCAACAAGTACTACTACAAGCAAGGATACTGTATCACAAGCGCAAAAAAATTGGGATGCTATTGAGAAAGCAGGAAAGATTAAAGTTGCAACAGCGGGTACTTTATATCCACAATCATTCCATACTGATAAAGACAACTCTTTAACTGGTTATGATGTTGAGATTGTAAAAGAAGTAGCTAAACGATTAAAATTAGAAGTTGAATTTACAGAAATGGGTGTTGACGGTATGTTAACAGCATTAGATAGTGGTCAAGTGGATATTGCGAACTACTCAATCGAAGAAGGTTCAAAATTTGTAGACAAATATTTACGTACTGAACCTCATAAATATTCATTTACATCAATGGTAGTTCGTGAAAGCGACAATTCAGGAATTTATTCTTGGGCTGATGTAAAAGGTAAAAAAGCTGCAGGTGCTGCAAGTACAAACTACATGAAAATTGCTAAAAAAATTAGGAGCGGAATTAGTTATCTATGACAATGTTACAAAATGATGTTTATATGTCTGATTTAGTTAATGGTCGTACAGATGTTATTATCAATGACTACTATTTACAAAAAATTGCTGTAGCATTCGGTAAAGCTACTTTCCCAATTAAAATTAACGAAGGTATTTACGCAAACCCATATAGCGCAAGCTTCTCATTAAATTAGGAAATGACGTTATCCAACAAAAATTCAATGAAGCATTAAAATCAATGAAAGAAGATGGAACTTTAACAGAAATTTCTAAAACATTCTTTGCTGGTGAAGATGTAACTCAACCAAAAGACTTGAAATTAGAAAAAATTGATTTTTCTGATGTAGAATAAGAGGCGATGTCAATTGTTTAATCTTAAGTTAGCGATTCATAGTCTTTCCTTTGTATTAAGTGGTTTACAATATACATTGGGGAATTGCTGGAGTAAGTTTTTATTTTTGGAACAATCTTAGGTTTCATCTTTGTATTAATGAAACGATCGAACATAAAAATTTTTAAGAATGATTGCTAATTTCCATGTTTCTTTTATGAGAGGAACTCCTACATTAGTATTTTTTTATTCTTATTATATTTTGGATTACCTTATTTAAAAATTCAACTTCCAGCTCTAGTCTGTGCAATCTTATGTTTTAGTATTGCAAGTAGTGCATATATTTGTGAAGTTTTACGTTCTTCAATTGATGCAGTGGACTATGGACAATGGGAAGCTTCTACTTCCTTAGGATTGAATTATTTTCAAACATTAAGAAGAGTGATTGTTCCTCAAGCATTTTAGAATTTCAGTACCACCATTAAGTAATGTCTTATTAGATATGATTAAAGGAACATCGTTGGCAGCAATGATTACGGTACCTGATATTTTTCAAAATGCTAAAATTGTTGGAGGTCGAGAATTCGATTATATGACGATGTATATTTTAGTAGCATTAATTTACTGGAGTATCTGTTTAGTGTTTGAACAAGGTCAGAAAAATTTTTAGAAAAAAAGATTATCATTATATTAAGAATGAAGAGGCTGGAATTCCAGCCTCTTTTTACTACAACGAGGATTGCTAGAGATTTTTAAGGAAAATATGATAGACTATCCAGGAAGAAAAGGATGGTGATCGTGAAAAATTAGCAATTATAGGCACAGGGTGGATATCTTCTTCTTTTGTAGAAGCGGTGCAACAAACAAATAGTTTTTGAAGTCGTATCTGTATACAGTAGAACACTAGAAAAAGCAGAAGAATTTGCTAAAAAACACCAGATTCCTTCTTGGACAAATCAATGGAGTGAATTTTTATTAGAAAAGAATTGGGATGTCGTCTATATCGGATCGCTTCAAACCATACACATGGTGACTATTCAAAACAATTATTAGAGCATCAATATTATTGTTGAAAAAAACCATCCTTTTTATCGGTTGAAGAGTGGGATGAAGTTCATCAATTAGCGGTGGAAAAAAATTTATTCGTGATTGAGGCTATTCGTCATTATTATGAACCAGCCTTCAAGAAATTAGAAAAATAATTGCTCCTAGATTGGATGAAGTAAAAGGAGTAGTTTTATCGTATGCAAAATATTCTTCAAAATATGATGCATTTTTAAGAGGCGAAATTGCGAATTCATTTTCATTATCCTCTGGTGGGGGTGCCTTAATGGATTTAGGAGTTTATCCTATTTACAATGCGATTAGTTGGTTTGGAATGCCAGAAAAAGCTCATTATCAAGCACGTAAATTACAAAATCAAGCGGATGGACAAGGGATTGTATCATTGGAGTATCCAACATTTGATGTAACAATTTTTGTTGGGAAAGTGTTAAACGTATGCCTTCCTCAAGAAATTTACTTTGGCAAAGAAACGTTGCAAATGAATGACTGCCAAGAAATTAAAGAAGTCAAAACACTATATATGAGTGAAGTTAGGAAAACAAAGGAATATGAACTTCGTAAAAATCCATTAGAATGGGAAACTATTGGTTTTGCAAAAATATTAGAATGTACACCAGAATCCCTAAAAACAATATGAACAAAGTAAAAATAAGTCGTAATGTTTTTAGAAGTGATTGAAGCATTAAGAAATTCAGCAGGAATTACATTTAATTAAGGAGAAATCATGAAAAGAATATATTCAAAAATAAATGGAATGAAAAAGGTTTTAAAGACTTAACGCCGATTCAAGAAGCAACAAAGGAATTGATTCAAAATGGGGAAGATGTAGTAGCAGTCTCTCCAACTGGAACAGGAAAAACATTAGCTTACTTGTTACCCTTATTAGAGAAAATTGAAATCAATCATGAACTACAAGCAGTCATTTTAGTACCTAGTCAAGAATTAGCACAACAAATTGGTGAAGTTATTCGTGAATGGAAATTACCAGAACTAACCATGTTAGTTTTAGCAGGAGGAGCTAATGTAAAGCGTCAAATTGAAAACTTAAAGAAAAAACCAGAATTAGTCGTTGGAACACCAGGACGATTAACAGAATTAGCGAATCAAAGAAAATTAAAACTACATCAAGTTCAAACACTTGTTTTAGACGAAGCAGATTATTTATTAGCTCAAGAACATTTAGAACAGACTCGTTCCTTTATTAAAAAATGTCCATCACAACGACAAATGATTTGCTTTTCAGCCACTAAAAATGAAATATTAGAATCTATTCACCAATGGATTAATATGACACCAAAATGGGTTGAACAGGAACAAAAAATGGCAGGGAATGGGAATGTAAAACATGTGTATATTGAATCTCCTGTTCGTAAAAAAGATGAATTGTTAAGAAAGTTTGCCAATATGAAGGAATATCAAGCATTAGTATTTGTCAATTCACTTGCAAATGCAGGGATTTTAGCAGAAAAATTACAATATCATAATATTCCTTGTGCCTTATTAACGAGTCAAGAAAATCAAATTAATCGTAAAGCTGCGATTCAGGCGTTTAAAAAAGGAGAAGTTTCTATTTTATTAACAACGGATGTGGCAGCACGTGGATTAGATATTGAAGATTTACCAGTCGTCATTCATTATGACTTACCTGAAAATAAAGAGGTATATACTCATCGTTCAGGAAGAACTGGAAGAATGGGAAAAGATGGATTAGTTATTAGTTTTGTTACAGAAAAAGAAGTAAGAGACTTGAAAAAATTGATCCCAGCTGATGCAACACTAGAAGCGTTCCAAGTTCATTCAAGTCAACTACAAGTTGCACAGAAGAAAAAAAGTGGTGGAAAAGAAATCTTATAAACCGAAAGAGAAAAAGGAACTGCTAAAAAAGCTTATCCATCAAAAGATAAAAAATCCTTTAGAAATAAAAAATCATCAGGTAAGAAAAAGTAAAAAGGAGTCTCTTAAATGCTTACATTGAGTTTTGAAAAATCATTTAGAAGAATATCGTTTACCGTATGAAGACAAAGCCGTGTTCATTCAAGTCAAAAGACTCATTCACGAAGATGATGCGATTTGCTATTGGTGTTCAAAGGGATGTGTATTTTTGGGGTTAAAAGATGATGCGACTTTTACTGATACAAGACCTCTACTATTTCCAGTTGAACGAGTAGAGAAAGTACAGTATCAAAAAGAAATTTTTAGCAAATGATGAATTCAGTTTTTGAAGTTGAAGGAGAAAAGTTTCAATTTGAAATTCCTCATCGTTCTAAATATTTTTCAAATCAAAAAGAACAATTAAAACTGTTCCGAGTAATGATGGAACAATAAAGGAGACGGACATGGAAATTATTCGTTCGCACCAAAATGCAATGGTAAAAAATTTTCAAAAATTACAAACTTCCAAAGGTAGAAAAAAATCGGAAGCGTATATGATTGAAGGGGAACATTTAGTTGAAGAAGCCATTCAATCAAATATTTCCATTCAACGTTTAGTAGTCAGTGAGGACACGATTCATCTTTATGAAAAATGGACAAAGAGCCATCCAACAATGTTTGTTTCAAAAGAGGTGTTTGAAAAGTTATCGATGACTCAAACAAATCAAGGTATTTTAGCGATTGTACCATTAGAAAAGAAACCATTGGTCGAAGTTCCTAAGGGGCGTTATCTTTTAGCAGATACGGTTCAAGACCCAGGTAATTTAGGAACGATTATTCGTACTGCTGACGCTGCAGGATTTGCTGCAGTTGTTTTAGGAGAAGGCTGTGTGGATTTATACAATGATAAAGTTGTTCGCTCCATGCAAGGAAGCCAATTTCACGTAGCGATTTATCATGAGAATTTAATGGATGTATATGGGAAGTTAAAAGAAAATGATATTCCGATTGCTGTAACAGCACTTCATCGTGATGCTAAAGATTTCAAATGGTTAACTGGCAGAGAGTCTGTTGCAATTGTGGTTGGGAATGAAGGAAATGGCGTTCGTGACGAATTGATTGAATCCGCGGACTTCATTATTCAGATTCCTATGTTTGGTCAAGCTGAGTCGTTGAATGTTGCGATTGCGAGTGGGATACTTATGTACCAAACGAGAATATAGTTTTATAGGGATTGGGCTTTGGTTGTGAGGCCGCCAGCAGCCTTGCAAAGCAAGTCTCATGGCTAATTTTTGAGCCTAGGGTCTCAAAAATTGCCTTAAAAGCTTCCTGGAAACAGGAAGCTTTTATTTCACAACGGCGCCCAATCCCATGTGTTTCGGTCATAATACGAGGATACGTTTAGGATGTGGGGTACGGAAGTGTCTTTTTACGTTTTTTGTCGTTTGGCAAATGCGCTTCGCTGTTTGCTTGATGGGGGCTTAGGTGTGAGGCCGCCAGCAGCCTCGCTATGCGAGTCTCATTTACACAACGGCGCCCAATCCCATGTGTTTCGGTCATAATACGAGGGTACGTTTTGGATGTGGGGTACGGAAGTGTCTTTTACGTTTTGTCGTGTGGCAGAGGCGCTTCGCTGTCTGCCTATGGGTCTTGGGTTGTGAGGCTGCCAGCAGCCTTGCGTTGCAAGTTCATTTACACAACTTATTTTCCACGTGTGAGCCCACTGTGCCTATAGTTCTTGTATTTTTATGTTCAATGATATATACTATTATAAATTTAATTTCTAGTGGGGTCTGATTATGATAAATTTAGAAGAAAAATTTAAACAAAATAATATTGATTTTTGAATTGTATCATCATCGTGCAATTTATACTAATGAGGATGCATTAGTTGTAAAAAGCTGAACAAGGTTTTTATGGTACAGAAACTAAAAGTTTGTTTATTAAGGACAAAGCAAGGAAATAATTATATTTTTTTCTAACTTTTACAACTAAGAGAAGTGATTTTAAACGTTTAAGTAAATTAGTAGGCAAAAGACTTTCTGTTGTTTCTTCAGAAGTAATGGAGGAATTAACTGGTCAAAAATCAGGGGCTGTATCTCCATTTGGTTATGAACAAGTTGTACCTGTGATTATTGATGAAGAGTTATTATCACATGAAAAATTAGTATTTGCACCAGGACGTCCAGATCAAACGATGGTCGTTAAAGTGACTGATTTAGATAAAATCATTGAAGTACTAGAATTGGAAACTTTTGTATTACCAGTTTCTGAAGAAGAATAATATCATGAACGATGTTCTTTGAGCGTTTTGTTTGATTGATATTTTTATCTGTGCTATACTATCTATGAATTAAGACGACGTGGAAAGGAGAGTGAGCAGGAATGCTCACTCTTTTTACGCAGTTATGTAAAGGAGGTTATCTATGAGTAAAGTAGCAGAATTAGTTTCAACACTCACTTTGCCAGTTATTGAAGCAGAAGGGTTTGAATTAGTCGATTTAGAGTTTGTAAAAGAAGGGAAAAATTGGTTTTTACGTTTTTACCTTGACAAACCAGGCGGTATTGATTTAGATGATTGTGCGTTTATGAGTGAGAAATTTAGTGAATTATTAGATGCACAAAATCCAGATCCTATTCCGCAAGCGTATTTCCTTGAAGTATCTTCTCCTGGTGCTGAACGTCCATTGAAGACTGAAAAAGACTTGCAAGAATCGATTGGGAAATATGTTCATTTATCGTTTTACAAACAAGTGGAAGCTGAGAAGTTTTTAGAAGGATTTTTAACAGAAGTAACATCTGAGTCTGTCACTTTAGAAGTGAAAATTAAAACACGTAAAAAATTTATTACGATTGCACGTGAAAATATAGCAAAAAGCTCGATTAGCGATTCAATTTTAAGAATCTTTTAGAAAACACATTTGACAAAGGAGTCACATTATGAGTAAAGAAATAATCAAAGCCTTAAATATTCTTGAAGAAGAAAAAGGGGTTTCAAAAGAGGTAATCATTACAGCTTTAGAAGCAGCCCCTTGTTTCTGCCTATAAGAAAAATTATGGGCAAGCACAAAATGTTGAAGTTGAATTTGATGCTAAAAAGGAAAAAAATGCATGTTTACGCAGTAAAAGAAGTGGTGGAATATGTATTTGATTCTACATTGGAAGTAAGTATAGATGAAGCTCATGAATTGCATAAAAGCATATGAGGTTGGTGATAAAATTCGCTTTGAAGTTACGCCAAAGGATTTTGGACGAATTGCTGCTTTAACCGCTAAACAAGTCATTGTGCAGCGATTGAGAGATGCAGAACGTGCGAATATTTATAATGAATTTATTGAATATGAAAATGAAATCATGACTGGAGTAGTTGATCGTCAAGATTTTTCGTTATGTCTATGTTAATTTAGGGAAAATCGTTGCTGGAATGTCAAAACAAGATCAAATTCCAACAGAAGAGTATACAATGAATCAACGGATTAAAGTTTTAGTGTCTAAAGTAGATAATACTACAAAAGGACCATTAATTTTCGTAAGTCGTACACATCCAGATTTATTAAAACGTTTATTTGAACAAGAAGTTCCTGAAATTTACGAAGGAGTTGTAGAAATCGTTTCTATTGCTCGTGAAGCAGGAGATCGTGCAAAAGTTGCAGTACGTTCTAGAGATACGAACCTAGACCCAGTTGGTACTTGCGTAGGACCTCGTGGACAACGTGTACAAAATATTGTAAATGAATTAAATGGAGAAAATATGGATATCGTTGAGTGGAACGAAGATCCATCTGTATACATTGCGAATGCATTAAATCCTGCACAAGTTGTGAAGGTAGATTTTGATTCAGATCGTAATAGCTGCATCGTTGTAGTTCAGATCATCAATTATCATTAGCGATTGGGAAACGTGGGCAAAATGCTCGTTTAGCAGCTAAATTAACAGGTTTCCGTATTGATATTAAATCAGAATCAGCTTATCAAGAATATTTAGACCAATTAGATTCAGAATTACCTACAGTTGAAGAAGCTTCAAGCGAAGAACTTCAAACTGAAGAATAATGATTAAGGAGGCATCTTATGAAAAAGAAAAGTTCCAATGCGTCGTTGTATAGCTTCTGGAGAAATGATGCCTAAGAAAGAATTGGTACGGATTGTTCTGTAACAGTGAAGGTGTCGCTCAAATTGATCCTACTGGAAAAAGTCAATGGAAGAGGAGCTTATATTACATTAGAACCGACTCTTGTTGAAAAAGCGTGGAAGAATCATTTATTTTGAACGTCAATTAGAAATTGAAATCCCTGATAGTTTCTATGAAGAACTATTGCACTATGTGGATCACCAAAAAGCTAGAAAAGAGTTATTTAGTGATGGAAAGCATTGATAAAAAGAAAGCTCTCAATTTATTAGGTATGGCGACACGTGCTCGTAAACTAATATCTGGAGAAGAGCAAGTACTACAAAAGTATTCAAAAAGAAAAAGTGGAATCTCGTTATTTGTACAACAAATAGTAGTGAGAATACCGTAAAGAAAATCAAAAATAAATGTGAATATTATGAAATCCCTTTTTATTCAGCAATTTACAACGGAAGAAGTTTCGCAGGCGATTGGAAAACAACGTTCGATTATCGCAATTGCTGATCAAGGTTTTACAAAAAGTCTGATGAAGATGAAAGGATTTAACGATATGAACGAATAGGAAGGTGAACGTATGTCAAAAAAACACGTGTATATGAACTTGCAAAAGGTTAAAACTACCTAGTAAGGACATTATCGAAAAAGCAAAACAATTAGGCATTAGTTATAACAGCCATATGTCAACAATGGAAGATGGAGAAATCGCAACAATTAAAGCTTCAATTTCAACAAAGAAAGAAGCTCCAAAAAGGTTGTTGAAAAGAAAGAAACTCCTGCGTCTAAAAAGTAGAGGCGAAAAAAAGCAGCAGCAACCTAAAAAGGAAACTGTAAAAAGAAAGAAGTGAAAAAGCTGAACATAAACCAGCTCATTCCACCAAAACAACAGGATAAAAATCATCAACTAAACCAAAACCAAAATCAAAATAAACATGGACATAAGAAGGAATCTATGCAAAAACAAGAAACAGTAGCAGGGCCAAAAACATCAGTCTCGTGATGAAGAATCATATTCAAATCATCGTGAATCTAAAAAGAATAATGATTTCAAACGTGGAAATCAAAAACGTGGTGAGCGAACGTAATCAACAAGAAAACTTTAATAAGAAAAAAATCGTCATCAAAAATAACCGTAAACAACAAAAAGAATGCTGAACAAAAACCAGCAGTTCCAGCACGTAAATTCCATGAATTACTCAGATGTATTAGTGTATACAGATGGAATGACAGTTGCTGAATTAGCTAAAAAAATTAAACGTGAACCAGCAGAAATTATTAAAAAATTATTCTTGTTAGGAGTAATGGCAACATTAAACCAAGGATTATCGAAAGATGCGATTGAATTATTAGCTGCAGACTATGGTATGGATGCTGAAGAAAAATCGAAAAAGATATTTCTGATTTAGATGTATACTTTGAAGAAGCAGCTGCTGAGAGCGATGCACATGTAGTACGTCCTCCAGTTGTTACAATCATGGGACACGTTGACCATGGTAAAACAACTTTACTTGACCAATTAAGAAATTCTTCTGTAGTAGCTGGAGAAGCTGGAGGAATTACACAACATATTGGTGCTTACCAAATTAAAATTGATGGCAAACCAATTACATTCTTAGATACACCAGGTCACGCGGCATTTACAACAATGCGTGCTCGTGGTGCGGATATCCTAGAATATTACAATTATTGTAGTTGCTGCTGATGACGGTGTAATGCCACAAACAATCGAAGCAATTAACCATGCTAAAGCGGCAGATGTTCCAATTATTGTTGCTGTAAACAAAATTGATAAGCCAGCTGCGAATCCAGGTCGTGTGATGCAAGAGTATCTGATTTAGGTTTAGTTCCTGAAGCATGGGGTGGAGATACAATCTTTGTTGAAATTTCTGCTAAATTTAATCAAAATATCGAAGAATTATTAAGATGATTTTTATTAGTAGCTGAAATGCAAGAATTAAGTGCAAATGCTAATCGTTTAGCATTAGGTGCAGTTATTGAAGCACGTTTAGATAAAAACAAAAGGACCTATCGCAACATTATTAGTTCAAGAAGGAACGCTTAAAGTTGGAGATCCAATTGTTGTCGGAAATACATTTGGTCGTGTTCGTGTAATGGTGAATGACCAAGGACGTCGTGTGAAAAACAGCTGTCCCAACAACTCCAGTTGAAAATTACAGGGTTAAATGCATCTCCACAAGCAGGAGACCGCTTCGTTGTATTTGAAGATGAAAAATCCGCTCGTGCAGCCGGTGAAGAACGTGCGAAACGTGCTGTAATTGAACAACGTAATGCATCAAGCCGTATTACTTTAGATAACTTATTCTCAACATTAAAAGATGGAGAAATGAAAGAAGTTAACGTCATTATTAAAGCAGACGTACAAGGTTCTGTAGAAGCATTAGCTTCAAGTTTACAAAAAATTGAAGTTGAAGGCGTACGTGTGAAAAATTATCCATACAGCTGTAGGGGCCATTAATGAAAGTGATATTACTTTAGCAACAGCAAGTAATGCGATTATTATTGGGTTCAACGTAAGACCTACACCACAAGCGAAGATTCAAGCTGAATCAGATCAAGTAGATATTCGTTTACACCGTATTATTTATAATGTCATTGATGAAATTGAAACAGCAATGAAAGGTATGTTAGATCCTGAATTTGAAGAAAAAATTACTGGTTCTGCTATCGTTCGTGAAACTTATACAGTATCTAAATTAGGTACAATTGCTGGTTCATATGTTACTGAAGGGGTTTGTTAAACGTTCTAGTCAAGTTCGTTTAATCCGTGATAACATTGTTATTTATGAAGGTGAATTAGCAAGCTTGAAACGTTTCAAAGATGATGCTAAAGAAGTGAAATTAGGATTTGAATGTGGAATTATGATTGAAGGCTACAATGATATTAAAGTAGATGATATTATCGAAGCATTTGAAATGGTTGAAATTAAAAGAAAATAGTCGTTAAATGATGGAATGAAGAGAGGAGAGTATCAAATGGCGAATTTCCGTGTTGGTCGTGTTTCTCAAGAGATTTTGAGAGAAGTGAATGATATTTTGTCAAAAAAAGTTCGTGATCCTCGTGTGCAAGAAATTACGATTACTGAGGTAGATGTAACGGGTGATTTACAAATTGCGACGGTTTATTATACAACTTTGCAAACTTTAGCGAGTGAGCACCAAGCAACTGAGCGTGGATTGGAAAAAAATCTAAAGGTTTAATTCGTCGTGAATTGGGAAACGTTTATCTCTCTATAAAACGCCTGAATTAATTTTTTTAAACGTGATGAGTCTGTTGATTATGGAAACCATATCGAAGAATTGTTGAAGAGTATCCAACAAAGAGGACGAGGAGCGTTAAATATAAATAAAAAGTTCTTCTATAGTAATATAGGACGCCAGTAGCCCCTATGGGGTCTCTTGGCTAAAAATTTGAGCCATGGTCTCAAATTTCCCTAGTAAAAAGTAGCCATCTGGCTACTTTTACGCATATTACTATAAATTTTTATTTGTAATACCTTGAGAATTAATACTTCTAAGTAGGAAACGTAAAAATATAACAAAAATACTCTCCGTAGTAGCTAAAAGTAGTGGAATCCTGACTAAGGTTTCATTGCAGGAAAAAAATTGAGACCTAGGCTCAATTTTTAGCAATGAGACTCACAAAAGCAGGGCTGCTTGCGTCTAGCTACTACAGAGAGTAAATTATTATAATTATTTCAATAACTAAAGTGAAAAATTTTTCTAACTGTGGTATAATAAAAACACTATGAATAAAAAGAGGTGTGTTATGATTTCTGCAAATGAGACTTGGATTCTTTGGTCCATTATTATCGTCATTGCAACAGCAAGTATTTATTTAGAAAAATCATTATGAGTGGGCATCGAAAATTAGTGGTCCTATTATTGGTTTATTAGCAGCTACATTAAGTAATGTTGGTATTATTCCTGTTGAATCTCCTGTTTATGATCAAGTATGGGATATTGTAGTTCCATTAGCGATTCCGATGTTGTTGTTACATGTGATTTAAAAACAAATTTGGAAAGAAAGTGGACGTCTATTAATAATTTTTCTTAATTGGTTCTGTAGGGAACTATATTAGGGAGCTTTAGTAGGATATGCTTTCTTAGGAAAATTGATTCCTGTATTGAATCATGTGCCGGAATGATGGTTGGAAGTTATATCGGTGGTGGTGTTAACTTTGTGGCAGTTGCTTCTGCATTTGATATTCAAAAGAATTAATTTCTGCAGCTACTGTGGCGGATAATTTATTAATGGTATTTTATTTCTTAATTTTTATTAATGATTCCATCTATGGCATTTTTCAAAAATATTTTAAATCTGCTTATTCAAATGAAGAATTAGAAGACTCTAAACAATATCATTCAAAAACAGTAGTCACGTTACAAGATATTGCCTTTGTATTTGCGATTGCTGTAGTGATTGTAACGGTAAGCTTTAGTTTATCAAAAGGAATTGCCACTCTTGGACAAAACAGTGTGATTCAATTTATTTCTAATAAATATTTGATTCTAACAACTTTAACAGTGGCAGCTTCAACTGATTTTTCTTCATTTTTCAAGAAAATTCATGGATCGAAATGAAATTGGAACTTTCTTAATTTATTTATTCTTTGTCGTAATTGGGATTCCTGCTTCAATTGAGGCAATTATTGCAAAATCTCCATTACTGTTAGTGTTCTGTGCCATTATGGTCTTTGTAAATATGTTCGTGACATTCTTGGGGGCAAAAGTGTTTTGGATTTACCATTGAAGAAGCTATTTTAGCATCAAATGCAAACATTGGAGGTCCAACAACAGCAGCAGCCATGGCAGTATCAAAAGGCTGGCATCGCTTCGTAGCACCAACCATGTTAGTAGGAACATTAGGCTATATATTAGGAACCTATATCGGAATATTAGTGGAAACTTACTCATGTAAAACAAAAGACAAACATCAACTTAGAAAAACTAAGAAGATGTTTGTCTTATTTATTTGAAAAAGACTTCCTATAGTAGTATGAACGATAAGCCTCTGGCTTATCGTTCAGGAAATCCCCTGAGACCTTAGGCTCAAAATTTAGGCAAGAGATTCGCTACGTGAAGCTACTGCCGTCCTAATACTACTATCACAGGAAGTCTATTAAAGAGTATTTTTAGGTAGTAACCGCCATCGCATCTACGCCTGTATGGCTCATAATAATTGGTGAAGTCATTACAATTGTAAGTTTAGCATCTGGGAATAACTCACGTAAAGTATCGATTTGAGATTGATTAAACTCATTCAATCCAGCATGCATAATCCCAATTTCTTGAATCCCATTAGGGACAAGCTTTCATTTTCCTCAAAAACTTCATCATATTTCTTCTGAAGAGACTTTAAACCTCTCCCTTTTTGAACAATCTCAATTTTACCATTGATGACTTCTAAGAATAGTTTAATGTTTAATAAATTCGAGAAAGCGCCCATGACACGACTAATACGGCCACCCTTAATTAAATTATCTAAATTTAAAACGGTTAAATATAATTTCGTACGTTGACGAGTACTTTCAATAACTGCTAAAACTTCTTCAGCACTTTTGCCTTCTTTGGCAGCTTTTGCAGCTTCACGAACAATAATCCCCATTGAACGTGAAGTGAAGTCTGAATCAACAACCGTTACAGTTGATTCCGTAATATCTGCTGCTTGTCTTGCTGCATTTACAGTTCCACTAATCGAATTCATCAAGTGAATCGAAATAATTTTTGAACCGTCTTTTCCTAATTCGTCATACAATTCTACAAAACGACCAATAGAAGGTTGAGCAGTCATTGGTAATTCAGAACTTGCAATCATTTTATTTTTGAATTCTTCTTTTGTAATTGTTTCACCGTCTAAATAATGTTCCTCTTGAATGGTAATATTTAATGGAACTACATGGATATTGAAATCTTGGATTTCTTGTTCGGTTAAATCAGCAGTTGAATCTGTCACTATGATTATACGAGACATGTTGTCACTCCTTTTAACTTAATGTATTTCTATCATATCATATTTTTACAAAACACCTAGCATTAATATTTTTACTATGGATAGAGAAGTATTCTAGCATAGGATTTGTTTTTAATAAAATCTATGATAAAAATATGATAAGTTATTAAAGTTAAATTTTATTGAAAAGGAAGAAATTAATGGACGGAATTTTTACCACTATGGAAAAGAAAAAGGAATGACTTCATTCGACTGTGTCTTTAAAGTTAGAACGCTTATTACAAACGAAAAAGTGAGGGCATTCAGGTACATTAGATCCAGAAGTAGATGGCGTTTTACCAATTTGTGTTGGAAAAGCAACAAAAGTGGTAGAGTATTTATTAGAATCCAATAAAGTCTATCAAGGAGAGATTTGTTTAGGCATTGCGACTGAAACAGAAGATGCTCATGGAGAAATCGTGAAACAAGAAGCGATTATAACTCCATTTACAACGGAAGAAATTGATGCCATGATGGAAACTTTCATTGGAGAAATTACTCAAATTCCTCCAATGTATTCTGCTGTGAAGGAGTTAATGGTAAAAGACTGTACGAATATGCTCGAAAAGGAGAAATTGTAGAACGTCCAGAAAGAAAAGTAAGTATCTACGAGTTTAAACGAACTTCGATTCCTCAATATGATGAAGTGACGAAAACACAAAAATGGACTTTTGAAGTTAGTTGCAGTAAAGGGACTTATGTTCGTACATTAGCTGTTGATTTAGGGGAAAAACTAGGAGTACCTTCTCATATGTCTGCAGTTAACTCGTATTAAAAAGTGGACCATTTATGTCAGAACAATGTGTGACCTTATCACAATTAGAAGCTTTAGTGAAACAACAGCAAGCAGAATCGATTCTTCGACCTTTAGAAGAAGTGTTTCAGTACATACCCTAGAGTGGATATTAGTGAGAATTCATGACAAAAGTAAAAATGGTGCCATTTTAACAATAGCAGAGTACCTCAAGTGATAGAGACCTTCAACTTTTTATATTGAAGGAGAATTAGCCTATATACGGACCTCATCCTGAGAAAAAGGACTATTAAAACCGATTAAAAATGTTTTTAAGGAAAGTGAGATAACATGCAAATTATAAAAATCACCCATCCTTATGAACCTTCTCAAATTGTTCAAGAACCGATTGTGTTGGCACTTGGATTTTTTGATGGAATTCATTTAGGGCATCAGGAAGTGATTCAACAAGCAAAGGAAAAAGCTCAAGAATTAGGTGTGAAATTAGCGTTAATGTCATTTGACCATCATCCTTCCATTATTTTTCCAAGGAGCAGATCCAGACGAATTACAATATCTATCACCCTTTGAAAGAAAGGTAGAGTTATTAGAAGAATTCGGCGTAGATATTTTCTACGTTATTGATTTTACAAAAGAATTTGCTTCATTAAGTCCTCAAGAGTTTGTTGATCAATACATGGTTGGGTTAAAATGCTGTAACGGTTGTTGCTGGATTTGATTACACTTATGGAAAAAAAGATATTGCCAATATGGAACTATTGCCAACTTATGCAAAAGAAAGATTTTCGATTGTAACAATCTCAGAACAACAAACTGAAGAGCAAAAAATTGGTTCAACAGCGATTCGACACTATTTAGAAACTGAGTCAAATTGAAGAAGCAAATGCCTTATTAGGCTATGAATATACAATGATTGGAAAAAGTTGTTCATGGTTTTGGACGTGGAAGTGCCTTATTAGGATTTCCAACAGCGAATATTGATGTTTCAACGGACACTTATTTATTGAAAAAAGGAGTTTACATTGTAGAAATTCAAGTAGAAGATCAGTGGTATCCTGCGATGGCTTCGATTGGAGTGAATCCAACGTTTAATGATGTAACGAAAATTACGATTGAAGTCTATATTTTAGATTTCCAAAGAGATATATGTAATTCCTGTAAGAGTAAAATGGTTGCATTATTTACGAGACGAATTAAAAATTCGATGGAGTAGAAGCACTGATTGCTCAATTAAAAGAAGATGAGTAAATACTAAAAATATTTTGAAAAAAATAATGGTGAAAAATATGTGGTACTTAAAAATTTTGACGAATTATCGAAAAATTGAAGTCATTGAAATATATAGCAAGAATTCAAACCTTTATTGTTGAACAACAATTAAATTATCAAGAAGTGGATGAAATTGATAAAAGAGCGTGGCATTTATTTGAAACAGATGAATCTGGCAAAGTGATTGCCTATTTACGAATTTTCCAAGAAGTAGATGGCGCTCATATTGGACGTGTCATTGTTGATGAATCTTATCGTAAAACAAGGAAAAGGAAGAGCTCTAATGGAAAGAGCAATAGAAATTTGTCAAGAATGGTATGTTGATCGAGCTGATTATGATTCATGCACAAACGTATTTACAACAGTTCTATGAATCATTAGGCTTCGAAGCCTGGTCACAACCTTATCAGCTAGTTGGAATTGAACATATGGATATGATTTTAAAATAGGAGGCATTTGTATGATTACTCGTTACACAAGACCGGAAATGGCCAATATTTGGTCAGATGAAAATCGTTATCGTTGTTGGTTAGAAGTTGAGATTTTTAGCTTGCGAAGCTTGGGCAGAGTTGGGAGAGATTCCTAAAGTTGATGTCCAAAAAATTCGTGACAATGCTAGTTTTTCAGTGGAAAGAATTTTAGAAATTGAAGAAGAAACAAGACACGACGTTGTAGCTTTTACTCGTGCAGTGAGCGAAACATTAGGGGAAGAACGAAAATGGGTTCATTATGGTCTAACAAGTACAGACGTTGTGGATACTGCCTATGGTTATCAATTAAAACAAGCGAATGATATTTTACGTAAAGATTTAAGACGTTTTTAGAGATTATTCAACAAAAAGCGCTTGAACATAAATATACTGTATGTATGGGAAGAACGCATGGGGTACATGCAGAGCCAACGACTTTTGGGTTGAAGCTTGCTTTATGGTATTCAGAAATGAAACGTAATATCGAACGATTTGAACGTGCTGCTCAAGGTGTCGAAGCTGGAAAAATTAGTGGAGCCGTTGGAACTTTTGCCAATATTCCAACTTCTGTAGAAGCCTATGTATGTGGTCAGTTACAAATTCGTCCTCAAGAAATTTCAACACAAATCTTATCGCGAGATTTACATGCGGATTATATTTCAACGATTGCTTTAATTGCAACTAGTATTGAAAAATTTGCCACTGAAATTCGTGGCTTACAAAAATCAGAAACACGTGAAGTCGAAGAATTTTTTGCAAAAGGTCAAAAAGGTTCTTCTGCAATGCCACATAAGAGAAACCCGATTGGTTCAGAAAATATGGCTGGATTATCAAAGAGTGATTCGTGGACATATGGTAACAGCGTATGAAAATGTCAACTTATGGCATGAAAGAGATATTTCGCATTCTTCAGCAGAACGTATTATTATTCCAGATAGCACGATTTTTACTAAATTATATGTTAAATCGTTTTGGTAATATTGTTAAAAACTTAACGGTATTTCCTGACCGTATGCTTAAAAATATGGATGCAAACATTTGGATTAATTTATAGCCAACGTGTTCTATTAAAATTAATTGATAAAGGATTAAGCCGTGAAAAAAGCTTATGACTTAGTACAACCATGTACAGCACTAGCGTGGGATGAACAACGTTCATTTAGAGAAAGTATTGAAAACCATGAAGAAATTATGTCACATTTAACAACTGAAGAATTGAATGATGCCTTTAATTATCACTATCATATTCGACAAGTTGATGAAATTTTTCCATAGAGTTGGACTTGACTAGTGCATTTTTCTAAAAAAATATGGTATAAACGTATAGTAAAACAAAATATGAAGGAGAGTTAACATGATTAACGTAAGTGATTTAAAAGCAGGAATGACATTCATTCTTGATGGAAAATTAATTAAAGTGTTGGAAATCAGCCACCACAAACCAGGTAAAGGAAATACTGTCATGCGTATGAAAATCCGTGACGTTCGTAACGGATCAACAGTTGATACTACAATGAGACCTGATGAAAAAGTAGAACGTGCTCACATCGATACAAAAGACGTTCAATACTTATACAGCCAAGATAACGTTGGTGTATTCATGGACTTAGAAAGCTATGAACAATATGAAATTCCAGAAGAAACAATCGAAAACGAATTGAAATACATTTTGGAAAACATGGAAGTTAAAATCCAATTCTACGGAACAGAAGTAATTGGGGTTTCATTACCTTCAACAGTTGTATTACAAGTAACTGAAACTCAACCATCTATTAAAGGTGCTACTGTTACAGGTTCTGGTAAACCAGCAACAATGGAAACAGGATTAGTCGTAAACGTTCCAGACTTCATCGAAGCTGGCGAGTACTTAGAAGTAAACACTTCAGAAGGTACATACGTACGTCGTGCAACTAAATAATGAATAAAGATAAGAAACAGTTTGCGAAAGCAAACTGTTTTTTTAATACGCTTCTGTTTCCATTTCAATCATCCTATGTTACACTAGCAAAAAGTGTTAAAGAGGTGATAGAGATGAAAATTGCAGTAATGGGAGGAACTCCTGTTGATTCAAGATTAGAAAGGAATTATTAGAAAAGCAAGGCTTTGTCGATATTTTTGCCAGTGCCTATTTCGAATAATCCAATTGAACAAACAACTTTTCAATCTTCCTCTAGTGAATATCGAATGGCTTTTATGAGAGAAAAGGTTGAAGAACTTCGAGTTGAGTATGATGCCATTTTTGTTTATTGTAATTCTCTTAGTTCGGTAGTAGATTTTGATCAATTGTCGCAAGAGTTTGAGATGCCTATGATTACGCCAATGCAAATGTATCGTCAACTAGCAATGGATTATCAACAAGTGGCTGTAATGGCAGCAAATTCTCATGGATTAATGGGAGTAGAGAATAATTTATACAAAGCAAATCCTAGTTTACAAGTTATCGGCATTACGTTACTTGAATTAGTCAAATCGATTGAAGCCAATCTCTCACCAAAAGAAATTGCGACAAAGTTTGACTTTAGCAGTTTGTTTTCATTTTTTAATGGAAGCAGTGTAGAAAGCAGTTATTTTTAGGATGTACTCACTTTCCATATATCAAAGAAGAATTAGAAAGTTTGACCAAACTCCCAATTATTGACGTAGGAGAATACATGGTAAGAACATTAAAAAAGAATCTATTATAAAAAATATAAGACTCATTTGTAGTAGCAAAATAAGGGAAAAATTAAGACCCTAGGCTTAATTTTTTAGCAATGAAACAGCGTTAGCTGGCTGCTTTACGACCTTGCTACTACATAGTACAGATCTATTTATTTTTAGGTTATGTAAAGGAAAAAAATCTTGATACATAGCCTTTTTGTTTTATCAAAAATATTTATAAAAATCAGACTAAAGACCGAGTGTTTTATTATTGACTTACTTTTGACCAATATGATAAATTATACATGTGGTTAGCACTCGTCTTAGTCAAGTGCTAAAGAGAGGTGACCAAAATGTTAACCGACAGACAATTGCTAATCTTACAATCGATTATTCAACTATATACGGAAACATTAGAACCAGTTGGATCAAAAAGGTTGATGCAGCAAATGGGTTTAGCAGTTAGCTCTGCAACCATTCGAAATGAAAATGATGAAACTAGAAGACATGGGCTATCTTGAAAAGAATCATTCCTCTTCAGGACGAGTTCCATCGAATCAAGGGTATCGCTATTATTTAGATAATATTTTACCTGTTCAGAATAGTTCAGTTTCATTAAATATCTCGAAATCAAATCCGTGAAACTTTCCAACAATCGACCATGGAAATTCAAGATGTCTTTAAAGTTTCGGCAGATATTTTTGTCGACACTGACGAATTACACAACAATTTCCATTGGACCCGAAGTAAGGAGTGCTACATTATCCGGATTTCGACTTGTTCGACTAGGGCTAAAACCAAGTAATGGCGATTTTAGTCATGAGCAATGGTTTAGTTGAAAATAAAGTTTACTCGATTCCGAGTGCGATTGATGATTCCGACTTAGATAAAGTCGTTCGAATCATTAACGAGGAATTGATTGGCTTTGCCACTAGAAACAGTTCTCCAACGTTTGAAGTCTGATTTACCAGTTTTAATGAATCGATATATGAATTCTCAAATTCAAATTGTTAAAGTGATTCAAGATATGATGAACCAATTTGAACAAGATAGACTCCATGTTGCAGGAAGAAGATATTTATTAAACTACTTCGACTCACATGCAAATGTCCATCATTTAAAAGAAATTTATCGATTAATGGATGACCAATCGAAGATGCACGAATTAGTGATGCCTTCTAACCGAGATATCCAAATTCGTTTTAGGGTCTGAGATGAACGATCCAGTATTAGGAGAATTTAGTATTATTACTGCAAGCTATGAAACTCCAAAACACGATAAAGGAATCATTGCTTTATTAGGACCTAAAAATATGCCGTATTCGAATGTCTTATCGATTGTCAAAGGATTACAAGAAGAGCTCACAACAACGATGGAGCAATATTATAAAAATTTATAAAAAGAGATGGAAGCTTGAAACAAATGAAGAAAAAAGACGTTCAACAAACTCAAGAAGTAGAAGAAGAAATCTCCTGAAGTAGAAGAGTTTGAAGAAACTGTCGAAGAAAACCGAAGAAGTTGAACTTTCTGTTGAAGAAAAATTACAACAAGAAATTTCTCAATTAAATGACCAAGTATATCGCTTATCAGCAGAAATTGCGAATATTCAAAAGAGAAATGCAAAAGAAAGACAAAGATGCAGCGAAGTATCGTAGTCAATCTCTAGCACAAAACTTATTGAATGTGATTGATAATCTAGAAAGAGCGATTGCTTCACCTAGTGAATCAGATGAAGCGAAAAATCTAAAAAAAGGGATTGAAATGGTATATGAAGGTTTCTTATATGCCCTAAAAGAAGAAGGCATTGAAGAAATCGAAGCATTAAATCAACCATTTGACCCAAATAAACATCACGCTGTTCAAGCTGTTCCAGCTGAAGAAGGGCAAGAAAGTGATGTTGTTGTTCAAGTATTTCAAAAAGGCTATGTATTGAAAGACCGTGTATTAAGACCAGCAATGGTTATCGTCTCTCAATAAGCCAACTAAAAAATTAAAAATTAAAATTATAGGAGTGTATGAATTATGAGTAAAATTATTGGTATTGACTTAGGAACTACAAACTCAGCAGTTGCTGTATTAGAAGGAAATGAATCTAAAATTATTCCAAACCCAGAAGGAAATCGTACAACACCATCAGTTGTAGCGTTCAAAAATGGTGAAATTCAAGTAGGGGAAGTTGCAAAACGTCAAGCTGTAACAAACTTAAACACTATTTCATCTATTAAACGTCATATGGGTGACGCATCATATAAAAGCTGAAATCGAAGGTAAACAATATACACCACAAGAAATTTCAGCAATGATCTTACAATACTTAAAAGGCTATGCTGAAGAATATTTAGGAGAAAAAGTTGAAAAAGCAGTGATTACTGTACCAGCTTACTTCAACGATGCTCAACGTCAAGCCACTAAAGATGCAGGACGTATTGCTGGTTTAGAAGTAGAACGTATCGTGAACGAACCAACTGCAGCAGCTTTAGCATACGGTTTAGATAAAGTAGACCACGAAGAAAAAATCTTAGTATTCGACTTAGGTGGTGGTACATTCGACGTATCTATCTTAGAATTAGGAGACGGCGTATTCGATGTATTATCAACTTCAGGAGACAACCACTTAGGTGGGGACGACTTCGATAACAAAATTATTGAATTCTTAGTGGCTGAATTTAAACGTGATAACGGAATTGATTTATCACAAGATAAAATGGCAATGCAACGTTTGAAAGATGCTGCTGAAAAAGCTAAAAAAGATTTATCAGGTGTAACTTCAACACAAATCAGCTTACCATTTATTACTGCTGGTGAAGCTGGTCCATTACACTTAGAAGTAACATTAACTCGTGCTAAATTTGATCAATTAACATTAGATTTAGTAGAACGTACAAAAGAACCAGTTCGTCGTGCATTAAGCGATGCAGGATTATCAGCAAGTGAAATCGACCAAGTTATCTTAGTTGGTGGATCAACTCGTATTCCAGCAGTTGTAGAAGCTGTTCGTAAAGAAACTGGTAAAGAACCAAACAAATCAGTAAAAGCCCCTGACGAAGTAGTAGCAATGGGTGCTGCAATCCAAGGTGGAGTTATCTCAGGTGATGTGAAAGATATCGTATTATTAGACGTTACTCCATTATCATTAGGGATTGAAACAATGGGTGGTGTATTTACTAAATTAATCGATCGTAATACAACAATCCCAACAAGTAAATCACAAGTGTTCTCAACAGCTGCAGATAACCAACCAGCAGTAGATGTTCACGTATTACAAAGGGGAACGTCCAATGGCAGCAGACAACAAAAACTTTAGGTCGCTTCCAATTAACAGATATCCCAGCTGCACCTCGTGGTGTGCCTCAAATCGAAGTAACATTTGATATCGATAAAAAAACGGTATTGTAAATGTTCGTGCAAAAAGACTTAGGTACTGGTAAAGAACAAACAATTACAATTAAATCTTCATCAGGTTTATCAGACGAAGAAATCGAACGCATGGTAAAAGATGCTGAAGCGAATGCTGAAGCAGATAAAAAACGTAAAGAAGAAGTAGATTTACGTAATGAAGTGGATCAATTAATCTTCACTGTAGATAAAACATTGAAAAGACTTAGAAGGCAAAAGTAGATGCTGAAGATGTTAAGAAAGCTGAAACAGCTCGTGATGAATTAAAAAGCAGCTGTAGAAGCAAATGACTTAGAAGCAATGAAAGCTAAACGTGATGCTTTAAAATGAAGTTGTTCAAAACTTATCAGTAAAATTATATGAACAAGCAGCAGCAGCTAGCCAAGCAGCTCAAGGAGCAGCAGGTGCTGAACAAGCAAGCTCTCAACCACAAGATGGCGTAGTAGATGCTGACTTCGAAGAAGTAAAAGACTAATATAGAGCAAGTAAGAGTGGGAGAACTTCTTCCACTCGCTCTTTTGTAGAATGATAGGATAAGGAGGGATAATGGTGGCAAAACGTGATTTATATGAAGTACTCGGAGTCTCCAAAGATGCCTCCGATGCAGATATTAAACGAGCTTATCGTAAATTATCCAAACAATACCATCCAGATATTAATAAAGAAGCTGGAGCGGAAGAAAAATTTAAAGAAATAGCAGAAGCTTATGAAATTTTAAGTGATAGTCAAAAACGTGCTGCGTATGATCAATATGGTCATGCTTCATACGATCCAAACTCAGGATTTTCTGGTGGCGGTTTTGGTGGCTTTGGTGGTTTCGGAGGTCAAGGATTCTCTGGAAGTTATACAGGTGGATTCGAAGATATTTTCGATACCTTCTTTGGTGGCGGCGGTGGTCGTCGTGGAAATCGTGCCAATATGCCACGCCAAGGGGCAGATTTACAATATGTCATGGATTTAACATTTGAAGAAGCGATTTTTGGTAAAGAAGAAGTGATTCATTACCATCGTAATGCAGAATGTGAAACTTGTCATGGTACTGGTGCAAAACCTGGTACGATCCTGTAACATGTTCTAAAATGTCATGGTGCAGGTGTGATCGATGTTGAAAGAGCAACACCATTTGGTGAGAATGATGTCTCAAACAACGTGTGATGTCTGTGGTGGTACTGGACAAGAAATCAAAGAAAAATGTGAGACTTGTCATGGTCACAAACATGTAGAAGAAACGCATAAAGTGAAAGTAAAAGTCCCAGCCGGTGTAGAAAATGGAAATCAAATGCCATTACGTGGACAAGGGGAAGCTGGAGAAAATGGCGGCCCTTATGGTGACTTATATGTGATTTTCCGTGTTGGTAAGAGCGATACGTTTGAACGTGAAGGGGCGGATATTTTCTATGAACTTCAATCAACTTTGCTCAAGCTGCATTAGGAGATGAAGTGGATGTTCCGACTGTTCACGGTAAAGTGAAATTAAAAGTTCCTGCGGGAACTCAATCGGGTACGGTTCTTCGTTTAAGAGGAAAAGGTGCCCCTAGACTTCGGGGTAGTGGAATGGGAGATCAGCATGTAACGGTACGTGTTGTAACGCCTAAGCATTTAACGGACAAACAACGTGAGGCAATGCAGATTTTCGGAAAAGAAGCGGGTACTCATGTTGAGGGCGAAGGCAATTTCTTCGATAAAATGAAGGATGCGTTTAAGGATAGTTTTTAAATAATACAATAAATTTTCGAATGACTTCCTGTTATAGTAGTATTAGGACGGCAGCAGCCTCGCAAAAATGCGAGTCTCATGCCCTAAACTTTGAGCCTAAGGTCTCAAAGTTTCCTGTAAGATAAAGCCTTTCTGGCTTATCTTACTTATACTACTATAGGAAGTCTTCTTTGTTTTACGTGACCTAATGAGAGTCCGTATTTATGTCGAATGACTTCCTGTCATAGTAGTATTAGGACGGCAGCAGCCTCGTGGAACGAGTCTCATGCCTAAACTTTGAGCCTAAGGTCTCAAAGTTTCCTGTAAGATAAGCCTATTTGGCTTATCTTACTCATACTACTATAGGAAGTCTTCTTTGTTTACGTGACTTAATGAGAGTCCGTATATAAAGTCGAATGACTTCCTAATTATAGTAGTAAAGGATGGTAGCACTCTCGTGGAACGAGTCTTATGTCTAAGTATACTACTAAAGGGAGTCTATTCGTTTGGGTAATTTTTTCACAAAGATATTGTATTTCCCCAAAAATCCATATAATTATAATTAGAAGGAGGGCAGCGTTTTCAAATTTTGGTTTAGAATTATGAAACAAGAAGATGATTAGGGGGAGTTAACAATGAAATGGTGTAAAAATGTGAAATTTATTATATTAGCATTACTTGTCTGTTCGGTTGCTCTTTTATCAAGTTGTTTCAACAGTCATCCAATAGGGAAAAAAATATTCTTTACCTCCTGAAGTAGATCTCAAAAGTTGATTCTGAGAATGATGAAAGTGATGAATTATTACTTGAACGCGATGGAGAAATAGATATAACTTATTTAGAAAGAGCTAAGCAAGTATTTTTAGTAGACTATCCCAAAGATGAAAAAGAACAATTAGTTGGTAAGACGATAACGATACGTGAACCATATTCTCTTTATAAGTCAGAGGATATGGAGATTAGAAAAAAATCTTGAATTTACGGTTTATGTAGATGATGAACCTTATGCTTATATTGGTTTGAGTAAATACGATGATAATGGTGATAAGTTTGCTACATCATTTAGGCAAGCAAAATATTTCCCTAAGAGATTTCCGATGAAACATGGGTGTTATCGTTTTACAAAAAGCAAAGAAGGATTGCGTATTGAATCTGCAAAGTATGATCCAACAAAGGAATATGGAAATTTGAATAACGTAGTTTATACTTTTGATCCAACAGAACTTTTTAAGATTTATCGAATGACTTCCTGATATAGTAGTATTTGGACGGCAGCAGCCCTGCGGTCTCATGCCCAAGCATACTACTATAGGAAGTCTTCTTGTTTTACGTGACCTAATGAGAGTACGTATATAAGTCGAATGACTTCCTAATTATAGTAGTAATTGGACGGCAGCAGCCTCGCAAAAATGCGAGTCTCATGCTTAGCCTACTACTATAGGGAGTCTTTTTGCATAAATTTTATTTTTCATTCTTTTTCTGAAATTATTCTGAAGAGGATACTCTACAATGCAATTATAAAAGAGTATGAGGAGTGATTTTATGGGAAAAAAATATTGAAATTAAGAATTTGTGTAAAGTATATGGAAATATTACCATATTAGACGATATAAATTTTTGTAGCAAAGGAAGGAGAGTGACTGCATTCTTAGGTCCAAAATGGAGCAGGTAAAAAGTTCTACTTAAGAATATTATTAGGATTAGATCAAGCAACTTCGGGTAGCGCAACAATTGCAGGAATAAATTATAAAGATATCCGTAATCCTTTATTTGTTGTAGGAGCTACTTTTGATGGACTAGGGTCACTCGAGTGATCGAACGGTATATCAACATTTAAGAATTGTGGCAGCCTCTAATGGAATTAAAAAGTAGAATTGATGAAGTGTTAGCAGTAACGGATATTGCCCATAAAAAGAATGAATCCATTGGACATTTATCTCTTTGGGGAGACACAAAGGGTTAGTCTTGCAACTGCATTACTTGAAATCCACAATTTCTTATATTGGATGAACCGACAAATGGATTAGATCCTAGCGGTATTCGTTGGCTAAGAAATTTTCTAAAAGAACAATCTGAAAAAGGGAAGACTATCTTATTATCTTCTCATATTTTGTCAGAGGTAGAAGCTGTTACGGATGATGTAGTATTCATTCATAAAGGAAAAATTATTGCAAATGGAGAATTAAAGAAAATTATGAAGGATACGGTAAATCTAGAAGAAGTCTTTTTCAACCTTATTCAAGAAGGAGGAAAAAGAAGATGAAGTTATTTTTATAGTGAATTATTAAAGATTACTTATTCCAAAACTTTTTCAAAAATTGTTTTGCTAATCCTTTTTATCGTACAACCATTTTTGCCTATCTTGGTATAAAAGCAGTTTTAGAAATTGGATTACAGGCAACTCCCTGAGAATACAGCTATTTTTTGGCAGAAGCGATTCCTCCGATTGAATATTTAGGATTTGATACAGTTATGTTAGGAGTGATGCCGATGATTATTTTTGGGTGCTGTATATGGCGGAAATGAATTTAAAAAATCATCAACTGCGAACTACCTTATTAACTAATTGTAATAAGAAGAGTTTATACTTTTTAAATTAATGACGTTAACACTTTTATCAGTTATCGTTTCATTTCTATCGATTATAGTTACCATTGAAGTGGCTCATTTTACATTAGGAAATTTAGGACTAAGTGTTTTTATTAAGTTTAAAAAGTTTTGGTACTTTTATTTTATTGGCGACACTAGCATGGATAAGTCTCACGATTTTATCTTACTTTATAGCTTTTCTATTTCGAACAGCCATTGCTAGTTTATTATTTTTAATTCCTCAAATTTATAATGTTGGAGAGTTTCTCTCTACTCATTTTGAATGGGGAAAAGGTTCTTCCGGTTGCTTTAGGAAATAGCTTCATTGCCCTCATCGGAAACTAGATTTTCATCTCATCCATTTTTGGACGGCTACTTTATTGTTCCTTTGGGTGTTCATTTTTGGGATAATTGCTTATTGTCAATTTGAAAAAAAGGGATGTAGGAGGAAATTTTTAATGCTAGGAAATCAGATAAAAAGTGAATTTTTGAAAATGATGTATCATAAAGGATTAGTGCTAACGTTAGTATTTTCTATTTTATTTTTATTAGCAATGTTAGTAGCGTTAAATCCAACTGCTCTAATCATTAATGGAGAATTCATAGTGACACAGTTTTTGCAAAGTATTTATTTAGCTCAAACAGTTTTTGCAGTTTTTTCTGCGGTATTTTGGGGAAGAGAGTTTCTTAAAAAGTTCGTTGAGGACAAGTTTATTATCGAATCCTAGTCGCTTACAATTCTTTTGTATTAAGACAATAGTAACTTTGTTATCGATTTTATGCTGTTTTTCTATAGCCATTGGAATAGGGATTGGATTAGTATCGTTTTATTTTAAATTTCAATTAAGTTCAGAATTTCTAAGTACTATTGCTAAAAACTTATTCCGCCTATAATTGCTACGATTCAAAATCAGTATGATTACATTATGCCCTAACGATACTCATGGAATCGATGGTCTCTTCTTTAACAATTGTATTATCCATGTTATTAGGACTAGGGCAGTTATTATTACAATATTCTTCTAGAATGAATATACTCCCTGTATTAGCTACTATGAATAGTTTTTCCATTGAACCAATTTCTATTTATCCAAATGTTACAGAAGGATTCTTATTCAATCATTATGGACGATAGTTTTTATTGGATTAGCCTATTACCATTTTCATCTAAAAAGTGTAAAATGAAAGCAAGATAGGAGTGTTGGGGTATGTCATATAAAAAATTCTAGTCATTGATGATGACGAAACTATTTTAAGATTAATCAAAAATATATTACAGTTAAATAATTATGATGTTACTACTAGAAATGGCATTGAGGAAGTAAATATCTGTGATTTTGTCGACTTTTGATTTAATATTATTAGATATTATGATGCCACTAGATGGCATATCGATTTGTAATGAAATTAGAGAACAGATTAAAGCGCCAATTCTTTTTATTACAGCTAAAGATATGGAGGAAGATTTAGTGAATGGATTATTAGCTAGGAGCAGATGATTATATTACTAAAACCATTCTCAGTAAAAAGAATTGTAGCAAGAATTAAAATGCATCTTAAACGTGAAGAACGAAATAGACAAAATGGTAAACGATTAGAATTTGGTTCGATTTTTGATAGATATGAATTTAAAAACAGTTTTGTTGAGAAAATGAAATCAAATTAACGAACCGGGAATTTATGATTATTCAGTTATTAGCTAGTCAAACCTCAAGAATATTTACCATAGAAGAAATTTATACTGTTGTTTATCCTAATAGTTCTAATACTCAATTTCGATCTATCTCTGAATATATGTATCAAATACGTTCAAAATTTAAACCCTACCACTTAAATCCGATTGAAACAATGAGGGGAGGCGGCTATAAATGGAAAAATAAAATAAAGCTTTAAACAACTTGTTCAAAAAGACATGTCTTACCATTATAGTAGAGTTTGTAATTTCTATTTTAGTATTGTACCTACTTCCATTATTGTCGATTTCTATTAAAGTCGCTGGTGAAGAAACAGCTCATCAGGTATTATTGAATATTTTTTCTTGGATATATATCTGTATTGCTTTATTAGTGATTGTTAGTTTTTAATATACGACAATTACTATTGAAAATTCATAAAGAGATGAACATCGTTTACCATCAATCCATGTGGCTAGAATCAACTGATTTAACAGAAACATTAACGATTACAGAATTTCTTGAGACAAATCAAAAAATTAATCATATGCAACAACAAATTGAAGGAATGCTTTGAAAAAGAACGCCAACAAAAAGGAAGCATTAGCGTTTAAAGTGTCAGCAGCTTCCCATGATTTAAAAAAACACCATTAACAGTCATTCAAGGAAATTCTGAACTCTTATCTCAATCAGCTATTGAAGGGAAATATCTTCCCTATATTCAAGATATCAAAATAGCAAGCAATCGTATGATTGAGTATATTAATCGATTACTCCTGTATTCGAAAACATTCTATGAGAATGAAAATGAATGGAATGAGTATTCCTTACAAGATGTGATTGAATCTATTGATCAGAAATTCATTATATGCTGAAAGACAAAAAGCATTGTTACATTCCAATATGATGAACAGATAGATAAAAAAATACTACAATATATCTTCATTTTGAATTATGTATTAAGAGCAGTAATGAATATGATGCAAAATGCACTGGAATATAGTCAGGCAGATAAAATCAATCAAAGTGGATTTACAATAGCTCATCAGCAATTACTGATAAGCGTTTGGAATAATGGTGCACATTTAACTGAAGAAACATTGAAGAATGCTGATTCATTATTTTACCGAAAGGATAAAAATCGTAATCTGAATGATGCGCATTTTTGGAATAGGACTAGCATTTGTTAAAAAGGGTGTCAGAATTACATCATGGAACATTAGAAATTAAAAAAATGAAAATGATGGAGTGAAAGTAACAATCAGTGTTTATACAGGAAAAAATAAAAATAGTGACATAAATTTTTCATCGTTCTAGAATTAGAATAAAACGATCTACAAAGATATTGTATTTCCCTAAAATTTCCATATAATTATAATTAGAAGGAGGGTAGCGTTTTCAAATTTTTGGTTTAGAATTATGAAATCAAGAAGATGATTAGGGGAGTTAACAATGAATTGGTGTAAAAAGTGAAAATTTATTATATTAGCATTACTTGTCTGTTCAGTTGCTCTGTTTATCGAGTTGTTCAAAAGAAAAGAAAAATATGCTATTAAATCCTTATACGAACCTAACAGTTGATCCTGAAAATGATGAGAGTGATGAATTATTGTTTGAACGCTTAAAAGAAGTAGAAGCAGATTATATAGAAGAAGCTAAGAATGTATTTTTAACTTTCTATCATAAAGAAGAAAAGGAACAATTAGTGGATAAGACGATAACGATACGTGAACCGTATACTCTTTTTACTCCACGTGACGATTTTAATAAAGTAGCTCTTCACTTTACGGTTTATGTTGATGAAAAACCTTATGCCCATATTGGTATTTTAAAAAAATATAGTAATGGGACGTTTGCTGCCTCATTTATGGAAGAGAAAACTTACCCAAATAGATTTCCGATGAAACATGGGTGTTATCGTTTTACATCGAGTGATAATGGAATGCATATTGAATCTGTGAAGTATGATTCTACAAAGGAATATGGAAATTTGAATAAGGTAGTTTATACTTTTGATCCAACAGAACTTTAAGATTTATCGAATGACTTCCTGTTATAGTAGTATTTGGACGGCAGCAGCCTCGCAAAAATGCGAGTCTCATGCCTAAACTTTGAGCCTGGGTCTCAAAGTTTCTTGTAAGATAAGCCAAATGGGCTTATCTTACCCATACTATTATAGGAAGTCTTTTTGTTTTACGTGACCTAATGAGTGTCCGTATATATGTCGAATGACTTCCTAATTATAGTAGTAAAAGGAAGGTGAAAGCTCACAAATACGAGTCTCATGTCTGAAAAATACTACTACTGGAAGTCTTTTTGTTTATTTTGATAGTAAGCATAGTTTGAATAATTTCCGTGAATTGTCAAGTCAAGTGCAACAAACGATAACTTATCCTATACACCTAATTTAACTTTTATATTTTCAATGTATTTTGATTCAAAAACAAACAAATATACTAATAACTCCCTAGGCGGGGTTCGCGCCACAAAATGTTTGTGTTTCTTAGAAATTTTTATACTTTCAAGGCAAATAACTTGACAAATTTTTCGGGGGTAGAGTGCATATGCATATATATAAGCGGGTATTTGATACTTTACAGAAGACAAAAAGGCTCCTAAACGTTGATTTAACAATGTTTTAGGAACTGTTTTAGAGTCTTATTTTTACTTTGAAAAATGCGTACTTTTTTTCTATTTCTAGCTAAATTTTTGAAAAATTTTATATTTTTCACATAAATAACTTCAAAATTATTCCTAATTGGGAACAAATTATAAAGTTTATCGGTAATATCAGTCCTAAGAAAATGGAAATATACCTAAACTATAATGATAAATGAAGTCAAAATTTTGTGTTTTTTATAATTTGAGGATAAGTTTAATATCAGGATATTCTTTAAGTACTTTTTCGCGTTGCTATTTTTAAAAATAATAGTTGTTCTATGTTTTTAAAATTAAAAATATTAGTGATAATAGTGTAATTGATAAAGTTTTTAAAAATAATTGTTTACATTCAATGGTAATATCCTAATAATAGGATACCATAGTACGAGAAGTACGCAATATTAAAAATGTAAAAATGATAAAAATACGATTAATATCAACGATTGTCGCACTTTTTCTTATGCAAGTGTCAAACTCCCGAGCCTAAGGTCTTAAAAGTTTCCTGTAAGATAAGCCGAACAGGCTTATCTTACCCATACTACTATAGGGAGTCTTTTTGTTTATTTTTGATAGTAAGGATAGTTTGAATAATCTCCTATTAAATTAATCAAAAAAGTATTGAATCGTGAGTTCACAGAAAATGTTTGACTTAAAAGTTGTATTTTGCTATAGTATTAATACTTTATTCACAAGAGGCAATTATTATTCATTTTTTTAAGGAGAAATTTTCATGAAAGTATTCGATAAACAATTAAGATTTGGTATAAGAAAATTGAGTATAGGTGTAGTAAGTTTATCTATTGCATCTTTTTGTGGTTGGTGAAATAGTTTAGTTTATGCAACTGACCCAGCAACTCCACCGAATGGAGGAACTGAAGCAATTCATCCATCAACACCCGCAAAACACAGAAGAACAACCAACTGAACATGGCAAACCGTTAGATGAAGAAATTGAAGAAAAAGAAAGAAAAGAAGAAGAGGAAAGACGTCAACATAAGGGAGAATTATTTGAAAAAGATAATCCTTCTCTGGAAGAAAATGCCAATACTGAAGATGCTGATGCCAATAGAGTATATAAAGAGCCAAAAGAAGGAACCACGGCTAAAAGGTTTATATAAGGTTTTAGATAGTTTACCAGATGATTTCCAAAATAATGAGTTAAATTACTTAAAAATATGGATGCTATCGGTGATAAAATGAGGTTTAAAATCAGGTGAAATTCGTGAATTGGGTTTAACCCTTGAAAAAAATCAATAAATTGGGGGTTAACACCCTGAAAAAAATTAGAACAATTAGGGTGTCGAACCTAGCTTGATTAAAAAAATTAAACTTAACTCCTGAAAGAATTAAGGAAATTGCAATTAAACCTGAACTTATTAAAGAATATATTTTGAATGAAAAAGAAAATATAGCATTAAGTTTGATTTTTCGAAAAAGTTGAAAAAGAAAGCTTTTACTTCAGAAAAATTAAAGGAATTAGGCTTAAAAGATGAACTTACGAATAGATTAAATCTAAATCCTGAAAGAATTAAAGAATTGTTAGCAAATCCTGAATTGATCAAAGAGTTAAAAACTAACACCTGAAGAAAATAAAGAGTTGAACGCCATTTTTGAAAAAAATTTGATAAAGGAAACTTTTAAACCCTGAAATCTTAAAAATGGGAATGAAAGAAGAGCTTATTCAAAAATTAAACTTAACTCCTGAAAAAGATTAAAGAGCTTGTCTTAAATCCTCAATTAGTAAAACAATTAATTTCTAGAGGAAGAAGAAAATAAAAATAAACAATAAACTTACAGAAGCTTTTTGAAAAACTTGAAAAAGAAAATATGACGGTGGATAAGTTGAAAAAGCTTAGGACTAACACAAGAGTTAGCTGATAAATTAGAGTTGAATCCTGACAAAATTAAAGAATACCTCTTAAATCCTGTATTAATGGAAAAAGAAAATCTGACAAAAGACGAATTAGAAGTCGTGCATAATGCTTTTGATAGACTTGAAAAAGAAAGTCTTTTGCCTGAAGTGTTAAAAAAATACAATGAATTCGGAGGATGGAAACCGATCGGTGGAGGTACATTCGCCATCGCTAAGAAAAATGAATGGGGGTATTTCACAGGTTGGCGTGTGACAGGTTATACTCCTGAAGGAAAACCAATCATAGAACAAGGTGGGTTGCTTGGTTCTAATGCCCTTGACCAGATCTACCTTCATGAACAAGCGTTAGACTACAGATTTAAGTACATGTTGATGCTTGCCAAAGGACGTACGATTGCTAATAGAACTGATAAAGCACAAGATGGTACTGAGTTTAATATAAAGACAGCAAATAGTAACGAGAATGAAGCTATGCTTGCTGGATTACCTGTAAAAGATAGGGACGATATTGTAGCTCATTCACCTAATATAGAAGGATTTAATGGGATTGAGAAACGCTTTGAAGCTTTTTCGAGTAAATATGGGAGTACTTTAAACCTAGACTTCGTGACAGGTTACATCTCAGATTTTGAATATAAGACCAAAGGAAGTTATCGTGTCGTTGTTAAGGCTATTAAAAAGATAAAACAGACCCTTCAAAAGAAGTAGAAGAAACTGTCTATGACCACACTATCAACCATGTTGACGGAGTAGTAGAGAACGAAGAACGATACAGTCAAGGTGTGGATGTACTTGGGTTTAGTGGAGTAATTAAAAAATTATTGAAAGATGAATACAATAAAAAAGTCGATGCTCTTGCGACTGATAAATATAATAAAAACATATCCAGGGAAAGAAGACGAGATGATAAGAAACTAGAACCTTTTAAGAGAAGAAGCAAGACAAGAACTTGCCAAAAAAAGGGAGACGTCATAGTTGAGTTGCCAGTAGATGAGGAGAAATTAAGAGAAAATAAAAATAAATTTAAAGAAGCGCCTGACTTGACAGTTAATTATGCAACTGTAGCTAATAACTTTAATAATATATTAAAGAAAATATCAGATAGTGAGGTTCAAAAGAAGTCTCCAACGTGGTTAAATGCTAAAGATAAAAATCTAGACGGAACAGTAAAAAGTAAAAGATCCAGATCGTGTCTATAAATTATTAAATTTTATATTACCAACTGCGAAAAAAATTATTTATCATGCTGATACAGATCAATTAGAACTTCAAACAGATCCAGATAAAGTAAAAAAACATCGTGCAGAGTTAACTACTAGACTAGCAAATAAAAAAGCAGAATTAGGAACAGCTAATGAAGAGAAAAAAATTGAACTAAAGAAAGAAATCTCTGCCTTAGAATCAGCCATTAGATCCACAAATAACTATACTTACACGGAAGCAAGAAACGGTAGTAAAGAAGCGAAAATCCTTGGCTCATTCATGAAAGACAAAACAAAACCTGATACAAGTGAAGTATCAGAGGCTGAATATGGAAAATATCATACTAATGAACTTGCTGAGAAAGATGAAAAATATGGTCTTTCAAGATTCACGCACTTTTTGTTGAAAAAAATAATGTCACACGTTCAAATGTAGCTAGCTGATGATAAATTATCAGAAAAATCGCTACTGCAATTGAAGGAGATCAGGACAAACTAGGTAAAGGTGGATATTTCTCAACAGGAGATATTCACTTAGAAAAAGGTATCGTTGCTTATAAAATCCAAATATATTCTGGTAATAATAAACGAGTTGGGGTAAATTTCCAAAGTCCACGTATACAATATAACCTACCAGTTTTAGCAAACTTTTCGATTGTCCAAGACACCTTAAAAGCAGCTCAAGCTTTATCTCATCGTATTCTTGATCAAACCATTAAAAGAAGAAAAAGAAAAAAAGTTGATGAAAAACGAGCTGAAAAAAACAAAACATTAATCACTGAATTGGAAAAATATACCTCCACTCGAAAATAAATTGAAACCTCTTGAAAGCAAACAAAAAGAATTAGAGGATAAACAAAAATGAGCTAGGAGATAAAATAAAAACCTTTCGAAGATAAACAAAAAGAAATTGGTGAAAAAAACTAAAACCTATTGAAGATAAACAAAAAGAAATTGGTGAAAAACTAAAACCTATTGAAGATAAACAAAAAAAGAAATTGAAGAAAAACAAAAAAATCAGTAGCAGATAAATTAAAAGATAAAGAGAAACTAAGCCAAGATGAATTGAAAAATTAGAAGATGAGGCTAAAAAAACTTGAAGATGAAGCAAAAATTAGAGGATGAATCAAACCTTTTAAAGATGAAATTAAAAACTTGAAGATGAATCCAAACCTTTTCAAAGATGAAATTACTTGAAGATGAATCAAAACCTTTTCAAAGATGAAGCTAAGAAATTAGAGGATGACGCTAAAAAAATAAAAGAAGAAGTTCAATCATTAAAAACTGAAATAGAATCTACAAAATCCAAAATTCAACTTGAAAAAGGAAAAAAATTCAAGATATTGATGAATCTTTTCAAAGAAGTTGAAAAAGGCTTAAATAAAAATCCACGATCAAAGTTGACGCAAGTAAAAGAAACCCATCAATTAAAAACTTTTATTTAAAGGAAATATTACAGTTAAATATCAGGATAATAATGGAAAAGAGTTAAAAAGAGAGTGCAACATTAGCTCAATCTGGAAACTTTATTAGGGTTAATGAGGAAGGAAATTTATCTGAAACAGATAAAAATGATCAATTAGTAAAAACACATAAAGTATTTTGAAAATGGAAATGTCCTTGAAATTGTTGATAATAAAATCGTTAAGGCTTATAAAGTTGACCATGATGGAAAAACAATCAAAACTTATGTGGTTGACGAAAATGGTGATATTTTTTTGCTAGTGATGAAAAAGGTGAGAAAAATCCAAGAATTAAAAACTTTATAAACTTGTACAAAGAAGATAGAGTTGAAAAAGTCTTGAACCCTGAAACAAACAAGGAAGAAGAAAAACAATTCATGAAGAATACCTTGCAAGACTAGATAAAGATGGAAAAAGTAGCTGGAAAATACAATAAAAAAACACTTAATCGAAGGTAAAAGATAAACCAGAAGACTTATTAGAAATTAGTAATAAAATTGGTTTTTACTATGATTCGACGAGTGAGTATCTAAAAACCATAAAAAGACGGAATTACTTATCGTTTGAGTAAAAGCTCATAGAGGTGGTGTCACAGCAACATCTAATCGTCCTTCAGGAGTATTATCTTCTGTAAATACAATAGTTACTTATCTTTATGATGAAGTTGCTCGAGCTAAAGTTCAAGTGAGAGAAAGAGATGACAACAATCATCTAATTTCCAGTTGAAAGATCAAAGATGACTTTATTTTGGAATCCCTTGTTGGAAAAGAATTCCCTGCAGAAGCTGTCAATGAAAAGATAGCAGAGTTGAAAAAAAAGTGGTATTCTGTTTCTAGTGATTTTGGCAATGGAAAAACTCGAGTAGCTGATAATGTCAGTGATGTAGAGGATAATATAAGTCAAATTTATACGATTATAGTTGGAAAACCAAAAAGTTAGGGTTTGTAACCGAGTGGATTGATGTTAATGGAAAACAACTAAAAACCATCGGAAGAAGGAGAACAGGATAGCAGGACGAATTCCAAATTATGTCTTTCTTGAAACTATTAAAACGAGACATAAAATCACTCATGTCTTCATGGCGGATGAACCAATTATTGACCCTATTATAGAAATAACGGGTTGGCGTGATACTGAAGGGAATGAATTGAAACCGTACGAAGTGGGTAAAAAAGCAGCATTGGAGTTTAGTGGTTATAGATTTGTTAAAACCACAACAGATGATGGAATTACCATTCATTTATATGAAAAATACAAAAACCGATTATTCCAGGAGAAATACCGACTCCATCTACGCCTGAAATTCTCAACCCACAACCAAATCCAGTAGAACCACAACCCTGAACCAGAAAAAAACCGAAAACTGAAGAGCCCATGTAAAACCAGAATTACCAAATACTGGTACAGAAACTAATGCTGGAGTTACAGTACTTGGAGTTTTAGCAGCTTTAAGTGGAATTTGGGTCTCCTTACACGCAAGAAAGAAGAACATGAGAATGGGTTTTCTAATCTTTTTCGCTTTTTAGTGGTTTTCTACAAAGTTTGTTGATAAAACCTATTTACTTAAATATAGATTTTCGAATGACTTTCCTGTCATAGTAGTATTTGGACGTAAGCAGCCTCGTGGAACGAGTCTCATGCCTAAACTTTGAGCCTAAGGTCTCAAAGTTTCCTGTGAGATAAAGTAAACAGGCTTATCTTACCCATACTACTATAGGAAGTCTTCTGTTTTTACGTGACCTAATGAATATCCGTATATAATCGAATGACTTTCCTGTTATAGTAGTATAGGATGGCAGTAACTTCGTGAATTTGAGTTTTATGCCTAGCATACTACTATAGGAGTCCTTTCATGTAAAAATAATCTTCCAAACAACAGAGATATCTTGTGAGGTATCTCTTTTTATATCAGCTAAAATATGGTATACTACTAATAGTATGTTTACAGAATGGAGTGATAAACGATGGATATGTCCAAAGTCATTGAACAAATGGTGGAATCGAAAGATGTCAAAAGAATTAGGGAATTATTCAACCAGAATTATCCAATCGATATTGCTCTAGGATTGGAAGAAGTAACCGATGAAGTACTTAAAAACTTCATGTATACTATTTCAATACGACTAGCTTCCATTTTTGGAAGTGAGTGATCCCGAACTTCAAATTCGAATGTTAGAAAAATTACCATTCCGACGTGTAGGATTATTATTCCAACAAATGTCCAATGACGATGTCGTGGATATTTTAGGAAATCTGCCAATTGGAATTCGTAAAAAATATTTGAATATGATGAAGGGTTCTTCTCAAGATGAAATTCAAACGATGTTAAAATATCCTCAAGATTCTGCCGGAGGGATTATGACGACAGAATTTATATCTGTGAAGGAACATTTAACCGTTGAAGAAACATTGACGAAGTTAAGAGAAATTTCACCAAATACAGAAGTGATTCATACGATTTTTGTCACAACATTCCAAAATCAATTAATTGGTTGGATTGATATTCGTGACTTATTTACAAATGAATTAGATGTTAGTTTACACGATTTAATGCATACAAATATTATTTCTGTAGTTCCTGAAGAAGACCAAGAGGAAGTAGCTCGTCTATCTTCAAAAATATGACTTATCAGTTGTTCCGTAGTTAGTACAAAGGGCGTTTTAATTGGGATTATTACCATTGATGATATCGTCCACGTTCTTCAAGAAGAGCATCATGAAGATATGCTTTTTAATTAGCGGGGTTGAAGGAACAGAAAAGAATTGGTGGCCCATTTATGGAATCCATTAAGAAACGGACACCTTGGTTATTAATTAATTTAGTTACAGCCTTTATGGCTTCAGCAGTTGTTGGGATGTTCCAATCAACCATCGAACAAGTGGTTGTTCTTGCGGTTGCCATGCCGATTATTACGGGAATGGGAGGAAATTCAGCTTCTCAAACTCTAGCTCTAGCAATTCAAGAAATTGCATTAGGACAATTATCATTGGAAAAAAAGACAAAAAGTATGTTTTGGAATGAAATTGTTTTTAGGCTGTATGAACGGACTGATTACTGGAGTTGTAGCGGCGATTGCGCTATATATTCCTTATCAAAACTTTTATTTATCGATTATTGTAGTTTTAGCGATGGCAATGAATTTAATGGTGGGAGCGATTTTTGGGTTCTTTGTCCCTTTAGTTTTAAAAGCTATGAAATTAGACCCAGCCATTTCATCAACCATTTTTGTAACAACGGCAACGGACGTTCTAGGATTTTTCTTTTTCCTAGGAATTGCACAAGTCTTTTTACCGTTATTAATTTAGATATGAAGGAGATTATGAATGAATTTAGAAGAAATGAGAAAAACGACAAGAGCGCATCAGAAATTTCTCGATCATTGCGCATATTGACCATGGAAAGTCAACTTTAGCAGACCGTATTTTACAAGCAACAGATACCGTTGCTGACCGTGAAATGCAGATCAATTATTAGACTCTATGGACTTAGAACGTGAACGTGGAATTACGATTAAACTAAATGCGGTAGAATTAACGTATGATGCCAATGATGGAACTGAGTATATTTTTCACTTAATTGACACTCCAGGGCACGTAGACTTTACTTATGAAGTGAGTCGAAGCTTGGCAGCCTGTGAAGGAGCAATTCTTGTAGTAGATGCTGCTCAAGGGATTGAAGCCCAAACATTAGCGAATGTGTATTTAGCGATTGATAATGACTTAGAAATTGTTCCAGTTATTAATAAAATTGACTTACCTGCTGCAGATCCTGAACGTGTACGTACGGAAATTGAAGATGTAATTGGGATTGAAGCAAGTGAAGCCGTTCTTGCCAGTGCTAAAGTGGGAATAGGAATTCCAGAAATTTTTAGAACAAATCGTTCATAAAATTCCAGCACCTACTGGTGACTTAGAAGCGCCATTACAAGCATTGATTTTTCGACTCAGTTTATGATGCGTATCGTGGAGTAGTCTTAAATGTTCGTATTCAAAACGGAATTGTAAGACCTGGTGACAAGATTCAATTAATGAGTAATGGAAAAACATTTGATGTTGTGGATGTTGGGATTTTCTCTCCAAAACCAATTAGTCGTGATTATTTAATGGTTGGGGATGTAGGGTATATTACTGCTTCTATTAAAACAATCCAAGATACTCGAGTAGGGGATACTGTTACATTAGCGAACAATCCAGCAAGCGAACCGTTATCCGGTTATCGTAAAATGAATCCAATGGTTTACTGTGGTTTGTATCCAATTGATTCTTCTAAATATAATGATTTACGTGATGCATTGGAAAAATTACAATTAAATGATGCTGCGTTACAATTCGAAGCAGAAACTTCTCAAGCATTAGGCTTTGGTTTCCGTTGTGGTTTCTTAGGATTACTACATATGGACGTTATTCAAGAACGTTTAGAACGTGAATTTGATTTAGACTTAATTACAACAGCTCCATCGGTAATTTACCATGTTCAAAAAACTGATGGAACAGAAGTAGTGGTTTCTAACCCTGCTGAAATGCCTGATCAATCAAGTGTTCAATCGATTCAAGAACCTTATGTAAAAGCATCTATTATGGTACCGAATGAATATGTGGGAAGTGTCATGGACATTTGCCAACGTAAACGTGGTACTTTTGTAACGATGGATTACTTAGATGAATATCGTGTTAATGTAATTTACGAAATGCCTCTATCTGAAATTATTTTTGATTTCTTCGATTCATTGAAATCAAGTACAAAAAGGATATGCATCATTAGATTATGATTTAATCGGATATCGTGAAAGCTAAAACTAGTGAAGATGGATATTATGTTAAATGGTGAAGTAGTCGATGCTTTAAGTATTATCGTTCATAAGGACTTTGCTTATAATCGTGGTAAAGCCATTACTGAGAAATTAAGAACATTAATTCCTCGTCAACAATTCGAAGTGCCAATTCAAGCAGCAATTGGAAACAAAATTTTAGCTCGTACAAACATTAAAGCATTACGTAAAAACGTATTAGCAAAATGTTATGGTGGGGACGTTTCTCGTAAACGTAAGTTATTAGAGAAACAAAAAGAAGGTAAGAAACGTATGAAACAAGTGGGATCAGTTGAAGTACCACAAGAAGCATCTCATGTCAGTGCTTAACCTTAACGAGGAAGAGAAATAGTAATTTAATAAACTTTTCTATTGTAGCAATGGACGGCAGCAGCTTCGCAAATGCGAATCTCATGCCTAAAAATTGAGCCTAAGGTCTCAATTTTTCCAGTAAAAGAAGTCTGGAAAGACTTCTTTTACTCGTGCTACAATGGAAAGTTTTTGTGTTCCCATTCTTTTTATGAATTGGCGTATGAATGTCTTGTCTTTTTTTACTCATGCTAGTGTTTTTATACTTTAACAATCCTACAGATGATAAATGATTTTAAAAATGTTATACTTATACTGTAAATGTTCTAGGGAAGGAGTTTGATGGGATGGAAATTGATCCATTTAAAGATTATTTAATAGAATCAGAGCCAGATAAACAGAAAAAAGTTTATGCATGGCGTACAGCTATTGGTTTACAAGATGTCGATGGATTAAAACCATCTCAGTATTTAATCGAAACTGCTACCCAGAATATTGAAGGGTGCATTACGATTGAAGAAGCATTAGACCGAATTGATACTTATTATGAAGAAAAAAAAGTACACTCTCTTGAAAGTGAACGCACAGAAGAAGCAGATAAAGTAGCTTCTCGAATGGCACAACTTCTTTCTGAAACAGCATTTTCCTTCACGCCACAGGAGTATATTTCTATTCATAGAAAATTATTTCAAGGAATTTATCCGCATGCTGGTAAGATAAGAGAGTATATATACTAAAAAGAATGGGTACTAGATGGAGATACCGTGTGGAGTGCATCTGAATTGGAAGCAACTCTTGAGTATGATTTTTCTAGAGAAAGAGAGTTTAGTTATAAAGGTTTAGCAATGGAGGTAATCATTCATCATTTAGCGGTGTTTATTTCTAGATTATGGCAAATCCATATTTTTGGTGAAGGGAATACAAGAACAACAGCGGTATTTTTATTAAATATTTAAGAACTCTTGGGTTTACTGATGACGAATGAGAGTTTTTGCAGAACATTCTTGGTATTTTAGAAATGCACTTGTTCGTGCAAATTATACGAATTTACCAAAAGGAATTCATGAAACAACGGAGTATCTAGAGTTATTTCTAAAAATTTATTGTTGAATGAGAATTACCCGTTATCCAATCGTGAACTTAGAATTCATGAACGATAAAATCATTACACTAATAGCGATAAAGTTTTTCGGAACTTATCTAAAACACCGGACTTAAAACACCGGTGTTTTTATTGCTTAAAATTAGAAAAACTATTTAAAAATATTTTTAAATAACTCTTGCATTTTAGTTACAATAGGAGTATTATCTATTTAAAAGAAAATTTTAAATAGAAAGAGATGATTATATGTCTGTTAATGATATTTTGTCTGCATTATCGGATGAAAACCGTCGTAAGATATTAGAAATTTTACGACAGGGACGAACGAATACTGGAGACTTAGCACAGAGCTTACAAATCACACCGCAAGCATTGTCGTATCATTTTAAAAAGTTAAAACAGGCGGATTTAATTTATGAAACAAAGGAAAAAGAACTTCATTTATTATGAATTAAATTTAACCGTTTTTAGAAGAGGCAATTGTTTGGATGAATTCAATTATTGGAGGAAACTAATATGTTAGTAGAACAAAGAAAAATTTATTTAGTAGATGTCATTTTGACTTTTTACCTATCTTACTTGCTTTTATGCGTTGTCTGGTATGCACCTGAGACAATCGTATCTCGTTTTTGATTTGGAAGGAAATGTTGTCGCTACTGCTTCACGTTGGACGATTGTCATATTACCAATCTTCATTCTAATATTTTCAGGTTTGATTAAATGGATTGATGATAAAGAATTAGTTTGAAGTCAAAATAAAGAAATTAGTCGTTATATTTTCAGAGTCATATTACTCTTGCTTAACGCCATTTCTATTTTTCCAATTTGTCTTAATGTTGACAGGCGTTAGTATGGGTTCACAAACAGGACGTTTGATGGCATTTCTATTGGGTTATTTATGATATTCATTGGAAATGTTAGTCCTAAAATCAAAGAAACGAATAAGCACTTTGGGTTCCGTGTGCCATGGATTATGAATAATGATGAAGCTTTTAGAAAAACACAACGATTCTTCGGATTTGCGAGTACGATTTCGTGTAATCTGTATCTTAATTTCATTATTTGCTGGGAATCAATTAGCAATGATTCTTGTGAGTATTGTTTTATTGCTAACGATTGGGATTACTATAGTGTATTCATACAAAATTAGCAAATAAATGATGAATGACTTTTCTCCGTTCTAGTTTTTAGGTATTATTCTCAAATGCTACGGAGAAAAGTCCTTTCTCATTGATTTTTAACAGAAGAAGCAGTATACTGTACGTGAAAAACGATAACAATTGAAAAATAGGAGAATCTGATGCAAAAAGAGCAAAAAGATATTAGTGGGGATTTGCATTTTAGTAGATGTCATCTGTATTGAATTAAGTATGTATGTCATTCCTTTTATCGAAGAAGTTAAGAATTTTGAATTCCCTATGTTTGTTGTAGGTGTTATTCTTTGCATCATCTCCGTTATTTTTCGGAATTAGAAGTCATTAAGGAGGGTAGAAGAATTGAGGTAAGTTCATTTATTTAACAGTAATTGGGGAATCTTTTTATGTTAGGGAAAAATATAGAGTCGTAAGTATTGTATTGTTAAGTATTTGTTTAGCTTCTTGTGGTCAGCAGAAAAATACACAAGAAACGACGGTTCAAGAAAGTGTTACAACGGTGGAACAAAATAAATTCACTAATTTTCAATTAGGAAAGGGAAGTAATCAGTTTAATACTGTTTCCTTTAATGAAACGTTTAGAGACAAGAGTGTGGTTGCTCATTATGCAGAAGAGTATCCAGATTTTATTCCGCAAGTGTTATCAGTAGATGGCAAATTATACGGAAGTGTGGATCGTGTTGGAATTTTAGAAATTGATTTAAAAACAAATCAGCATCAGTTAGTTCATGAAGTGAGCGATGTAACAGTTTCGCATCAATTCGTTCGAGCAGCCTACAAAAATTGGGTATTTTTTGAGGAATATACAGATTCAAAAGAAACTGCAAACTTCTACTTATTGAATCGTGCAACGGGTGAAGTTACAACCGTTAAAGCGGATGAAAAGATGCCAATGATTCATCACATTACAGCATTCTTTACTGAAAAATGCACAGTTAGTATTTAATATTGTGAAGGATAGCAAGAAAGATACAGCTTTAAATACGCATCATCTATTGATTCAACAACGAAGAAAGATCAAGTCATTGATCAAAATACATTTTCACCGGTTCTTTTCGATGGGAAACTCTATTATATTCGCTATGATGCAACGGATAACCATTCAGAAGTTGTTCAATACGATATGAAGAGTGGAGAGAAAGAAGTGACATTGACTCATCAAAGTGCAACAGAGCATTTGAATCAATTATTGACTGATTCTCATGAATTATATGTTTCACTAGGGAACTGATTTGAAGAGTGGAACCATTTACCATGTCAATCAAGCGAGAGAACAAATATGATTGGGTCTATGGATTTACGAGCGCAGGATTTATTCAACAAAATCACCTTGGATATATGAGTTATTCAGCAACTGATACTGAATCAGGACGTTACAAAACACCTTATCGTTTGATTGACTTACAACATCGTAATGAATATGACTATGATGGAAGCATGTATTCCTATCTGAAAAGGAATGGCATGGATAGCTTTCAAAAAGATACAAAAGACATTCCAAAAGGTGAAGACATTCCGAAACGAAAAACTCGAAATTCATTATTCTGAATTTGAATGATGATGAAAAAGTGATATACGACTACAAGCTCCTAGAATGAACTTGGGGCTTGTTTTGTAATTCAAAGCAAACTATTAGCATTGATAATTGACTTTTGTTCTTAAAAATATTATATTTTAAGTCATAAAAAGGCGGTGTTGCTATGAGTAAAAAGAATTATTAATTGAGAAAAATTAGGAACACAGTGGAGTTATCACTACAAAAACAGGCTATTGAGTATGGAATTCATAAAGGATTTATTAAAAATATGGTTATTAAAGAAGAACTGGAAAAATTAGCACATGGACTGTATGGACTTCCTGGAGAAAGTATTGATGAATATTTATACTACACATCGAGTCCTGAAAGGAATATTTTCTCATGAAACTGCAGCTTATTTACATGGATTAACTCACAAGAATACCATTCAGTTATGTTATGACAGTAGCAGTAGGGGATAATGTAAGCTGTAAAATCTGTAAAAAGCAATATACTATTTAAGTATGTTAATAAAGAAATTTATAACACTGGGAAAATTACTTCACTTAGTCCATTCGGGAGAGAAATTTTTATTATATGATAAAGAACGAACGATACGGATCTTATAAAAGACAAAAAAATAGAGTGGATACACAGGTGTTTACTGAAAGCATAAAAATTTATTTTTCGAGTAAAGATAAAAATATATTACGGTTATCAACTTATGCTATTCAACTCAGGGAAATGGAAAAATGAGTTAAGAGCTTTATACTGAGGTGTTGTTATGAAAAACAGATCAGAACAAATCAAAGGAGACAATAAGAAATATATCTAAGAAAAACTGGTGTAAATGCAAATTTTTTACTACAAATGTGTCTTTTTGAAGGATACTTGAGAAAATTTCTAAATCTAAATACAAGAATCATTTTATTTTTTAAAAAGGAGGTTTGTTAATTTCTCGCTAATAGGTGTAGAAATGAGAAGCACACTGGATATGGATACAACTATTAGAGGACTTGCAATGAATGAAGAGAATATTTCAAAAATTTTAAAGAAATACTAGAAATTAATAATGATGCAGATATTGTATATCGTTTAGTAAAAATTAGATCGTATTAGAATAGAAGATGTTTATGAAGATTTTTCTGCTACAATATCTTGTAGATACGGAAAAATTAATGCGAATTTAAATATTGACATAAACAACTGGTGATATTATTACTCCGAAAGAAGTACAATATTTTTATGAAAAAATTTTAGAGGAAGGTAGTATTTCAATTTTTAACATATACAATTGAAAACGATTATTGCTGAAAAATTTGAAACAATTTCAAGTAGAAATATTACAACTACAAGAGCCAGAGATTTTTATGATTTGTATATGTTATATAAACTTTATAAAAGTAAGATTGATAAAAATATACTCAAGGAAGCTATAATACTGACCAGTCAACACAGAAATTCTTATTCTTTAGTGTTGCAATATAAAGAGATAGTAAAATTATTTTTATCAAAGCGATTCTCTTATTGTGACAAAATATGTTCAAAATAATTCATATGCTAAAGAGATTTCTTTTAATGATACAATATTAATTTATGAAGAGATTGGTTCTATACTTGAAAATAATTAAGAAAAGAGGAGATAAGTAGTTATGAATATCTTACTTTGTATATACAGTTTAATGTTATGTATATTAGCATTTTTGCTTATAAAAACCAGTTAGGAATATCTATTACTTCAATTATACTAGTTGTATTGTTAACATTATTTGCAGGGATTCATCTGTTTTTACACGCATATCATTATTAAAGCAGTAATTTCTGTTTATTATTATTGATTTCATTCATGTTTTATGTCGATAGAAGGAAGAGTCTTAAGAAAGTACATTTGTCGCATCATATTATTAGATTGCTGCTTCATTTAGTTTTTAATAGTTAATTTATGGGTATTTTAGATTGAAAGAAAAAGAGGAGTCGAAATGGATAAAAACTAATGCAATTGGTAGTAATTGAAAGAGATTCGAAAAGAACTATTCACACAAGAAGAAATTCATAAAAAGTGATGAAAGAGTTGCAAAAGATTAGTAAAAACAATAGAAGAACAAAAGAAAGAACAACAAGAGAAAGAAGATTAGAAATTTTTGTAAGAGTTAATACTGACAAATAAAAATGGATTGTGTATATAAAAATAAGTTCCTAGAATAAACTAGGGGCTTTTGTTTATTTAATTGGTAGGTCTTTTGCATATGCTTCTTTAGCTTCCGTTAAAAGTCATAATATTTGGACCTCCATCAATATTCGTTTCACCTGTATTCTGCCATTGGCAGGTATCACAAAATATCATATACCGCAGTAATAGTTCACGCATACAGGACAATGAACATATTCGTTACCATTAATGATTATTAAATCTCTTTTCCATTTTTTTGTTCATAATCATTATCACCCATCAATAGATTTTTACTTTTATAAACCACTTTTTTCAATTTCATCGATTGTAATAGTAATCGTATCTCAGTTTTTCAGGAGAATCTCCGATGTCAGCTATAAACGTATCTTCACTTAACTTATCTACAATTGCTGCCGTTTGTCCATTTTTAAAAGAACATTATCAAATTCTTCTATGTCATATTTATATTACCTCGTTTTTGAATTTCCTTTTAAGATTTTTATTGATTGGTTGTCACTAATTCTAGCATATTATTCACCAATGACTTCATTAAATAATTCGTCGGCAGAATGATATTTCTTTTGGCTGAACTTTTGCCATTCATAATCTCTCTAGCTTCTGAATCGCTAATTCAGTTTGATGATTATAGTGGTTGTTTAATTTGAAAAGGAAATCTACCTTCCATTATTGAAGTTCTTAAAAAAATATTAATAGTATCAGTTACTGTTATTCCAAAGCTAGAAAATAATTCTTCAGCTTGAGCTTTAGTAGACGGTTCAATTCTTAAATTTATATTCGTAATTTTTAGTCTACGGTAGGTCTTTTGAACTTTTTGAGATTATGGTACAATGAAAGCAGAAAAGGAGTATAGCACCAACTAGACTCCAATGTAGAACCGTTAAAAAGACGGTGACTTAAGTTAAAGTTTTTTTAATAACTCGTCCTACTCGCCAAAAGTGGGGACGGGTTATGTTTTGGTCTTTAAAGATTTTATAGCACAAACCCTATCAGTGCGATCACAAATGTACCGAACAAAAATAAAATTTGTACAACTTCAAAGGCTGTCAACTCAAGGCTCCTCCTTTCTAACAGATTTTTAAGAATATGCCCATAGGCATCACCTACTTTCTGAAAAAGAGTAGCCACCGTCTTCACTTTTCTACAATTTTCATTATACAATAAAAATGATTATTTTTCGACTGATAGAATGACTTACTACAGATTTAATCTATAGTAGGTCTTTTTTGTTTATGGGGGTTCATTTTGAACAAAAATTCTTTGCCTATAGATTTAGGAGGGATAACAATAAATCAATTTTTGTGCATTTTTAAATTCCTGAATATGTGCATTATTATAGTAGCATTTATAGTTATGAATATCTTACTTTTTATTTACAGCTTAATGTTATGTATGTTAGCATGCGAGAGTGTACACTCTCACTGCTTCATTTAGTTTTAATATTTAATTTATGGGTAGTTTAGATTTTAAGAAAAGATGAGTCGAAATGAATAAGATTAATGCAATTGATTTCAATTGGAAAGAGATTCAAAAAGAACTATTCTCACAAGAAGAAAATTCATAAAAGTGATGAAAGAGTTGCAAGTATTCGTAAAAATTGAAGAAAAAGATTAGAAACGTCTATAAGTATTAATTCTGATTAATAAAATGAAATCTATATAAAACAAGCTCCTAGAATGAACTAGGGGCTTGTTTATGTTATTGGTAAAAAGCCTTTTGTGTATGCTTCTTTAGCTTCCGATAATGTCATAATATTTGGACCTCCATCAATATTCGTTTCACCAGTATTCTGCCAATGGCACGTATCACATATATCATATACCGCAGTAATAGTTCCGCATACTGGACAATGTACATATTCATCACCATTAATGATTATTAAATTCTCTTTTCAATTTTTGTTCATAATCATTATCACCCATCAATAGATTTTTTATTTCTATAAACTACTTTTTCAATGTCATAGATTGTAATAGTAATCGTATCCCAGTCTTCAGGAGAGTCTCTAATGTCAGCTATAAAACGTATCTTCGATTAACTTATCTACAATCGCTGCCGTTTGTCCATCTTTTAAAAAGAACATTATATTTGCATATTAATATTCCTTTCCTCACATTAAATTATCTTCAAATAATTCTTCCAAAGAATGATACACCTTCGGCTGAACTTTGCCATTCATAATCTCTCTAGCTTCTTGAATCGCTAATTCAGTTTGATGATTATATTGAGGTTGTTTTGTTTTTTATTTTATCTGTTGTTATGGAAATATTAATTAAATAATTAATGGCATCAGTTATCGTTATTTCAGAATGAGAGTTTGTTTTTGGCTTAATTGTTAAATTAATGATTAGATTTCTCGTTCATATAATTCCTCCATTCGTATTTTCAGGATTATTGTATCGTAATAGGAAAGATTTGCACAGCAAAAAGATATAATAGTTATTGTAAATTAGAATAAAAACACCATGACATCTCCCACAAAAGTCAGATGTCATTTTTTTATTTTAAGAAAAAAATTAGAATTATGTGAAAAAGATTAGAATATGTCTTTTAATCTATTTTACAATATGCTATAATTCGGACAATATTTATTTTTGGAGGTGTCGTATGTCTTATTTATTTGAGATATTACCAAGTTTATTGAATGGTGCAACTATGACTTTTCAAGTATTTGTACTTGTCTTATTATTTTCAATTCCTTTAGGGGTTGTGATTGCCTTTGTGTTGCAAGTCCATTGGAAGCTCCTCCATTATGTGATTCATATTTATATTTGGATTATGCGTGGAACACCACTATTACTTCAGTTGATTTTCATTTACTATGTATTGCCAAGTGTGGGCATTCGTTTGGATCGTATTCCTGCTGCGATTATTGCGTTTACGTTGAATTATGCAGCGTATTTTGCTGAAATTTTCCGTGGAGGGATTGATACGATTCCACAAGGTCAGTATGAAGCGGCTAAAGTGTTAAAATTTACCCCAATAGCAACGGTTCGTTATATTATTCTTCCTCAAGTGACAAAAATCGTGTTACCTAGTGTATTTAATGAAATTATGAGTTTAGTAAAAGATACATCATTAGTATACGCATTAGGGATTTCAGATTTAATTTTAGCGAGTCGTACAGCTGCTAATCGGGATGCTAGTTTAGTGCCAATGTTTTTAGCAGGAGTAATTTACTTAATTTTAATTGGGGCTATCATGATTGCTGCAAAACGTGTAGAGAAGAAATTCAGTTATTATCGTTAGGAGGAGAACTATGTTAGAATTACGCAATATTAGTAAAGGTTTTGGCGATAAGAAAATTTTGTCAAACTTTAATGTAACGATACGAGAAAAAGAAATTTTAGCAATTGTTGGGCCTTCTGGTGGAGGAAAAACGACATTGCTAAGAATGTTAGCAGGATTGGAAAACAATTGATTCCGGAGAAATTTATTATAATGGAAACTTAGTCCCATTAGATGAATTAGAAAAACATCCCTTATTAGGATTTGTTTTCCAAGATTTTCAATTATTTCCACACTTATCCGTATTAGATAATTTAACCTTGTCTCCAGTAAAAATGATGGGCATGTCAAAAGATGATGCAGAGGAAAAAGCTAGAAAATTATTACTTCGTCTAGGATTAGCCGAACAAGCAGACGTCTATCCTTATTCCTTATCAGGAGGACAAAAACAACGGGTCGCACTCGCAAGAGCGATGATGATCGATCCAGGAATTATCGGCTATGATGAACCGACTTCAGCACTGAGATCCAGCACTACGATTAGAAGTTGAAAAATTAATATTACAAAAACCGTGAATTAGGAATGACGCAAATCGTTGTAACTCATGACTTGCAATTTGCAGGGAAAATATTGCCGACCAATTATTAAAAGTGGAACCAAAATAGGAGGGAGTTTATGATTAAAAAGAAATTCTTACTATTTTGTACATGCAGTCTAAGTATCCTCTTCATGGCTTGTACACAAAAAGCTAGTGACCCGAAACAAGATAATTGGGAAAAATATCAACAACAAAAACAGTATTACAGTAGGATTCGATAATACATTTGTTCCAATGGGATATGAAGAGAAAAATGGACAATATACAGGGTTCGATATAGACCTAGCAAAACTAGTTTCCGAGAAATTAGGCATCCAAATTCATTTTCAACCGATTGATTGGGATATGAAGGAAACAGAATTACAAAACGGAACCATTGATGCTATCTGGAATGGCTATTCAGCAACCGATAAACGAAGAGAAAAAGTAGCATTTACCATTCCTTATATGCAAAATACACAAGTCATTGTCAGCAAGAAATCTAGTAATATTCGTTCTGTTGAGGATATGAAAGATAAAGTATTAGGTGCTCAAACAGGTTCATCTGGTTATTTGGATTTTGAAGCACAACCGGAACTGTTGAAAAATCATGTAAAGAATAATGATGCTGATCAATATCAAAGCTTTAACGAAGCACTCATTGATTTGAAAAACGACCGCATTGATGCATTATTAATCGACCGAGTTTATGCGAATTATTACCTTACTTCAGAAGGCATCATGGGTAACTACGAAATCTTCCCAGCAGGATTTGAAAGTGAATCCTTTGCAGTAGGCGTACGTAAAAGTGATCAAACATTACAAGAACAATTAAACCAAGCATTTATAGCCTTATATCAAGAAGGAAAATTCCAAGAAATCAGCCAAAAATGGTTTGGTGAAAATATCGCTACTACAGAAGTCAAAGGGGAAAAATAAGCAACTATGAGAGGCATCTACTGTGAAGTAGGTGTCTTTTTGCATCATACATTGAAAACGAACATGGAGTATGTTAACGTTAAGATACTATCAACAGTTAAAGGATAACGATATGAAAAAGAAAACAACAAGCATCATAGAAGAACAATTACAACGATTAAACCGTTCCCCATTATTTGCTATCTCCTTAAGTGGGAAGGAATTATCTCATTCTAATTTTTTTGGGCATGGTTATTAGAACAAGAAGTTGAAGGAAAACATCCATTTATCGAAGTATTTATCCCTGATTTTTATCAAAAAGGATGTACCTTCATCTCAGTCGAACGAGAAAAGAATCATATCGATCTAACGATTACTTATAAAAAAACAAAGCCAATGAAACAGAAGTACTTATTATCGAAAAATAAAAATCAAATCCATTCCAACAAAAGAACAATTGATGAGATATGAAGAAGAATTAGGAAAACATGACGTACCAATCACAGGAATTCTAACAGGATTATACGCTTCATTAGATATCCAAGATTTAGGAAAATGGTCATTCTTAAGTTACCAAGAAATTGCAAAACGAATCATCCATATCCAAAAACTACATGCAACAATGGATTTTGCAGACTATATCAAACAATATGCAGAAGATATCGAAGTACTCTATGACTTATTCCAAAGCAAAATGGAGCAAAATAAAGGCAAATACATTATTGGAGATAAAGACTTAGAAAAAATTCGCTATTCTGATATCTATGTTAAACTTAAAGGGTCAGAATTTATGGAAGAAATTAATAAACGACTTAATTTTGAAGCTTACAAAGAATGGGCAAAACCAGTTTGCGGACTGAGCTTCAATCATAAGAAACCAACTCTCAGTATCGTGTTCTCTCAAAGAATCGATGGAGATCCAACAAAAGAAATTGGTATGATTGGCGTACAAATAGAAGGAGACCAATTCAGAATTTATGGAGGATCTTCGCAAGAAGGCAATTATCATGAGGAAACGGTTATTAATAAACTATACGATTGTGATTACTTCAAGAGAAATTTTGTAGAAGAAATCGTAAAACAAGGTCGCAGTTCTAAAATGAGAAACAACTATTGTAAGTATGGGAATGTTGTAGCTAAATATTGCCATTGTTACCAATACTGGAAAATAGAGGACTTTAGCTATGATGCTATTATTGATGAATTAATCAAGCAGATGAAAATAGCGGAAGAGAAGATTAAGGGCGGATTGACGTTTGGGGAGTAAGGAACGGCGTAAGCCGTTTTTTTGTACATATAATGAATGATTAGTTGAATATTATAATTTAATAGGTAATTACTTTTTAAAAACACTATATATTGTGTTAATAGTTGAAGAAAATAACAATATAGTGTATGATATTTATGTAGAAATATAAATTTAAGTATGTAATGTATAGGAGAATAAGATGAACGAGTAAGATTTTATCTTATTCTATGTGAATTTCCATTTTGATGAAATTTTTGTACTGAGCAGTACTCTATTACTATATTGAAAAATACTAAGATTCAAGGACGTTGTACACTCACAAAAGCTGAATATTTTGCCAGAATTAACTGTGAGCGTAAATATTGTATTGGCATTCAAAAATGTTTTTTGGAAGGAAAGGAGGTTCGATTCCAATTTTATGGATGTTATTCAGTTTTTATTTGAGATAAATCTGTAGATACCCCAAAAATAAATAAAACTATGAAGTGTATATTATAGAAAGTAGGTGTGTGATTGGAATTAAGAGAAAAGCTTCATGCGGATTTAAAAATTTTATTGTAAATGTTGGATGGACTCATAAAAATACATATAGTCTATTCAGATAAGTTATCATTTAGGAATAATATTATTCAGTTAACACAAATAATTTTATCATCTCTAACTGCGTCAGGAATAGTTACTATTGTGTTAGGAAAAGGCAGTGAAAGTTATAATCTTGCTATTGCTGGAATCTCTTTAGTTACATTAGTAATGACCGGAATTGATAAACTATTCAATTTGAACAAAATTATCAATCAAAGAAAAACAAGTTGCTAATAATTTTTGGAAATTAAGAGAAGATGGACTCAGACTTTTATCAAGTGTTCAATTTCAAACTGATAGTGAAGAAAAATCTGAAGCTTGCTTTTATGATGAACTGATTAATTTAAGAAACATATATAGTTTAGATTTATCCAATGTTCCAAAACAATATGTTGCTGAAGCATCCAAATTAATAAAGGTTCGCAAAGATAATGATTATGCTGAGGATTATAAATATTTTTATTCCAGATAATTTAATGAATTTAAAGGAGGAAAAGAAGTAGTTGAGTTTATCAAAAATTTTCGAAGATTATTGTAAAGACATTCAATTAACTAGTGATGAACGGGAAAAATGGCAAAAAGGTTGGACTCTATAGCAAAAACTTAACCAGAAGTATTATGATTCAAATTCTACTAAAGATAATATGATTGTGGTTGGTAGCGTTGGTAGAAATACTTGTTAGCAGTGTTAGTGACTGGGATTGTATTTTTTTCTTTGCCAAAAGAAGTATTCAAAAATTTGATAGTTATGAATCTAATGGTCAGTCTGCGTTACTTCAGGAGGTAAAAAAACGAGATTAAGTCATTATACCATTCTACAGATATTAAAGGGGATGGGCAAGTTGTTGTTATTTTCCTTTAATGACGGAGATATTGAATTAGTTCCTGGTTTTTGAACAATATGACAGTAATTATAAATATCCAGATTCAAACGCTGGAGGATCATGGAAAATTACAAAACCAATTCCAGAACAAGATGAAGCAACTAAAATGAGTGAGAAAAACTGATTATCATTACATATACTTAAGTCAGTTACTTCGCAAATGGAAAAATAATATAGGGTTTAAATTTAAAGGTTTATTAATTGATACTATGGTTAAGAAATTTATAGATGAAGATGATTCAAGAAAATCTATCACATTTTTCTGACTACAGTAGCTTATTAATTGATTTATTTGAATTCCTATCAAAAGAAGATTCTGAGAAGAGTTATTGGTCTGCACTAGGAAGCAATCAACAAATATCGAATGACGATAATGGTAAGTTTATTAAAAAGGCTAAAAAAAGCATTTAATAAACTTAAGGATTTAGATGACGAAGATAAGTTAACAGAAGCATACCGAAGTTTATTTGGAAATAATTTTTGCTAAAGAAGCTGTAACAGATAAGAAGAGTGCTCCCTTACGAGGAATTTGCAGAGAGAAAATTTGCTATTGATGTACAATTTAATATGAAATTAGATTGTAAAATCTCTCAAGATGGTTTTAGAACAAGACAACTAAGAGATTTTTGGCTAAAAATTGGGCTTTAAAGATAAATAAGATACTGATTTTTGAAGTGGTGAGTAACGATATACCAAAAAAATTTATTGCATAAGGTGCAATGGTTTTGGAAAGTCCGAAATGTTGGTAATGAAGCTATAAAGCGAAATCAAGAACGTGGTCAAATATTTCTTGCTGGAACAACAAGAAGGGAAGTAACATCCTTTAATGGAGATCACTATGTTGAGTGTTACGCAGTGATTAATAACATTGTAATTAGCTAGAGATAGAATTAAGGTTCCTATTAGCACATTTAATGGAAAAGATTAGCATATAGAGATTTCAAAAACGTCATGACTTTTGTACTGACACAATAAAACTGATTACGTTTGATGTAGCAAAAATTTTTATCAATGGATTTATTTTCGTATCAATAGATACAAAAATTAAATTGCTTATAAAATCAATTTTTCAGTTGTAAATTCTATATTGTTGAATAGTTACCACCTTTTTAATAGTTAATTTAATTAATTTTTATTGGAAAAGTCGGCAATAGCCGTCTTTTTGAGTAATAAAACAAAAACTCCAATCTAAAAAGACTGGAGTTCAAAATTCAAAAGAAACCAATTGCTTGTTTGTGATGCCAACATATGACGTTTAGCTAGGTAACTGCACGAGAACAAGACTTACTGTTGGTGAATGTATATTAACATATTTTTATTATTAAGTTTAAATTTTTAATAGAATTGAGTACCTATAAAATTTTAACCTTAAACAATTGATATTTCCTTATTGGAGAAGTATTATTTTTGTGAACTAATAATCTATTTAATAAAATTGGAGTGATTTAATGACTTATAGTTCAGACAAACCTATTAATAAAATATCTGAAGATTTATTAGGAAGAGCACCATTTTCCTTTCAACTCTGCATAAAGCAATAACTAATTATAAAGAAAAATTTAGGATTAGTTATTGGAATTTATGGTGGTTGGGGAACTGGTAAAACATCAATTATAAATATGATAGAAAATGAAATTTCAAATTTTGAAGATGATAAGACAATTTTTATTCGTTTTTTTCTCCATGGAATTATTCAGATAAAGATAGTCTTATTAGATTGTTTTTGAGAGTTTAAAAATTAAATTAAATATTCATCATAATAAAAAAATGTTGATAATGCAATTGATAACTATCTGGAAGCATTGGATATTTTAACACTCATACCCTGGGGTTAATTATACAATAGTCGGTATAATTAAAAATTTATTAAAACCTTTTAGAAAGAAGAATGAAGCTTTTGATTTAGAAGCGAGTAAAAAGTATCTTGAAAAACAACTTTCAGCAATTAATAAAAATTATCGTCGTAATAGATGATTTGGATCGCTTTAACCAATATTCAAATTAGAGAAACTTTTCAACTAGTTAAAACAAGTAGCAGATTTTCCAAATGTAATCTATATTTTATCGATGGATCGAGAAGTTGTAGCTCGAGCTTTAACAGAAGTACAAAATATAGATGGGAATGATTATTTAGAAAAATTGTTCAAATCCCGTTTGAAATTCCTAAAATAGGAAAAGATAAACTTCAAAACATATTGAATAGTAAAATTAAAAAAATAATTGAAAGTAATAGTGATAAAAATAGAGATAAATATTAATTATTGGAGTAAAAGTTTATTTTAAGTGTATTGAACCATATATTAATACGATAAGAGATGTTAATCGAGTCATTAATACCTTTCAATTTCTGTTTTCCAGTTTTAAAACAAGAAACATGTTTCGAAAGATTTATTTTGCAATTACTGTATTAGAAGTGCTAGATCCTAAGCTATATAAATGGATTAGGGAAAATAAAAGGTTACTTTTAGGTATGTTAACAATAGAAAGATATTTTACAGATGATGTTAAGTATAATAAAGAACTTATAAAAAAAGAATTTAAAAGTAAAGGTATTAATGAAGAGAGATCTATAATTATATTGTCAATCTTATTTCCTGAATTTAAAAAGAAAATAAATAAATATGATTTTAATTATGAAACTAATGAAAAAAATCAGACTACGCATGGAATTGCTCATGAGCAAAAAAATTTGATTTATATTTTTAAATTCAATTTAGAAGATATTAAGATTACAAAGGATACCATACTGAACTGTATTTATAATTATAATTATTCGAGTTGCATAAAACAATAAATGATATAAGTTTTAATGGAGACATCATTTATTTTATAGAAGAGATTAGATGTTTTATAGAAGAAATTTCCCTATGAGCGTATTTCTTTGATTGCTAAAACTTTAATAGAACTTACTGGATTTTTTTGACGGATATAAGACTAAAAACGCTATTCAAAAATTAATGCTTGGGATGAATCAGTAGATTTAATTTTTTTCATATTTTTAAATAAGTTGAAGACTAAAAAAAGAAATTTATCAAATTTTTTTATTTCATCTATAGAGCAAATTAATATTTATGGATTGGGAATAATAGCTAACATGTTAAATTCTGTGGATGTAGCTTATTTTTAATGATAATTATGAAAATCAAAAATACAAAATTTTAGAAAAGGAAAATCTAGAAGAATGTAAAATAATACTACTTAATAAAAATTAAGAAAGCAATGGGAACGAATCATTTTTGGAAGATACATTCTTTCTATTCAATAATATCTTTTATGGGAATCTATTGATAAAAGTCGGTTTAGAGTTATGTCTTTAATAAGTTTATTTTTCTCAAGATAAAAATAAACTTAAATACGTATGTTCAATTGGAAATTGCTGGTCTGGTAGTAACGGAAATAGATGGGAATTTGATGAATCTTTTATATAGTAAATATTTTTCTAAAGATGAAATTTATAAAAATTATAGATGAACTAAAAAAAGAAGAATTTTTCCCTTTTCTCTAATTTGGAACAAATAAAATTAGCCAGCTTTTATGCAAATTATAATACTAACAATATGGAACAATATAATGAAGAAATTTCATGGGAGATATACAATAATAGAAATAAGAATAACTAATATATTAAAATACCCAGTACAGATATTAAAAACCTTATGATATAATAACCTTAATTAAACTAACAGGAGGAGTTATATGAAGGCTGAATTATCAAATCTATTAATAAACGTTGAAGAATTTGTAGTTAATGGTATATTAAATAAGAATAAATTATCAGAACTTGCAAGAAAATATGATGCAAAACTTCTTAATCTATTAACGAAGGAAGAGAATGTAAAAATCATTTCTTTACTACTCTAGAAGATGGAGTTCTTGTATTCAAAAAGATATTTTTTTACAATTTTTTTAAACAATAAAGAGTTTCCTTCCAGACAGTTATACAGCATATAAAACTAAACTTGGATTAGGAAATGATAATGGAGACTATATATCAGAAAAATAATGACGTTGTATTAAACTTCCCTTACAAAGATTGTATTCTTGAAGATGGATAAACGAAGGAAGATGCAAAGAGACAAGAAGTATTTTTCAATAAAACTCTTGCTCCAAATGATATTAATCGTTTATTAGATAATAAAAGTATTAACAAACTTTAAACGTTACGATAAAAGATGGCGAATATGAAGTTGATAGTATTAAGGAGAATGATAATTTTATTATTAAAGGTAATAATCTAATTGCTCTTCATAGTTTTAAAAGAAATAGATTTTGCAGGAAAAAAATTAAAACAATTTTTATCGATCCACCGTATTATTTTCAGAAAAGTAAACCTGCGGATACATTTTCATATAATTCCAACTTTTAAATTGTCCACTTGGTTGTTATTTTTAAAAAATAGATTATTAGTAAGTAAAGAATTGTTAAAAGAAAATGGAATTATATTTTTATCTATGAATGATGATGGTGTTCATTACCTTAAGGTAATTGCTGATGAAATATTTGGTATTGATAATTTTTATTGCAGATATTACTTGGGAATCTAGAACATCAATTTCTAGTGATGGTTTGATTTTCTTATAATAGTAACTATATATTAATATATTCAAAGAATAAAGAAACGATTCATAAAAATGATTTTTAGATTAGCACTAGATATTGAAAATTTTAAATTTGATGATGGTGATGGAAGAGGAAAATATAGAGTCGAGCCATTTGATGCTCCAAATATTAGAAAAATCTTTCATATTCTATAAAAAAATCCAAATACTGGAGAAGAATACTACCCACCAAAAGGTAGACATTGGAGAACTACTGAAGAAGAGTATTTAAGGCTTCTTTCCGATAATAGAATTAAGTTTTGGTTCGTTAGGCGAGAGTAAACCCCAACTTAAAAGCATATTATGAAGAGGTAAAAATCTGGTAAAGGAAAAGCCGTTGGTACAATATGGAATCTTGATTGTAATTCGATAGTATGGAAAGATACTAACACTAATACCTCAGCAACAAGACATCATCAAGAAATGTTTAATGATAACTTATTCACTGCTCCAAAACCTGAAGAATTAATTCAAAGAATTATTGAATTATCATCAGAAAAATGATATTGTCTTAGATTTTTTCATGGGAAGTGGTACTACACAAGCTGTTGCACATAAAATGAATCGTCAATATATTGGTATTGAACAAATGGACTATATTGAGACAATATCAGTAGAACGTTTGAAGAAAGTTATCGCAGGTGAACAAGGAGGTATTTCTAAAGATGTAGAATGGCAAGGAGGAGGTTCCTTTGTTTACTGTGAATTAAAAATGATGCACAAGATTTCTTAAATAAGGTTGAAAAATGCATTAAATTCTGAACAATTGATTGAATTACTTGAAAAAGTAAAAAAATCTTCATTTCTATCTTATAGAGTAGAGGCAAAGAAACTGAATAAGGAAGAATTCAATAATTTGAGTTTATTTGAGCAAAAACAACTGTTAGTAGAATTAATAGATCAAAATAATTTATATGTTAATTATTCTGATATCGATGATGTTGATAATAATATTTCTGAAAAGGAAAAACAATTAAATACAATGTTCTATTTATAATTTGGTGAAATTTATGACTTTAGATAATAAAAATTTTTATAACAGATATGGATTGTGATGATGCTAGATAATTTTTTGAAAAAGGATTCTTACTTTTCTGTTAATTTACCAAATTATTTTTAATTTTTAACTATTTATTAGATTATTCTATTAACATAGATTGAAAAGAAAAGGTTAATAGAGAAAAATCATATTTAAAAGAATTCAAAAATATTCTAATGTTCCAGATATAAATTTTTATTTTTACAGATGATATAATTAGCAATTTATCACCTTGAAATAAATAATGAGTTCTAGAACTGTTGCCATTGCTTAAGAATTTACATCAGAGTATCATGTCATAATTATGACAGAGGCAGATAGTAACGATGAACGCTAGATTTTAAGTCCTTTACTAGAAAAAATAATTTATATAAAAAGATAGTACAAAACTGAAATTAAAGTATTTGGTTTAAATTTTTCATGGTAACTGAGTTTAATTGAGTTAATAATCTAATGTAAATATATTAGGAAGTAATATTTTGTAGGAAGTGATGTAAATGGATGAAAAAAATTTTTTTATAAAAATACACCCAGATTTATTTTCAGATTCAAAAATTATTAAAAAGGAAAATTTTCAGAAGATTTCTTCTCTTATTTTTTAGACTCTTTAACTAGTCAGAGTCGAGAAAAAGAATTTGAAAAAAATATTGTAAAGGGTATAGCAGAAGTTACTATTTGTCCTAATTTACTTCCTCAAACTGGACCAACAGGAGGGGGAGACAGCAAGGTAGATTCTGAGACTTTTTCCAGTTTCGGAGACAATAGCAGAGGGATGGTTAGTAGGATATAGTGACTCAGCAAATAGTGAAAAGATGGGCTTTTTGCAATTAGTGCAAAGAAAGCTTGGAAACCGAAATTTAAGTCAGATGTAAAAAAATAATTGAAACTAATGTAAAATATGGAAAGAGGATACAAAAAATATTTTTTTATGACCAATCAATTTGTTTCTGACAAAATGAGAGCAGAAGCAGAAGATGAATTAAGAAATAAATATGGTATAGATATACGTATATTAGATAGGACTTGGTTATTAGATAACACATTTAAAAATGACAATAAAAATAGCAATTGAATCGTTTAATATGTCTGAAGATTTATATGATACGATAGATGAGGATCAAAAGATAAAGAACGCAAGAAAGTATTAGCTGATATTGATAAAGAATTTCAAAAACCTAGTAGAAATGAAAACCTGCGAGAATAGTAAAATTGTCAACAGAGTATATTGAGATTTTAAGAGAGCTAGAGGTTGATAAGTTTTACAATGGTTAATGGTTTTGGATAGAAACCTCAGATTAGCTAAAAATATGGTAGCATAAAGAATTATGCAAATGTTATTTATGATTATTGTTGGACAATAATATGGTGGTATGAAGATCGTGATAGATATTATGAAATGTATCTTGAACTTGAGAAATTTATATAAAGAACACTCTGAAAAATTATTCAATTTTATTAAGTACTCTTTGGATTACTTTTGAATTCTAATCACAATACAGGTAAAAAAATAATTAATGAAATGGAAAAATCATACTCAGTTTTTAGTAGATTCATTTCAGAGATTCATTCAAGATACTGAGAATCCCAAAAGAGGTAAATTAGCTAAATTTGATTATCAAATGATGAGGTTACAATATCCTGAAACATGGGATAATATAGTACAAACATATATCGAGATTCTTAGTGATTTTAATTTTAATAATGATATTGATTTATATCAATTAAAAATGTTATGGAACTTAATATATTGAAGGAATGTCCTCAGTATGATGAATTACTTGAACTTCTATTGATTTACTAGGAAAGCAGTCAAATAATAATGTATCTTCACAATTATTATTAAAAAGAGGAGATGATTATCTTAATAGTGATGTATATAAATCAATTAAATTCTATAGTCGAGCTTTTAACAAAGCTTTTTCATAAAAACTCTAAAATAGATTTAATTCAAAGTTATATACTGATTAGGTCGAGCTTTTTGAAGAAATTGGTCTGTTATGGAGTGCAAGAAGTTATTATATAAGAGCGTTTATGGATTCAATGGATTTATATTTCTTTTGATGGAAATGCAATTCCAGGTTTGTTTTTTTATCTGCGCGGTCATTAAAAGTATTTGGAATTACGTTTAGGGAGAATTGAGCCTTCATTAAAAATATAATGAATTAGAATTCATAGGATTAGAGCTGTACTCCATATGACACTGATGAGAAAATAGAAATGGAGAGCTATACACATTACGATGCATTATTGGCTATTGCATTATTAAATTTAACAAATAGGAGTATTGAACAATATATAAGTTTTCCAGATTTTCTAAAAAAAGCAAGGATTAGAGATATCATCAGCTGCTTTAAAAATATAATCTGGGATATTATGATGACGATTTTGTTGAAGCTTTTTGGAACAAAAGATTCTGTTGATGAATATATGGAACAATTACTTGAACAACCAGAATCTAAATACTTTCAAGATAAATTTAGTGAGGAAAGCTCTTCTAAAAAGGTTGAGTTAAAAACGAAGGTTATGGGTTGCAAACATATGTGTTAATTATGAGAATCATAGTTATTTGAGAGAGTTTGGCTCAACTATTTTGGCACTGTTTGAAAAATATATTTGCTACTTCTATTTACAATCAAATGTTTCCCTTGCTACCAGAATTTATAGTAAATATAGAGGAGAAATATGGACAAGAAATTTGGAATAGAAATTAAGCAAAATGATAATGTTATCGATGTATATATTTCAAATGTTTCAGAAATAGGAGAATATTCCAAAAAGAGATTTTTGTATTAGAAAAATTGACTATTATTGTATCAATATTTATTATGCAAATGATTCCATATGAGAGTGAGTTCAAAAATTTCATAATTTTTGTTGAAGATGAAGAAATAATGTTTAGAACATTATATTGCTCCAGTACATTAGATACTTTTTTGTTGCATTTGATGAAGATTATTATTTATTGGATCGGTTAGAAAATGATATAAATTATCTAGAAAAATAGTTTAATAGATAAAGAATATCAAATGCAAGAAGATTTAGAAAAGATGATCAATTTAATGAGATTATCTATGGAGAAAAACCAGAAGATATTGAAATTTTTAAAGTGTCGCATGAAAAAAATCTACAGTAGTAATGTGATTTATATTCCGTTATGGGAAAAAAAGGGGCTGAGGGGACTCACAGTTATTAGTGACAAAGATTATGACTATCCACCCTCTTGTAGGATTATTATTTGATAATAAAGAAGGAATAGATATTTTTAGAAAGTGGAAGGAGGAAATAAAAGCTGAAAAATTACTCTTGGTATTATCACGGGGATTAATGAGGCTAATCCATATTGGTATAGAGTCATTATTGGTGAAGATTTGATTAGATCTAAAAGTATAGAGAAAAAAATAGTACACCGAGAATTTTTACCCAATTAAATAGACTTCATACTATGGAGGCAAAAATCAAACGAATCTAAATATTTTTAAAAAGAATCTCTTGCAAAACATAAAAATTTTTTTCATTTTTTTACCAGTATTGTTGGAAGACTTAAAAACAAATACATTAAGAATGGATTTATCAATCGAAAAATTCTAAAGACATTATCATTAAAGATATTATTGAAATTGAAGAACAAGATGTATTTTTTTATTAAATGGATTAATGCCAACAGATCAGCCAAATAATAAATCAGGAAAAAGATATATATGCTGAAAAAGTTATAAAGATGAAAAGAAAAATAAAAAGCATATATTTGAATCAAAATTATATCAAATGAAAATTGTGAAAATCTTCGGTACTTACGGTGAAAACATTGATGATCGTATAAAGTTGATAGAACATTCATTATCAGCATTAAACGATAAAAAGTTAATGTATTATTTCATAGAAGATTATGTTGAAATACAAGTATGTGAAAAACTAGGCTTCAAGATACATGGATATTACCAAGCGTAGGGAATATCATCTGAAAAATTATTAGTGATATTCTATTAGATTTACAGTAATCCTCCTGAACTTAAACTAAAAATATGGAAGCATTGATTTTTACTTACGATTTTTTTCATCTGGAAGTCGAACAACATAAGCTGTTGCACATAAAATGAATCGTCAGTATATTGTTATTGAACAAATGGATTATATTGAAACAGTATCAGTAGAACGTTTGAAGAAAGTTATCGATGGAGAACAAGCTGCTATTTCTGTAAAATGTAGAATGGCAAGGGAGGTTCCTTTGTTTACTGTGAATTAAAAAAATGATGCACAAGATTTCTTAAATAAAATTGAAAAATTCATCAACTTCTGAACAAGTGATTGAATTACTTGAACAAATAAAAAGATCTTCATTCCTGTCTTATCAAGTAGAAGCAAAGAAACTTCATAAAGAAGAATTTAGTCGTTTAAGTTTAGCAGATCAAAAGCAATTATTAATTGAATTAATTGACCAAAACAACTTATACGTCAATTATTTAGATATTGATGATGTTGATAAGAACGTGACAGAAAAAGAGAAAGAATTGAACAGACAATTCTATGAGGAGGTATAATATGCGATTCACGTATGAAAAGTATGATACAGCTCAAAAGGATGGTTTTCGTAATTTTAGAGAAGATATACCTGAATATATTACGAAGAATCTTCGTTATCCATTAAGACCATATCAAGAAGAGGCAATTGGTCGTTACTTTATATTTTAAAGATCATGATGCAACTTATCCTGAACAAGTTTTATTCAATATGGCTACAGGTTCAGGGAAAAACTTTATTGATGGCAGCTGTTATTCTTGAAAAAGTATCATCAAGGAGAACGAAAGTTCATTTTCTTTGTTAATAATGAAAATATTTTAACAAAAACTCGTAGTAACTTTATTACAAGCAGTGATAATAAGTATTTATTTGCCGATAAAATTGTGATGAATCATCAAGTAATCAATATTAGAGAAGTTGAAGATTTTTTTCAGATGCTCAGGAAGATAGTATTAATATTGTATTTACTACTATTCAAAAGTTACATCAAGATTTAAATACTCCTCGAGAAAATCGCTTATCCTATGAACAATTTGAAGATATCTCAGTTGTATTATTAGCAGATGAAGCACATCATTTGAATGCTGGTCTTAGTAAAAGGTGAGAAAGACGAAAATACTAGCTGGACTAATACTATAGCCAATATTCAACAAAAAGCAAAAAAATCAAGTATTTTTGAATTTACAGCAACGATTGATCTAACTAGTAAAGATATTGCAACTAAATATGAAAAAAATCTTTAATCTTTAAATACGATTTAAAAGAATTTTCGATTAGATAAATATTCTAAAGACGTGCTATTCCATTTAGTCGATGGTGATTTAAAAAGTTAGAATGCTGAATGCGATATTAATTAGCCAATATCGTAAAAAGATTGCATTAAAAAAATGGGGTTAATTTAAAACCGTTAGTGATGTTTAAATCTGAGAAAAATTGCTGAGAATAAAGAAAAATTTAAACTTATTCAAAGAATTATTAGATGAGTTAACTCCTGAAATGATTTTTACAACAAAAATCTGTTATTAAATTAAATAATGAAAAAAAGAATTAACATCTTACAGAAGGCGTTAGAATATTTCGAAGCATCAGATATTAGTTTAAATGACTTGATTGAAGAGTTGAGAGAAGATTTCCGTCTTGAAAGATTAATGTTAATTGATGGTAAAAATAAGTCTCAAGAAGATTTAGTTTTTATTAAACACATTAGAGCAACCAACAAACGAAATTAGAGCAATTTTTGCAGTTGATATGTTGAATGAAGGTTGGGATGTTTTAAATTTATTTGACATTGTTCGTTTATATGATAAACGTGATGGAAAAACAAACTGCTAAAGGTTTTATTCCCGGAAAAACTACAAATGCAGAAAAACAATTAATAGGTCGTGGGTGCACGTTATTATCCATTTACATTAAACAATCATCAAGAAGAAAAATATACTCGTAAATTTGATGATAATGAAAAATACTGAATTACGTGTAATTGAACAACTTCACTATCATGCAGCAAATAATCCAAAATATATTTCAGAAATGAAAATGGTTTTACGTTCCTCTGGTATTCTTTGATGAAGAAAAACACTGTTGAAAGAGAATTAAAAACTAAAAAGATGTATTTAAAAATTCAAGAACATACACTAATGGTGTAGTATGGATGAATGAAAGATTAAGCTATTTAGAAGCTTTAGAAGTGAGACAAGAAAGTTTATTTGACACTAAGTTTATTCCAGAATCGATTGAAGTAAAAATTACCAACAAGTAGTATTAGAGGATTTTCTGTATTTTGAAGATGATGAAATTACAGCGTTAGAAGAAGATTTGAGAAATGAAACATTTAAAGTATGGTAAAAAGTAATTGGTACTAATATTACTAGACATGCGATTAATCAAAATAAAGAATTATACATTTGATAAACTTCAAAAAAAGCTATCATTGGTTTACCTAGTATATCAGTCTTTATGGATGATTTAAAAAGATATAGAAGTAACGGTAATTGGTAATATTATCGATGAAAAATCACTAACTCCTGATCAAAAATTATTTATTGCTCAATCTTTACTAACAAAAGATGGAAAGTTCATTAATTCCAATGGAAGAGAAATTTATTGGTTCAGATGAGTTTAAGCCATATCCAATTCATAAAGTATTTGAAGATAATATCATTCGTAAATATAGTATTCAAGAAAATTCAAATTCAAATTTGGTATCTCTCAAAAAAATGCCGGATCAACTCAATATTTTGAAAATATTGATGAATTAAATTAGTATGCATATGATGACAACTTTGGAACAAGTGAAGAAAAATTACTAGTTCGTTCTATCAAAGGTTTAATGACTACTTTAGAAAAACAATGGTCAGATATTTTCTATTGAGAAATGAAAAAGGTGTTCGTATCTTTTAATTTTTCAGACGGACAAGCATTTGAACCTGACTTCTTGTTATTTGCAAATGATAAAGAAAACGGGAAATATTTCATGGCAAATTTTTATTGAACCAAAAGGAAGTCAATTCTTAGATAGTAATAATACCTTTCAAGAATAGTAAAGAAGGATGGAAAGAAGCATTTTTAAATGAAATTACTGAACGTTCAGAATCAAAAGTATTAATTGATGACGACAAGTACAGAATAATCGGTTTACCATTCTTCAATGAGAAAATACAAAAATCTCAATTTGTAAATGCATTGAAAAAAATGTACTTCAGATCCTGAGTTAGAATAGAATATTATGACTCCTCAATGAATCAAATGTTGAGGGTTTTTAGTTCACTATAATTGATTTATACACAAAAATGTGTATAATTATATTTGTAAGGAGGAATGGCTATGCCTATGACGCCTAAGGAAATGATTAGACTTTTAGAAGAGAATGGTTTCGTCTACGTAAAAAGTGGAAGTGGTTCTCATAGAAAGTTTAAGAATATTTCTACAGGGAGGACTACGCAAGTTCCAGTTCATTCTCGTGAATTAGGGAAAGGATTAGAACAAAGAATCCTAAAAACAAGCGGGGCTTAAATAGCTCCTCCTTACTAATTTTTTATGAGGTGATAATATGTTTGTAACGTATCCAGCAATTTTTTATAAGAACAAAGACAATGAAGGTTACACAGTTGTATTTCCTGATTTAGAATATGGAGCAACTGAAGGTAGAAATGAAACAGAAGCCGTACAATTGGCGCAAGATTATATTGGTAGTTGGTTATATGAAGATTATCTAGAGAATAATGCTTTTACCAGAATCAAGTAGTATAGAAGAAATCACCATTGATGATGATGAATTTTTCAGATATGTCTAAAAACATTTGTAAGTTTGGTTGGAATGGATATTGCGGATTATGTTAGAAAAATGAAACGAAAATAGTTCGTAAAAATGTTTCGATTCCTAGTTATTTAAATGAATTAGCCAAAAAGAGAAATTTAAATTTTTAGCCAAATTCTACAAGAAGCATTATTAGCCGAATTAAATCGTGCATAATATGTAACCTCGCCTAATCGTATGATACTACGATCGGGGCGAGGGTTTTTGATAAATCAGAAATAATTATATAAAAAGTTCATAAATTTCCGGTATCCCACTTTCAATGCTATAATGATGCAAGAAGTCATCCACTAGATAATTTTCTAGTGTAAAGAAGGTGTAAAAGTGAATCAAAAAGAAATCAGAAAACAGTGCGAACAGATATGGGCAAGAAATAAATATTATGTATTGAGTAAATCTCATAAAGTGTATTTAGAAATAAAGAGAATATTTCAAAAGAACCAGAAGTTGAGTTAGAAGTATTACTTCAAAAATCAAACAAGTAAATGAGCTACTAGAAAGTAAAAAGATTTTCATAATGCGATTCTTCATGTATGGGGCTATTAGCTGAAAAAAAGTCGAAAAAGAAGAATTGTTTCGTTTAATGGAGGAGTATAGAACTGGAGCAAGTCATCAAAGTTCTATCATCCATTATATCCATACATTATTAGAGAAATACCCTAATCACTATTTACAACAATCAACCTTAATAACAGGAGAACAAGATGAGATTATGGCATGAGCAAATGATACCAAAATTACCGAAGAATCAATTACTAGGACAGCATAGAGAATGTTGTGCACTTAGGAAATGGTTGGAATAAGAAACATAAAACAGTCGATTATGTATTTTTTATATTCTCCTTATCATCTATTTTGCTATCATACATTGATTATGGATGAGATGAATAGAAGAGGATACCAAGTAGCAACTGAGTGGAGAGATAAGAATTATCATGGGAAGATTGCAGAAAGCTACGTTAATCTTGAGGAAACAGAGATAAACACTCCAATTTATAAAGAACATAATGAAGCATATCTACAGGAATGTATCGAGAATTTACGATTAAAAGGGATTGAAATTGAAGAGTAGTTAATCATATAAATAATGAAACCCTGCACCCAAAAGTATAGAGTTTTGGGTGCAGGGTTCTTTCTGTTTTATTGTTTCTTCTGTTTTGCACGTTGTTCTAACATTCGTTTGACGAACTCAGGCATTTTTACATTCTCTCTGCCTTTTTTAGCGATTAATTTCTTCACGAATTCTGGCATTTGAATGTCAGATTCATGTTCTAGAATGTCTTTTGATGTTTCTGGTGGTGCCATTTCATCGATTGTTTCTTCTTCATGTGTTTTAAGAGTGAAGTTTTCTGTTTCGTGAGCTCGAACCGTTTCGTATAAGGCTTCTACTAAGAGTGGATGAGTATCCGGCATGGGTGGTCTGTGATAGTGTACGCCAAAGTCATCGCATAAGTCCTTACATTCGATATCATTGTCATATAATACTTCGATATGTTCGCTAATAAAGCTAATTGGAATGAAGATATAATGTTCAGGGTGTTCCGTTTGTTCTCGTAAGTATTCTAATACATCTGGTTTCATCCATGGTAGTCCAATGTCACTTTCGCTTTGCCATGTATGAGTGTACTGATGTTTTTCTAACCCTAATTTTTCTGCAATGATTTGTCCATTTTTGTAAATTTGATCGATATAAGGATCTTCGAATTCCAATGCAATAACGGGTACGCTATGTGCTGAGAAGACGACTTTAAAGCTGTCTTCTTTAACGTCTTCGGTTAAAATCTTTTTGATTTCTTGTTCCCAAAATTGTAGTAAGTTGGGATTATGATACCAATCTTTTACAACGTGGAAACGAATGGTTTTTGCTTTTCGATAAATTTCTCATACCCATAGATGGAGTAGTAAGAGTAGTGCGGTTCAAGCGCTAAGCACAGGCATTCTTCGATCCCGTCTTGTTCCATTTGTTTAACAACCTCTGGAATGAATGGAGAGGAGAATTTATTAGCAAAAATAAACGGTATATTCTCCTTGTACTCGTTCTTGTAATTTTGCTGCTTGCTGTTTTGAAATTTCTTGTAGGGGACTTCCGCCAATTTTTGGTAGTTGTCATACAAGTGTTGGATTTCTTGATCCGTTGGACGAACACCACGTCGAATATTTGTAAAAAATCTTGCGATGTCTTCAAAAGTATAACCTTCAGGTGTACCAAATGTCATAAGTAAAATTGCTTTTTTTGTCATATAACCACTTTCCTATGTGAATTTTTTATCATCATAACATTTTTATGACTATCTGACTAGTAGAATACATTGAAATGGAGGTTAAGAAGAGTTTATAATAAAGAAAACAAATAATAAGGGGTCTTTTTCTATGTATCAAAAAAAGTATCAGATACATTAAATGAATTAGGTATTCCATTTCAAATTGTGGAACATGAACCTGCACTAACAACGGAACAAGCAGATCGTTTTATCGAGGGAATTGAAGGCGTTCGTACAAAGACGATGTTTTTAACAAAATAAGAAGAAACGTAATTTTTATTTAGTCATTATGGATGATGCGAAAACGATTAGATATGGATATATTTAAAAGAGATTGTAGAAGAAAAACAAATTAAAAATGGCTTCAGCTAGAAACATTAAACGATAAAATGATGCTCCCGCCAGGAGTTGTATCTCCATTTGGCTTATTAAATAATGAAGACAAAGATATTCGGGTATATGTTGATCAAGAAATTGTATCTGAAGAACGAATGAGCTTCCATCCAAATACGAATGAAAAGACGATTTTTATCCAAACAGAAGATTTGTTTACCTTTTTAAAAGAAATCGGATATGAACCCTCACGTGATTGAGTTATAAAAATGAGGTGATGATATGAAAAATTACAAAAAGGAATGCATATTCGAATCATAAGTCCATCTTCGTCAATTGAACGAGTTGGCGGATTTGAAGCGAATAGGGCTGCTAAGGAAAGATTAGAAGAGTTAGGGTTTAGGATTAGCTATTCAAAAAATTATTTTGAACATGATTTACTTGATTCTGCAAGTGTTCAAAGTCGTGTGGAAGATTTACATGAAGCATTTTTAGATTCTACAGTAGATGTCATTTTGGCAACGATTGGTGGATTTAATTCAAATGAGCTTCTACCATATTTAGACTATGATTTAATTGCAAATCATCCTAAAATTATTTGCGGATATTCCGATACAACAGCTATTTTGAATGCCATTTATGCAAAAACAGGAATGCTGACTTATATGGGGCCTTCTTATACAAGCTTTAAAATGAAGGAACTGCAAGAATACCAAACAGCATCATGGCTTAAAGCATTAAGTAATAGTCAGTATGAATTAACACCAAGTGAAATATGGGGCAGTAATGCCTGGTATTTACCAGATGAACCATTGACATTTCAACCGACAAAATGGAAAGTGTACAACCACGGTAAAGCTACTGCAACAGCAATCGGTGGAAACTTATCAACCTTTTCATTATTAAGAGGAACTCCTTATGCTCCAAAACCAGAAGAGTATGCCTTTTTTATTGAAAAATCAGAAGATGGAGACTATTTTGAATTTGATCGGAATTTGGCAGCCTTACTACAAGCTTATCCAAATCCAAAAGCAGTACTAATTGGAAGATTTCCAAAGGAATGCCGTATGACGGAAGAATTATTCTTATATATATTAGACAAATATCCAGTCTTAAAACAAATCCCGGTGATGTACGAACTAGACTTTTGCACATACACAACCATTATTTACGATTACTATCGGGGCAAAAAGTAACAGTGGATACTGAGGAAATGTCTATTAGAATGGATGAAGAGGATTATAAAAAATACTGTAAAAGAAACGAAGAAAAGCACAAATTTTACAAAAATTTTCCAAAAAGCCTTTTCATTATTGCTAGAATTTAGTACAATAGCAATGTAGATCAATGAAGGGAGAGAACTTGCATGAGTACAGGTGTATGGATTTTAATCGTCGTTGTAGCTGCTATCTTAGGAGCAATCGGTGGATTTTTTATCGCACGTAAAACAATGATGAATTACTTTCTAGAAAATCCTCCATTTGATGAAAGTATGATTCGTAGTATGATGACTCAAATGGGTCAAAAACCATCCGAACAAAAAGTTCGTCAAATTGCTGCTTCAATGAAAGCACAAGCAAAGAAAAAAATGCTAAAAAAATAATTGAGTAGAAGAGTAGACGCTGTCTGCTCTTTTTTACGGAATAAAAAGCAAGAATTACCATTGCTACAGTGAGGACGGCAGCTGTGGAAGTTCTTGCTTTTTATACCCTAAAAGAAAAATTACTAATTATTTTTACAATTATGCCCTTTAGTTGTAAAATAGAGGGTGTAAATGTAAAGGTAGGTGATTCAATATGACGGAAGAAATAATTTTACAAATGGCTGAAAAAGAATAATGGAACGGTGACCTCTAAAATGATTGATCATCAGGGAATTGCAGAGGCAATATTTAAAACAATTAGTTGATAAAGGATTATTAGAAAGAACTACAAGAGGAATATACACATTACCACATATATGGGAAGACGAAATCCAACATATACAATTTCGTTTTAAAAAGGAATCTATTCTAAAGAAACAGCATTGTATTTATATGATTTAACGGATAGAACGCCAATCCAATATTCGATGACTTTTTCCTGAAGATTATAATTTAACTAAAGTTAAAAAGAAGGAATTTTAGCTAGCAGAACAAAAATGAATTATATGAATTAGGTCAAGAAGAAATCTTATCGCCATCAGGAAATACTGTAAAAAGTATATAATATTGAAAAACATTATGCGACATATTAAAACCAAGAAGTGGAGTAGAAAGTAGGGAATAACAGCAGAAGCATTTAAACGATATGTAAAAAGAAAAAGATAAAAAAATATACCCTTGTTATCAGAATACTCGAAAATCATGAAGGTAGAAGAAAAAGTCAGTAGCTATTTAGAGGTACTATTATGAAAAAAATGCAATGTCGTTAAAAAGCAATAGTAAAAAAATATTGCTAAACAAAAAAAGGGATAACAGCTCAACTTGTGCTACAAAAATTATTTTCTAGAACGTTTATTAGAAAAGGATTTCTTATTCAAAGTTACAAGAATTATTTAATTCTTAAAGGTGGATTTTTAATTGCTTCAATTGTCGGATTAGATACTCGTACTACAATGGATATGGATGTAACAATTAAGGGACAACCTTTAACTGAAGAACATTTATTGTTAATGTTTAAAGAAATTATAGATATACCAATAGAAGATAATATTAAATTTGAAATAAAAATCAATTCATGAAATTAGGGAAAATGATGAATACAATGGGATATAGAATTCATTTAATAACTAACTACGAAGTAATTGCAGCACCTTTAAAAATTGATATTACAACAGGAGATAAAAATTACTCCAAAAAGAAATACAATATCAATTTCCGATGATGTTCAGTGAAAGTAAAAATTTCTGTATTGGCATACAATCTTGAAACAGTTTTAGCTGAAAAATTAGAAACAATTTTATCGAGAGGAGATCAAACAACACGTTCAAGAGATTTTTATGATGTATATATCATATGGAAACTCCATGCTAAGTACATATCTAAAGTTGATTTATTAGAAGCATTGATACAAACATCTCTAAAACGAAATTCGTATTCATTATTAAAAAGTTATAAAGAGACGGTGAATTCAATTCAAATAAGTCCAAAAATTCATGAGGATTGGAAAAGATATCAAAATACTTATCAGTATGCAAAAGATATTAAATTAGAAGACATATGTACATTAGTTATAGAAATTTTATTTGAAATACAATTAGAGGATAAAATAAAATAGTTGTGTTAATGATGAATGGTAGTTAAGAAACCAAATATACGCACTAAATAAAAGCAAGAATATCCACTCTACAGTGGCAGTGATAATCAGCCATGATTATCACAAAGGAAAAATCGAGACCGAGGCTCGATTTTTAGGGATGAGACCGAAGGTCTGCTGCCGTCCTCACTGTAGCAGTGGAGATTCTTGCTTTTATTTCATAAGAATATCTATTTCCGTTTTCTTCTCCGGAATCACGTATTCAAAAGTTAGGATTAATCGCTTTGTCCAATTCATCGAATTTCTGGATTAACAATTCATCATATTGCGCTAATTCTTCCTTAGATAAACGTCCCTCTGGTAAATGGATTGGCTCCCCAATTTTTACAAACATCTTTTGACGTTTCAGAATGTTCATAAAAGTAAAAGGACCTTGATAAACAATCGGTACAATTGGAGCTTTTGCCATACGAGCAATTGTTACAGCCCCACCTTTCATTTCATTAGAGTAACGAGTACCCGTTGGGAAAATCACTAAAGCTTTTCCTTTTTCCTTAATCTGAGTAACCGGATGCTTAATCGCACTCGGACCAGGTTTCTCACGATTCACAGGAAACGCACCTAACTGACGGATGAACCAAGCAAAAGGTTTCGGCTTAAACAATTCTTGCTTCGCCATCAATACTAATGATTTTGGATAAACCGCAATCGCAATTAGTACAGGATCTAACCATGAACGATGAGGAGCAACAATCACATAACCAGAATCCTTTGGTAGGTTCTCCAATCCCGTCACTTTCGTAAATCCATTTAAAAGAATAATCAATAAACGAACAATAAATATAGTAATTTTATAAATCATATGAAACTCCTTAAAAAGTTGATTACTCAAACAGTATGAAGTAGAAAGGCATATTTTGCAAGATTTTTCGATAAATATTTTACAAAAAAATCTTAAAGAAATCTTATAAATAAAGAACTTTTGACAAAAAAATCATAAAAAAATGAAAAACGTTCATAAAACTTAATTAAAAGATTGAGTTAACTAGAAGCGTTGTTATAGAAAAACGTTTTATTATATAATGGTTTCATTAATAATTACTAGTAATTATGAAATGATCATGAATTTAAGAGACGTCTTAAAAGTTATGATTATTTCAAATTTTTGTGTGGCAAAAAGCCCTGAGAGAAAAAGGAGAATGACAAAATGGCAATTCCAAATTTACAAGTTGCATTAGACCATTTACGTATCGAAGATGCGTTAAAAGATGCACTTGCTGTTGGTAATGAAGTAGACATTATCGAAGCTGGTACAATTTTTAATCTTGAATGAAGGGGACAAAGCAATTAAATGCTTACGTAATGTATTCCCTGATAAAGTTGTCATTGCAGATACAAAATGTGCCGATGCTGGATCAACAGTTGCTAAAAACTGTAAAGATGCTGGTGCCGACTGGATGACTGTCATTTGCTGTGCTACCATCCCTACAATGAAAGCTGCTCAAAAAGAAATTGGCACTTTACAAGTAGAATTATATGGTGACTGGACATTTGAACAAGCAGAGCAATGGCGTGAAGCTGGTATCGACCAAGTAATCTATCACCAAAGTCGTGACGCTCTATTCGCTGGAGCAACTTGGACAGAAAGTGACTTGAACAAAATCAAACGTTTAATTGAGATGGGATTCAAAGTTTCTGCAACTGGTGGATTAACAAAAGATACATTGAAAGTATTCGAAGGTATCGATATTTATACATTCATTGCTGGACGTGGAATTTACGCTACAGAAAATCCTGCACAATCAGCTCGTGAATTTAAAGAAGAAATTAGAAGAATTTGGGGCTAATCTCAAGGAAGGAAAGAAAGAATAATGGCAAACATTAAAGATGTAACAAAAGAATCATGGATTTTATCAACATTCCCAGAATGGGGTACATGGTTAAACGAAGAAATCGAACGTGAAGAAGTTAAACCAGGAACATTCGCTATGTGGTGGTTAGGATGTACAGGTATCTGGTTAAAATCAGAAAAAAACACTAACATCCTATGTGACTTATGGTGTGGAACTGGTAAACGTAGCCACGGAAACGGAAAAATGAAAACTGGACACCAAATGCAACGTATGAGCGGTTGCCAAAACTTACAACCAAACTTACGTACACAACCATTTGTTATCGATCCATTTGAAGTGAAAAATGTAGATGCTTTAGTAGTAACTCACATTCACTCAGACCACTTAGATATCAATACAGCAGCAGCAGTTGCTAACAACTGTCCAGAAGCTAAATTTGTTGGACCACAAGAAGTAGTAAACACTTGGTTAGGTTGGGGAGTTCCAGCTGAACGTACAATCGTTGTACACCCAGGAGACTCAGTTAAAATTAAAGATATCGAAATCGTTGCTTTAGAAGCATTTGACCGTACAGCTTTAGTAACTGCTAAAGATGGCGAAGTATTAAAAGGTAAAATGCCTCAAGATATGGACGAAATCGCAGTTAACTACTTATTCAAAACAAGTGGTGGTAACTTATACCATGCTGGTGACTCTCACTACTCAAACATGTTTGCTAAACATGGTAACGAACATGAAATCGATGTGTGCTTAGGTGCATACGGTGAAAACCCTCGTGGTATCACAGATAAAGTAACTTCAGTTGATATGTTACGTATGGCTGAATCATTAAACGCTAAAGTTGTTATTCCAGTTCACTATGATATCTGGGCTAACTTCCAAGCAGATCCTAAAGAAATTACAGAAATCTGGAAATTCAAAAAGATCGCTTAGAATATAAATTCAAACCATTCATTTGGCAAGTAGGTGGTAAATACACTTACCCAACAGATAAAGATAAATTAGAATTTAACTTCTATCGTGGATTTGACGACGTATTCTCAGTAGAAAACGACGTACCATTCCCATCATTCTTATAATATAAACCATTCGATTTGACCGTTACTACGGTAACGGTCAAATATTAAAATACGAATGTATACGATTTCTTAACTAAAATCGTCAAAAGGAGTTTTATCAGTGTTAAAAGAAATTATTCAAAACAATCGTTTTAGTTTCCAAAAAGGTTTTTCTTCTTGGGAAGATGCGATTCGCACAGCGTGTCAACCATTGTTAGACCAAAACATTATTACAGCTGACTATCCAGGATATATCATTAATAATGTTCACGAATTTGGTCCATACATTGTAATCGCACCAGAAATTTGCATTCCACATGCACAAGAAGGAAAAGGTGTTAACGAAACAGCGGTTGCCTTCATGAACGTTGAAGAGGCAGTTGACTTCGGACCTAGTTCTGAATATAAACCTCGTTTATTCTTTGTTTTAGCTTCAACTGACAATGAAAAACATTTAGGCAATTTATCAGAACTTGTAACATTAGTTGAAGATGAAAATATCATCAATGCTTTTGTTAATGCACGTTCAAAAGAAGATCTAGAAAATATTTTACAAGGAATAGGTGAATAATATGGAATTCTTATTTGGTTTTTTTGGCAATTTTTTTCTATACAAACATTTTTTTACTAAACCACAATACTTTTGTAGGTTTAATTGTATTAGTAGGTTACTTATTATTAGGTCGTAAATGGTATGACGCTTTAGCTGGTTTTGTTAAAGCAGTTGTTGGTTATATGATCTTAAACGTAGCAGCTGGTGGATTAGTTTCAAACTTCCGTCCAGTATTAGCAGCTTTAGGTGACCGTTTCGGGTTACAAGCAGCAGTTATCGACCCTTATTTTGGTCAAGCAGCAGCAGAAGCAGCTTTAAAACAAGCTGGTCATGCAACTGGTTTAACAGTACAAGTACTTTTTAGTAGCATTCTTAACTAACTTAGCACTTGTAATTTTCCGTAAAATTACTAAAGTACGTACTGTTTTCATCACTGGTCACATCATGGTTCAACAATCAGCTACAGCTACTTGGTTAATGGCATTAGCTTTAGGTGACAATGTACAACAATTACAATTTGTTGTTTTATTAGGTATCGTATTAGGGGTTTATTGGGCAGTAGCAGCTAACTTAACTGTAGAAGCTACTCAAGAATTAACAGAAGGTGGCGGATTCGCAATTGGTCACCAACAAATGTTCGGGGTTTGGTTAGTAGATAAATTTGCACACAAATTCTCTGGTAAAAACGACAAGAAAATTGAAGATTTAGAATTACCAGGATTCTTATCAATCTTTAAAGAATCAATCGTAGCAACTTCTATCTTAATGGTAGTATTCTTCGGAGCTATTTTATTAGTATTAGGTAAAGATTACTTAGTAAGCGTAAACGGTCAAGAAATCGTAGTGATGGCTTCTAAATTCAAAATGGCTACATTAAAAAGAAGGCGACAACTTCTTCTTCTATATTTTACAAATTGCTTTTAACATTTACAGTTTATGTACAAATTTTTACAATTAGGGGTTCGTTTATTCGTTGCTGAGTTATCAGAAGCGTTCCAAGGTATCTCTAACAAATTATTACCAGGTTCTATGCCAGCCGTTGACTGTGCTGCTGTATACGGATTTGGTTCTCCAAACGCAGTAACAATCGGTTTCTTATTCGGGGTTTTTAGGACAAGTAATCGCAATCTTAGGATTAATCGTGTTCAAATCACCAGTATTAATCATCACAGGTTTCGTTCCTGTATTCTTCGACAACGCTACTTTAGCAGTATATGCTAACCACAAAGGTGGTTTACGTGCTGCTTCAATTATGACATTCTTATCAGGTGTTATCCAAGTTTTTAGGTGGAGCAATCGCAGCTGGAGCATTTGGATTAGCAGCATTCGGTGGATGGCATGGTAACTTCGACTGGGATACAGTTTGGGTTGGATTTGGATTCTTAATGCAACACTTCCAATATGTTGGTTTAGGTATTGTATTAGTTATTCTTTTAGCAATCCCTCAATTACAATACAGCCGTAATAAAGAACATTATTTCTTAATCGCTGAAGATTACGAAACATATTTAGAAAACAAACAAGCTTTAATTAGTTTTTAAAACAGAAAAATTTTTATTATAGAAATAGGTAACGGGTAAGACAGACTTACCCGTTATCAAATTCTAAAGGAGAGATATCAATGAAAGTATTAGCAGCATGTGGAAGTGGAATGGGATCAAGCCAAATTATCAAAAATGAAATTAACAAACGTATTCCGTAAATTAAATATTCCATTGGAAGTTCATCACTGTGCAGTTTCAGAAGCAAAATCATCAGCTAAAAAGCTATGATATGGTAGTTGTTTCTCAAGCATTATTAGACATCTTCGACGGATTAGATTTACCAAACACTAAAATCGTTGGTTTACAAAACTTATTATCAGAAAAAGAAATGACTGAAAAAAATTTCAGCAGCTTTAGAGCTTTAATTAAAAAGGAGTCTTTTTATCATGGCATATGAAGCATTAAAACAACGTGTTCTTGAAGCAAACTTATTATTACCAAAAACATAATTTAGTATTATTTACTTGGGGTAATGTTTCAGAATACGACCGTGAAGCTGGCGTTATCGCTATTAAACCTTCCGGGGTAGATTATGATGTAATGAAAGCAGAAGATATCGTTATTGTAGATATCGATGGAAATAAAATCGAAGGAGCTTTAAAACCATCTTCTGACTTAGATACACACTTAGAAATTTACCGTAATTTCCCAGATGTTAAAGGGGTAGTTCATACTCACTCAACTTGGGCAACTACAATGGCTCAAAATGGTCAGGAAATTCCTGCATTCGGTACAACACAAGGGGACTACTTCTACGGAACAATCCCATGTACTCGTGCGATGACTGATGCAGAAATTAAAGGGGCTTATGAGTTAGAAACAGGTAAAGTGATTGTAGAAACATTTAAAGACAAAGATCCTAATGCAATTCCTGGTGTATTAGTATTTAACCACGGACCATTTGCATGGGGTAAAGATGCTTTTGATGCTGTTCACAACATTACTGTTTTTAGAACAAGTCGCTAAATATGGCTTGGCATAACTTAGTATTAAATCCAAACTTACAACCAATGTCTCAAAACAATTTTTAGACAAGCACTATTTACGTAAACATGGTGCAAATGCATATTATGGACAAGGGTAGGAGTTAAGCATGTACGAATTAGGACTATATGAAAAATCAATGCCAAACACATTATCATTCAAAGAAAAGTTAGAAACGGTTAAAGCGACTGGATTCGACTTCTTAGAAATGAGTGTGGATGAAACTGATGAAAAATTAGCTCGTTTAGAGTGGACAAAAGAAGAACGTCTTGAACTTGTTAAAACAATGTACGAAACTGGCGTTTCAATTCGTTCAATGTGTTTAAGTGGACACCGTAAATATCCATTTGGATCACATGACGCATCTGTACGTGAACGTAGTATGGAAATTATGGAAAAAGCGATTGAATTAGCGGACGATTTAGGAATTCGTGTCATTCAGTTAGCTGGTTATGATGTATACTATGAAGAAGGCGATTCAGATACATTAGAATTCTTTATTGATAACTTGAAAAAAGCTACTTTATTAGCAGCTCAAAAAGGAATCGTTTTAGGATTCGAAACAATGGAAACTCCATTTATGAATACAGTGGAAAAATCAATGCGTTTTGTAAACTTAGTAGATTCACCTTATTTACAAGTTTATCCAGATTCAGGAAACTTAAAAAATGCTTCTTTAGAACCTGGTGCGAAAAATGTTTATGAAGATATCGAATTAGGGAAAGGTCATATTGTGGCTGCTCACTTAAAAGAAACAATTCCTGGACATTATCGTGAAATTCCTTTTGGAACTGGACAAATTGATTTCAAGAAAATGGTGGACACTTTCTTATCGATTGGCGTTCGTCGTTTCACTGGTGAATTCTGGTATGTTGGACAAGAAAAACTGGTTAGAGGATATTCATTTCGCTAACAAATTCTTACGTTCATATTTTCCCAGAAAAAAATAATTGAAGATTTATGATAACATCCTTAGAGTATTCTAGGGATGTTTTTTTGCGTATAAGTGAATGAATAGATGATACCTTTCTGGAATGTTGCAGCGCCGCCAGCAGCCTCGCTTGCGAGTCTCATGGCTAAAATTGAGCCTGTAGTCTCGAATTTTGCGGGAATATATATAAATATATATTCCTTTTGCAACGGAGAAAGGTATCATCTATTGATTCACTTTAAAAGTATTTATGTCGTTTATAGTTTTATTATATTATTTAGAACTGTTGTTTTCACGTAGATTCAGAATTTATTTAAAATACTCATATAGTAAAAGCAATAAAAAGTAGCTAGCTACTTTTATTGCAGGGAAACTTTGAGACCTAGGGCTCAAAAGTTTAGCCATGAGACTTCAGCGAGGGCTGCTAACGACCTTGCTACTATATCTACAGTATTTTTCAATGCATACTGAATCTATTTATTTTTCTTTTTCTAATCAGCTTTAAAAATAAGGATAATGATACGTAAAAAGGGAGAGTGAGTTACTTGTATTCTTATATGCAAAAAGTGTATTGATAAAAAAATTTTACGCCAATTACGAAAGATGTTTTTGAGTCATAAAGTTTTTCCCAGTTAGGAATTAAGCAAGGGGATACTTTATTAGTTCATGCTTCTTTATCTTCTTTAGGATATGTTGTTGGTGGTGTGGAAGCTTTGTTTTTGGCTTTAAGGGAAGTTATTGGAGAGCAAGGAACGATTATAGTACCTTCTCAAACGGTTGAAATTTCAGATCCTGCTACTTGGCAATATCCTCCAGTCCCAAAGGAGTGGCACGATGTCATTCGCTCATCAATGCCTGCTTATTCAAAAGAATTATCGTATAGTAAAGCGATGGGAGCTTTTAGTCAATTTATTGGGATTCTGCCTTCTTCTATTCGAAGTAATCATCCTATGTATTCTTTTACGGCGATAGGAGAGAAGGGTGGTGAAATTATTGGACAGGATTCTTTTGACTTCCCATTTGGAGACAAATCACCATTAGGAAGAATGTATTCAATAGGTGCTAAAGTATTAATGATTGGAACTGATTTTGAAACGAATACATCACTCCATTTAGCGGAAAAATCGATTGAATAGAGAAGTCATTCAAGAAAAAAGTAAAGATTTTAACGAAAGATGGAGAAAAATGGATATCGTTTTAAAAATATTGAATTAGATATATACGATGACTATTTAGAAATTCAAAAGAACTTTATGGAACAGTATACTGTTAATCATATTTCAATTAACGAAAGCAATGTATATCTATTCGATATGAAAGAATGTGTAGATTTTTACGGAACACTATTATCAGATTAAAATAAGAGAATTGATATTTTATCGTACAGATTCAGAATACATAGAAAATACTCTATAGTAGCAAAAAGCAATAAAAGTAGAGCAGCTACTTTTTATTGCAGGAAACTTTGAGACCAGGCTCAAAGTTTAGCCATGAGACAGCTTTTAGCTGGCTGCTGGCGACCTTGCTACTATGTCTACAGTATTTTCTATGTATTCTGAAGAAATAAAAGGGATTAATAAAGATTTTTTCAAACGATAACGAAAATAACCGAACGTCATAAATTAAAAACGTTCGGTTATTTTTATTATTTTTTGATATTATTTCTTTTCTCTATTTACTAATTATTCATTATTTTGTGTTTTCATTATATAACGTTCGTGTTTTTACACGTTTTCATGATTAGAAAATGAAATTTATTTTTATGAAAATTCGTCTAAAAATGTATTTTTTTAATAGAAATCTCTTGTAATTATCGTTCGTATTTTGTATGATTGTACTTGAGGTTGAGAGTTCAATCTTGTAGAAAATATATCTTAGGGGGATATCTTTTATGAAGAAGTCTTTTTGGTCAAAATTAGTATTAGGAGTTTCAGCAGCAGCGTTACTTGCAGCTTGTTCAAGTCAATCAAGTGATTCAGGTCATCTAAAGTAAAGGAGCTCAAAAACAATTGATACATTAAAGGTTGCATTTGTACCTTCACGTGATCCAGAAGCGATTGTAACAGCTACTGAACCATTAAAAGAATTATTGAAAGAAACAATTAGCTGATGAAGGTTATACAGTTAATAATGTTGAAATCAATGTAGGAACAAGTTTTGATGCAGTAGGAGAAGCATTAGCATCTGGAACTGCAGATGTAGGTTTCATTCCAGGTGGTACTTATGTATTATTTGATAAAGAAGTTGATGTATTACTTACAGCAACACGTTCTGGATTAGAAAAAAATTCTTCTAATGCAAAAGATTGGAACGATGGTCAAGAAACAAAACGTTCTAAAGAACAAGTTACTTCTATAAAGGATTAATTATTGCTGGACCTACTGAAAAAGGAAAAGCAATTGCTGAAAAAGTAAACAGTGGACAAGATATTTCTTGGGATGACTTAAATTCAGCAAACTGGGGAGTTTTAGGAACTTCTTCTTCTTCAGGATATATTTATCCTACATTATGGCTACAAGATAAATTTGGTAAAAACATTTCAGATTTACAAAATGTTGTTCAATCTGATTCTTATGCTTCATCTGCAGCCGTTTAGCTTCAGGACAAATTGATATTATGGTTGGATATGCTGACTTACGTTCTGACTACGCTAAAAAATGGAGTAGTGAATACGGTCGTTCAGAAGAAATTTGGAAAGAAACTAATGTTATTGGTGTAACTCCAGATATTTATAACGATACAATTTCAGTAAGTAAATCTTCTCCAATTGTAGACGACGCATTCAAAGAAGCTTTTGCTAACGCAATGATCAAATTAGCTGGAACAGATGAAGGTAAAGAAGTCATTAAGATTTACTCTCATTCAGGATATAAGAAAGCTAATGCATCTGATTACGATAAAGAACGTGAAGCTCAAAAAGTTCTTAAAAAAATTAAAATCAGGTAACTAAGACAAGAAAATGATGATCAAATGAGGGTTAGGAGCGAATCCTGACCCTTTTTTGAGAAAGAGGACAGATATGATTAAATTTGAAAATGTTTCAAAAACTTATCCCAAATGGTGTTAAAGGGTTAAAAAAATATTAATTTAGAAATTGAACAAGGTGAATTTGTTTCAATTATTGGTTTATCAGGAGCTGGTAAATCTACTTTAATTCGTACAATTAACCGTATGATTGAAATTACAGAAGGAACTTTAACAGTGGATGGTACAAATGTATCTTCATTAAAAAGGGAAAATCTCTTCGTAAATTCCGTAGAAATAAAGTAGGGATGATTTTTCCAATCATTTAATTTAGTAACAAGAACAACGGTTATTAAAAAAACGTATTAACTTCAATTGTTCCAGATATTCCATTTGTTCGTTCATTATTTGGAATTTATACAAAAAGAAGAAAAAAATTACATGCTTTAGAAGCTTTTAGATAAAGTGGGGATTGTTGATAAAGCCTTTATCCGTGCTGACCAATTATCAGGTGGACAACAACAACGTGTTGCATTAGCTAGAACTCTTAGCTCAAAATCCTGAAATTATTTTTAGCAGATGAACCTGTTGCAGCATTAGACCCAATTACAGCTAAACGTGTAATGGAAGACTTTAGAAAAAGATTAATCAAGAGTTAAATATTTCTATTTTTACTAAATATTCACCATGTGGAATTAGCTTTAGAATATGCAGATCGTATTATTGGTATTCGTGATGGAGAAATTGTTTATGATGGCCCAAGTAGCCAAGTAACGAAAGAAGTATTAGATTTAATCTATAAAGGAAAGGCGGAGGAGTTACATGAAGGATAATAAACTCTTCGCTTCAAAAAGAATTTACGTTAAAAAAATGGTACTACAGTGACTAGAACCAAAATCAAAAAGCTATTTTTTTGTTGTCTATTGGATTGTTAATTGCGATGTATTTTTCAGCTAAAATTACTGGCTTTTAATTTACATACCATTTTACAACGTGGTGTTCAATTCTTTGTTATTATTGGTCGCATGTTTCCGCCTGCTTGGGAATATTCAAGTAATATTTGGCAACCATTAATTGATACGATTAAAATGTCATTATTAGGTTCATTATTAGGTTCGATTTTAGTAATTCCATTTGCCATTGTAGCTTCTAGTAATATTGTAAAAAAATAAATGGATTATTAGTTTAAGTCGTTTATTTTTAAGTGTGGTTCGTACATTACCAACTCTTGTAACTGCCTTAATTGCAACTTATATCTTTGGATTAGGAACAATGGCAGGTACATTTGCGATTGCAACTTATACATTTGCATACTGCGGTAAACAATTATATGAACAAATTGAAACAGTTGATATGGGTGCTTTTGAAGCAGCTGAAGCTTTAGGAGCAACAAAAGGTCAAGCATTTACAAGTGCGATTATTCCTCAAATTTTACCAACTTACTTAGCAAGCTCATTATATTGCTTTTGAAGGGAATGTTCGTTATGCATCCATTTTTAGGTTATGTAGGTGCCGGTGGTATCGGGATTATTTTAAATGAGAATCTTGGTTGGCGTGAATATGGTAATGTAGGGATGATTTTAGTGACATTATTCTTTACTGTAGTCATTATTGAATCAGTAAGTTACTACTTACGTACGAAATTAACATAGAAGGGGAGTTAAACACATGAATGAAGCAGTATTAAAACAATATGAAAAAGCTCCTCGTACATGGATTGTTCAATTAGGCGTTTTATTCTTATTTCATTATCATTTTTTGCATGGTCAGGATCTACGATTGAATTAAGTAAAATTCCAGAAAATGGATTACAAATTTCTCAAAGTATTTTACAAAGGGATTGTAACTCCTGAAACATCCTTATTGTTAAACTTTACAACGAAAAGGTGTTCCATATTTATTATTAGAAACTATTGCAATTGCATTTTCTAGGAACATTTAGTAGGAGCAATTTTAGCAATTCCATTTTCATTTATTTCAGCAACAAATATTGTTCCAAAACCAGTTGCAATTATTGGACGTACAGCAATTATGGCCATTCGTACCGTTCCAACTTTAATTTACGGATTAATGTTTATTCGTGTAACAGGTCCTGGTGCTTTTACAGGGCTGCTAACAATGTCTGTAGCATCGATTGGGATGATTTCTAAATTATATATCGAAGCTATTGAAGACTTGGATTACAAGATTTTGGAATCATTAGATGCTAGTGGATGTAATTTCTATCAAAAAAATTCGTTTTGGGATCTTTGCCACAATTAATTCCAGCATTCATTTCAACAGTCATTTATCGTTTTGATATGAACTTAAGAGATGCAACTGTTTTAGGGATGGTAGGTGCCGGTGGTATCGGTGCTCCATTAATCTTTGCCATGACAGCTTATAAATGGCATGAAGTAGGGGCTATCCTATGCGGATTAATCGTATTAGTATTAGTGATTGAATACTTATCAACGAAAAATTCGTACTCATTTAGCACGTGGGTAAAATGAAAAAAAGCATGAAGGGCTTATCCTTCATGCTTTTTTTCTACTTTTGAAAAACATTTTTATGAAAATAATGGATGCTAATGCATATCCCATTAACGAAATTCCAATAATTCCCATGAAATATAATACCGTTTCTTGGAAAAATACTAAATCCGATTAAAAATAACTGGAATTGCCAAAATAGCAACAGCTTCCTTTAAAAGAAATAAAAATAAATAAATATCCATCACGAATATAACTCTTAATCGTACCAAAAATATTGAGTTCTTGCTAACGAAATCAACATTGCTGTGATCGTCATACATAGAAATAAAAAAAGAAAATTATCGCTAACATCATGCCAAAAAAATATTTTGGAAACTATACCAAAATTGAATCACATATACAGTAGCTGCAATGATTGCTGTATAAATTAAAGAAACAGCAACACGTACAAAGAACAAATGTTTCAATTCATTCCAGAACGTTTTTCACTAAATAACCATCTTCATTTTCAGAAAAACTTCATCATTGTATAAAACAAAAGCCGCCAACACAGGCCCAATCGTTACAATAGGAATACTAATTACAATAACGAAATAAGTTCAACAAAATAAAATCCGCCAACATCGTAGCAAATCTCCAAAAAGGACTTTCCTCATTAAATTTCATCCAAACCATCCTTTAACTATATAAAATACAAAAATACATTATACGATTAAGCCCCAAAAATTAAGCAAGTTATCGTATGAAGTTCATATCATATAATTAAAAACACAATAGATAACGTTTCTAGACTGATAACGTAAAAAGTGAGAAATCATTGAATACAGTATCTGAAGTTACTAATTATGATAAACGTAAAAGTGAGAAATAATTGATACAGTAGCTAAAGTAAAAAGAATCAGATAGGATTCTATTACAGGGAAAATTTGAGACCAAGGCTCAAAGTTTTAGCCATGAGATCAGCTAAAGCTGGCTGCTGGCGTAGCTTGATACAATCAATGAATATTTTCGAACGATATATAGGTTTACATAATATATATTAAAGAAAGTTATATATCAAAAAAATCAAGCCAAGCAACACAATTCCTCCTCCACAATCCAAACCAACATAAAAGGACGCTCCTCACGAACGTCCTTCTAGCATACATTAAACATTAGAAATATCAATCGATTGACCAATCGATAATAAACATAACATACGTTTAGTAACTTTCTTTTTGATAACTTGTTTCTAATGCCTCAGCATATAAATTTAATTGCTGTTTATACTTATCGACGACTTTCTGGATACCCTTTTTGTGTTGGCACCACATGATCCGTCTTATAATCAAATAAGATAATCTCATCATCTAATTCCACAAATCCATCAATAATCCCGTGTATCAACATCGAATCTTCATTATCTGGTAAATGTTTAAAAGATACGTTTTTGCTGTTACAACATGTGAAAAATGCTTGTTCACGGTTTAATAATGCTTTGATGTTCCTGTATCCATTGACCAAATTCACTTTGGAAGAAATGATATACTTGGTCAACTGGAATAACTGCAGCAACTTCTTTTTCTAAAAATTGCATCTCAACTAATTTGCTGAATTGTTTCTTGAATAAATTCTGGCGTAATTTCCTTCGTTAAGTCTAATTTTTGCATTAATAAATGTAAACCGCTTCCACGTTCTGCAGCTGAAACTTTTTGTTTAGATTCCATAAAAAGCTTGGTTTTTGCTAATTCAGATGTTAAATAAAACATATTGTTGTACATGTTTTTTCTGTTTGTTGAGTTTGTTCTTCCAAACTGAGGTAATTGTTTCACATCTGGTTCTTCATTCATACGTTTAATTTCAGATACACTTTGATAACTTGCTGTAGTGGATGCTAACAAATATGGATATGATTTGTTTTAAATCTTCTAATAAATTTGATAAATTTTTAACCGGTTTTCCTTCTACTTTCTTTTTGTAACCACTCTACTTCATTAATAGAAGCCGTTTCAGTCTCTTTGAATCCAATTGAGTGCATTCTGTTTTAATTTGTTCAAAGTCAATGACTTCTTGATGGAAGGGAAACTTTCTCTTGCTTTCTCATTGTAGCCATTAAAATCCACGTTAAATAATTATCGACATGATAACGAAGAGAATATGGTAATGTTTCATCATTAATATCTTCTATCATGGAATGTTCTTCTTTGAATTTTTCAAAATCCTTTAAAGAACCGACAATAATAAGTTTTTCTCTTGCACGAGTCATTGCTACGTATAATTTTCTCATTTCTTCAGAAAGTAATTTATTTTTCTCCGCCTTATAAGCCATTACATATGGAATCGTAGTCCATTGAATTCTTTCAGGGAGTTGTAAATATTTAACACCTACTCCTAATTCATCACTACGAATGGCTTGTTGACGAATATCTTGTTGATTGAATTTCTTTCCAGCATTCATTAAAAATACAACTGGATATTCTAAACCCTTACTTGCATGAATGGTCATCACACGTACTGCATCTTCTTCGTCAGAAATTTGTGTAGGTTCTTCTAAATCCTGTTTTTTATGTTGCATTTGCTGAATAAATCGAACAAAATTACGTAATCCTTTAAAACTAGAGTCTTCGAAATCTTTTGCATACTTATATAAGGCATGTAAATTCAAGACACGTTGCTGTCCAACGGATTGTCCATGAACATATGTTAAATAGTTCGTATCCATATAAATTTGCCAAATTAACGTACTAATGGACTGATAGTTCGCAATATCTCTCCATGATTCTAATTGCGTTAAAAATGCTTGTACACGCTCTTTTAATTGCTGTTGTTGAGCACTATCGTAATAAGTTACTTCTTCTAATTTAAAATGCTCCACAAATTGAACGCAAGCTTCATAAAATGAACAAGATTTATTGTGTTTTACGAATATGAGCAAGAGCTATTTCATCTAATCCAACGATTCCAGAACGTAATACGGCTACAAATGGAATATCTTGAGTAGGATTATCAATAATTTTTTAAAAGCAGACATCATAATCGCAATTTCTGTTCGTTTAAAAATATTGAAGATTTTTTGGACTAAAAACAGGAATTTGATATTGAGTAAAAGATTTCCTCAATTAAATCCATTATTAGCCTTTGTTGGTGCTAAAATGACGATATCTTTATATTGTATTGGTCGTTTTTCGGATTTTCCTTTGTACTTTCTTCATGCATGATTTCAAATTGATTTGCCATCAATTCTTTTAATTTTACCCGCAATAAAATGGACTTCAGCACTAGCTGAACTATCAATCAGACTTTCCGATTCCAATCCAGAAGATTCTTCTTCCTCTTCTTCTAGATTAGCATTTTTGAATAATATAGCATTCGCTAAATTTATCCGTATCCTCTGAATAATTTAAGTTTCCAGTTTTTAAGCAGCTGCATCATCATCATAATCAATTTGACCTAGTTCATAATCCATAATTTGTCTAAAAATTAAATTAGTAAAGGATAATACTTGATCTCTAGAACGGAAGTTTTTCAGCTAAAATAATTCGTTTTGCCGCCATTTTCATCTGCATAGGCTTCATATTTATCTCTAAATAAAGATGGATCTGCTAAAGACGGAAGGCATAAATCGATTGTTTTACATCTCCTACCATGAAGAGATTATTCTCTTTAGCAACACTTGTTAAAATTGCCTCTTGAACTCGGTTTACATCTTGGTATTCATCAATTAAAACTTCTGTAAATAGTTCTTGATAATATTTTTTAGCAATCAGAACTCCATTTTTCTCAGTGGAAAGAATCGCTAATGTATCATGTTCTAAAGTCAGAGAAATCAATTTTTGTTTGAAGTTTTTCTTTTCCAATTGAAAAGCTTCATAAAAATTTTAAGACAACTTGAGATAAATGCAACATCATTGGATAAATTTCTCTTAAATGTTTCATTTGAATCTCAGGAGACTCGAAAAAAGCTGTTGCTAATAATTGATCTTCCCAATGTTTCTTTAAGCTATCTCTTTTACGTTTAATGGCCTGTACTGCTTCTCTATCGGTAGTTTCATCTTTTTTTAGGAACAGTTGGGAAACGGTCAAAACTTACTCCCTGCGCTAATGTATACGCTGCTGTGTAATTACCACTTTCAAATGCTGCATACACTTCTTGAATTTTTTTGTGCATCAGCTTTAACGACATTTTCACAGTTTTCAAATTCGGTTACTTCAGCTAATTTAATTAATTCATCATAGGCAGAAACTAAATACTTTAATTCTTCGACAATATAAGGTGCAAATTGATCCTTTATAATAGGAATTTCGCCGTATTCATCCTTTGTTTCATATAAATCTGCTAAAGAAGAAATCCATTGTTTTTGGATTTGGTTTTTGAACGTGAAAAATCATATAGTTGATAAACTAATGTTGTAAATCCATCATCATTACGATCGCTAGAAAAAAATAGCGCATTAAACCATCCATCCAAGAATGTTCTTCTAATAATTCATCTTGTATGTTTCGCCATACTTTTTCTTTTTAATAAAGTCCCCTCTACTTCATTTAATAGTGAAAATACAGGGTCTAACTGACTTAAATAGAAATAACGACGAATGACTTTCATACAGAAACTATGAATCGTAGAAATCGTTGCATTTGGTAATAAACTTAGTTGTTTGACATACATATGCTTCCTAGCAAAATCTGTTTCTTTTGTAATAGCTTTTTTTCTAAATTAGTACGCAGACGTTCTTTCATTTCTTTTGCAGCAGCTTCAGTAAAAGTCACAATTAATAAAGAATCAATATTAACGCCATCTTCTATATATCCCATAATTCGGTCAACTAATACTTTTGTTTTTCCTGATCCGGCAGAAGCAGAAACTAATAAATTATCGCCTCTTTGCCAAATTGCTTGCCATTGTTCAGGAGTTGCTTGTACACCCTCTGGTTTTACTGGTATCACCCACTATTCCTCCTTTCCGTCAATTTTTATTTTCTCATCCAAGTTAAGTTCTCTTGAAGAGGCATTTTCGTTAAAAATTGATAGTTATTTTCTGGATTCGTTGCATCAAACATTGAAATTGCACTGAATTTTCCATTCACTGAATCTGCATATTCTTTTAATTCATCAAATGGAGCAATTTGATTTTCTCCATTTAAAATTCTTTCTCCAGCAGTTTTCAATTGATAGAAAGCAAAGTCCATTAATAAATTAATATCATCAGGAGCATAGACTTGGCTAGTTGCCTTTGTATTCTCCATCTTTCTTAACGCCAAATGGTAATACAATAGAGTCTCCTGCTTCAAAAATCAGGTTGAACTTGTTGCAGAACTCCTAAATCATTCGTTAATAATCCAGATAATTTATATTTCTTCAGACGAGTTTCTTCAAAATCTGCATCTGATTTCAGATCTTTAGCATTAAAGCTTGGTTGAAAAACATGCATATATAATCCACCATAAGGCGTCACAGTTTTCTTAAATTGGTCAGAAACAATGTTTCTAGCAACTGATAAATACGTTAATAGTTGTAATTGAATGCCATAACGTAATCGATTGATATCAAATTTTTGTGCTGAAGATTTATAATCGACAATTCCTAAATGATAACCCTTTTTCGGTTTCTAAAAGGTCTATACGGTCAATTTTTCCACGAACAAATAAAGATTGAGTATCGTTCAAATGGAATTTCAATTTTTCTTTATCAGATTTTTGCTCCAAAAACAACTTCTGTTTTTCCATGGTGTTACTTGTAATTGTTGTAACTGCAATAATGCTGCTGTTAATGTTTGTCGAATCGTATCTTGTAGTAGCACTTTTGTCCAATTCATTCTTGGTGTAACATTTAAAATTTGGAATCTTGCATCATCATTCATAGAGTCAAAAATTTCTTTTAATACTTTTTCTGTTGTAGTTGCATCTATAGCACGAATATCCAATTTCAATTCATGAACTTTGCGAATGAACTGGTCAAATGTTTCATGGAAGTATTCCCCAGATCCAGCTGCTGTTAATTCGAACTCTCTACGCTCTCGTACATTTAACCCATATTGTAAGAAATGGCTAAATGGATCCTTATAAAAGGTTTCAACTTGAGAAGTTGATAAGTATAAATGATTTCCGTATAATTCGGCAGCCAATTCTTTTGGTAATTGCTTTGCAATATTTAAATGGAATACACTGTCCACTAATGTATGATACTCCTGTTGGAAAATCTTTATCCTGTCTTAATAAATGAGGTAAAGCAATCCAAATAGATGGAATATCTTCTTCTTTTGAAAATTTATACTGACGAAGTTTTTGTAATAAAGTCGTAAATAATTCATGAATCGTTACAAAGTCGCCCTGTTCAAAATCGTTCTTGTTGCTTTTTGATTGCCATCTTGGGTAGTAATTTCATATTGATTTAAAATACGTTCTACAAAAACTAGATAGGTTTTAATTTAGAACCTTTATCAGTATGATGCATTGATAAGTATAGCTTTTCAGTTGCGGAAGTTAACACTTTATAAAATAAAAATGGTTCTACCGATTGTTTTTGAATCGTTGTCGGATGTAAGAAACGTCCACTATCTAATTTACTTAATAAATACTCTCTTTCTTCATCTGTCATTAGACCACTCTCCTCTTCCATTCGAGGAAGGACGCCTTGCGATAAACCAATCACAAAAGTAACCTTTTTAGGAGAATAACGAACAGAATCGATTCCCGTACAAGTTAATTGATCTAAAGTAGATGGAGCCATATTATAGTGTGTATGTTCGAATCCGGTATGTAATAATAATTGGAAGATTTCCCAATCAAACGGTTCATCTCCAAAAATATAAACATACTCCTCTAATAATTTTAAAAATTCATTCCATACTTGATCCTGTCTACGAGCTGTTTGGATATCCCCAATATTGGCAGCATGATTTCTCCAATATAAGAATGCTTCCGTTACACCAATTTTTTCTAATAATTGATATAGAAGAGTTATCGCTTCTTTTGTTGTCTCAACTTTATCTAATTTTTTATAAAATGGTTCTAATAAAGAGACGATTTGCTCTCGTAGTTCTTGTGCTTGTGTTAATTGTTGATGGACTAGCACTTCTCTGCTACTTAAGCTATCTTCATCAATATTTTCAACTTGATAATTCCATGTTTTACTTGAAATCCAATCTTTTCCTTCATAGCCTTGAGCTAGTATAATCGTTTCCGTTTCGTCTAATGTTTGACGATAGTGAATCAAGGCATCTCTTAGCGTAACTTCCTCATTATGCTTATTCTCTAAATTTGCTCGATTTAAGGGCCAGAAACAATATTCACTTCTTAATAGGTTCATTATGTCATGATAACGCCAAAAATGCTTCTGGATAGCAAAAATTGCATCTAGTACTTGAATGAGTGGATGATGCTCCATTGTATCTGATAAATCCATGAAATATGGAATTTGATACGTTTCTAATAAAGGTTGTAAGAGTGTTTGTTGTTCTTCTAAATTTCTCGATAAAATTTGAATATCTTGGTAACGATATTTACCACTATCGACTAATGTTTTAATCGTTGCTAATGTTTCTTGGATTTCTTGACGTTCATCTTCATAAGTCGTCCACTGTAAAGCTTCAATTTTTCTTGATGTACGATTTAGAAGAAGTTTCAAGTCCCACCACTTGTTTCTAACCAATATTGTTCAAGTTCTAAAAAGTCAGGATGATAAGTCGCTATTCTCTTCGTTTTAATTCTTTTTAAAACAGGTTTACTTTCATCAATCATTAACCAATTTAGTAAACGAGAAATTAATTGACGATTGGAATCAAATAAACTAGATTCTAGTGTTTCTTTTGGTTTAAAAGCATCTGTTGTTGCAGTCGTATAAAAACTCTACTCCTCCGCACGATTTCACTAAAGCATCAATCACTTCTAATTCCATCGCATTTAAAGTGATACGATTGATCAATTACAACATACGTATTTGATAAATCCATCAGATGAAATTTCTTGCGCTAATATTTCTTTAATAAATCTTCCGATTGAACAAAATCTTGTTTTTAAATAATCTAAATAATGTTTATAAATGATGCCAAATTCTTTTTCAAACGTTGATCAATTTCTTCATAAGAATCTTGTTCGAAACCACTCAGAGAAATCCTCTACTTTCGATTCCTCCTAAACGAAATTCTTGCATGACAGCAGATAAACGTTCAATAAATCCTTTATGACGAGATTCCTTTATTAAATAAGCACTAATTCATCTTGATATTCAGATAATATTTTTTTGTAAAATCATACAAATTCCAACCTTTGGATAAAGAAGGACGTTGAAGTGCAGCATGATCTCTTAAAAAAATACCAGGCTAATCGCTTAAAACTATAAACTTGCATTTTCGTTACTGCATATGAATTTTGTGGTTGTTGTAATAATTGACCCCACTTGTTGAATCATTTCTAATTCTGCAGAAAACTTAATATGATCTGGTACAAGATAAATAACTTGATTTCATGCTAGATTGTTTTAACCAATCTGCAATTTTTGTAGCAATATGCGAAACTTTCGCACTTGTTTCTTTTGTAAGAATGACTTCGAAACTCATAAGAACCTCCTATCGTTTATTCCCTTTAACTTAACCATATAACGATGAATTTGTAAACAAAAAAATAAAACGATTTTTTTCTATTTGTAGCATCGACTACGCAGAAAAAAATCGTTTTTATAAAATTTAAATGTTAAAATTCTTAGCCAACTAATTGTTCTAAAAATATCTGGGACGGAAACCAAAGAATGGTTCAATTCCGTCTGCTACAATCACTGGTAATGATTGGAAACCAAATGCTTTCACTTCTTCTAAAGCTTCTTCTGATTCAAACACATCCTTGATGACAAATGGTACTTGATTATCCTCAAAAAAATTGTTTTTGTAAAATTGCATTGCATACAATTTGGTTTTTGAATATAGTGTAATTTGACGATTTTGACATAAACATCTCTCCCTTTTCTTTTCATACAGGTAGTATGATACCTCATATCTAGATTGAAAATACAATATATTGTGCTTAAAATTTTTATTTTATTTTTTATAACACAATATATAGGGATAAAAACTGTTGTAGTATAAACTCGTCTAAAACCTTGATATAAAGGCAAAAACAGTTTTAAACACAGATGTAAATATAAAAAGCTAAGCACTATATTTTGTACTTAGCTTTTTTACTTAGTTATTCGTTTTTCGGAATCTTTTCATTCTTTTTAATAGTTGCAGCATAAATAGCAGCTCCAATAGATGCAAATACTGCAATCATCTTTTTATCATTGAAAAAGACACTAAAGACAACTACCAAAAAAATCAAAAAAATAAAATTGTTACATAAACACTTCTTTTTCATAACGCTACCTCTAAAATTCAATAGACCTTTATCTTGGCAAAAATTATATCATAAATAGAAAATCGATATTAGTACACACTTGTATCAAATCCACGGTTTGTTACATAACCATCTTTTTTTCCCAAATATTTTTTTCTTTTTTTCTTCTTCGTTTGATCTTTCAACTTTTTGTAAATCTTTTAATAGACGTTGTATTCGGTGGATGAGCATATCCTACTCTTGCTAAACTTTCTTCTACTAAAGTTTGTTGTAATAATTTTCCATCTAAATAAACATACATTAAAGCACGTCCATATTTATCTGTATAATCCCCTACATCAAACTTTACCTTCTACTTTTTTAGCTTTTTTTAGTAATTCTTCTGTTTTTTTGTTTTGCTTGATCTGCAAAATGGTTGAGCAGCTTTTCCTTCTTTAGCTGTTTCTGGTGTATCAATTAGTAATAAACGAATTTTAAACTCTTTTCCATCTAATCGAACATGGAATGTATCTCCATCACTACTTTTACCAACTTCAAGTGTATATTTTTTGATTTATCATAACTAGAAAAAGTCTACACTACTTTCTACTTGTGTTTGAGCTAGTATTTGATTTATTAGAAGTTTTTCTTCTGATTTCTTCGAGAATAAAACCAAGACCAGAAATAATTAGGATAAGGACTAATATCGCTAACTTAACAATAAAAATTGTTGTTTTTCGTTAATTTCATAAAATCTCCTTTCAACGATTCAAAAATAAGTGACAACAAATCTATTACATGAACTAAGATTTGTTGTCACTTGATGAATTATACTTCTAATAATTCTTTTTCTTTTACTTGTGCTAAAGTGATCAATGTTTTTTTACACTGTCATCCGTTAATTTTTTTGAATATCTTTTTTTCATATCCACGTAAATCATCTTCAGTGATTTCTTTATTTTTTTCAGCTTTCTTTAAATGTTCAATGGCATCACGTCGAATGTTACGAACACTTACTTTTGCACCTTCAGCTTCTTTTCCTACTTGTTTTGCTAATTCTTTACGACGTTCTTCTGTTAATTGTGGAATGACTAAACGAACAACGCTACCATCATTTGTTGGAGTAATCCCAATATCTGACATTAAAATTGCACGTTCAATATCTTGTAAACTTGATTTGTCATAAGGTGTGATTAAAAGCATACGAGCTTCAGGAACTGTTACAGAAGCTAGTTGATTTACAGGAGTTGGAACTCCGTAATACTCAACTTGCAGGCGATCTAATAGACTTGCATTCGCACGTCCAGCACGAATTCCGCCTAATTCACGTTGAAGAGCATCTTCAGTTTTTTTCATACGTTCTTTTGCATTTGCAATAATTTCAGTTGCTGTCATATTATTTCCCCCTTACAGTTGTACCGATATTTTCACCAAGAACAACTCGACGAATATTTCCTGTTTCATTTAAATTGAAGACAACTAATGGAATATCATTATCCATAGATAACGAACTAGCAGTTGTATCCATAACTTTTAATCCTTTTTGAATGATATCTAAATGTGTTAACTCCGTAAATTTAATGGCATTTGTATCAATACGAGGGTCTGCACTATACACACCATCAACATTATTTTTAGCCATTAAAATTGCATCTGCTCCAATTTCAGCAGCACGTAATGCAGCTGCAGTATCTGTAGAAAAATAAGGATTTCCTGTCCCACCTGCAAAAATCACAACACGAGATTTTTCAAGATTTCTTACAGCTTTTCTACGAATATATGGCTCCGCAATTTGACGCATTTCAATAGAAGTTTGAACACGTGTAGGAACTCCAATGTTTTCTAATGCATCTTGTAAGGCTAAAGCATTCATAACAGTTGCAAGCATCCCCATATAGTCCGCTTGAGCACGTTCCATACCTACTTCTTCTCCTGTTACACCACGCCAAATATTTCCGCCACCAACTACGATTGCAATTTCAACATTTAGATCATGTACTTCTTTAATTTCTTTTACGATTTCTTTAATCGTTGGAGGATTAATTCAAAACCTGTTTGGCCTGCTAATGCCTCTCCACTTAATTTTAATACCACACGTTTATATTTAGGTTCCACCATTATAAGGACTCCTCTTCTATTTAGTTCTTAGTGAATTTAGTCTAAAAAAAAGGGGAATAGAGGGCAGCTTCCTACCTTATTCCCCACTAATTGAAATCAATTATTTTTTAACTTGTCCCATTACTTCTTCAACGAAGTTATCAACACGTTTTTCTAAACCTTCACCAACTTCATAACGGTGGAATAATTTAACTTTACCACCTTTAGAAGCAGCATATTTAGAAACTGTTGTATCTGGATCTTTTAACGAATGGTTGGTCGTTCAAGCTGATTTCAGCTAAGAATTTGTTTAAACGTCCAGCAATCATTTTTTCAACGATATTAGCTGGTTTACCTTCGTTTAATGCTTGTTCTGTAAGAACTTTTTTCTCATGTTCTAATTCATCAGCAGAAACTTCTGAACGGTCAACATATTTAGGATTGATTGCTGCAACGTGCATAGCAATGTCTTTAGCAGCATCTGCATCTGTAGAACCTTCTAATACAGTTAACACACCGATACGTCCGCCCATGTGTAAGTATGCTCCGAATGCATCTGCATCAGATTTTTCAACGATTTCAAAACGACGCAATGAAATTTTTTCTCCGATAACTGTAGTTGCTTCAGCGATTACATCAGAAACTTTACCTTCTGGAGTAACGATTTCTAAAGCAGCTTCTAAGTTAGCTGGTTTGTTTGCTAAAATTACTTCTGATAATTTTAGCTACTAATGCTTGGAATTTGTCGTTTTTAGCAACGAAGTCTGTTTCAGCATTTACTTCTAATACAACTGCAACGTTTCCATCTACTAATACGTTTGTAATACCTTCTGCAGCGATACGGTCAGCTTTTTAGCTGCTTTTGCTAAACCATTTTTCACGTAAAGTAGTCAACAGCTGCATCGATATCTCCTTCAGTTTGAACTAATGCTTTTTTTAGCATCCATCATCCCTACGCCAGTCATGTCACGTAGTTGTTTTTACTAATTGTGCTGAAATTTGTGCCATTTCAATTTCCTCCTAAATGTTATAAATTTACAAAAATTATTTTTTAAAAAAAGCTGTTTGGATGAAAGATTTTCTTTTTCGATTCCAAACAGCCTACTGGTTAGTGATTATTCAGCGTTGTCGCCTTCAACTAATTTTTCAATATCTTCTAATGAAGTATCTTTATCTAAGTCTTCTTCGTCAACTGCTACGTCTTCACCTTGGTTACCTTCAACGAATGCATCAGCCATTTTAGCTACGATTAATTTAACCGCACGGATTGCATCGTCGTTTGATGGAATAACAACATCGATTTCATCAGGGTCACAGTTTGTGTCAACCATAGCAACGATTGGAATGTTTAATTTGTGAGCTTCTTGAACTGCAATGCGTTCTTTACGAGGGTCAACGATAAACATTACATCAGGAATGCGTGGCATATCTTTAATACCACCTAAGTATTTTTTTCAAGTTTGTCTAATTCTTTTTAATAGAACACCAACTTCTTTTTTTAGGTAATACATCGAAATGTACCGTCTTCTTGCATTTCTTTAATTTTTTTCAAGCGGTTGATACGTGTTTGGATTGTATCCCAGTTAGTCAACATACCACCTAACCAACGATGGTTAACATAGTATTGACCAGTACGGATTGCTTCATCTTTAACAGCATCTTGTGCTTGTTTTTTAGTACCTACGAATAAAGCAATACCTCCGTCTTGAGCAACTTCACGCATGTAGTTGTATGCGTCGTCCACTAATTTAACGGTTTTTTTGTAAGTCGATGATATAGATACCATTTCTTTCTGTGAAGATGTATCTCTTCATCTTAGGGTTCCAGCGACGTGTTTGGTGACCGAAATGTACACCAGCTTCTAACAATTGTTTCATTGAAATAACTGCCATTTTTGTTTTCCTCCAATTTTGGTTTTATTTTTCCTCCCCAATTTTCATCGACAAGGGTACTTATTCCTAAGCACCACCCTTATCATCCAATTAGGTGTGAAATATGGTTTTTATACCGTTAGTTATATTACACTAATCTCTATTAGAATGCAACTATTTTGATACGATCATTTTACTTTTTTTAGTTTCACGCATTCTTCATCATCCACTTCATGTAATTTCACTAAAATTTCTTCCGACTATGAAGTTGGAATGATTTTTCCTACATAGTCTGGTCGAATGGGCAATTCTCGATGCCCTCTATCAATTAAGACTGATAAACTAATCATTTTTGGTCTACCGTATTCCATTAAAGCATTTAATGCCGAACGTACTGTTCTACCAGTAAAGATGACATCATCTACTAAAACGACATTTTTTCCATTTAATGAAAAGGGAATATTCGTTCCATTAATAATTGGGTCTACCGTTGGGTCTGGTTCGTGACGATCATCTCTATATAAAGTAATATCAATTTCACCTAGTAAAAACCGGTTGATTTTTCAATGGATTCAATTTTCTTTTGCAATCGTTTCGCAATATGAACTCCCCTTGTCTTAATTCCAACAAGCACTAAATCTTCAACCGTTTTATATTGTTCTATAATTTCATAAGAAATTCGAGTCATCGAACGATTAATTGTCGCTTCATCTAATAAGAATTTTTCTGACATACCCATACTCCTCTACTGTAGTTCTTGAATCATTTTCTTCAAATTCTTTTGGTAATGGACTTTCAAAATATAGTTTTTTTCTTGAGTAATCGGATGAACAAATCCTAAAGTCTCAGCATGTAAATATTGCCCAAATTCTGTGGCGTTTTTTCCATTTGGATGATACATCGGATCATTTAAAAATCGGATGATGAATAAAGTCCATATGTGCACGAATTTGATGAGTTCTTCCAGTTTCTAAATTTAGTCGTAAAACACTTGTCTCTTTTAAAGCTTGAATGACTGTAAAATGAGTAATCGCTTGTTTTCCTTCTTTTTGAACACAACGTTTTAGACGATTATGTGGATCTCTGGCTAATGGTGCATCCACTGTACCAGTAATATGCTCAAAACTACCTTCCACAATTGCCACATAACTACGATTCATGGAATGATCCATTAATTGATTGGATAAACCAACATGAGCTTGTGGTGTTTTTGCTACTACTAATAATCCAGATGTATCTTTATCAATTCGGTGCACAATTCCTGGACGATAAGTTTCAGAACCCTTGGATAATTGATCCACATGGTACAGTAATGCATTCACTAATGTACCCGTTGAATGTCCTTTTGAAGGATGGACAACCATTCCACTTGGTTTATTTATCACTAATAAATGTTCATCTTCATAAACAATTTCTAATGGAATATTTTCTGCAAGAACCGTTAATTCTTCCTCTTTTTCAATTTGAATCGTAACATGGTCTCCATCTTTTGCTTTATAGTTAGCTTTGACAACTTCACCATTTCACAGATACAAATTCTGATTTTTAACCATTGTTGAATGACTGAACGTGTATGAGATAATTCTTGTGTTAGAAATTTTTATCGAGTCTTTCGCTTTTTCTAATGATAGTGTTAATTCAATAATTTTTATTTTCCACTTTTTTTCCTTCTTTCTTTCGACAATTAAAAATATATAGGAATAATGCCGCTACTCCAACTGTTAAACAAATATCTGCAATATTAAAAATCGGGAAATCGATAAATTCAAATTGAAACATATCTACAACAAATCCTAATCGAACACGGTCAATAAAATTTCCTAATGCTCCAGCTAATAATAAACTATACGTTGTTAATGCAAATTTTTGATTTTTCCTCTTTCTTGAAACATCAAGTATAAAATCGCAGAAACTCCCAAAAGCTGTAATAAGATAGAAAACAAATTGTTGTCCTGCTAAAATTCCCCATGCTGCACCTGTATTTTTTGAATATAAAATAACTTCACAATTCCTGGTAATAACTCTTGACCAGTATGTAATGCAAAAATTAGAAACAATCCACATTTTCATAACTTGGTCTGCTGCAATCAATAATAAACTTAAAAATTAAATAAATAATCATAAAATACCTCTTTCTACTCTCATTAGTTCTATTGTACCTATTCTATTAATCTTCGTCAAACAAGAGAATAGAATTAGATACTAAAAATTTAATCTCAAAAATAGTCAAAAATCTTCCCCACTTTTCACATGAAAAACCTATCAAATCGGTTAATAATTTGTATATTTCACAAAAAACTGTATAATGACAAAGTAATTTGTGTGTCTATAAATGAAGATGCGCCCAAAAAATAAGGAGTGCGTTATGAAAAAAATTGCAACGAAGGTATTCTTGATTAGTGCAAGTTTGCTAGTATTTGCAGCCTGCTCTAATACAAAGAAGAGTGCTGAAAAAAACTGTTCAAGAAGTACAAGATACCTTACCTGTGGTTGTTGATCATTTTAAACAACATCCAAACTTTTGAAGCAAATTTGCAAAATGATTGGGAAGATGATATCGCTGATGATTCGACTCTAGCAAAATTACGCTAAGAAAAAGGTAAAGTTTTTGATAATCTACAACAAAGAAGAGATATTCAAAAACAAATTACTAAAACATTAAAAGTGATTCGTGATGATGCGTCTCACCTTAGTAATTTACAAGACAAAGGATTTGCCAAGTGTTGAAATCAAAATCGTAAGTTCAAACTTGCAAAAATTGTCGAAAGTATAACGGATTATATCAAAAAATCCGAAGAACAATTGAATAATGAACAAACAAATTCTTTGTTGAAATTTCTGGAAATAAATTATCAAATGATGATTTAAGAGAAAAAAATCAAAAGTTTTAATCAAGCGGCTATTGATCGTCAAAAATACTGGAAGAAATTAATGAACCCTCTGACAGCCATTGACAAACCAATCCGAATTCTTAAGGCTCGCTTGAGTACAAGAAAGGAGTAGTTGATCATGAGAAAAAAATAAATCAGAATCATTCGTATTCTTTTTATTAGGAGTATTTCATCTTCTTTTAAACCCTGTTCATGCTGAGGAAGAAGAAACTCCCAAAAATTAACTTTAAGAACTTCTAGTTTGTTAAAAGTTCCCGTTAACTTTTCCCTACAACAGTAGTTATGATTCTGGAATTACAATTCCCTTATCCTAGAGATGGTGTTAAAAGGGATTTATGTTCAAGCATTTAGAGCAAAAAGGAACTGAACTAGATAGAATTGTTCAATATGTTGACAAAACAGATGCTAATGCTGTTGTAATTGATGTTCGTGATGGATATGGAAAAAAATTACAATGCCATTAGAAACTGATAATCAAACTATCCAAAATAATACCGTAAATGAAATTACAGACACAAAACAATTACTAAAAACTTTGGAAAAACATCAAATTTATCCAATTGCTCGAATCGTAAGTTTTGGGGATCACTTAGTACCCTTATCAAAAATCCTGATTTAACATTTCCGTACACAAGATGGGAAACTGTTTGGGGAAAATGACTGAAGAGTGAATCTTTCTTAAATCCATTCTTAAAAGAAAAATTGGGAATATGTTGCTGAAATTGCTAGAAGGTGCTGCTAAAGCAGGATTTAAAGATATTCAATTAGACTATGTACGTTTTCCGTTTAGGGATTTTGAATTAGTGAAAAAAATATTTAGATTACGATTTAGGAGATTATAGTGATTACACTGATATGGATGAGGCACGTATTGCTGCAGTTACAGATTTTGTAGCATTTGTTCGTGAAAAATTAAAACCTTATGGGTGTTCATCTTTCTGCAGATATTTATCGCCCATGCGATTACCTCTAAAAATTGGTGGGATTGGTCAAAAATTTCACGAATATCGCGGATCATGTTGATGTTATTTCTCCGATGATTTTTCCCAAGTCACTGGGTAAATGGAGCTTTTCGGTGTCAAAAGAACCGGACAAACAACCATATGATATCGTTACTCAGTATATGAAGATTGAAAATGGTTATGTGAAAGATTTGAATCCCTCTCCTACTTCAAGGCCTTGGATTCAAGCATTTACAGCTGATTATTTAGGGGAAGGAAATTATCAGTTATATACAGCTGATGTTATTAGTCAAGAAATCAAAGCTTTAAAAGAAGCTGGAATAAAAGAATACTTACTATGGAATGCAGCCAGTCAATACTCAACAGAAATTGATTTTTAAGATAAAGAAAAACGACAGAATCATTTAAAGGTTCTGTCGTTTTTATACCCCAAAGACTTTCTATAGTAGTATGGGCATGATAAGCCAATCGGCTTATCACGCAGGAAACTTTGAGACTACAGGCTCAAAGTTTAGTAATGAGACAGCGAAGCTGGCTGCTTACGATCCTAATACTACTATTTCTAAGAAAAGTCTATTAAATATATATACAAACTTCTTCAATACCCTCTTCGTTAATCCATCTGCATCATTTAACAATGCTGAACCATTACTTGTACGATCGACTAAACTTAAATCCATTGGGCGTATCTCTTTTATTCCCCCATTTGTCAAAACAATCACATATTCATGCTTCGATGTAATGTTACCATCTAAATAAACAACACGATGAGGATTACTCTTCAATTCTCGTAAAACCATTAACCCTCTCTTAGCTCTTGTAAGCATTGAAACCTCTAAGACATTAAAACGTTTCACTGCTCCACGTTGAGTCGCTAAAAAGGCTGAAACAACTTTATGTTCTGGACTATAAACTATTGCTCCAGCAACAAAATCATCTTTTCTTAAATTAATCGCCTTAACTCCACTTGCAACAGTACCTACAACAGGAACTTCACTTAATTCATAACGTAAACCAAAACCACAATAAGTCACCATAAAGATTTCTTGATATTGATTTGGAACTAGCTCAATAGCTACTACTTCATCCGTTGCTGTTTTTAATTTAATGGCATTACTTGTACGAGTTTTATATCCTCGATACGTATTAAATTCATTCAACGCAGTTTGTTTCACAAGCCCCTCTTTTGTAAAGAATACAACTGTCCAGTCTTGATAAGCATCATTACTATCTTTTTCTTTCACCATACCGGCTAAAATAATTTCATTTGTCGCTAGAGAAATGGATTGACTTAAATGATGCCCTACATCTTTCCATTTTGCTTCAGGAATTTCATGAACTGGTAGATGTAAATAATTCCCTTTAGACGTAAATAACACTAAACTATCTAAAGTTGATACTTTTTGTACTAGTAAGACTTCGTCCCCTTCACGCAATCCATTTTCTTCAGGAGCACTTGAAGAAAACGAACGTGGACTAACTCGTTTGTAGTATCCTTGTTTTGTAGCTACTACATACACTTCTTCTTCCGGAATTAAAATCTCAGTTTCAATTTTAATTTCTTTAATTTCCGCTTAATTTCAGTCAAACGAGGTGTAGCATATTTTTTTCTTTAATTCACGTAATTCTTGCTTCATAACTTGTAACAACGTTTTTTTCTGATTTTAAAATACTTGTTAAAAGTCGCTACACGTTCATTTAAGTCTAATTTTTTTCTTCTTGTAAAATTGTAATATCAGTATTCGTTAAACGATATAATTGTAAGCTGACAATTGCTTCTGCTTGAGTCATTGTAAAATCATAGGTTTCAACTAATTTTTTTCTTTCGCATCTTTTTTTATCATTACTATTACGAATTAATGCAATCACTTCGTCTAAAATCGATAAAAGCTTTCATTAAACCATCTACAATATGCAGACGATCTTGTGCTTTTATTTAAGTCAAACTGAGTTCTTTTTGTAATGACTTCTTTTTGATGGGCAATATAAGAATCTAAAGATTTTTTTCAGACCAACTTGCATTGGACGTCTAGCATCAATGGCAACCATATTGAAAGTTATAATTAATTTGAAGCTCGGTATTTTTTTAGTAAATAATTTAAAATTCCCTTCTGCATTTGCTTTCTTTTTCAACTCAATGACAATTTGTAAATCCCAGTACGGTCTGATTCGTCCCTTACTTCTGCAATGCCCTTCAATTTTTTATTTAAACGAATTTCATCAATTTTCTTCACTAATAATGCTTTATTCACTTCATAAGGAATTTCAGTGACAACAATTTGACTCTTTCCACCTTTTAATGGCTTCAATGGATGTTTTAGAACGAACAACTACTTTACCTTTACCGGTTTCATACGCTTGTTCTAATTCATCAATTCCCTTGAATGATAGCTCCAGTTGGAAAAATCTGGACCCTTTACAAATTGCATTAATTCCTTTAACCGTTGCTTTAGGATGATCAATGGTATGAATCGTTGCATCAATGACTTCACCTAAATTATGTGTTGGAATTTCAGTTGCATAACCAGCAGAAATCCCTGTAGCACCATTGACTAATAAATTCGGGAATCGAGCTGGTAAAACTGTTGGTTCTTCTTCTGTATCGTCAAAGTTTAAGACAAAATCAACAGTTTTCTTATCTAAATCACGCAATAATTCTTCAGAAATTTTTGATAAGCGGGCTTCCGTATAACGCATGGCTGCAGCTGGGTCTCCATCCATACTACCGTTATTCCCATGCATTTCTACTAAAACATCTCTTAGTTTCCAATCTTGGCTTAAACGAACCATCGCTTCATAAACCGATGAATCCCCATGCGGATGATAATTACCAATTACATTACCGACAGTTTTAGCAGATTTTCTAAATTGTTTTTCACTCGTATTTCCTTCTACAAACATCGCGTATAAAATACGTCTTTGTACAGGTTTTAGTCCATCACGAATATCTGGTAAGGCACGATCTTGAATAATATATTTGGAATAACGTCCAAAGCGATCGCCCATTACATCTTCAAGATTTAACTCTTGGATATCTTGCTGCATGCTCATATTATTCCTCCTCCATTAATAGTGATAATTGTTCAACAGATGATGGAGAATTTATTTCTTCTTTTTGTAGCTTTTAGAAACTTTTGGTTGTTCATTCACTGTTAAATGACCCTTCTGTTTCTAAAATACTCTTTCCATCTTCTAAGCTAAATTCACGTGACTTTCAATCCATTTTCTACGTGGCTCAACTTTATTCCCCATTAATGTACTTACACGACGTTCTGCTTGAGCTTTATCATCGATGACAACACGAATTAGTGTTCTTGACTCAGGATTCATCGTTGTTTCCCATAATTGGTCTGCATTCATTTCACCAAGACCTTTATAACGTTGTAATAAGTAACCTTTACCAACTTTTTTTAATTTTTCTTCTAATTCTTTTTCAGTCCAAGCATATTCTACAACTTGTTTCTTTACCCAGTTCCTTTTTGAAATCTTAAACAATGGAGGTAACGCTAAATAGACTTTTCCTGCTTCAATTAATGGTTTCATATAACGATAGAAGAATGTTAATAGTAATACTTGAATATGAGCTCCATCGGTATCGGCATCGGTCATAATGACAATTTTATCGTAATTACAATCTTCAATATTAAAGTCATTTCCCAACTCCAGCACCGATTGTATAAATGATTGTATTAATTTCTTCATTTTTTAAAATATCGGATAAAGATGCTTTCTCCGTATTAATGACTTTTCCTCGTAATGGTAAGATTGCTTGGAATTTACGGTCACGTCCTTGTTTCGCTGAACCACCCGCAGAATCTCCCTCTACTAAGTACAGTTCATTCTTTTTAGGATTTTTCCCTTGAGCAGGTGTTAATTTACCAGATAGCAGTGTTTCTTTTTTCTTCCTTTTTACCGTTACGGCTCTCTTCTCTTGCTTTACGACTCGCTTCACGTGCTTCTCTTGCTTTTTAGAGCTTTACGAATTAATTCTTGAGCGATTTCACCATTTTTCAGTTAAAAAGATTCCTAATTGTTCAAAAATCGTATTATCAACAATACTTCTTGCAGCAGGAGTTCCTAATTTATCCTTCGTTTGTCCTTCAAATTGTAAAATCTCTTCCGGAACACGTAAAGAAACAATCGCTGTTAATCCTTCACGAACGTCACTACCTTCTAGATTTTTTTATCTTTTTCTTTTAATAGACCCACTTTACGAGCATATTCATTAAAAGCTTTTTGTTAAAGGCAGTTTTCATTCCCAACTTCGTGAGTTCCACCATCTTTTTGTACGAACATTATTAACAAATGATAAAATTGTTTCAGAATAGCCATCATTATATTGGAAGGCAAATTCTGTTTCTACTCCATCAATCGTACTATTGAAAATCTACAATTGGAGATAAAGTATCTTTTTCTTCATTTAAATATTGAATAAAATTACGAATTCCTTCTTCATAACAAAAATTCATCACTTGTATCCGTTCTTTCATCCGTTAATGTAATCGTTAATCCTTTTTAATAAAAAGGCAGATTCACGTAAACGTTCCGCTAAAGTTTCATAAGACCAAACAATAGTTGAAAAAAAATATGTTTCGCTTGGTAAGAAACGAACTGTTGTCCCAGAACCCTTTACGATTTGTTTTTCTCTTTTTAATGGAACTAACTTTTTCTCCACCTGTTTTAAATGTTTGAGTATATATACGCCATCACGTAATACTTCTACTTCTAACCAATCAGATAAGGCATTTACAACGCTGGCTCCTACCCCATGAAGTCCTCCAGAAGTTTTATATCCACCTTGTCCAAATTTACCACCAGCATGTAAAACGGTAAAAATGACTTGAATTGTTGGAATTCCTGAAGCATGTTTTCCGGTTGGCATTCCTCGCCCATTATCTCTTACAGATAGTGAGCCATCTTTATGAATGGTGACATCAATCTTACTTGCATATCCAGATAAGGCTTCATCGACTGCATTATCGACAATTTCATAGGCGAGATGATGCAATCCACGATGGTCAGTTGAACCGATATACATCCCTGGACGTTTTACGAACGGCTTCTCAACCCTTCTAATACTTGAATTGAATCATCATTATATTGGTTAGTGACTTTACTCATTCACGACTCTCCTTCTTCCAATTTATAAAACATATCTACTCTATCATACTTAATTTTTTCAAATTTTGCAAGAATTCTTCCTATAACTCCTTAAAATCGTACTAATAAAAATATGCTATAATCAGTGAGTATAAATTAAATTTAACGGATAAAGGAGAAAGACATATCGATGCTATCCATTGTTTTTAGGTGCTACGATGGCATACTTTATTGGATCCATTCCTTCTGGATTATGGATTGGACGTAAGTTTTTTTCAAATTGATATTAGACAACACGGAAGTGGAAATTTAGGAGCTACCAATTCCTTTAGAATTCTTGGTAAAAAAAGCTGGAACGATTGTTTTTACTGATGGATCTTTTAAAAAGGTTCGATTAGTGTTCTTCTATTAAAGCAAATGGATTTACACGGATTTCCCCACTCATTATTGCGTTATTTGCTGTAATGGGTCATACGTATCCATTATTTGCAAATTTTAAGGGTGGTAAAGCTGTTGCAACTTTTGCTGGAGTTATATTAGCGTATCAGCCTATATTATTTCTAATTAGTTTAGGAATCTTTATTTTGACTTAGCTATTTCAAAAATGGTAAGTTTTACAAGTATGCTTACGATTTCAATTGGTGTTCTTTATCTCTATACTCAAGATATGGTTCTGACAACAATTGCACTACTTGCAGATATCTTTATCATTTATCGACACCGCACGAATATTCAAAGAATGAAATGGTACAGAACCCTAAAGTTGATATTTTTAAATGGAAGAAATAATTTAGACACGTAACAAAAGATAGGAAGAAAAATTCTTTTTGTTTTGAGACGTCGCAGCGTCGCTCTGTGAGTTCATGGCTGTACTCGAGCCTGGTCTCGATTTACCTGTATGAAGCTGAGAACTAGCTTCCAGTACTTTCACACACACATTCTTTTTATTCTTCTTTTACATAATTGCATCACTGTAAGTTCTGAATTTATTAACAAAAAGAATAACTGAACAAAAATAAGTAGGTTATCTTTTTGTCTATAAAGTCAGCTAGTTCAGCATTCAATGCTTGCGTGAATGTGTTGGTTCTTGATTCGTAAAAATGTTCCTTTTGTTCCTAAACTTCTACTCTCAAGTACCCCTGCAGATTCTAGTTTACGAATCGCATTTACAATTACCGTACGTGTAATATCAAATTCTTTGGCAATTTTTCAATGCAGTAAATCGTAATTCAATCCCATCAAATAATGATAAAATAATTTTTAATGGCTTCAATTTCACTGTATAAGAAAGAGATTTTTAACGCTAAATGTACATTTTGTTTTTCACGGTTTTCTTGTTCAATTCGTTTTGTTTGCCAGTGCAATAACTCGGTACCAATTACAGTTGCGGCATGCTCTGCTAAAATCAAATCTCCCGCTGAAAATGACTCTTTAGCTTTTCCCATTACAACAAATCCTAAACGGTTTCCCCGAAGCATATATCGGAATAATTGTTGTTTTTGCTTCAAGATATTCCTGTTTTAATTCCACAGGAAAAATCGTTAATTCAGCATCAACTGAAATATTTTCTAAGTTTGTCTCAATAGAATTTAAAGCATTCATGTAAAAATCAGGAAATTGTCTTGTTGAAACATATTCATGCATTCGAGCATTATTTAACTGGAATTGATGCATGAAATCCTAGTATCCTACCTTCTGGTGAAGCAATAAATAAATCAACTTTCAACAAAATTCCCAATACACCACTTAAAAGTATTAAATGGTAAATCCGCTTTTTCATCTAATGTCCATAAATTATCATATTGTAAAACTGTATTGATTTTTCGTAAATGTTTTAATACTTGTTGCAATGGTTTCTCTCCTCCCTATAAAATATAACGACTTAAATCGCGATCCGTTTGTTATCGTATTTAATTTAGATTCCACATATTGCTCAGTAATTTGAATACTTCCCATTTGCATTTGAGGAGCTTCAAATAATAATTCTTCTAATAATGTTTCTAGAATAGCATGCAATCTTCTTGCCCCAATATTTTCCATATTACTATTCACTTCAAATGCTGTTCTAGCAAGCGCAGATACAGCTTCTTTTGTAAAAATAACTTCGACATTTTCAGTAGCCAATAATGATTTATATTGTTTTAATAGAGCATTCTTCGGTTCTGTTAAAATACGTTCGAAAATCTTCTTTTGATAAATCTTGTAATTCCACACGAATTGGGAAACGACCTTGTAATTCAGGCATTAAATCACTAGGTTTAGCAACATGGAAAGCTCTCGATGCAATGAATAAAAATATGATCTGTTTGAATCGCACCATATTTTTGTTTTGGACTTGGCTTCCTTCTACGATAGGTAAAATATCTCTTTGAACACCTTCTCTAGAAACTTCCCCGCCATTATGCCCTTTTGCAGCAATTTTATCAATCTCATCAATAAAAATAATTCCCTGATGTTTCTGCTAATTTTAATGCTCTGCATGAACATCATCTCTTTATTCACTAATTGTTCGGCTTCTCGATCTCGTTAAAATATCTAAACGCTTCTTCTATACTAACGGTACGTTTTTGAACGTTTTTAGGTGTCATTTGGTCTAACATGGATTGGATTTTGCATCATTTGCTCCATTCCATTACAATTTCCTGCCATACGTAATGGTGTTTTCTTCTACTTCAATCGTAACTTCTTGATTTTTAATAAACCATTTCTCAATTGTTTCTCAATTTCACGTCTTGATGCGGCAATTTCCTCTGTTACTTCTTCTTTTTCCTCTTGGTGGTAGGTCTGTTTTTGGTAAGCCCATTGATTGGAATAAATTCATTAGGAATCTTGTTGAGAATTTGCCACTTTTTCATGATGCCAGGTTTTTAAAATTTTTGCTAATTTATGAACTGCTTTTGTCATAGGCTTTCGGACGTACAGCTTCTTGTTTTTGCTTTTTGAACAATACTAATCGCATTTTCGACTAAATCACGAACCATCGATTCTACATCACGACCGACATAACCCACTTCTGTAAATTTAGTGGCTTCTACTTTAACAAATGGTGCATCCACTAATTTTGCTAAACGTCTCGCTAATTCTGTTTTCCCTACACCAGTTGGTCCAATCATTAATAAGTTTTTTGGCGTCACTTCTTTTTGCATTTCTTCATCTAATAATAATCGACGATAACGATTACGTAGAGCAACTGCTAAAGCGCGTTTGGCACTTGCTTGTCCTACAATAAATTGGTCTAATTCTTGTACGACCTCTCTAGGTGTCTTACTAATTTTTGAATTCATTTTCCCGTCTCCTATACTATTTCTGTAATAATTGCATCATTTGTATACACATCAATTTCTGAAGCAACTTTTAAACTTTCTCTTGCAATATCTTCTGCGCTTAAATTTTCATCCCCAAATCGTAATAAAGCTCTCGCAGCTGATAATGCAAAGCTTTCCACCTGAGCCAATCGTTAAAATCCCATCATCTGGTTCAATCACTTCCCCTGTACCAGAAACTAATAATAATTGTTCCTTATTCATTACAATTAGCATCGCTTCTAATTTTTGTAAGGTGCGATCTGTTCTCCATTGTTTTGCTAATTCAATAGCTGCTCGTTGTAAATTTCCTTTAAATTGCTTTAATTGATCTTCAAACATTTCTTCTAAAGTAATCGCATCTGCAACTCCTCCTGCAAAACCAACGACGACTTCTCCACCGAAAATTCGTCTAATTTTTCTAGCGCTACCTTTCATAATAATTCTTTCACCCATGGTAATTTGACCGTCACCTGCAATAGCAGATTGATTTCCTTTTTTAACGGCACATATTGTTGTCATTTTAAAACCTCCTATGGTTTATGGTTAAATTTGGATGCATCAAAAGTATCTTCCTCTTGTTTTGCTCTTGGAAAATATAATTGATAATTTTGTTGCAAAGCATCTTTAGTGACATGTGTATATATTTGAGTAGAACTTAAACTAACATGTCCAAGTAATTCTTGAACAGTTTTCATATCTGCTCCATTATTTAGTAAATGAGTCGCAAAAAGTATGTCGTAACATATGTGGATGAATTTTTAATTGTAATCCCACTTTCTTGTAATAATTGATTTAAAATATAGCGAACTCCTGTTGTAGTTATCGGATCGCCTAAATGATTCACGAAGACTGAAGCATGTTGTTTTTATATTGGATCATTAAAGAAGTTCGACTTTCTTCCAGATAAACCTGTAAAGCTTCTGTAGCAAAATCTCCAATTGGAACATAACGTTCTTTTGAACCTTTCCCAATGACCAAAAATAACGCCATTTTTAAATCTAATTGCTGTAAAGTTAATTCGGTTAATTCACTCACACGCATCCCTGTAGCATATAATACTTCAATTAACGCACGATTACGTTGGTCTAAAGGCTGATTTCCATCAATGGAAGCAATAAATTTTTCCATCTCATCTTCATAAAAAAATTCAGGAAGTCGTTTTTGTCCTTTTTTATAAGAAACGCTCGCAAATGGATTTTCTTCAACAAGGTCATGTTCTAATAAGTATTGATAGAACGAACGAAGGCTTGATAAGAATCGTGATATACTGGAACGGTTATATTGTTGTTGATGTAATTTTCCAAGATAAATTCGTACATCCACTGCTGTAACTTCTGATAATTGTGTTAATGGAATTTCTCTTAAAAATATCAAAAATTGTTCAATATCTCGTTGGTATGCTTCTACGGTTTTTCATCGAATATCTTCTCTCAACGGTTAAATATTGAATAAATGCATGAAATTGTTCTTCCATTTAACGACATCCTTTCTTCACTTAAAAACTGTAGCATAGTTTCTGAAACCTGACAACTAAATTGTCAAAATTTTCCAAACAATTTTCACTACAAAAGAAATCTCCTTTTTATTTTTGATTAGGGAAGAATTTCATTTATCAGTTAGTATTAGAATCTATCTGTAATCCCAAGAGATAAATAATTCTTTGTAGTTAAAGTAACAGATTCTGCAAAGCAGAAACTATACAGGTAAATTTGAGACCAAGGCTCAAATTTAAGCTATGAGACACCGCAGGTGGCATGCTAGCGTCCTAAACTACCCGAAAAAGAAATTATTTATCTCTTGGATTATTTCGTATAGAAAAGAAGCCTTGCGGCTTCTTCTTCATCATTTTTGAATTTCTTCTTTATAATCGCATTGGCTACATACAATTTGTTTGCCACTTTTCACTTTTTTCTCTACAAGATAGTGAGAACATTTCGGACAATCTCTTCCTACAGGTTTATCCCATGAGACAAATTCACATTCAGGATAACGATCACATCCATAGAATAAACGATTCTTCTTCGATTTTCTCTCAATCACATGCCCTTTTTGACAATGAGGACAAGTGACGCCAATCTCTTTTACAATGGCTGCAGTATGACGGCAATCTGGGAAATTACTACATGCATAGAATTTTCCAAAACGTCCTAATTTAATGACCATTGGACTTCCACAAACTTCACAGTTAAATCCTGCAGGTTCATCTTTAATTTGAACTTTCTCAATTTGAATTTCCGCTTTATCCACTTCAGCTTAAATGGTTGATAGAATCGATCGATGACTTGAACTCCACTCTTGTTTGCCTGCTTCAATTTGGTCTAATTCAGTTTCCATTTCAGCAGTAAATCTTGTATCCACAATATTCGGGAAATAATTTTGAATCATTTGATGAACAATTTCTCCCAATTCAGTTGGTTCAAAACGTTTCGCTACTAATTTAACATAATAACGTTTTTGAATCGTTTCAATCGTTGGTGCATAAGTTGAAGGACGTCCAACTCCAATTTCTTCTAATGTTTTAATTAAAGTTGCTTCTGAATATCTAGCTGGCGGTTGAGTAAAAATGTTGCTCTGGTTCTAATTTTTGAACAGATACTACATCCCTTCAATTAATTCAGGTAAAACATTCGATTTTTAGAATCCATATTATCTTGATACACTTTTGATATCCAGCAAATTTAATCGTAGAACCATTTGCTTTAAATACTTGTTGATTTTGCTCTAACTCAACTTGAACCGTATCATAAACAGCTGCAGACATTTGACTAGCAACAAATCGTGACCAAATTAATGTATATATACTTAACTGATCTTTTGTTAAATAAGATGCAATAGAATCAGGAGTTCTCATAACAGACGAAGGACGAATCGCTTCATGGGCATCTTGAGCTCCTTCAGAAACTTTTTGTAGAACGAGTTGAATTGAATATTCACTACCGAATTCAGATACAATAAATGATTTTTGCTTCGTCTCTTAGCAGTTTGAGAAATACGAGTTGAATCGGTACGCATATACGTAATTAAACCGACTGAACCTTGTCTTCCTAGCGATACTCCTTCATATAATTGTTGAGCGACCATCATTGTTTTACGAGTTCTAAAGTTTAATTTATTGGAAAGCATCTTGCTGCAAAGCTACTTGTTGTAAATGGTGCAGCAGGATTTCTTCGTCTTTCTTTTTCGTTACTTTTTGAACGGTAAATGGTGATTTCTCATCAATTTCTTTCAAGACTAGATTCACTTCATCTTGAGATTTTTAATTCAACTTTTTCAGCAGTTGTTCCATAATAACTAGCTGAAAATTTCTTTGTTGATTTTTGGAAAGTCGCATCTAATGTCCAATATTCTTCAGGAACAAAAGATTGAATTTCTCTTTCTCGATCGATAATTAATTTTTCAGTGATACTTTGTACACGACCAGCACTTAAACCTTTTTAACTTTTTCCATAAAATTGAGAAATCGTATATCCTACTAATCGGTCTAAAAATCCGTCGAGCTTGTTGTGCATCAACTAAATCCATATCTAAATTTCTTGGATTTTAAAGGCTTCTTTTACAGCATCCTTTGTAATCTCATTAAAATTCTCACACGGATCGGTTTCGTTGTGTATCTAATCCCTAATAAATGCGCTAAATGCCATGAAATAGCTTCTTCTCTATCCGGGTCACTTGCAAGATAAACAGCATCGGCTTTACTCGCTTCTTTTTCAAAGATTTGATTAAATCCCCTTTACCACGAATAGAAATGATAATTACGGCTCATAGTTATTTTCAATATCGATTCCCATTTTTACTTTTTGGTAAATCACGCAAATGACCTTTACTTTGCTACTACTTTAAAATCCTAAATATCTCTCTATTGTTTTCGCTTTTGTTGGTGATTCGACAATCACCAAGTTTTTCTGAACCATATAGAAACTCCCTTCACAGAAGTATATGCTTATTTTCAATAATCGTAATTTATGATAGCGAACGAGAGCTTTGTTTGTCAAATCAAAATAAAAACTTGAAAATTTTAGGAAAATAGTAAAGAGATTCTAAAATATCTTGCTTCTCTTATAGGCATTGCTCCTGCAGTAATCAATTCATTTGTACCTTTTGAAAATTCACTTGTAATGTTACCAGGTAAGGCAAATACTTGACGATTTTCACTTAAAGCAACATTTGCAGTAATGAGGCTACCACTATGCATTTTTGCTTCAATCACACATAATCCATGACTTAACCCTGCAATAATTCGATTTCGATAAGGAAAAATGAAATTTTTAATGGTGGACTATCAATGGATATTCTGACAAAATTAAACCTTTTTGAGCGATTTCATCATATAACGGTTTATTTTCCTTAGGATAAGTCACATTGATTCCATTTCCAATAACCGCAATCGTTTCTCCGTTTAAATCTAATGTTAGTTTATGCGCTAAACTATCTACTCCTCTTGCTAATCCACTAATAATGGATACTTTTCTTTCAAGTATAGTTGGAAGTAAATACTCTAGCGCTTCTTTACTATAGGGGTATGATTTCTTGCTCCAACAATGCCAATTGATAAACGATTGAATAATTCAATTCGACCTTTATAAAATAAAACCACTGGAGGTAAAATAGATTTCTTTTTAAACGTTTAGGGATATAATGTATCTTCAAACATTAAGAAAATGAATATTTTCTTTTTCATATTGTTGCTCTAAAGCTGCAAAATCAGTATTTCTAAACCAATCAATTTCCTCTAAACTTAATTCCTGATGAATGGCTTTCTAGTGTAAATTTTCCCTTCAGTCCATTCATTTTGGCATAAACGTTGATACAGTTCCCATCGTTGTTGACTACTCCCCTTATCTCTCATTGCGAGCGCAATCATTAATGTTCGTCTTGTCCATTCCATAAAAACTAACCTTCTTTCTCAATAATAGTCTCTACTATTATATATGAGAAAAAGGCTAAAAATATTTTTAGTGATGAAAAATTTTTATTGGGGCAAAAGTTTTTCGATGAATTGGAGAAAATTCCTTTTAAAGTTAATCCTTCCAAATGCTTTGCAGTTCCATAACCTGCATTATTAGCAAAAATCATAGCCAGGATATAATTCATCAAATTCTTGCATCATTTGATCACGAACTTGCTTGGCAACAATACTTGCTGCTGCAATCGATATACTCTTTGCATCTCCTTTAATGATACCAATTTGAGGTGTATTCACATCAATTTTCATCGCATCAATTAATAAATAATCCGGTTGAATCTTTAATTCACTGACTGCTTGTTGCATCGCTAAACGACTCGCTTGATAAATATTGACTTGGTCAATAATATCTGCATCCACAATTCCAATTCCAATGGCAATAGCTTTTTCTTGAATGAGCCGATAAATTTCTTCTCGTTTAGAAGCAGATAATTTTTTAGAATCATCAAACCCTAAATCTTCAATATTTTTCGGTAAAATAACTGCTGCAGCTACTACAGGACCTGCTAATGGACCACGTCCCACTTCATCGACTCCAGCAATAAAACAAGCTCCTTCTTGATAAGCTAATTTCTCGTAATATTGCATTTCAATAAAATATTCTGCACGTTTTTGTTCTTTTTCAATTCGTTTTTGACAGGATTTGAGCGCTGTTTGAACTCCTTTTCTCATATCTAAACTCAATTGTTGAAATATGGGATTTTCAATAGTATGAATCGAGCTTAGGATTTCTTTAATCTGACTAATGGTATATTTTTCAGTCATCTTAAACACCTTCCAAAACTAATAGGAGCAGTATCTAATGTATATCGACCCTAATTTACCACCACGAATATCAAAAATAATACGCTCACTTGCACGTTCATAATCATCTTTGAATCCCTAACTTTTTCGTAATGAGCAATAATAAATCTACATCTGATAATTCTAAATCAGCTTCACTCAAACCATAAGATTTTCTTAATGCATCTGTATAGTAGGTTCTAAAAATTTTAATTGCAAATAACGCTACATCATCCATATGTAATAAATGAATCTTTAATAGCTCCTGTTACAGCTAATTTATTTCCAATCTCTTGATTATCAAATTTGGGCCATAAAATACCCGGCGTATCTAATAACTCAAAATCATTACCGATTTTTAACCAACGTTGTCCTTTGGTAACCCCAGGACGATTCGCTGTTTCAGCTTGATTTTTTTGAATCATACGATTAATAAATGTTGATTTTCCAACATTTGGAATTCCTAATACCATTAAACGGATCGGACGAGGTCGAACTCCTTTTGCTGCTAATTTTTCAAATTCTTCTGCCATCAATACTTTAATCGCTGCTTTTACTTGATTTAATCCTTTACCATCTTTAGCTTCAACTGTTAAAACTTCAATACCTTCTTCTTGATAATAGTTCATCCATTTCTTTTGTTTGAATCGGATCGGCTAAATCTGTTTTATTCAATAGCATTAATTGTTTCTTTTGTCCTTTAATCTCATTTACAGATTGGATTACGACTTGATTCTGGAATACGTGCATCAACTAATTCGATTACAACATCAACTAATTTTTAGTTTTTCAATTGCTTCTCTTTTTAGCTTTTGCCATATGTCCAGGATACCATTGTATCGTTGCCATCAATTTCACCCTTTCTTACTACTTGTAACTTTTATTCTGAACTATTTTAACATACTCCCTTTTTATTTCAAAACTATTACTATATCTAAAATTATTTTGGGTAGTTTTCCATTGTCATATTCGTTTTATTAGGAATCATAGTCAGCATTTCTTATTTCTTCTATTTCTTTTTATTACGCTATTATTTTATGGATCATTACGAAAGTGTTAGATGTGTTGCTATATTTTTATAAATGATATACGATTATTAAGCTTTAATCATTCCACTAAATAATTGTTCGCACTTTTCATCTATTAGAGCTTTTATTGGCTAATTTTTTCTATCCATTCTTTAGGAATGGATTCAAAAAGAATATTTAGCTCCAGCTAGTGTACCTGTAATGGCACCAATTGTATCTGTATCTTCTCCAAGATTCACGGCTTTTCAAAACAGCATCTTTAAAACTTTTTGTTGTTCCTATCACCATAAACAAGCTTTCAGTGTATCCACCACATAACCTGTAGATTTAATTTCCTCACGACTTTTATGATAAAATTCTTCATCAAAAATTTCCTTAAAATGATTTTTCATATTCTTTCCCAGTACTCAGAATTTTTGGCTAAATATTTCTTCTAATTTTATTTTGAACGAGAATCTAATACTTCTGGAAGTGAAATCATTAAATAGCAATTCTTTTAATAGAAAAAGATAGATAATCGAGGCAACAATAGACCTTGGATGCCCATGAGTTACCATTGTATATTTCTTTTACTAACTCAACTTGCTCAACTAGATATCAGACATTTTTAAATCAAAAAGAAAAACTAAAGGAGAAATTCTCATTAAAGCTCCATTTCCATTAGACCTTTCATCTTTTCCGCCACATTCTTCTGGTGAAATCCCCGATAAATATCGCTCAATAGCTTCATTTGTTGCAATACCTATATCAAAACAATTTCCAAAAGGTGTTAAATAGCCATCACGATAAGCTACAAATTTATCCATTAAGATACTTAAGTCTGATTTTTCACCTAAATGTTCCATTAAGGCTAATGTTAATGAAGTATCATCTGACCATGTGCCTGGAGGCTGATGATATGTTCCGTAACCTACCATATCATCAAGACTATAAGTATCTCTTTCTTCAAACTCCACTGGAACCCCTAATGAATCCCCAATAACAAGCCCATAAATAACAGCAGAAAGCATCGTTCTTAATGATTCTAAGTTCTCTTGTTTATCCATATAATTGCAACCTCCTTTAAGCCATATTATATCATAAACAAAAAGCCTTGAAGAGAGCAATCCTACTCCTCCAAGACTTTCATATTTCATTATCCCATTGTTGCTTTAAATTTAACTTTCTTAATTTTAAAATCAATTTCCCTTTTCTTGAATTGTCTTTTTAAAATCTTGAACAAAAACTCGACATCATTATCAATTTGAATGTATAACTCATAACCTTCTGGAATTTTCTTCACTTCAACATTGGCAGCTTGATATTGCTTTTAAATTACAATGTCGATGAATATCATGAATAACATTCAAATGACTAATCATTCCAGTAATATTTAATTGGTACATTTTTCGATTTACACTAACTTGCGATGAGTCAATAATTGAACTACAACGACTACCGCGCAGCAAAGCACTTCAAAGAACCAGAATCCTCCGCCAATCGCCATGCCGATACCTGAAGTAGCCCATAAACCAGCAGCTGTCGTAACACCACTAACACGCATATCACGCATATAGATAATGCCCCCACCGATAAAACTAATACCACTCACTACTTGAGCAGCAACACGAGTTGTATCAGCTGCATGTGGTAGTTTCAGAAAAGGCTTCTTTTGAAACAATCATCATTAAAGCAGAAGCTAGTGCAACAATTACATGAGTTTTACCCCCGCCTGTTTATTACGTGACTTACGTTCATACCCAATGGCCCATCCGCATAAACAGGCAAGAATGATGGATAAAAATGACGTAATTCTAACAAAGCATCAAATTGATGTAAAAATATTTGATCCATTTAACTTCTCCTTTCTATAATTCTTGATATCGTTCCCATAGAATGCTTATTATCGTATAATTTTACAAGAAAAAGTCAAGCTGAATGCTGAGGGTGATATAATATTTTAAGTTTTTTGATATTGAGTTTTAACCACCAATACTTTGATATTTCTTTAATCCTTGTTTCCAAAAAGAATTGATAAACTAAATAAAATATAATCCATCCAGAACTAAAATTGATTAATGTTTCTAAAGTAAATCGATTAGTATTCAGTAATAACTCATGGACAGGAAAATATCCTATAAAACTAAATGGTATAATCATTAATACAGCTTTTTAACCATTGAGGATAGATTGAAATTGGATAGTTTCCAAGTTGAGAAACTTTCCCAAAAATACTTTTAAGCCCATCATTTTGAGTACCCACCAAAAATGCAGTAGTACTTAAAAATAAATAAATAGCATATCTACTGTAATAGAAGAAGAGTATAAAGAAAAAGTAATTTAATAAAGAAGATACCTGTCCATAATCCAGATAATTGAGTGATTGATCCTATTAATAATAATAAAAGCTACTACTGTTTCAAATACAGATTCTTCATCTAGTTGAAAAATAATAAATTGAAATAAAAATATTTAAGGGTCTTACTAAGAAAAATATCTAGCTCTCACTTTGAATCATATATGGAATTTTCAAGTACAGTTACAAAAATATTTCCCCACAGAGCATTGCTAACATCAAATATGAATAAAAATAAAACTTCGTATCCACTAAACTCACCTAAAAATCCTGTATTCATAACAATGATATAAAAGTACAAATAAGGTTGAAATTGTTTCTAGAAAAAGCCCATATTTTCTAAAACAAAAATCAATAGGATACATCATTATTCGTTTGATATCCATTCTTATAAATTCAGTATAAATTTTTTTCTATAAAATTTTAACGAACGAATCATTATGTTACCCTCCCATAATTTCAAGTTTTGAGTAGACTCTTTTTGTATAATGAATAAAAACTAAGAGAAAGAAAAGAATCCAACATAATTGAATTAAACAGTGCAGTTTTATAGGAAAAACAATTGACTTCCACTTAATATTGCACTAGGAAAATATTGTAATGCAACAAAAGGTTTTAATACAATTAATTTTAGAGGTTCAGGATAAATATCTATCAGTGAAAACTCCCCCTCAAGTAATAATATTAAGCCAGAAATTAAACTTTTGGTTCCATTGTGACTAATTAAATACGGAGAAAGTAATCCTATAATATGACCAATAATTATGAAAGTATCCAACTAAAACATAAAGATATAGTAATGCTAACAAAGAACACCATTCACAGTTATGAGAGTTGTTTGATAGTATAAATAACCCAAATCGGAATAATTCGATAAATAATCTTATAAAAACTATTTCCAATTTGAATAGAGAATTGACTAAAAGCAGCATTTGTGGACGCTGTAAATATTAGCTATTGTTCCCTTTAAAATAATATGATTCACCTAAAATCAGCTGAAGAAAATAAAGGTAATAAAGACAGATAATGTTAAAGGCCAGACATAGAATAAATAATAATTTGTTGTGTATTCATTCCATTTTGTCAACATATGTCCAAATATAATACTGAATTACAATAGCGATAAATGTACTCCCAATCGTCATGACATTATTCATACGATATTTTTTATTAGACTTAAACTGGTAAAGTATGCATGCTAATAAACCTTTCATTCTAACACCCTCTTTACCGTCATTAATTCTAGATAAACTTAAGAACAACTTCTAAATTATCTGGATGATAATTGGTTTTGAATAAATTCAATAGCTAATTCTTCTGAAAATTTCACGAGTATCAATATTCAGTAGAAAAATATTCTTTGCTAATACTTTTTATAGTTAATTCTCTATCAATTCATGCTGTCCTTGTTCGTGATAAATGATAACTTTTTCAAATAAGAATATTGATTTTTAAACTCTTCAATACTTCCTTGATATGCATTGATGCCTTTGTTCAGAATAATAATTCTTTGACAAACTTTCTCAATCTCTTGAAAATCATGGCTGGTAATCATAGATGTCGTATTTTTGCTCATTAACTTTTAAAATAATTTCCATCATGTTTTGTTTGAACATCAATACCTAATTGTAGGTTCATCTAAAACGACTAACTTAGGAGAATGAAAGCAAAGCACAAACAAATTCTCCACGCATGCCACGTTGTCCTAAAGAAAGTTCTCGAACTGGTTGATTTATATACGCTTTTACTTCTAATTCATTTTATTAACCATTCTAACCATTTATCATCTTCAACAGATGTTTTAGAATAAATTTTTGTAAAATTTGAAAAGAATCTAACGATGGTAGAAATCCACCAGAGATGAGTTCTGTCCAAACATAACTCCAATTTCAAGAAGCTTTTTCGACGATTCTTGAACGAATCAACACACCCGCTGCACTGCTGCCTGCCGCCTGCCTGCTGCTGCACCGCCAGGCGTGCGGTTGGT